>Ga0206813_1052_pt3 | contig 26872 bp, 27 predicted proteins | sample Alteio_BWOrgCont_92_FD_152856 | JGI IMG/M metagenome (GOLD analysis project Ga0206813, IMG submission 152856) | Enriched cells from forest soil in Barre Woods Harvard Forest LTER site, Petersham, Massachusetts, United States -... | ecosystem: Environmental > Terrestrial > Soil > Temperate forest >...
ATGCAAATTCTCGGGGATAATGCTGGTCAGGCTTCCGCCGGTGTTGGCGCCGACGGTCGGCATCGCCACGCCGCCTGTGACGCCCTGCACGGCCTGGGCGCTAGTCGCGCTTGTTCCGGCGCTCGTCACTTCCTGATTGGCGGCGGTAGCGGCTCCGGTCGGCAAGCCGCTCGAGCCGCCAGCGATATGGATGTTGAGCCCGTGATCCGACGAGTTGACGGTGGCCTGGGTGGCGCCATCCCAAAGTTGAATCTGCGGCCAGCACAATGCTTGTGCCGATGTGCAATTATACTCGAACGCCTGCGAGGTGAAGCCGGTCGGCGCCGAGCCCGACAAGTAGATGCCATTGAGAGATGTGAGCGATTGAGCCTGCGCCCCGCTCAGGGACGCGCCCACCGCCGAGGCGGCGATGGCCGCGGCGAATATCGGTTTACGACGATAGGAAATCACTAGCTGAGCCCTCCGGAGCACAGGGAGACGGAGATATCGAGGAGACATGGCGGCGCGGTAGACGGCGCGACGGGGCCGCCGCCGCCTGAGCTGCTTGTTGGGGACATCGGACCGCTGACGCCAGGGACCATCTGGGCGTACTGTGTCGAAGGGGTCAGAAACATCGAGGCGGCGATCGCGAGCCGAGCGACGGTCTTCATCATTTGAAGTATTCCGCGTTTACGTGGCCTGCCGAATAGATGCGAAAGCTCGCGATCACGTCCCCTCCCACCAGTTGGACGCACTGCCCGGCAGGCAGGTCCTGGCCTATGCTTGGCGTGGGGGTCGTTTGGCCGTCAGTTGTATATTCCGCTTGCGACGCGCCAACCTTGGAGCAAACAACCGCATACCTGGCCCCAGACGGTGGATTCAGCGCTGTCGGTGTCGACGGGGCGAAATTATATTGCCCGGGTCCCATATGAGTGTACGGGAACGGGACGTTTGTGACGCCGGGAATGATCGTGCCGGACCAATCCTGGTAGGTCTGTGCTTGAGCCGCGCAGCCGAAAAGGGCCGCCGACGCGAGCGCCGCGGCGAACGATATCCGTTTCATCTTTTTGGACGTCCTCTCAAAGACGCAAGAATGTGCGCCGCTCGACGTTGGAAGGCGCGCTTCAGTTGCGGGATCAGTCGTGGGGAATCAGATTCACCTAAGACTAATGAGTTCAGACCTCGGCGCACGGTCGAGCCCGAGCCGAGAGAGGAACGTAGCAATTGCGGCCGCTAAGCGTTTCATAGGTTGAAGCCTCAATCGAAGGGAGGATCAGCGCTATGCAGCCGGTGGATTCGCGAGCATGTAGGAGATCGACAGCCTGACCTGGCCCCCCGCAAACGCCGCGCCCCCCCGCCGTAATGGTAAGCGTCGTCGCCGCGTAGAAAGCAGTCGGACCAATGAGCCCGAAATTGACCGATCCGGCCGCGATACTGAGTGCCGAGCCGAATTGCGAGAGGTTACCGGCGACGCCGACCTCATAGGATGCCGCGCCTGTGATTGCCGTAAGCACGCGTGCGCCGACCGCCATGACGATGCAATTGGCCGGGATCTGGAGCGAGGCATTGGTTGATGAGCCGGCGAGCGTGACCAGCGTTTCAAGCACGCCGATCTGGATGTTGGCGCCGTGCGCGGCCGCGGCGATGTTCGATAGAGCTGGCATGAAGCCCTGGTCGATGATCGTCCAATGGCCCGTGCCATTGTTCTCAAGCCCGATGAAACCGTAGGCCTGGTTGACGACGGCAGAGGCCGCGCCTTCGATCGTGTCCGATCCTGCGGCGTTGATCGTGAGCGTCATGGTGACGGAGCAACTACCGCTCTCGTCGATGATGACCAGACGCGTCCCGGTCTGGTATGCGCTCGATGCCGGCAGAGTGATGACGCGCGCGGCGGTGAGGGCTGTGTAGGCCACCATGCGATCGGACGTCAGGGCCGTGTAGGCAGCGTCGCTGACGGCTGTTCGCGTATTGGTGATGACTTCTGACAGCTTTGCTGCAGGACTACCGCCCGCAGTCACGCCATCGTTGGCGACGAGGCGATTGTTTGTCGTGTCGAATACGATCTCGCCGGCCGCGCCAGTGAAGACGTTGACCTGTGTAGCCGTGCCACGCCGAAGTTGAAGTTGCTCGCTCAAGGAACCGTCCCAAGGTTGATGACGTCCACGACAGCGTCATTGGTTGAACCGAAATCGTCCGACACTGTTACGGCGCCGGTCGTTAGACCTAGATCGACAGAACCGGCCAGCAACAGCGCCGCGATTGGGTGAACCACCGGAACCGCGATCGCTCCGAGATCAAGCGAAGCGCCTGCCGTAATCGTGGCCAACCCGAAATCATCCGCCAGCGTGGGCGCATCGACGACCTGGCCGAGGTCGAGAGGGAAGCCGGTTTGAAGTTGCGCGAAGATCGGGTTCGGCGACGCTGGCGCCGTGGTGGCATAGGTGTAGACGATGCAGGTCGAGAGATCCTGCAATCCGCCGCCAAGTGTATTGAAACTCTGAAACTTGAAAAACAACATCTTGCCGGAGAGATTTGCCGGGAGATCGAACATTCCGATAGCGCCATCGAGCCGCGCGAACGGCGCGCCGGTCGAATGCTCCGCAGGCGATGATGCGCCTAGCCCGCGCGCCAGCCCCGTTAGATTGTAAGCGAAGCCAGACGTCAGCCCGGCGATCTCGTACCCAAGGAACTCATTGTCGACGAGCGAGAGCGTGCCGCCCTGTTGGGCCGCCTCCTGGCTTGTTCCCGCGAGGGTCCCGCCGCTCTCCGCGAGATTGACCGCCAGAATGTCGACGCTATCCCACCCAGCCCCCGCGGGCAGACTCGAGGTCAAGAAGCCTTGGCGGAGCGGCGCGCCCAGCGTCGCGACTTGAGAATAAGTAACGCCATCGACTGACATCCAAACAACAGCGCCGCCCCATTGGCCCGAACCGCCCGCGCCGATGCCAGAGGCTCCGACCCAGATCTGGGCCACACCATTTGTCAAAGATGTTGGCGGCTGGACGATAAGTGGCGTGTTGACCGGAACCGCAGGGACGCCATAATTCGGCTGATACCCGGTCGAGGTTGCGCTTGGATTGTACGCCGGACTGGAGACGCCCTGCGCCAATTCCTCGCAGGTGAACGACAAGAGTCCCTTGTCATCCTCTTCGATCTCGATCACCCGAACTGGATAAGCTTCGAGACCAAGATTGGCGTCGGTGATCGACACGATATCCATCGGATCGAGCAGGCAATATTCCCACGACAGTTTGAAGGTGAACTTAGTTCGGACGTAGAGCCCGCGCTGCAGGATCGTCTGCGCGATGAGCGGGCCCATTACGAACTCGTCGCAGATCTCGTGCGCCTGAATCGTCGAGCCGACCCGCGGCCCGAAGATCTCGATCTGCGACTGATCGCGCGCCTCGACGGGCGTCGCCGCATACTGGTTCCCGCGTGACAGCACTTCCACCCGCTGGATCGTTGGCAGCGAGAAGATGTCGGCGCGCTCAACCTGAACCGGATCCTTGTTCCCCTTCTCGTCAACGAAATCCGAGTCGGTCAGCGCGTAAACTTGCGTCAGATCCGGTGTGTAGGAGGCGACCGACTGCGACGTATAGGTGATGACGATCGGGCGCCCCTCATCCGTAGAGTTGAAAACGTAGGTCCCCTGAGCTCTGCCGTACTCGCCAGGCAAAGGCGGCACGTTGGCGCCGATGAAAATAAGCGGGACACCAGACGACGCGTAGATGACGCCGAGGTCAGCGACAAACTGAGCCGGCCCGCACACGGTGACGATGCCTGGCAGCGCCACCCCGGACGAAGGTGGGATCGGGATCGGAACCGAAAGCTGAGTCGATTGTGTCGTTTGGGCGCCTTGGGCGATCGCGACATCGCCGTAAGGAATGAACTTGAGGAGGCCGCCAGACCAAACTGCGGCGCAATTGAGCAATTGCAGCCAGCGCGTCAGAATGCTCGAGGCTTGCTCCTGGCTCACCAACGCCGGTGAGATGGCGAAGCCCATGGCCCTGCAATAGGCCTGCAGGGAGTTCGCATTCGTGAACAGGGCGCCGGAGTCGATCGATGCCGAAGCGAAGCCCGCGCCATACTGGGCGTTAATCAAGAAGTCTTGGATCACGAGCGCCGGGTCGGCGTCGACGCCATTGACCCCGGTCCCGGCAAGCGGACCGAAGACCTCGACGTTGTGGTTGCCGATTGCCGCGCTATCGCCAAGGTTATAACCGGGGCCGACCAGATACGCTGTCCCCTGATAGGCGAGCGCGTTGTAGGGGTATGTCTCCGTGAGATATGACCATACCTCTTGCGGCGTCGCGCCACGGAAGCATGCCAAGCCGATCTCTTCGTCAAAATAGATCGAGAGATCTTTCCAGATATAGTTGATGCCATCCGAGAACGGCCCAAGCGGCGTCAGCGGCCCCTCGCAAAGAGCCATGATGATGTCGGCGTAATAGGTATAATTCGACGAGGCCGCGGCGCCGCCGCCGAACGCGCCGCCCTTGCCCCCGATGCCCTTGCCCCCGGAACCTGCCGCCGCGCGAAAATTGTCATACCAGATGAGGTTCGGCGCGATCTTGTTCTGTCCCCAAACGATCGGGATCGGGAGGATCGAGACCGAGGTTTGGACCTGCAGCGCCGTATAATCTGGCTTGGCGTTGTTGTTGTTGCGAAGGAACGCCATCAGGCTTGACCCCAATGGCTAGCAAAACGCATCACACGGCCGGCCAGATCAGGAAATTGCGCGACACGCCCCTCAGTCACGCGACCCACCCCAGAATGTGCATGAATGATCGTCAAAGGATCAGGTTTAGAAATGATGCCCCCGTGGGCGAAACAGCGGCCGAGTCGAAAGAGCGCAATGTCCCCCACCGAAGGCGATCGTATCTCTTGCGCGGAGCCGAGCAGCGTTTCCAAATATCGCTCCTCGCTCCGGTGTAAAAACCAGTCTCGAGTGTACGGTCTCGGATCGAACTTCTCGACATGCCCGAGATCACAATAGACGCGGACCAGAAGCATCGCGCAGTCGACACCACGTCCTTTGACGTCAGCGGCGTGATGATAAGGTGTGGAAATCCAGCTTCTTGCCTCAGCCACGACCGTCTGTCTCGCGGTCGTCTCATCCATGAAGAGCACGCCTGGATGTGCTGATCTTTGGCATCATCAGCCCGCGCTCCTCGGCGAACAGATCGAGCACCATATCCATGCGACCGGGCCACCAGTTGGTGGCGGTGTCGTGGACGTTCTGCAATCCCTCAATGAGGTCGATGTTGTCTCGGAACCACGCCGGCATCGAAAAGACCTTGAGGAGGGCTCGCACGGGGTAGCCCTCCATGTCCGGATCGTAGTGGGCAGCGCCAATCAGGGCGCCGATAAAGCAGCGATCTTCGCCGAGCCGGTATAGACATGGGCCCGCCAGCGGGCACCGCCTCGGCTGCACGCGGTAGTGGTGAACGACACAATCGAAGATCCATTGCGGGTCGCGAACCCGCTCAGCCTTGTGCACGACACGGCAGGACGCTCGCAGCGCGCGTTGCATCTCATCCTGTTCATCACCAATCAGGTGGCGCATCTCGTCCTCAGTAAGCCATCTGCGGAGGCGGCACGTAAGGAAAGCCGCGAAAATTCGCGAGATTGTCGAATTTGGATGTGCAGGTTCCCTGCGTGTGATCGCAGCCGAAGGCAACATTGAAAGAGTCGCCGATCGCGGGCGCGAATGGCAATGGGTACATCAACGAATAGCCGACGCCGGCGCCGGCCGCCTTGACGGTTGCGCGCACATTAGAGTTCGCACCAGACGTGAACACGAGCGAACCTTGCGCGTCCCCGGCGCGCGCGCCAGCCCAAAATATCGAAGCTGCCGTCGACCCTACTCCGACCACGCCATCAGCAGAGAACGTGCCCCGCACCATGCCGCAGCCGGAATCGTACAGCGTGTGGAGACACGTCGGCGAAAACAGGTTCCTAGGCATGTCGTAGTCGAGAGTCACAAGATCGCTCGCGACCGTCACCGTCGCTTGCGTGCGCCCCACACTATCGACTGTTGAAATGCGACCCTGGAACATGCGGACGGCGCCGACGACTCCTCCGGCAGGCCCGGCAAGGAAAACGCGATCCCGATAGACCGGCGCGCCGTCAAACGCGCCGTCGCGCAAGGCGACGAGGAATGGCGCGCCATTGATCACATCCGTTGGGCGTGCGGCAATCGTGATCTGCTGCTTGTCGACCTCGAGCCCTACCGATCCCTTGTACTTGAGGCCGGAAACAAGCGGACCGTTGGCGAGAAATATGAAGCCGTCGAAATCCACGTCGTAGTCGACATTTGTCCAGGTGTATTGAGTGCCGGTGGTGGTGATAAAGGTGAAGCACTCCGCGAAAGCGATTGGCGCGTCGGGCGCGGCGCGAGCGGCGTTGATGAGGTTGATGACGGCGGCCGTCGTGTTTTTCATGACCAGAACAATTTCCAGATCAGGCTGTGAGAAGATTTCATCGCGGCGGCGCCGGCTAGAAACTGAGGGCGTTGGCGTTAAAGCGTCACGACGTCCTTACCGATTTGAATTTAACGCTCTCGACTTGCCACAGGTTCGACATGAATTCTTCGAAATCCTGGTCGTCTGAATCAAACCGACATTCGAAGGCATATGCAAAGGTCGCAGCAATTGACACGCCTGAACCAGGCGCGGACGCGAACACGAGGGAGTTAGGCGTCGACAGCGCCCAGCCGGACGGCTGACTGACGCCGTTCAAAGAAACGTTCGAGACGCTGGTGACCCAGCCGACCGGCTCGAGGAACGCGCCCAAAAAGCGGGAGAAAGTGAACGCGGTCGTCGCCCCATCGCCAGTGGCGAAGGTCGCATTTGTCGCCATATTGTCAGTCGGATCGGCGTAGAGGAAAGTGCCGAATTGTCCTTGCATCTGTAGGAAGAATCCCATGAGGGTCTGCAGTGAGTTGACGCCAGCTCCCGGATACGAAGCTGGCGATGACGACAGGGCGTCGATGGTCAGCTCGAACTGCCAGATCGGGTTCTGATAGAGGGCGTCGCGAACCTCTCGGCCCGACACGTGGCTCGCGACCACCGTCGAAAACACCGGCTTTTTGTGAACGCTCCAGCCGAGGCCGGCGAGCGTCGGGAACGACGGCGGCGTAGCCATCTCAAGGCCTGACCGTTATCAACCGAACCGTCCGAAGCGTCCAGAGCATGATCATGAACTCCTCGAAGTCCTGTACATCTTCGGCGAAGCGACAAAGCCAAAGAACGCCGAAGTCGGCCGTGACGGGCGCGCCCGTCGCCGGAGCCGACGTGAATGCGATCGCCGGTAGATATCCGCTGGAGACCGTCCATCCCGACTGCACGACACCATTCAGATAGACCGCTGCGACGGCCGAGGCTCCATACACTGGGCCGGTGTAGGGTCCGATCGAAGCGACAAGTGGGAAAACCGTCGTCAGTCCATCGCCAATTCCGATGACTTGGCCAGTGACCGCGGATAGGCCCGGCGGCGCGACCCAAAACGGCTCGTCTTGACCGCTCGCCTGGGCAAAGAACCCTGCGATCGCCTGCAATTCGGCGTGCGCGGCGTCGGACCGCAGGACGTCATAGGTCAGTTCGATGTCAAAGTAGGGGTTCGCGAATTGCTGGGTCCGCGTCTCCCGCCCGCTCACGTGCTGTGCAATCAGGTTGCTGAATTTTGGCTTGATATGGACAGACCAACCGAGCGTCGTGAGATTCGGGAATGTGGGGAACGCAGGTGGCGTAGGCGGCGGGCTCGGCGCGGGTGGTGGCAGCACGGCGCGCGTGGTTCCGATCCACAGCCCCTGCGGCCAGTTCCCAGCATCGCCCCAGGCGCTACTCAGGGTCGGGAAAGTCGGGAACGGGCGCGCGTCAGTGTTCCAGACGCAGCAAAAATTCCAGTTGAGCATCGGCACGCCGCCGACGATCTCGTTGTTTCCGTCGACGTTCCAGTACTCGTAGACCGCCTCGAGCGCGAGCGCCTGGATAGTGTCGTCTCGTCGTGGGAGAAAGCCGCCCTCGTTAGCCGGATCCCAGATCGACCAGTAAGCGGTGAAGCTCTCTGTCGACTTGGGGTCAAAAAAGACGTTCGGTTGATTGGTCGCCTTGTCGCAGGCGGCGAAGCCGTACTCGAGGGTGATGATCGATTTGGAGTTCGGAATCCACTCGGTTTGCGATCCATGCGGCGAGAATCCACTCCCATCGCCGTTATCGTAGACCGCCTGGTGATCGTTATTCCACCACCAACGCAATTGCTTGTTGGCGAGAATTTCTTGTTGAGGAAAGTACTGATTGCGGGTCTGTGATAGACGGTCGCCTTCCGGCAACGACACTTGCAAATCCGTTCCGTTCGGATCGAGACCGCGGCCAAGATTATTGCTGTCACTGTAGAAGAAATCGAAATACTGGCCGCCCTCGATATTGCCCTTGAGATAAGGCATCGAATAGATCGTCGGCGGCCCGCTCAAACCAAGCCCGTTGAACTCCGTTGGTCCAGGCGGCCACGCGGCAGTGAATTTCGGCTCGCGCCAGTTTGTTGCGTCCAGACCCCCGGCGCCAGTCGTCCAGTCAGATACCGGCATGTAATTGTCGAAGCTGACGAAATCGATGTTCGGGTTGGCCCACAACTGATCGAGATGCGGCCACTGCCCGTTTGCCCCCGGGTGCTGCCAGCCCATCCAGCTCGACCAGTCGGCCGAATAGGTGATGAGATTTTCCAGACCCGTCGAATTCTTTGCGAATCCCGCGGTGTCAAAGGTTGTCCGGACGTCATTGGCGAGCCCGTTCAGCTGCGCCACCATAGGGTAATCCCAGACCGCGTTCCCGGACCCATCGAGCGTACCCGGCTTCGTCCAGCCCGGACCGCGCAGGATCTCGAGGCCGCGAAGCTCCGACCCGATCACGAAGAGATTCACACCGCCAGCTACGATGCAGAGGTTGGCGTAGTGAAGGATCATCCTGCGATAGGTCCAGTCGAACAGGTTGCCGGTGTAGTCGACCGTCAGGTTGGTTGCGTCCCGTGTGAACTCGCCGACCGTCGCATTGCCCATGAAGGTGGCGACGTCACTTGTGGCGGTCTGCGTGAGATCCCCGGGCGAGGTGATCCGGCCGCGCCAGGGGAACCCGGCGCTCGTCCCCAGCAGGAACGGATAGAAGACGACCCTGAATCCGCGGCTCTTGAGATCGCGGATGCACCGGACGACGCTCGGATCGCTTGGCGTGCCGCCGTAAACGAAATTGGTCGAGCCGGGCAGGGAAGGGAGCGGGATGAGGCCGGGGAAGTCCTGCTCGGTGAGACCCGACACTTTCCAGTTAACCGGGGCAAAAGCCCCACCTGACCATTGCTCAAACTCGCCGAGGATGAAGTTCGTCGACGGATAGACGTTGCAACTCGACGCGTCCTCCGAGTTGAAGAACCATGCGATGACAAGGCTCACCGTCGTGCACTCGGGATATTCGGCTTGGAATTGGGTGATCGCGTTCGTATAATCCGTCGGCGCGCCGGGAGAACTGCTGAAGAAATTCAGGATCGTCGCGTTGTTGAGACCGCTCGACCCGCGCTGCAACCCGACTGCGGATATCGTGTCGTAGGCGAACTCGCCCGTCGACGGCAGCAGATGCACTCCGGTGACGGTTGGGAAAGTCATCAGCGACCGTTAAGTCGTTTAAGTCCGAGGGCCGCGCCGTGCCGCACCGCCTGGTCGAGCGCCTTCGCCATGCCGGGACCGTTAGAGCGCATCCACGACGCCACGGAGGCGCCGTCCATCGCGTTGACATGGAAATGGGTCGTCGGGTGAATGGCGACACTGCCGCCGCTCGCGCCAGCGCCGGCGCTCGGGTTGTTCGTCAGCATGTCGCGCAGCGCGCCGGCAGGCCCAGCAGGCATAATGAGCTCGTTCTGGTGAATGAGGGCCAACTGGTCTTTCGGGACTTGCCACATACCGATGTCGGCGGATGCGACCGCGCCCGTCATGCCGGCGACCGTCGCCTGCGCGGCTGCGGCAGGACCGATTGCGAGCGGGCCCATGAGTGGCGCGAGAAAACCAAACACCCCTGCAAACGTTTCCGCCGCCGAAGAGAGAATAGATCGGATCATCGTCGCGCCCTGCGCACCCAGGGACGCCGCAGCACCGCCCTGTTCCGCGCCGGTGCGTGCGGCCACCCCGGCCGTGGTCGCCGCGGTCTTCATCGCCTCCGCCAAGACATAGCGCGCGACCGAGGTTTCGCACCACTCGATGAATTTGATCAGCAAGTCCTCAAGCGCGTTCTTAAAAGCCGTGTGCCAGGTGGTCGTCCCAGTCATCAATCCGCGCAACTGGGAATTGACCGCCTGCGAAATCGAACTGCCGAACGCTTGATAGTCCCGCTCTTGTTCTTGCAACGCCGAACGCGTCAAGGCCGCCATCCGGTCGTCGCGACGGCGCGTCGCTTCGATGAGCATGTCGTCGACACGCTGCTGTGAGGCAAGCGATTGCTCGCCAAGAGCGTTCTGCTGTTGCATCGCCCCGAGTTCGGCGGCGTATTCTTGACCGATCGCCTGCTGAGACAGCTGGAGTTTTTGCTGCTGAGTGATTTCGTAGAAGCGCGCCTCCTCGGCGTAGAGGGCGAGCTTCTGCTTCAATCCGTCCGCAAGGACTTTAACCTCCTCCGACGCGGCGAGCTGCGCCGCCCGAGCCGCATCGGCGTATGTGGCGTCGTCGCCAGCTCGCAAGGCCGCGGCGGCGCGGCCTGCATCGGCGGCGAAGGATTGCTGGAGGCCTTTTGTCGCGTCCAGCGCGTCGCGATAGGGCTGCAAGCGACTAGGGTTGAAGGCTTGGGATGACGCGGTGGCCAGAGACGATAATTGTGCGTTGATTTCCCCGAACGGCGCTGAAAAGCTTTGGAGAGCGTCTTTCGCCTGACCGACCCCCGATACGAAATCGTTGATCGAAGCGCTGAAGCTGACGGAGACATTTGCGTCGGCCATCGCGGATCCTTGACCTTGCGTGGGTTCGTCAAAGCGCGCCGTTTGGAAAGGCCGCCTTTAATTCTGCAATCGTCGGCTGGCGCCATGGCGGGATGTCGTCCGGCGCGCGATACTTGAGCGCTGCGGCTACAAGCCAGTGAACGGGTGGGTTCCGACGCCACTCCGCTCGTAGGGCTAGGAAACGCGGCATGGTGAGCTGGTCTAATGCTTGATCCCAGCTCCAGCCAGTGTTGGCGACGACCTGAGCGATCAGGGCGTCGAAATCGACTTTCCCAAGTCTTGCGGCGCCTCCTGCGTCGCAGGCGCAGGTGAGGCTTGGTCCTCAGTTTTGCCTGGCTGAAGCCCGACCGCCTTGGCCACTGCGGGAAACGCCTGGATCAATTCACCGACCGAGAACGCGAGGTCGAGAAATTTTGTAAAGGAAAGCTCAGGCTCGACGAATGACACGGCCCGCCAGGTCGCTTCAGCAAGGCGATCGAGATGGGCCTCGTTGAGGCGCGCGACGGACTCGCCCGACATCGAAGAGCCGCCGGCCGCGAGATAGATTTCGAACAGCGCCGGCTGGATCGCCTTGATCGCGCGGAACGGCAGATGCGGGACCGACCAAGTCTTCCCGCCGAGCGATATGGAGAAGCCGTCTTCGCTCACGCCGCGTCTCCGAAGTTGAAGGTCATGACCTGACCGGCTGCGTTGGCGAACGCCTGGAACTCGAAGTCCGGCTTGGCGAAGTCCTCGATACTGGTGTCGAACGAGAACTTGCTGGCGACGCATTGGTTGAGCGTCACCGAGAACTGCGCGTTCGTCGTCGGGTCGGCCGCGAACAGCAGCGCCGAGAAGGTCGACGTCGGCCCGACCAGCGGGTTGCCGATCGTGAGGCTCTGAGTCGTCGTGGCCGTTTGTGTGTAGGTGTAGGAGATCAGGACGCTGGCGCCTGCGTCTCCCAAGTTGAACGTGTAGACGCCGGTCGAGGCGTTGAACGTGTACTGTCCCGCCGCCGTCAACGTCGCGACGTTGAGTAGTGGAAGGCCGTTGGCCGCGTAGGTAACGCCCTGGTCAGCCAAGAAGTGCGTCGAGTTGCTGACGGTGACCGTGAAAGGGGTCGACGCGGGAACGGAATGAACCTCGGAGAATTGCGAAACCGTCGCCCCAGGCTGCGGGACTTGGTTGTAGAACAGGCGACCGAGGGCTTGCCCGCTGAAGCGCGCCAAGGTCGCCTTGCACGTCACCTTGCGCGTGCCGGATCCCACGGCGACCGGAAACGCGTACTGGCCGTACAGTTCCTTGACGCTGACCGACGTGTCGACGCTGACCTTCTGGACCAGCCCAAAGTTGATCGGAGTTGGATTGGCGACGTTCAATTGCGTGCCGATCAGCACGCCCGAGCCGAAGACGAACATGAGGGTGAACTCCGTTAAGGGGTCGGTTACGAGAATCGCGCCGCTGCTGTCAGCAAGGCGCTGTGCGTTTCCTAGGAAGGTTCAGCGGGACCAGCGGCGGTGCGGTCTCACGGCTCCACCAGCCGCACCGCAACCACCGCAAGGCCGTCGCCGTCGAGGTCGCCTGTGTCTCGCACCGGCACGCCCGTGATCTTGCAGTCGTACACGGCTCCGCCGAGGGTTTGCCGGCCGAGGCCGATATCGAGACCGGCGGGCGCAAGCGCCGCGTCGATCGCGTCGAGGGCGTTGTTGATCGCGCTCGCGCCCGGCGCCGTCGGGTCGCGGGCGTCAAAATAGAGGAAGAGCTTGGCCTCAAGCGTCCGCTTCGGCGTCGCGGGCGAGGCCCATTGATAGGTTTCCGGGCCCGATTCGAGCTGGAAGAAAGCCGGGCGCAGCGCGGCGGGAACCTCGCTCCATATCTTCATCCGCCGCGACGCGAGACCCCACGGATAAGCCGAGGAGACCGCGGCGAACAATGCGGAGAAGGCTGCTTCACGGGTCATGCGCTCTCCCATGCCTTGGCCGCGACGTCGGCAAGCGCGGTGACAATTTCGTCTTTCATGTCGGCGAGCGCCGAGCGCAAATACGATCGCTCGGGGATCAGCGAGCCAGGATGCTCGACCCGGCGCGCGAAATGCAGACCATCGCCCGCGACGAAGGCGAGCACGTCGCCCTTCGCGGGTAGGATCTCGTGTGCGCTTGTCTTGCCGCCGTACTCCTGAATCACCGCATATTTTACGTCGCCTTCGGACCCGACCGAGGCAAGAAAGCCGTCTGCGTCAGCGGTTACGCTGGCCGCGATCGAATCGCTGAGCGCGCCCGAGCGTGTGTTCAATACAGCGCCGGAAAGCTTGTCGTTCTTGACCAGATCGGCGAGCGCCGCTGCGAGTTCGGTCGCCTTGGCGCCGAGCGCGGCTTGCAACGCGGCCGGATAGGCATCGAAGCGCGCGCTTGTTTCTTCCAGACCCCGGACCTCGAACCCGGACATCAGAGGATGGTCCGCTTGTAGGGTTGCAGCATCGCCTGGATCGGCGCCGACATTGCGCTCGTGTCGTAGGCAATTGTTTCCTGACCGCCTATCGACTTCGATCTGAGCCCGATACGCTCGGCCGCCCGAAAACGCTCAGCCGCCAATTCGAGGGCCGCCTGCGCGATGTCCTGCGGCGCATAGCCATAAGAGATGGAAACCGATTGCCCGGCGTCTGCCGCCGAGAAGCCATAGGTCCCGGCGCTGACCGCGTATTGTCCAGCGCCTGACGGGGCAGAAACGGCCGTCAGCGGCGCACCGGTCGCCGTGTAAGTCAGGCCGAGATCCGATGCCCAGGGTCCATAAGGCGAAAACGCAGAAAGCTGGAGGGGAGCGGCGACGGGAACGGCTTGCGGCTCGTTTTGAACTGCATAGCCGGCGCTGTAGGAGACGACGAGACTCTGCCGTCCCGGCCGGCAGTGGTGGCCGAACAGGTCAAGCGCCTGCGGGCGGCCGGGAGGAACTCCATCGCTCGGCTCAAGGGCGTAGCCGATCGAGGCCTCCAGGTCGGCGTTCTCATCGGGCGGAACGGCGATTCCTCGCCACGTGACCGAGGTCACCTGCAGCACCGGCCAATGTCTCAAGATGATGCGACTGGTCTCGAGATCAATCCTCTCGGCATAGGAGAACGGCAGCAGGCTGGGGCGGCTCAGCAACGCGTAGATCGAACGGCTTGCCGCTGTGACCAGCGCCGTGAGCGTCGCATCGTTCGGGCCTGGCGCGGGGGGCAACCCGAGCCAGGCCTTCAACGCCGCGAGGTTGGTGAGATCGAATGGCGACATGCAACGCTCGCTGAGACAGGGCGAAAAAGTCAAACGACCGCGCGCGGGGGTGTTGCCTCGCGGCGGTGCGCCGAGCGCGGCCGAGCGTCAGCCGTTGCCGATGTTGGTGATGATGCCGATCCCGAACGAGGCGTAGATCGCCAAGACCTCTTCGGTGTAGACGCCGAACTCACGGCGACGAGTGCGGACCGGCCAATCGACGCGATAATAGTCGCGACGCGTCAGGACCTCTGCGACGTTGGGGGTCTCGTTCGATTGATACCAGGCCGGCAGGCGCTCGCAGTAGGCGAGGATTGTTCCTGGCGGCAGGTCCGGGTGAACAACGAGCGGAATTTCGACGCCGGTGAAGGGATTGTAATACCAGCGCACGACGCCCGAGGCGGTCAGTTCGTAAGGCGCTGATTGAGAGGCGTCGACGTTGTAGCGGAGGAGCGGTCCCGAAGAGGGATTAAGACATTTGTTCGTGATATTCTTCTGCTCTTGCGCGTTGACATAGATCACCGTCGGCGACAGCCGATAACTGTTCCACATCTGCAACAGCATGTTGTCGATCTCGAGGATCGAACCTCGACCTGATGGCGTGAGGAACGTCCCGGTCCCGGCGGGGCCGGCAGGGAGCGCCTGCACGTAGGAGCTCGTCGCCGGGTTGAAGCCGTCGGTCAGCAATCCGTCGAACGCAAGCCCCGGATTGCTCGAATTGTCAGCAGTGACGGCGGTGGCTGGCTGCTGACCGGTTGTGAGTGGCGCGCTAAAGGCGGCGCTATTGATCGTGGTGATCGCCTGCAGCGTCTCAGAGCCGGCCGCGGTGGCTAGGTACCACGCATAAGCAACCGCACCGTTGACGACCGGGGCTGTTGCAAACAAGGTCTGGCCAGCCGTGACAACCTGCGTCGCGTTGGTGCTGCGCAGGGAGGAGCCGCCGCTCAACGTGTACGTGTTGCCGTCGTTCCCGGTGATGGTCATGACGGTCGCGACGCCGCCTGTGAGTGTCGAGTTGCGATAACCTTCAAACGTCAGCGCGACGACAATGACCGAATAGGTCGCAGCCGGAAGAGTTCCACCCGTGCCCGAAGCGCTCAGCGTCGGCGTGCCGGGTTTACCAAGCGCGAGCGAAGTGTTGCCTCCGAGGAGCGCGGTTTCTTCCTTGCGCATTGTCTTCTGCAGAATGCGCAAAGTTGCTGTAGCGTTGACGTCTTCGAAGCCTTGCGCGGCCGCTTCGGCTTCGAAGGTCACTGTATCTTCTTCGCCGAGTGTTACATAAGGCAGGGTGATGGAGATGGCCGAATAGGACATGCTCGCAGAACGCTGGCCTTCCGGGACCCAGCCCATCGCATCGAAGCCCGAGCCGGTCGTCGAGAAAATTGAACGCCAGTGGGCCGCGTTGCCGGGGTTGAGTCGCCCGACGCGAGGAATTGAATTCCTCAACGGCGTGATCGTCGGGTAGAGATTCTTTGCCGGCGCCTGCAGGTCGTACGCGGTCAAGCCGGTCGAGATCGTGACGTTCTTGGCGAGCGAGTCTTTCATCAGACCCAGCGTCTCCTGGGTCGTCAGCGCGATGTTCATGAGATCAGTCCTTTGGCGCGGATAGGGTTAACGACATAAGTGGGAGTGGATGGCGGACGCGATCACGCGCGACCGGTAAGCTTGCTGCGGAGAACCCGGGATCCTGAGCCTTCGAAGGCGTCTCGATCGTGCTGAAACACCGCCAGGCGGTGGGCCGCAAACGAGACCGGCCACCCAATGGGCCGACTTGTCACTGACCTGAGATCGCGATCACTCGGGAAGCTTGCGATTGCGGAGATTGAGGTTCCCTAACTTCGCATGCGGCTTGGCAATCTCTTGGTTTGGCGCGAGCGCCGTTGCTTTGTTGAAGTAAGGGAGGAGCGCGTCCTCGATCGCCAGGATGTCGACGCCCGCGGCGATGGCGTTGGTCGGCGCGCCGGCGGCGCAAATCGTCTGCGCCTGGGCGTAGGCATTCTTGGCGTCGGCGTTCATCGTCGCGGAGACCGGGCCGAGCGCTGGCAGCGCAGTACACACGTCGTTGTAAGCGGTGTTGATCGCGGCCGATGCGGTAGGCGTGAGTTGGCCAGCGGAAGTGCACCCGGCCAGCGCGCTGCAGAGTGCGACGAGCGCGAAGACGGACTTGAAGGGAGTCATTCGGGTCTCCTTGAAAGCGTCGGAACGTTGGATTGCGGCTCTAAAAACCCGCGCTGGCGATGAGGCGCCCCGAGCTGCCAGGGGCTTGCGAAAGTTCGCGGCGGCCGAAGCCTCGAGCGGTTGACCGATCGCCGCCGTTAGCAAGGCGATGGCCCACTGAGCTTCGACCGCCGCCTCGCACGACGCCGCGGCGTCGGCGATTCCGTCCGCTACGACCGGGAGGACAGTCGCGGGCAGGCGGAGTCTCGATGTGAACAAGTAAACTGCTGGCTCGACCCAGCCGGCCGGCGTTTCAGAAGCGCGGCGGCCCGGGATTGGCGAGGCTAAGCTTGGTGAGCGCGAGCGCGCGCTCATGAGCCGGCAAAGAAGCCAGATGCCGAACGGCGTCGTCGGCGCTGACCAGAGGGCCGTCAGCGCCGTCCGCGGTCTTGGTTACGGCGCGCAGCGCCGCCTTGGCTGGCAGCGGCTGGGCTTCAAGCGCCGCGATGCGCTTTTTCATGTCCGCGAGCGAGGGCGAGAGTTCGTCGAACGCCTTGCGCAGCCTTGCGTTTTCCGCAGTCGCACGATCGAGCTTCAGAGCGGCGTAGGTAAGGGCCTTGACCAGCGCATCGGAGGCCTGCGCGGCGCCGGCTGCCTTATCGGCCGTTTCCGTCGTCCAGTCGTCCGGCAGGGCGCTGTCCGCGCCGATCGCCTTGGCGCGTGCAATGATGTGGGCCTTGACGTCCGCCCTCTCGCCGCTTCGGCAGCAGTCTCTCAAGGCGTTCGCAACGTCTTTGGCAGACCGGATCGGATAGGAGCCGTCGGGCATCGCGACGCCCTCTTCGGCGTCTGTCTCACACTGCGCGGCTGAGAACTCACCCTTGTCGGCGTCGCAATCTTCATCATCGCCGTCGACGTCAGCATCAGCTGAGTCATTCGCCTCGGGGCGGGAGGCGAACGAGCGCTTCTCGACCATGCCGTCCTTGACCACGTCGAACGTGGCGTCGGGCACGCAAGGCAGATCAACGAGCGAGATTTCGTGCGGATCGGCAGTATAGCGGGTGAGCCCACTGTCGCCGTCCGCCCACCGCTTCACATAGCGGCCACCCTGGCTGAACCCGGTATAGACGCCTTCCTGAACTTTTCGCCATTCGTCGTCGTCGACGATCTTGGCTACGACCGTGATCCGCTTTGCGTTGTCATCGAAAGCGATGTCGGTCAGCTTGCCGGCGGCGATCGGGGTGTGCATGGCGCGAACGGCGCCGAACGACTTGCCGCCGCTTGCCGCGGCGGCTTCAGCCGACCATTTCTCGAAATAGGGCTTGCTCGAGGCATAGTCGAAAATCTCGCCCGAGCGATCAGGCGTCTCCGCCGTGGCAACGCCGGTCACGAGGCGTCGATCGAGATCGACCTTGGCGAGTGGCAAGAACAAGTCGAGAGCGGACATGCAGGCTCCGGAGGAAGCAAGCGAAAGCACGCCCGGTGGAGGGGCGTGCGACGAACGAATTTTTCTGAAAGGCAGGGAAGGGCAGGGCCTGGTCGCCTCCGCCACTTCTCCCACTGTAGGTGACTATGCCACGACCGGCGTAAGCGGTCAAGCAAATGTTCGCTTTTTGTTCTGGCCGCGGAAAACACTGAGGCTTGCGCTCGAACGTGCTGCGCGCTTTCAGACGGGGACCGAGAAGGCGTAGCAGATGATGCGCGCCAGCCACTCGTCGTACTGGTCTTTGAGCGGCGGCTGGCGCGCCTCGATCAGCTTGAAATCGGCGGGCATGAACTTGGTCTGGCGCCGCCGCGCGAGATTGCCGCTCATCAGCGCGTCGAAATGATCCTGGAACGAGCGGATCTGGTCGGCCGTCCATTCCTTGGGCAGGGTCGAAGGCGTCGGGCGAGGAGCCGGCCTTGTAATAATCGAGGGTCGAGGCGTCGCGCCGGAGCGCGATGTTGTGGCGTCGACTATCGGGGCCCCGTTTTTAATTCCGGGAAAATATTCTCGATCGGCATTATTAGATCTCGATCAATGAAACCCATTAAATCGCCCACTGACCTATTGAAGCGCTTTCTTTGCTCATGGTCATTTATTTTATCTACTTCTGCAAACAATGACACAATGATAATATCGATTGATTTGCTCAGAGAAAGTAGTTTTACTGCGATATCTTTGTCCATGTATTTCAACTTTCGGGTTCAATTGTGCCGAATATTCAGTAATCATCACCCGCTGGCCCGAGGCGTTCCCTCACACATTGTCGGTAGAGTCCTGGCCGATCCGATGGCGGCCATACGCCTTCCGTTTGCTCCAGGCATTTCTCGTGGCAAGCCTGCCAGCCTTCAGGATATGCCGCCGGCGTCAAGTCCGCGACCTGCACGCGGGTCGGCTGCGGCTTGCGGGCTACGCTGCCCACGGTGGCGACCGCTCCGTCCGCCGTCGCAAACTGTCCGCGCTCGTCGTGGTGTGGATTGAGTTTCCCCAACTTTGCGGGCCCCTTCCCACCAGGCCCCGCCGGCGCAAGCCCCAGGTCCGCCCGCGCCTCCTCGCGCGTCTTGATGCTCGCGCCGACCAGGATCTGCAGGGTCTGCGCCTGCTCCAGCGGATCGATCGCGTCGTCGCCGACCCAGACGAATTCGAGGCCCGGCTCGTTCATGCACTCGCGGATCACGTGGTCGAGCGCGTTCTTGACCCAGGCTTTCAGCGGCACCAAGCCTTCCTGCGTCGCCTGCTGGCGCATCGTCTCGCCGGTCGCGCGATTGACCTGGCTGACGAAGGGCGAGACGGGGACCGAGAAGGCGTAGCAGATGATGCGCGCCAGCCACTCGTCGTACTGGTCCTTGAGCGGCGGCTGGCGCGCCTCGATCAGCTTGAAATCGGCCGGCATGAACTTGGTCTGGCGCCGCCGCGCGAGATTGCCGCTCATCAGCGCGTCGAAATAATCCTGGAACGAGCGGATCTGGTCAGCTGTCCATTCCTTCGGCAGCGTGGCGAAGGCGTCGGGCGAGGAGCCCGCTTTGTAATAATCGAGGGTCGAGGCGTCGCGCCGGAGCGCAATGTTGACGGTGAGCGCGATCTGCTCGACGGGGCTCATGCCGTAGAGCCGATGCGCGCGGAGATTACGCGGCAGATAGAGGAGCTCGACGGCGGAGAAATCGGCGGCGGGGATGCCCTTGAGGATCTGCTGGTAGGCGGGATCGGGCGGCTCGGGCGCGCGCCCGTCCTCGCCGATCAAGGGCTTGATCGTCGCGCCATCGATGATGTCGAGCGCATAAAGCGAGCCGCCGCGATTGTAGCGCGGATAGATGGTCGCGGCGTCGATGACCAGCATTTCCTCGAGCAGCATCCTGAGCCAGTCGGCGAACGAACGGCGCCGGTCGGGGCGGGCGAAGAAGCGCGTGACCTGATCGATCGCCTGAGAGCTTGCCGGCGAGTCCTCGTGGTTGCGCGCGCGGATGGCGTAGCTCTGCGCCGCGATCTGGTCCTTGCGGGTCTCGATCACCCCGCGCAGGAGCGGCAGTGCGTCGGCGAGCCCGCGCAGTTCGGGAAACGAAACGCCGTCTTCGGCGCGCGGGATATAATTGAGGTTGGCGCCGAACGGATAGTCCCACTGGCGCCCCTTCACCTCTGGCGGCGCCATGGGCGCAAGCGGCTGCAGCGGCCCGAACCAGGTATCGGGCGACACGCCCGTGATCAGATAGCGCGTCGCGTCCGCGAGCCGGGCGAAAACGCTTGGGGGCAGGGCGCGTCTGACGGGTTCCGACATCGATCATTTCCTCAAGGCTCCCGCTTCGGCTCCGTCTTTCAACGGGCCATGGCGGGAGAAGGGTGGGTGGGAGGCTTTCGCATTCCGTTAGGGATTGGCGCCTACCCTCTCACGCGTGCGGCTAGGCGAGCAGAGAGGGGCGATGCGCATTTGGATGGCGCTGGTCGCAATCGTCGTTTCGCTGCCGGCTGTCGCTCTCGCTCAGCCGCGCTGGACCTTCTGCGTCGCTTCGTCAAAAACCGGCGCCGACGTCTGGATCACCGAAGTGTTCGTCGCCGGGCGCGATCGCGCCGAACTCGAGAGCGCGTTCAAGGCCATGCTGGGTCGCAACGGCGCAGCGGGCGCCGATGCGCAATGCCCGATGCCGCGCGAGGACAAGACGGACGCCGTCAACGCCCAGTTCGAAGCCGAAGAGTTCAACCGTAAACTCGGCGCGAAGCTGCATGCCGTGGGCGCCAACGGTTTCCTGGCGCGGCGATAGCGCTTGCTATTCGGAAATCCGCGTAACCGCCGGCTCCTGGTCGCCGGACCATTCCAGTCGATAAACGGCGCCGGGCGCGACGGACTGGACCGCATGCGGCCTCAGCGCCACGATGCACGTTCCGCCTGCCTGCCGCACGGACGGATAGATGATCCCGTTCAGCCCTTGCGCCCGCGCGGAATCGGCGATCGCGTTTCCGATCGGATAGCCGACCGCCGGGTCCGGAGTGAGACAGGGATGGTCGGGCGTGGGACGAAGATCGACAAACTCCCCGGCCATGCTGGCGAACATTTCCGCGTACTCGACGACGCCCTTCATTTGGCCCGAACGCGCGAGGAACTCGCTCATGTGATGGGCGACCTCGCGGATGCAGGTCTCGACATCGAGCGCCGCGTACCACGCGCCGCGGGCCGCATTGAAGCGATTGGCTTCGCGCGGCTTCCAATAGGCGAAGGCGGCGTTGACAAAGCTCGCATAGGGCACGCCGTGAATGAACTCGCCACGGCCGATTCCCTCCGTTCCCCGGCTCTCCGCCAACAGGCGAGGACTCGTCGCTCCCTCGATTTCGGCGAGCGCCGCGGAATCCTCGGCTGAGACGAGCTTCTCCAGCACCGGCGGGCGGAGACGCGCCGTCGAGACGAGCCGGACGGTTCGCGGAAAGGCTTCCCTCACGACCGGCAGGCCGTCGAGCATGGCTTAGAAGATCACAAACCGCCGCGGACGGCGTCGACGTAGCGGCGCACCTCGAGCATCCTCGGAATGCCGCCTTCGATCATCGCCCCAATCGGGGTTTCGCGATCGAACAGCGGCCCGCGATTGGGTCGCCGCGCCCATTCGTCCGCCGTCTCGTCGGCAAACAAAAGGTGAAGTCCCTTGTAAACGCCAACTAGGGCGGAGACGCGCGTCAGCTGGTCCTGGCTCAAGGTCGGACGGCTGCCGCGTTTCATGCGATCGAGCGTGCTCGCGGAAACCCCGAGAAGAGCGGCGGCCTCCGCGTTGGACAAGTCCCAGGCTTTTATGAGGGCGAGGAACGCTTTGTGGGCGACTTCGGACAGGCGCGTCCGATCGCGCTCGTCCGCAAAGGTCTGCGGTCCGATTCCGCCCAGGTCGGCTCGTTTCGCTTCGACAACGGCGGCAGGCATTCACGTCTCCTGACAAGGAGATACGCGTCATTTGACGCGATGTCCAGGAATTTATACTCGCAGCCGCGCCGGCGACGATCGATCGAGGACGCTACACAGACTTTTCATCCGCAGATTCACGACCGCCGCCCGTCCAGAACTCATACATCCCCCCCGTGCTCGCTTGTCCCACGCCCAGAAGGTCGGCCAGCGCCCAGACCAGCGCGTCGGCCCGGTCGGGGGAAAAGCCCATGGCGCGGCGATCGAAATCGGGGGTCATGGCGCAAAGCTGGTCCTCGAGCTTGCTGAACGTCCCAACGTGAAAGACGAGCCCGCGCTCGTAGGCCGCGGCGATCGGCTCGGCGCGCAGGAACTTGCCTCGCGTCGCGTGGACCGCGCGCACTGGGAGATTGGGCTCGCTCTGGCGCAAAACCTCCGTCACCATGTCGCCGCCCTGGTTGATTTCCGCGACCACACGATTGGCTTTGAAGTTGCGGAAGGCGGCGCCGACGCGTGCGCCCCACGCGCCGGGCGTCTCGCCCTGGCTGGTGAGGTCGGCGAGCACGTAAAAGAGCCCGCTCTGCGCTTTCGCCGCGACGATGAGCCCGCATTCGTCGGATTTTGATCCCGAGCGCGCGGGCGGGTCGACCGCGACCACGATCTCGGCGAATTCCTTCGGAGCGGCTTCCGGCGTAACGCGTTGACGCTCGAGCAGCGACCGTGACCACAGGGCCCCCGGCGTCTCCTCGACGATTTCGGCGAACAGCTCCTGCCGGCCGATCGCGCGGCCCTGGTAACGCGCGGTGATCCGTTCGAAGAACGCTCGCGCCAGATGGGCCTTGTTGTCGAAGGTCGAGCCGCGGGTGACGATGGTGTCCTTGCCGGCGGCCAACGCTTTGATGATCTTGTTCGGGCGCGGCGTGGTGGTGATGATCGCCTGCGGCTTGCCTCCGAGCCTCAGGCCCAGCATGGCCTGATCGAAGGCGTCGGGCTGGCGCCAGGCGGCCAGTTCGTCGCACCACAATTTCATGTGCTGCTTGCCTCGGAGCCGGTCGGGCTCCTCGGCCGAGAACAGCATGCTCACCGCGCCGTTCGGCCATTCGAGGCGAAGGTCGGCGGCGAGGAAGCGGGGGCGCTCGTCACGGCGGCAGCAGGCGAGAATGCCGGATTCGCCGCGCACCATAATGTCGCGGGCGTCGGCGATGGTGGCGCCGATCAAATTGACGATCGGGTAGTCGTTCACCCAGGTGCGGACGGCCTCGGCGCCGGCCCGTGTCTTCCCGGCGCCGCGCCCGGCGAGGATGAGCCAGATGATCCAGTCGCCCTCCGGCGGCGCCTGGTCCTGGCGGGCCCAGAACGCCCAGTCATGGAACATTTGCGCGCATTCGCGCGGGCTCATCTCGTCCAAGAGGCGGACGCGCGTGTCGAGTTCGAGGCGCATGAAATCGGAGACGCTTTTGATTCTGCCGCCCGCATCCATACGAGCGGGCTCGCGCCGGAAGGGGCCCGATTGCCCGGTTTCGCCAGTCATTCAGCAGAATGTTCGGGCTGAAGGCGGTCTGCTATCTCGTTGATTTTCTTCAGGAGTCGAACGCGATCCTGTTCGCCGTACGGTTCCGGCATCCGGCTCGCCTTCGTGAATCCATGATAGCGGTCGAGCCGGTCGACGATCTTCAGCGCGCGGTCGATGGCCTTGAGGTCGCCGCTCTGGAGCCGCTCGAGGAGTTTCAGGATCATCTGCTCGAGGCGAGCGATCTGCAGCCGGGCGAAGTCCTCAGCCGGCGCGACCCAACGATTACGCAGCTCCTCACGCAGGATGCTCTCGGTTCGCTTCGGGGTCAGCCGTTCCGTGGAAGCGATTTCGCCGACCCCGGCGCCGGCAATCAGGGAAGCGAGAACCCGCTGGGCGCGGGTGACCCTGGAGCGTTTGGTTCGGTTGGGTGGATTCGTCTGGGTCATGGGAGCCTTGAGGACATGATGGAGAACGCCCGCGCAGGCGAACGACGCTTTCGCATCTCGCGACGCGAGGGCGGCGACGACTTGCTGCTGGCGGGAGGAATGGGCGGAGGAGGAGGGCGGCCTGTTCAGGCGCGGCTCTCGAACTTGCATCACTATGCCGTGACCGGCGTGAAAGCGCAAGCTTTTGTTCTTGTTATGTTTCTATGTCGTCCAATTTGTCTGGTGTTATATGAGTTATATCAGTAGCTTACGGAAGCCTCTGACAGCGCCAGCGCTGCCTCCGCTTCTCGCCCGGACTGGGGCGCTTGCTGGTTATTCTGGAAGAGTACGATTTATAATAGATAGTTACGATCATGTGTTTATATAATTTATAAGCATATGTATACACTATGTTGATAAATAACGACGTTCAGGCGGAGCGATGTAGCGTCACCTCATGTTCGCAGTCTTTGCCGAAAATCTGAGCAGATTCGGAAATCTCGGGCCCAGAGCGGAAGCGACAGGTTGAATCGCGTTGCAGAAAAAGAGACCTAAACCATTGAAAGCGCTCGACCGCGCGCAGAAATTGCCGCGTCCCATTCCAGGAACGCCGCGGGCCTGCTCATCGCCCGAGCGGGCAATAGGCAAAGCGGTGAGAGTTCATGTATTTCCTCGGGAGCGCTATGGCTGAAGCAGGGGGCGAGCCGTGCTGATTGTCCACTATGCCGTCAAGACCGACCCCGGCGCGGCGACGGCGCCGAGTGTCGGACTCCAGCGGAAGATTCTCGACCCCGCCGAGCCAATTCCGCCCGGCGCGATCTGGATCGATATGGTCGAGCCGACCGTGGACGAGGACCGGAAGGTGGAGGGCTATCTCGGCGCCAAGGTGCCGTCCCGCTCCGATCCCGACTTCGCTCAGCCCGCCGAATCCTACTATGCCGAAAATGGCGTGCGCTACCTGCACGCCTGCGTCGTCAGCGAAGCCGAAGGTACGCCCGACGTCGCTGACGTCACCTTCATCCTCGGCCCGAAAGCCCTCGTCACGGTGCGCTACGATCCCGGCGAAGCCTTTGAGCTCTTCGGTCAGCGGCTGGGCAAAGTTCCGACCCAGGCGCTGCACCCGGACGCGGTGGCGGTCGGTCTGATCAACGCCATTGTCGACCGCTCCGCCCGCGCGCTGAACAAGGTCGGGGTCGAGCTCGATTCCATCGCGAGCCAGGTTTTTCGAGCCAAGGGCGACCAAAGCGCGCGCAGCAAGATCTATTCTGCGACCCTTGGCGACCTCGGCCGCGAAGACGAGAAGATCTCGAACCTGCGCGAAAGTCTGGTCGAGCTTGAGCGCCTCCTCTTGTTCCTGTCGTCGGACGGGCGTTCCGCGGACGCTCCGAAGCCGGTGCGCGAGGCGACGAAGTCGGCTTTGCGCGACCTCCAGTCGCTCGAGCAGGACGCGAGCTTCAAGTCGCAGAAGGTGCAGTTCCTGCTCGACGCGACCCTCGGCTTCATCAACCTTGCGCAAAACGACATCATCAAGCTGTTCTCGGTGCTGGCGGTCATCTTCATGCCACCGACGATGATCGCCTCGATTTATGGCATGAATTTCAAGGCTATGCCGGAGCTCGACTGGTCGTGGGGTTATCCGGCGGCGCTCGTTCTGATGGTGGCCGTCGCGGTCGGGCCCTACGTGTTCTTCCGGTGGAAGAAGTGGCTGTGAGGGCGAATTTGCTGGTTCACCCGGCGGGCGGAGCTTCCCAACAGCAAGTGACACGCTGCCTTCATCCGCGGCCGATAAGGCTCCGCGGTTGGAGGAAAAAATGACTGCACAGCCGGCGCGAATCGATCTGGCGGACCTCGGACCGGGCGTCGCCTGGGCGTTCGAGTTCGACGACAATGGACGCGGCCGCCTGCTTGGCGGCGATTCGTCTTTTGATCTCACTCGCGGGCGACGATTCGTCTGGGTCCACTTGGTCTTGGGAAACGCGCGGACACGGGACTGGATCGGCGCGCAGGACGTCCTTCCTCCTGAGGCCCGTGAAGTGTTTTTATCCAAGGATCGCCATCCGAGCCTGCACTGGGGTGGGGAAGCCTTGTGGGGAACGCTCCACGACGTCCGCCACGAAGACCAAACGGCTGGAATGGAGGCGACCGATCTGCGTTTCGCTTTATGGCCGCAGTTTCTCCTGACGGCGCGCCACCATGCGGCGCGCTCCGCCATGGCGGTCAAGGATCAGGCGGAGAAGGGCGCGATCTTCGAGGATAGCGCCGCGCTGTTTGAGAGCCTTCTCGTGGCCGCCGCGGATTCGATCGGCGAGGCCACGCAGGAGATCGCCGGACAACTGGACCAGATCGAAGACCGGGTTTTGTCGGACGCCTTCAAGGACGATAGCGCAGCGCTCCTGCAGTTGCGGAGAGGCATTTCTCGCCAGGAGCGACTGGTTCAAGCCGCTCACAGCGTGCTGAGGCAACTCGAACTCAACAGCGCCCAGAGCGTCCTTCAGGCCTATCGCGACCTGGGCGCCAGGGTGAGGCAGCGGGTCGACGCCTTCCACGCGGACCTTCATCTGCAGGCTGAGCGGGCGCGGCTGCTGCAAGAGGAAATGGCGGCGCAGCTCGCGACCGCGACCAATCGGAACCTCTTCGCCCTCACGGTCGTAACGACCGTGCTGCTGCCTCCGGCCTTCGTGACGGGTTACTTCGGCATGAATACCAAAGGGTTGCCGTTCGGCGATTCAGATTATGGCACGATCTACGCCACCATTCTTTGCCTGCTCGCGGCGGGCGTGGTCTATCTGCTCATCCGTCGTTACCGGGCGGTCTCCTGAAGCGGCGCTACCGTGCTTGCAGGCGCGCGGCGTTTCGGAGCGCCAGGCGCTTCACCCCACCTGAAACCAGGCTCCCACTCCCGCTGCGGGTAGTCGCACCCGCCCGCGCCTGAGGGCCAAAGCGCCATGGAGCTGCCGCAAGGCCGCCGCCCGAAACAATCCGGCGGCTGGGAGGTACGCCATTTGTCCCATTTTGGCGCGTTGCGCGTGGCGCCGACAATGCTGGCGAATGATGTGCGGCGAAAGGGGCCTCCCCATGCGTAAGTTTGTCACATCCCTAGGTTTTGCCGCTATTTTCACCGCGCTGGGGCGTTTTCTGTCCGCGCCGCTCTTGTTAGCCGAGCGCGCCGACGCCACGACCGGGATTCTGTTCGCGGCAGGGCTGTTCACTGTCGCCATCGCAGCCGTGGTGCGCAAATGAGCAGTC
>Ga0206813_1066_pt1 | contig 26831 bp, 21 predicted proteins | sample Alteio_BWOrgCont_92_FD_152856 | JGI IMG/M metagenome (GOLD analysis project Ga0206813, IMG submission 152856) | Enriched cells from forest soil in Barre Woods Harvard Forest LTER site, Petersham, Massachusetts, United States -... | ecosystem: Environmental > Terrestrial > Soil > Temperate forest >...
CGTGCGCTTCAACCCGAGAAACGCGCCGGCCATCAGCATCATTTTTACGTCGCCGAGACCCATGCCTTCGCGCTTGCGCAGGCGGAAATAACCTTCGGAGATCGCCCAGAGAACTCCGCTGCCAAAGGCCGCGCCGAAAATTGCATCGGCCAGCGAAATCACCGGCATCGGCGGCGGAAAATCGAAATAGCGTGTGGCGAGCCATTGCGCGGCGCCGTCCGCGGGCGGCAGGAATAGGCTTAACACCAGTGCGATCGCGAATCCGGTGAAGTTGATGACATCTGGGAGAATTCTTTCACGGAGATCGGTGAACACGAGGATGAGTAGTATCGATGCGAAAATGGCCCACTTCAGAGTCTCCAGCGTCATTCCAAATGCGAGATAGCAGACCAGGTAAAGTGCGCCATTCAGAATTTCGACGGTCGGATACATCGGAGAAATCTTCGTGCGGCATCCCCGGCATTTGCCGCTAAGAAATAAATAACTGAGAACCGGAATATTGTCGTACGGCCTGATCGGCGCTCCGCATTTCGGGCACGCGGAAGCCGGCAGAACGATGGACTTGCCCGCGGGAATGCGGACGATGCACACATTCAAGAAGCTGCCGATGAGCAGGCCGAGAACGAACACGGCGCTCGCGATGAGAGGACCGGGAAGCATTCATTCAATATGTCATAGCGATGGGTGCGCCTCAACCTGCGCACCGCGGCTCGTGCCTGAGTCTTAAACTCAATGATTCCGGAAATACGTGCTGCGCGCCGGCCTTGGCGATTGCGGTCGATCGGCTCGTCTATCATAATGCGGGCTTATGAAGCTGCTTCGCGAGCGCGGCGTGCTGATCGCCATTGCGATGTGGATCGTGTGCAGCGCCGCTGTGTTTCCATTGAGTGGCGGAACTTTGCCTTTCAATCGCCCAGCGCTTACAAAGGCTTCCGTCGCGATTCAAGTGCTCAACCCGCTCATTACGCTGGCCGCGCTTTTGCTGCTGATGCTTCTGATCTACGGGCTGACCAAACGCCGGACGATACCGGATATGGCTGCCCGCGCGCCGAGTCTAGCCATCGCCAGAACTGAAACGATCGCGCTCTGGATTTATGGCGGTGCTGTGATGATATTCGGGCGCGTGTTAGGCCAGAAGCTTTTCGGAGAGGGGATTGGCTTGCACCTGAACGGCTCACTTTTTGGGGCGACGCGGGTGCAATCGCCCGGCGAAGTCTGGACTTGGGCAATTTTCAATTTCTTGCTGTTCGCTCTGGTGCCGTATTTCGTGTTTCGCGCGCGCGGTTATTCTCGCGAGGCTTTGAATTTGAAATCGACGAACGTCCGCAACGATGCGCTCGTGATCATCGTCGTGCTCACCATTCTGTGCGCGCTCGATCTCCTAGGTCCGAACCTGTCGCGGCTTCCGGCGCACGAGATTCCGGCGGGAGCGGCAATTTCGTTCGTGGTGCATCTTCTGGGAACCGGCCTGCCGGTGATGATCTTCATTTATGCGATTTTGATGCCGCGCTATATGCGTTTGGCTGGTTCGGCGACGACGTCGGTTTTACTCGGCGGTGCGAGTTACGCCACGCTGCATCTTTTTGAATACTGGACGGTGTACGACAGCGTGCCGCATGGAATATTGTCGGTCATCTTTGTCTACCTCACCTTCGTGCCGCCGGGGCTCGTAAAATCTTTCCTCACGCTGCGAACTGGCAACGCCTGGGTTCACCTTTGGGGTTTTCACGTCATTTCGCCGCACGTCACGGCCGACACAGGTCTTATCATTCGCGATTTCGGCATTCGTTGAATCAGACGCGCTAGGCTATATTCGATGGCCTGATGATACGCGAATGGTATGAGCAGAAAGTTAGGGCATACGAGCATGGCCGATGGGCGGACGAAAAAAATCGCAAGACGCTGCCTTTTGGTTGGGGGCTGGAATATATCGGCGGGCGCGCGAATGATCCCGATCCGCGGGCGTTTCTGAATCAATTTGTGGACGAGACTTTGCGCACCAGCGATGCCTGGTTTGGCGCGCGTGGACCGGAGGATTTTCAATTCACGCCTTCGCGCGAGGCTCGCGGCGAATCGGGCGTACTGACGTTTACGAGCGCGATTGATTCGGCGTGGCCGGTGAACAATACCGTTCACGCGCGATTTTTTCCTGGCCACAATAGCGGCCCGGCAGTGGTGGTGATCGCGCAGTGGAATGCCAAATGGCACGAGCAGGTGGCCGTCTGTCAATGGCTGCAACGATTGGGGATTTCCGCGCTGCGGATGAGTTTGCCTTATCACGATCGGCGGGCGATTCCGAATCATCCGCGCGGCGATAATCTCGTGGCCCCCAATATTGGGCTTACGCTGCAATCAAATCGGCAAGCCGTTTGCGATGTGCGCGCTTGTATGCGATGGCTTGCGTCGCGCGGTTACGACAAATTGGGGATCGTTGGCACGAGTATTGGATCGTCGCTGGCTTTTTTGGCGCTGGCGCATGAGCCTTTGTTGCGGGCTAGCGTGCATTTGCATGTTTCCACTTACTGCGGCGACGTGGTGGCGAATGGACTCACTACTTCGAATGTATGGGAGCCGCTGCGGGCAAAGATGACACTCGAGGAACTGCGGCGATTTTGGTCGCCGATCAGTCCGTTTCCTTATATTCACAAGCTGGATGGATCTGGGAAGCGGCTGCTGGCGATTACCGCGGATTTTGACCCTACTTTTTGGCCGGAGCTTTCGGAGCAGTTTATTTCGGCGGTGCAGCGAGATGGGGTTCGCTGCGAGTCGATGCATTTGCCTTGCGGGCATTATTCTTTGGGGGAGCCGCCGTTTAGTTACATTGCTGGGTTTCGGTTTGGAACTTTTTTGATGGATGCGCTCTCATGAGTGTCACCGCGTGAAAGCGCCGGTAGAGACGCCCTTCGCGGGCTCCGGGTAAACCGGCAGTACTTTACTGCAGCAACGCGGAGAATTTTGCTTCGGAAATTAGTTTTGCTACGGCGTTGATGTCTGGCGCCATCGTTCGATCTTCGGTTACAAACTTCGAAACGCCGCGAATCAATTGCTGAGCTTTCTGGGCGTCTGTTCCGGTTTGCAGCGGGGCTAGCAGTTCGATTCCTTGCGTGGCCGAAAGTAGTTCGATGGCCAGAACATTCTCTACATTCTCGAGCATCGGTTTCAAGCGCCTGGACGCGCCCATACCCATTGAAACGTAGTCTTCTTGATTGCCTGAAGTCGAAATCGAATCAACCGAATGCGGAGTGGCTTGGGCTTTCAGTTCGCTGGCGAGCGCGGCCGCGGTGATCTGGAGGATCATGAAGCCGGAATTCAGGCCCGCGTCCTTGATCAAGAATGCCGGCAGGCCGCTGGTGAGCGGATTAGTCATTTGCTCGATGCGGCGCTCGGAAATGCCGGCCAGCGTGGCCAGCGCTACCGCTAATTGATCTGCGGCCATGGCTAGAGGCTGACCGTGGAAATTGCCGCCGCTTAGAACTTCGTTCGTGTCCGCGAAGACCAGCGGATTATCGGTGGCGCTATTTAATTCAATTTCGAGGGTGGCGCGAATATTTGCGAGAGCATCGCGGACGGCGCCGTGCACTTGCGGAGTGCAACGGAGACTGTAGGGATCTTGCACGCGCGGATCTTTCGCGGCAGAGCGATGCGATTCGCGGATTTCGCTGCCGCGATTTAGGCGGGCGAGGTTGCGGGCGGTGATGGCGTGGCCCGGGTGCGGTCGCGCGGCGGCGATGCGTTGATCGAAAGCGGTGGGAGTGCCGCGGAGAGCGTCGAGCGAAAGGGCGGCGGCGACATCGGCGGTGTCGACGAGAATTGCGGAGATGCGCACGCCCAATGCCAGCAGTGATTGCATGGCTTGCGTGCCATTGAGCAGCGCGAGACCTTCTTTCGCTTCGAGCGCAATCGGAACGATGCCAGCGAGCCTCATTGCCTCGCCGCCTGCGACGCGACGGCCCTGATAATCGGCCTCGCCCTCGCCGATCACCACCTGCGCGAGATGCGCGAGCGGTGCCAGATCGCCGGACGCGCCGACCGAGCCTTGCGAGGGAATTACCGGGTGGACGCGGCGATTCAACATTGCGCAGAGCGTGTCAGCAGCGACGGGGCGAATTCCGCTGAAGCCTTTGGCGATGGCGTTGGCGCGCAGAAGGATCATGGCGCGAACTTCCGGTTCGCTCAGTAAGGCGCCGACGCCGACTGCGTGGCTGCGGACTAGATTGGTTTGCAGCTGGCGGATTTGATCGGTCGAAATGCGCACGGAAGCCATTTTGCCGAAGCCGGTATTGACGCCGTATGCGGTTTCGCCGGATGCGACGAGGCGATCGATTACCGCGCGGGAAGCGTCCATGCGCTCACGAGCGTCAGGCGCGAGCGAAACTTCTCCGCCGTCCAGCGCGACTTCGTACACATTTTCGAGCGTCAGATCGTTTCCAGTAAGCGCGAGGGTCATGGGCGGCTGGCGATCATTTCTTCGAAATGGGATGCGGGACGGCAGCTTCATCGACGGGATGCGCGGATTTCACGCCGAATAATTTCCGGTATTTTTCGGGCAGAGATTTCGGCCGGCCGAGGCGGTCGCAGATCACGTGGAAGGTTTCACCATTGGCCAGCAGTTCGTTGGTTTCGTCGCGATAGATTTCATAGGCGAAGCGGATGGTGCGGCGCTGGGCCTCGGCGATGCGCGTGCGGATGCGCAGGATGTCGTCGAATTTTGCGGGCTTGCGATAACGGCAGGACGATTCGGCGACGACGATGAAACTGTCATCTTCCGATTCCATTTTCTTGTATTCGAAGCCGAGCTGGCGGCAGAGTTCGACGCGGCCTACTTCAAACCACAAATAATAATTTCCGTAATAGACCACGCCCATCTGATCGGTTTCCGCATAGCGAACGCGCACGGTAGTATCGTAGAAGCGATCCTGGCCGTCAGAATGATGGGCGGAATTGTTGCGTGACATCGGGAAAAGATTGTAGCAGAGCGCCGCGCGAAGCGTCAGCGGGTGGAGTGGTATTTGTAGGGCCCGCGCTTTATGCCGGGCCTCTTCGTGCGAGATGGCGCCACATTCGCTGTCCCGCGCCTTGCTCAGCTCGCGGCAGTTGGGGTATTCCGGTTAGCTGCCACTCCATTTCGGCGGGCGCTTCTCCAAAAACGCGGAGAGACCTTCCGTGAAATCGGGCGTAGAGCGAATATCGGAATTTTCTTGAACGGCCAGAGAGATGTCGCGATCGAGTTCCGCCTGCGACATTTGAAGCAGGAGACGCTTAGTGCGTTCGAGGCTTGTGGGACTCGAGGCGATCAGCGTCGCGGCCAGCCTTCGCGCCGCTGGAATTAGGTCTTCGGCCGCGACCACTTCATTCACCAAACCTATTGCTTTCGCTTCGGCTGCGTCGAAGAGCCGGCCGGAGAGCGCCAGGTCGCGCGTGCGTTTGTCGCCGATTTGCCGGCGCAGAAAAACGGACACTAACGCGGGTACGAAACCGATGCGCACTTCGGTATAGCCGAACTGTGCGGCTGGAACGGCAACGGTGAAATCGGAAAGTGTCGCGAGGCCGCAGCCTCCTGCGATGGCGGCACCGTTTACCGCGGCGATAGTCGGCTTTGGAAACGAGTAGAGCGTGCGAAAGAGCCGTGCCATTCGCCGCGAATCTTCTAGATGCTCGACGGGCGAGCGCTTGGCGATGGCGCGCAGTTCGTCGAGGTCCATGCCGGAGCAGAAGGCTTTGCCTTCGCCAGTGAGGATCACTACGCGCGCCGCGCTCGATTGCGATTCGGCCAGCGCGGCGAGCACGTCCTCGATCATTTCGGTGGAGATGGCGTTGCGCTTTTCGGGGCGGGTGAGCGTGACCGTTGCGATCTGGGCGTCGAACTCGAGTTTGAGTGTGTTGTATGCCATGACTAGTTCGACGGGCTTTCGTCGGGCGCGTGCGCATATGTCTCGCGGATTTTTCCAGTCATCGCGCAGGCAATCGCCAAGGAACGCGTATCGATTCCGGTTGCGACGCCGCGCGCTGCGAGCGTGGCGATCACCGCCTCCGTAGGAATATTTCCGATCAGCGCGTCGCCGGCGAATGGACAACCGCCTAGGCCCGTCAATGCTCCATCGAATCTTCGGCAACCGGCCTCATACGCCGCCAACACTTTTTCCGCGGCGCCTTCCGGACGGCTGTGCAAATGGACGCCCAGCTCGATTCCGTCGGCTGCGGCGCGCACTCCGCTGAACAGTTCGGCGACGGCGTCGGGAGTTGCAGTGCCTACTGTGTCGGCCAGCGAAACGGTGCGCACTCCGATGCTTTTCAGCCACACGAGCGCATCTTCCACAATTTCGGCACCCCACGGTTCTTCGTACGGATTGCCGAACGCCATCGAAATATAAACCACCAGGCCACGTCCGGCGGTGCTCGTTTCTTTCTGGAGCTTTTCTACGAGAGCGCGCGACTCATCGCGCGACATATTTGCATTGGCGCGGCGAAAATATGCGGATATGGAATAGGGATAGCCAATCGTCGTGACGCCGGGAGTGGAGAGAGCGCGATCGAGGCCCTGCGCGTTCACCACGATGCCGATAATTTCGGGCGGCTCGCCGGGAGGGAAGACGTGGGTCAGGCGGCGCATTACGTCTTCGCTGTCGGCCATTTGCGGTACGTGTTTCGGCGAGACGAAACTCACCGCGTCGATATGCCGGAAGCCGAGCTTCAGCAGACCGGTGAGGTACTCGACCTTTGCTTCCGTCGGAATAATTTCTGTGAGGCCTTGCCAGGCGTCGCGAGGACACTCGATGATTTTTACTTTGTCGTTGGGCATGCGTGTGTTCGATGGGTTTCGATTCGCGAATTAAGTTTGCAGCACTCCGGTTTTGAATTCGGGCACGTCGGGATTGAGCGCGGCCGCGTCGAGCGCTTCGATCAGCGCCTGACGGGTCTGCGCCGGATCGATGATCGCGTCGACCCACAGGCGCGCGGCGGCATAGCGCGGATCGGTCTGGCTTTCGTACGTCGCGCGGATGGATTCGTGCAATTCCTTCTTGTCCGCGTCGGTTAGCTTTTTGCCCTCGCGCTCGAGCTGCTTGATTTTGATTTCGACTAGCGTGCTGGCCGCCGCATCACCGCTCATCACCGCGTAGCGCGCCGTCGGCCACGCGAAGACGAAGCGCGGGTCGTAGGCTTTGCCGCACATGGCGTAGTGTCCGGCGCCAAAACTGCCGCCGCAAATCACCGTAATTTTCGGTACGACGCTGTTGGCCACGGCGTTCACCATTTTCGCGCCGGCTCGAATGATTCCGCTCCACTCGGCTTCTTTGCCGACCATGAACCCATTCACGTCATGGAGGAAAATCAGCGGAATGAGATTCTGATTGCAATCAAGAATGAAGCGCGCGGCTTTGTCGGCAGATTCGGTGTAAATTACGCCGCCAAATTCCATGCGCCGCTCGCCGGTGCCGGCCGCGGCAATCTGCACATGCTTTTTATTATTGGCGACGATTCCGACGGCCCAGCCGCCGATGCGCGTCAGGCCGCAGATTATAGTTTGGCCGTATTCGGCGCGGTATTCATCGAAACGGCTGGCGTCGACGATGCGCGCGATGATTTCGTGCATGTCGTACTGCTTCGATGGGTCGGAGGAGAAAATCCCGTAGATTTCCTCGGCAGGGTGCGCGGGCAATTCCGGTTTGCGTTGGTTGAATGGAGTGCCGGGGCGCTGGCCCATTTTATCGACCAGCGAACGGATGCGCTTTAGGCAGGCGTCATCATCCGGCTCGCGAAAATCGATGGTGCCGCTGATTTGCGCATGCATCTTGGCGCCGCCGAGCTCTTCGGCAGATGTTTTCTGGCCGATGGCCGCCTGCACCAACGCCGGGCCAGCAAGAAATAGGCCGCTGCCTTCGGTCATCAGGATGTGATCGCACATCACCGGCAGATACGCGCCGCCCGCGACGCACATACCCATGATCGCGGTGATTTGCGGAATGCCCATGGCGCTCATCACCGCATTGTTTCGAAAGACGCGGCCGAAATCGTCCGTATCCGGAAACACGTCTTCCTGCAGCGGTAGAAAAACGCCGGCGGAATCGACCAGATAGATTGTGGGAATGTGATTTTCGATGGCGATATTTTGCGCGCGAATTACTTTTTTGGCGGTCATCGGGAAGAAGGCGCCGGCTTTTACCGTCGCGTCATTCGCGATGATCATCATTTGCCGCCCGGCCACGCGCCCGATTCCCGTGACAGTGCCGGCCGAAGGCGCGCCGCCCCATTCTTCGTACATTCCATGCGCGGCGTAGAGGCCCAACTCGAAAAAGTGCCCCGGAGGATCGACCAGCTTGGCGATTCGTTCGCGCGCAGTCAGGCGGCCTTTTTTGTGTTGCGCATCGATGGCTTTGGCGCCGCCGCCTTGACGGATTTTTTCTTCTTCGTTCTTGATTTCGGTAAGGCGGTCCACCATGCGGCGAAAATTCTTTTCAAATTCGGCGCTTTTCGCGTTGATGGCGCTATTTAAGACGGGACTCGACAAGGCCTACGCCTCGCTCCTCGCAGGGAATGAAATGCAGCGGCCGAATTCCCACGCGCAGATAACACGCGACGGCCACGGGAGAGTATACGTGGTTTGCGCCGAGCACGCGAGCGCCGGCCCGCTAAGTAGAAACCGAGAACATCTGCCAGGCTCCACTTGGATTCGTTCGTGGTTCCGAATATACTTCCCGCAAGCGGCTGAATCTGGGCCGCAACTTCTCGCTGGAGGCGCCTATGTGCTGCTTTGAATCGGTCCGGGATGGGTCTGCCTCCAGTCGCTTCGCTCTTTAGCGAATTGTTTCGGGCGCTGGTTCGCGCGGCGTTGGCAGATCTCCTTCCTCGCAGAATTCCGTCGCAAATTACTTTGACCAACGATTGTTGGCACACTGTCCAGGCGCCGTCGCGGCGCCTTTGAGGAGGAATTTCGAATGCAATTCGTGAATTTGGATTTGGTGCGGCGGTTGGAAGCGTCGGAGGCTGCGGCTGCCAAGGAATGTGCGCAATTTCTTGCGCGGAAGAATCCGGCGAGCGGCGCCGAGAGCATTGAGATCATGGGCGGAATGGCTGCGTTCACTGGCGTTGGCTCACCTGTAACGCAGGCTGTGGGTCTCGGCTTGCACGGCGCGGTCAGAAACGGCGAGATGAACGATCTCGAGGATTTCTACGCTTGCCGCGGCTCGGAAGTGAATATCGAAGTTTGTCCGATGGCTGATATTTCGCTTTACGAATTGCTGGGGAGCCGCGGCTATCGCGTCATCGAGCTTTCGAATGTACTTTACCGGCCGATAGAGTCGCCGGCGCGGGTGGCGACGCTGCCGCCGGGTGTTGAAATCCGGCGCGCCGGAGCGGGAGAGGCTCGTTTTTGGGCCGAAACTGTTTCGCGCGGATTTGCGGAGCATTTTCCGGTGACCGAGGAGCTGATTGAAATTATGGAGATGTTTTCGCAGCGGCCGTCGGATCGAATGTATCTCGCTTACGTTGACGGCAAAATTTCCGGCGGCGCGGCGCTTTGCACGCACAACGGCGTCGCGGGATTTTTTGGCGCCAGCACGCTGCCTGATTTCAGGCGGCGCGGAGTGCAGACGGCGATGCTCGAGGCGCGTCTGGCGGATGCTGCCGGAGCCGGCTGCGACATCGCCGTAAGTATCGCGCAACTAAATTCCATTTCGCATCGCAATATCGAGCGGCAGGGATTTCGCGTGGCTTATACGCGCTCGAAATTCATGCGCAAGTGGGATTGATCAATCGTAGGGCCCGCGCTTTATGCCGGGCCTTTTCGGGCACGCACTAACTTGATGGCTCGATTGCGGCTTGACGACACTGTGGGGTAACGCGATTCGGGTATGGCGCGATTTAGATTGTGGCGCGATCTCGCATGAGGAGGCCCGGCGTAAAGCGCGGGCCCTACGGGGCGCTTCGCGCATGCGCGATCACCTGTTGCATCACTTGATTGCTTGCAGCTACTTCGCGGACGAGGCCAATCGCTAGTGCTCCATCCGCGGCGATCATCCGGCCGGTCAGGAAGATCTCCATTGCGCGCGAGCGGCCGATAAGGCGCGGTAGCCGCTGCGTGCCGCCCCAACCGGTGATTAGACCGAGGCTCGCGCCGCGATGCGCAAAGATCGCATCACGGCTGCAAATTCGCACTCGACAAGCCAGCGCCAAATCGAATCCGCCACCCATGCAATATCCGTGGATTGCGGCAACCACGGGCTTCGCCGAATGCTCGATCTGATCCATCACTCGCTGGCCTTCGCGCGCAAAATCGAGAGTTTCCGAAGCCAGTAGAGAATTGATCTCGGTGAGCTCCGCGCCGGCACAAAAGGCTTGAGGGCTCCCTGTGATCACGGCGCCCGCAAGCTCGTGGGTCGACGCGAGAATTTCCATTTGCCGGGCAAACTCGCGCAACACGCGGCGTTCGAGTCGCGGCAATCCGTTAGGATGCTCGAGCGCGAGCAGGAGAATATCTTCGTGCCGGACGGCGCGAAGTTCAGAATTCACAGTCGATCAGGCCTTTGACGGCGCGGCGGAAATTCGTGAACGGATAAAATCCACGATCGCCTGTGTCGGAGTGCCGGGGAGGAAAATTTCCGCAATGCCCACTTTCTTCAGCGCGGGAATATCAGCTTCGGGAATAATTCCGCCGATCACCACGCAAACATCGCCCATTCCTTTTTCGCGCAGCAATTCCATCAACCGCGGGCCGAGCGTATTGTGCGCTCCGGAAAGAATCGAAAGTCCGATGACGTCGACGTCTTCCTGTGCCGCCGCCGAAGCAATCATCTCGGGCGTTTGTCGCAAGCCGGTGTAAATCACTTCCATCCCGGCATCGCGCAACGCACGCGCGATAATTTTTGCCCCGCGATCGTGGCCATCCAGACCGGGCTTGGCGATCAAGACTCGAATCCGCTTTTCGCTCATTTCCGAACAGGATACTCGAAACTAATGCGTCGTGGTAGGCGTTGCCGGAGTTTCGTGCGCGGAGGCTGCGGGAGCGGTGATGCGAGTGGTGATGAAGCGATCCACGCGTTCGTTAAAAGCATCGGCCTTATCAACGAACAGTGCATGACCCACGCCTTCCATCTCCTCCAGCTCAGAATTTGGAATGTTGGCGTGCATGGATTCTTCGAACTGCGCCGAGAAGCCACCCTTCGGCGTAAGAATAAGCGTCGGCTTATCGATTTGCTTCATCGCCTCGCGGTTGTCGATGTTCAGCATCGCCATGGTGTCGGTCACGGCGATGGCTGTGGGCGTGCGTAATGCCGATTTTTCCACGCGGGCGATGTATTCTTCGGTTTGCGGAGTCTTATACATATTGCGAACGAACATCTCCGTGAATTTTTCGCGATTTGTGAGGAGTTGACCGTCTATGGCGACGAATCCCTTGGCCATTTCTGCGCTAATGTCTACTCCGGCAAAGCCATCGACGAGCACGAAGCCCGCAACGCTCTTCGCCCCGTATTGCTTGAAATAGGCCGCCACATCCGATACTCCCTGCGACCAGCCAACCAGGATGACTGGGCTGAGGTGCAGCGATTCAATTACTGCCTCGATGTCCGTGGCGCGCCCTGTCGGCGAATCTCCGTCATCGGTCATCGTGGAGTCGGCTTGTGATCGCGGATCGATCGCCACTACCCGGAATTTCTTCGAAAAATAATCGATTTGCGCGTCCCAGATCCAGGCAGGCATCGTCCAGCCGGGGATGAAGAGGATGCTTGGGGACGGGACGGAGCCCGCTCGAGGTCCTGCCTCGATGTAGTGAATGCGAATATTATCTGGCGTGGTGACGAAGCCGCTGGTGCGGCCGTCCTTATCATTCGGGTGTGCCGCTGCGGCGAGCGGCATGCAAGCGAAAATCAGCATGACTACTAAGGGAATTCTGAAAAGTGCGAGATTCATTTGTGGAGAATCCTAGCAGAACCTGACTAAGTGATTGCAACTTCGTCGTAAATTCCGAAGGCCACTTTCATCGCGTCGCAAATTTCGCCAAGCGTGGCGTAAGCCTTCACCGCGTCGTAGATGTATGGCATTAAATTTTCTTTGCCTTGCGACGCGATGCGTAGCCCGTCGAGGCGGCGCGCTACTTCGTCACTCGATCGCTCGGCGCGCAATTTGGCCAGTCGTTCGGCTTGACGGTGCGCCACGCTTTCGTCAATCTGCAAAATGTCGAGCGGATTTTCTTTCGTGAAGTAGTCATTCACGCCCACTACTATCTTTTCTTTGCGATCGACTTCCATCTGATACTGATACGCCGCGTCGGCGATTTCCCGCTGCGGATAGCCGCGTTCGATCGCCGCGACCATGCCGCCGAGCGCGTCGATCTTGCGAATGTAATCCCAGGCGCCGGCTTCAACTTCGTTGGTCAGCGCTTCCACGAAATAGGAGCCGCCGAGTGGATCGACCGTATTCGTTACGCCGCTTTCGTGCGCGATGATTTGCTGCGTGCGCAGCGCCAGTGTGGCTGCGAATTCGGTGGGCAGCGCCCAGGCTTCATCGAGCGAATTGGTATGCAGCGATTGCGTGCCGCCGAGAACGGCGGCGAGGGCTTGTAGAGCGGTGCGCACCACGTTGTTGTAAGGCTGTTGCGCGGTCAGCGAGCAGCCTGCGGTCTGCGTATGGAAACGCAGTGCCCACGAGCGCGCATTCTTTGCGCCATAGCGCTCGGTCATGGTCTTGTGCCAGATGCGTCGCGCGGCGCGGTATTTCGCGATCTCCTCGAAGAAATCGCTGTGGGCGTTGAAGAAAAATGAGAGGCGCGGGGCAAACTCATCGATGTTCATGCCGCGGCGCAACGCCCAATCCACGTACTCGATTCCGTCGCGCAGCGTGAATGCCAATTCCTGAATCGCCGTCGAGCCAGCTTCGCGGATGTGATAGCCGCTGATCGAAATCACATTAAATTTCGGCGTGTGTTTGGCGCCAAATTCAATCGTGTCGATCACCAGTCGCATCGACGGCTCGGGAGGATAGATATATTCCTTCTGCGCGATGTATTCCTTCAAAATATCGTTCTGCAGCGTCCCGGCGATCTTTTTCCAGTCCGCGCCTTGCTTTTCCGCGACCGCGAGGTACATGGCCCAAATCACCGCGGCTGGCGAATTAATCGTCATCGAAGTGCTCACGTCGGCGATGGGAATTTTATCGAAGAGCACTTCCATATCCGCGAGCGAGCTGATCGCCACGCCGCATTTTCCGACTTCGCCTTCCGAGAGAGCGTGATCCGAGTCGTATCCCATCAATGTCGGCAAATCGAATGCGACGGAAAGGCCGGTTTGACCCTGCGCGAGCAAATAGCGGAAGCGTTGGTTCGTGTCTTCGGCGGTGCCGAATCCCGCGAATTGCCGCATGGTCCACAAGCGCGTGCGATACATCGTCGGGTGAATTCCGCGCGTGTAGGGAGGCTCGCCCGGCAGGCCCAAGTCGCGATCTTCGTCCCAGCCGGAAAGATCGGCGGGAGTGTAGAGGCGACGGATCGGATAGCTTGAAACGGTGGTGAATTTGGAGGCGCGTTCGGGAGATTTCGCTAGCGTGGGCACTAGAGTCTTTTCTTCCCACGATTTTTCAGCGGCGCCAGGCTTACGCCGGGAATCCACCGCATCGGTGCCGTTGATCGTGGAAGCTCCGGATGGATTTTTGGGATCAGTGGGCATCGCCAGCGCTCCTAATACTCGAGCCCCGATATCGCCATCAGTGGGGCACACGCGTCATTTTAGGTTACGCCACAAAGAGCGGGCGCAGCAAGCGGCGCCCCTACGAATGCAAAACGCGGGGCAGGGGACGCGGGCGATGGCGGCGCCCCTTCCGAGACAAGGGGACAACGCTTTAGTTACCCTTGTAGCCGTGGTCGCCATTGCCGAAGAGGCGGACATTCTCAAATGCGCCAGGAATATTTGGCGTGTGGAAGACATTTCCGTGCGAAGCGTCGGCGACCGTGATGCGGTTGGTGGACAGCGTGCGTCCCAGGGCTTGATCGTAATTGATGAACGCTTCGACCAAATTAATTCGAGCGCGCAATTCGTTGCCCTGCGCTGTGGTTAAGTCACGCGAACGCAAGATGACGTTGTAACTGGTGGACGCGCCCAGCTGGTATTTCTTCTGCTCGGCCTCAAGCGTCTGCTTGGCAAGTTCGCCGGCTTTGATCGCCGCATCCACCTGTGCGCGATCTTGCTGCAAAGCAATCTGCGCGTTGCGGACATTCAGCGCGACGGTATTCTGCAGTTGCAAGTACTGCACCTGCGCCGAACGGTCCAGCAAAATCGCTCGTGCACTATCCGCCTGCGCCGCCCGGTTGCGAATCGGCAACGTCAAATTCAATCCTATCGCGTAAGTGGGGAATTTATTCTGAAACACGCTCGACAGCGCATCTCCCAGACCCCCGGGCGTCGTGGTCGAAACCGTGTTGAACGCCGACGGTGTCCCCGCATAAACAGGCTGGTTGCCAGGTCCGATCAGAACTGGCGTGCCGTTCGCGGTGAGCAAGGGCGCATTCAGGTCGGCCACAAAAGCAGTGGGAGTCGAGGTCGTCGTCGTTTCATCGCCGCCCAGTCCCTGGCTCTCGTATTGACCAAAAAGCGTCAGCACCGGAAGCAGCGCATCGTGCGCCGTCTTCACTTGAATCCCGCTATTCTTCAACAACGCTTCCGCCTGTTTCACGTCCGGCCGACTCGACAGCGCTTCTTTCACCGCCTCGGGCAGCGCCGCGATGTTCACATCCGCCGGATTCGACAGCGTGGTCGTCGGAATAATCTCAACGTTGATCAGCGTCGGATCCATCAATTGCTTGGTGATGTCGTTCATCAAAACGGTCTGCTGTTGCAATTGAGTAGTCTGCGCCAGGATCAAGTTCTGCCGGTCGGTCGCCACCTCAGACTCGGCGGTGAGCACATCCAGCGGCGCCATGGTGCCGATTTCGAGCTGGCGTTTGTTGTCGTTATAAAGTTTGGTCGAAGTCGCCAGCGCCGCCTCTTCCACTTTCACGTTTTCGCGGTCGTATACATACTCCCAATAAGCCGTCGCGACTGCAGTAATGGTGGTGATCACCTGCTGCGCGAAGTACTGATCCGCGGCCTGCCGCTCGTTCTTCGCCTCGGCGATAAAGCGGGTATTCGGCAGCGTCCCGAATCCATTCAAAAGCTGCTGCTGCACCGTAATCGTGATATTCGACGAGATGGCGGGATTGAACAGATTCTCCAGCGTGTTGCTGCTCGATCGCGTATTGTTCCATGCCACGGTGACTTGCGTTCCGGTGTGAAAACCCTCCACGTACGAAACGTTCGCCTGCGCGGAATGCTGCTCCAATTCGAGTATTCCGGACGTGCCCGTACCGGAAATGAACGGGTTATTCACCGGAATGGTAGCGTCGGCAAGATTGAAATTGGCGGTCAGTATGGGATCAAAAGTGATGCTGGGAATGTTCGCAAAATCAGGAGACGATCCAATCGTCGGCACCCCGAAAAATTGCTGTCCGGATTTCGCCCGCAGCACGTCCGTTTCCGCTTCCCACGGAGTATAACGCGCGATGTTGATTCCCAGGTTGTTCTCGATAGCCAAGGTAATCGCATCTTCTAGGCTCAACAGCAACTTGCCATCCTTAATCAGCTGCTGGATCCGCGGAGAATTGGTGAGCACCAGCGGATCAATTTTGATCTGGCGATACGGCGCAGTGATGTCCGGGAAGGGACTGGGCGGCTTCGAAAAATCGTGAGTGAATGTCGCTTTCAGATTGCGCGCCGCCTCGGTCTCGGCGCTCGACGCTGCCGGCGGCAAATCCTGCGGCAGCTTGGTTTGCTCCACTCCCGGCGCCACTGCCGGCTCGTATTTTCCCGGCTGGCCGGGGGCCGTCCCTGGCGGATTTTGATTTTGCTGCTGATCTTGATTCGGCGGCGGAGGTGGCTGCGATTGCGCCGCCGCAAATCCCGGTGCAGTCAGCAGCGAAGCGCTCATCGCCAGCGCCAAACCCATGCGGAGTAGCCTTCCTGTCATTTTCACTTTTCCTCTCACTCAGTAACTCCGTCCCAAGCTAAAATTTGTACTCGCGAACTGGGCCAGACAGCGTACTAGGCCGCCAGATTATTGAAACGTCCCGCTGCGTTCATTTGTTTCAGAAAGATTCCTGGCTGCACGCTGAAAGCCACGTATATCCTTTTGAAATGTGTCAGATAAACGGGAAGCGCGTCGTTCGTGTGTCCGCAATCGGACACCGGCGGTTCGCAAGCGAACAAACCGAATCGTGAGTCTAGCATCGCCAGCGAGTGATTGACAACGCAGGTTTAGCGGCCTAGGCTGTTCGCCGCGCGGCGCGCAGATAGGCCGCGATGGTAATCGGCGATGAAACGCGAAGAAATTCTCAAGCTTCTGGAAGATGTTGGCGCGGTGCGGCAGGGCCACTTTGAGCTATCGAGCGGCCTGCACAGTGCGACCTATATTCAATGCGCGCTGGTTTTGCAGCATCCGCCATTTGCCGAGCAACTCGGCCGCGCTCTGGCAGATGAGTTCCGCGATCTCAAGCCAGCTTGTGTCGTTTCGCCCGCGCTCGGCGGCGTGATTATCGGGCACGAGGCTGGCCGCGCGCTTGGCGTGCGCGCCATCTTCGTCGAGCGCGATCGCTCCGGCCAAATGGCGCTGCGGCGCGGCTTCGAGCTCAATCCGGGCGAGCGAGTGCTGGTGGTCGAGGACGTCTGGACCACGGGCGGCTCGACGCGCGAGACCATCGGGGTAGTCGAGCAATCGGGCGGTCTGGCCGTAGCAGCTGGCGCGATCATCGATCGCAGCAATGGCAAAGTGGATCTCAATGTTCCCGCGCGCGCCCTGCTCGACCTCTCGGTTCCCAGCTACGAAGCCGGCGATTGTCCGCAATGCCGCGCTGGCACAATCGCCCAACGCCCCGGCAGCCGCCATCTCCGCGCCACGCCATAGAAAAAAGCGCGGCAACGCGCGACCGAACGTAGGGCCTGTGCTTTACGCCGGGCCTCTTCATGCACGATCGCGGCAAGGCCTCGAGTCGCGCGCAGAAACCAATTCGCCATGCCGCTCCGCGTTTTTTCGTAGTTTCGGTGAGAAATCTTGCTAGAGTCGCGTTCGCATTCCCGGAGGCGCCCCAATGAAATCGCCCAAAGCAATGATCCTTCTCGCCGCACTCTGCATCGCCGGCTCGATCGCGATCGGACACCGTGTTTTCGCGCGCTCGGCGCCACCATCGTTCGAGCCCGGAAGCGGCGACACGCAACCCACGGCCATGGAGCAGCAAATTGTCACGAAAGAGCGCGAAGGACTCGATGCACTCCGCGCCGGAAATATCCAGCGATTCGCGGATCTAACCGACGAGAATGCCATTCTTATCGACGCGCAAGGCCCGGCCTCCAAAGCTCAGGTCGTGAAAAATGTTGCCGGCTTCACGCTCTCCGAATATTCAATGGACGATCTAAAATTCATGCCGCTCTCAAAGGATTCCGGCCTGATCACCTACAAGATCCACGAAAAGGGAGCTTCTCACGGCAAAGAATTCGACGCCCGCGCCTACGTCTCCTCTATCTGGACGAAAAAAGGGAAAAACTGGCTCTGCACTTTTAGCCAGGAAACGGGCGCGAGGTAATGCTCCGCTTCACTCGCTCCATTTTCGTATTCGCGATCGGATTGGTCTGCGCGGCCACAGCTAAAGCCTTCCCGCAGTCTGCAAATCCGGCCGGGACGACCGACAACGAGTGGGGATATTACGGCCACGACCCGGGCGGCACGCGTTACTCGCCGCTGGCGCAAATCAATCGCCAGAATGTCACCCAGCTCAAAGTCGCCTGGGTGTTTCATACCGGAGATATTTCCGATGGAACGGGCGGCAAGAAACGCAGCGGCCTGGAAACGACGCCGCTCCTGATCGAAGGGACCCTCTATCTGACCTCAGGATTCAACCGCGTCTTCGCGGTTGATGCCGCCACCGGCAAGCAGCGATGGGTCTATGACCCGATGATCGATATCGCTCAAGAGTACGGCGATGGATTGATCAATCGCGGCGTGGCCGCGTGGCTCGATGCGTCGCGCGCGAAAGGGAAGCCGTGCCGCCGCCGGATTTTCGAGGCGACCTTGGACGCGCGGCTGATTGCACTCGATGCCGCGACCGGCGATCCTTGCATGGATTTCGGCAATCGCGGGCAAATCAGCCTGCGCGATGTGGCTCGCTACATCCCCGGCGAATATCACATGACGTCGCCGCCGGCGGTGATCGATGACGTGGTGGTAGTCGGCTCAGCCATCGACGATAACGCACGCGTAGATATGCCGAGCGGAGTGGTGCGGGCGTTCGACGCGCGCACCGGCGCTCTTCGATGGAAATGGGAGCCCCTGCCTCCCAACGATCCTCCATCGGCGAACTCTTCGGCCGGCACGCCGAGCGGTGACGGAAAAATTTGGCGCACCGGAGCGGGCAACGCCTGGACGGCGATGGTTGTCGACCCGGAGCGCCATCTGGTTTTTGTGCCCACCGGCAGCGCGAGCCCAGATTATTTTGGCGGATTCCGGCCGGGCGATAACAAGTGGGCGAATTCGATCGTCGCATTACGCGCCAAGACCGGCGAACTCGTCTGGGGCTTTCAACTCGTGCACCACGACCTTTGGGATTTTGATACGGCGGCGCCTCCGCTGCTGGCAACCATTGAGCACGATGGAAAAAGCGTGCCGGTGGTGATTCAGGGAAATAAGACCGGCTTCATCTACGTACTGAATCGCGATACCGGCGTGCCGGTATTTCCTGTGGAAGATCGCCCGGTGCCACAGAGCGATGTGCCCGGCGAAGTGACTTCGCCGACGCAACCGTTTCCCAGCGCGCCGCCCGCTCTGGCGCCGCAGAAACTTTCCGCCGAGGACGCCTGGGGAATCACTCCGGAAGACCGCGAGTCATGCCGCGCCCAATTAAAAGCGATGCGCAATGACGGCATCTTCACTCCGCCAAGTTTGCAGGGCACGCTATCCACGCCAGGGAATGTAGGAGGAATGAACTGGAGCGGGTCGGCCTACGACGCGCAGCGCGGTCTGTTGGTGGTGAATACGAATAATGTGCCCGCCAAGATGCGGCTAATTCCCGCGGACAAATTCTGGGATGAAGTGGATAAACACGAAGAGGACGGCGAATACACGCGTCAGGCTGGCGCGCCATTTGGAATTTTCCGAAACTTTGTATTTGCGAAAGCCCATCGCCTTCCGTGCGCGCGTCCCCCGTGGGGAATGCTTTCTGCGGTGGATATGAATAGCGGCACGATTCGTTGGCAGGTTCCGCTGGGCTCATTCGCGCCGGACAATCCGGCGGTGCCCCAAGGCGCTCTGAGCCTAGGCGGACCGATCGTAACCGCCGGAGGCCTGGTGTTTATCGCCGGCGTACTGATCGATCCAGAAATCCGCGCATTCGATATCGAGACCGGAAAAGAAATCTGGAAAGCGCAGCTTCCCACCAGCGGCGGGGCCACGCCGATGACCTATGAAGCGAACGGCAGGCAATTTCTGGTAATCGCCGCCGGCGGCCACGCCAAAGTAACGGAAGAAAAGCAGACAGATGAAATCGTAGCGTTCACTCTGCCGAGGATAAGATAGAACCTTCCCTTGGCTCTGTTGCCCCCGCTGCCGCCGAATTTCTCCCTTCGAACCAGCCGATTCGATTGTTTCGGAGATGAATTCTTTATAGTCTGTGCTAGCGTGAAATCGGGGAGAGGCGGGAGCCGTGTAGCCTGCCGTACTGCTCCGAATAATTCGATCAACAAACAATGCGCAACATCAAGATCACCATCGCTTACGACGGCTCGCAATTCCACGGCTGGCAACTTCAGCCTGGACTGCCCACAATCCAGGGAGCGATCGCCGACGCTGCGCGGCAGATTACTCAGGAGAAAATCTTTCTTTTCGGGGCGAGCCGGACTGACGCAGGAGTGCACGCGCTCGGGCAAGTGGGCCACTTCAAGACGCACTCTTCGCTGACCGCCGAAGACTTTCGCCGCGCGCTCAACGCACTGCTCCCCCCGCAAATTCGAATCATGGCGGCGGAAGAAGTGGGTCCTGATTTTCACTCGCGCTGGCAATCGCTGGCTAAAACTTACCGCTATCGCATATTTCGCGGGCGCGTCCTGCCGCCCTTCGAAAATGGACGCGTGCTGCACTATCCCTGGCCGCTCGATGAAGCGGCGATGAAAGAAGCGGCGCGGCAATTCGAAGGCGCCCACGATTTCACTTCCTTTGCAGCGTCGACTGGGTCCGAAGATGACGACAAGGATCGCGAAATGGTCCGCGATATCTTTCGTTCGGAGATCATCGCGCAGCCGTATGCGCCATTCGGGGCGTCCGTGAATGCTGCGAGCATGGCGCACAGTTATCCCGGATATCGCGCGGGCGACGCCATCGAGGAAGCGGCCCACGAACTCGATTACGTAGTCCACGGCAAATCATTCCTGCGTTATATGGTGCGCAAAATCGTGGGCACGCTTCTCGACGTAGGCAGGGGCAAACTCGCGCCGTCCGACATCGCGGCAATTTTTGATTCGAAAGATCGCTCGCGCTCCGGTCCGACCGTTCCGCCTGATGGTCTCTATCTCGTCTCACTCGAATATCCCGATCCCACCGCGTCTCTCGCGCATGAGCGTCGCAAGTCGGAAGCGAAAATCGGTTAGAATCGGGCCAGCGATGGTCGCGCAACCAGGAACAGCAAAAATCGAGCCAGATCCGCGCGTCAGCACAGTCCCCGCGGCCGGATTTGTCGCGTCCATAGATGCGGCGTCGGGGCAAATCGTCGAGCAAATTCCCGCGACGGCGCCGGAAACCGTTCCCGGGTTGATGGCTGGCGCGCGCGAGGCGCAAAAATCGTGGGCCGGGAAATCCGTTCGCCAGCGCTGCACCTATCTTCGAAAAATCCGCGATGCCATTTACGTGCATCGCCAGGAAGTCACCGCCGCAATTTCGCTTGAGACCGGCAAGCCGCACGTCGAAGCCGTATTCGCGGAGCTTCTTTTGGCGCTCGATAGCGCGGATTTTCTAGCGAGGCAAGCTCCCGAAAGGCTGCGGTCCGAAGCGGTGCCGCATCACAACATCGGCGTTAAAGCAAAATCGGGCTCGCTTCATTTTCAACCGTTCGGTGTTCTCGCGATTATCTCGCCGTGGAATTATCCCTTCTCAATTCCCATGGCCCAGATTTTGCCCGCGCTCGTGGCCGGCAATGCCGTGCTGCTAAAGCCTTCCGAGCTCACGCCGCGAGTCGGCGATGTGATCGGAAAAATTATAGCGGCCGCAGGCGTTCCGTCTGGCTTGGTGCAGGTGTTGCAAGGTGGCGGCGCGCTTGGTGCGGCGATCATCGAAGCGAATCCGGACAAAGTATTTTTCACCGGCAGCGTATCCACGGGGAAGAGAATTGCGGAAGCCTGCGCGCGGCGCTTAATTCCCACGTCGCTCGAATTGGGTGGCAAGGATGCCATGCTGGTGCTCGCCGACGCCGATCTCGAAATTGCTTCGAGCGCCGCTGTGTGGGGCGGCTTCATGAATTGCGGGCAAACCTGCATTTCGGTCGAGCGTATTTACGTCGAGGAACCGATCGCGCAGCCATTTATCGAGCGGTGCGTCGAGAAAGCCGGGAAACTTCGCCTCGGCCCACCATCGGACCGCGATGCGGAAATCGGCCCGATGATTCGCGCTACGCAGCTCGAAAAAGTCGAAGAGCAGCTTCGCGACGCGGTAACTCAGGGCGCCCAGATCGCGGCTGGCGGAAAGCGCCGCAGCGATCTGGGCCCGACGTTTTTCGAGCCAACCGTTGTAACGAACGTGGATCAGTCGATGCAGCTCATGCGCGAAGAGACTTTTGGCCCGGTGATCGCCATTCGCCCGGTAAAATCCGCCGACGAAGCCCTCGCGCTCGCCAACGATTCCGAATTCGCTCTGAGTGCCAGCATTTGGACCGGCGACGCCGCGAAAGCTCGCACGATTGCTCAGCAAATTCGCGCCGGCTCAGTAATGATCAACGACGTCGCGAGCTATTACGGCATCACCGAAGCTCCCCACGGCGGCAGCCGCTCCAGCGGATGGGGGCGCTCGCACTCACGCTTTGGCTTGCTCGAGATGGTTCAAGTAAAATATGTCGACGTGGATTTGTTGCCGCGCACGCCGAAATCGTGGTGGTTCGGCTACAATGAGAATGTGGCCGCGGCGGCCGACCGCTTCGTAGATTTTCTTTTCGCGCCGCGGTGGACCCGCCGTATGGCCGCGTTAGCCAGCACGCGCGGGGCGCTAGGCACGGTGTTTCGCAGGCACAGAATTTAGCGCCAATATTTTTTATCGAGGTCAATGATCAATGCCCGACGCCCCTTCACCAGAAGCCAATCCGCAAACCGCAGTCCCCGCAGCCGCGCCACCTCCGGCCGCTGCCGCTGCGCCGGCAGCTCCAGCTCCGGCTCCGGTCGCGCCCGAAGACCTCAAGCCGCCCACCCCGAAAATCAAAATGAAGAAGCGCACCCAGCGCGCCTGCGACGAAAAAGACGAGAAGGGCAAACTCTGCTGCGGGCATCTCAAGCGCTGGTACGACTATCCCAAGGATGTCGAGAAGCTCATCGGCAAGAAAGCTGAAATTTATCGCTGCGAATTCTGCAAGACGCTCTACAAGCCCGATCTATCGTCTGGGCCCCACAGCTATACGCTGCGTTATTAAGGACGCGACCGGGGACGCGCGAATAACTTGAACCGCGAAGAACTCATCTACGATTGGAATACCGCGAAGGGCGCTGAGATCGCGCCCGGCCGCCGCATCGCGTTGAACGATGAAACTCTTCGCGATGGCCTGCAGAATCCTTCCGTCCAAGATCCCAGCATCGAGCAAAAAATCGAAATTTTGCACTTGATGGAGGCGCTGAGCATCGACACAGTGAATATCGGTTTGCCCGGCGCTGGCCATCGCGCTTACGCCGACACCGAAGCGCTAGCTCGCGAAATTGTCAGCGCGCGCATGAAGATTCGCCCCAATTGCGCTGCGCGCACGCATAAAAAAGATATTCGCCCAATCATCGAAATTTCGCAAAAGGTCGGGCTGAAACTCGAAGCAGCAACTTTTCTCGGCTCAAGCCCGATACGCCGCCTGGTAGAAGATTGGACCGTCGATCATCTGAAGCAAATCACCGAGGAAGCCGTCAGCTACGCCGTTTCCGAAGGCCTGCCGGTGATGTACGTCACCGAAGACACGATTCGCACCGATCCGGAAACAGTGAAGGCGCTCTACACCACCGCGATTCGTTGCGGCGCGCGCGCCGCGGTTCTTTGCGACACCGTCGGCCATGCCACCCCGCGCGGCGCGCACAATCTGGTTAGCTACTTCATCGAAAATGTCGTCAGGCCTTCGGGCGAGAAAATCCGCGTCGATTGGCACGGGCACAATGATCGCGGCCTATCGATCGCCAATTCACTGGCAGCTATTGCCGCGGGCGCCGATCAAGTTCACGGCGCAGCGTTAGCGCTCGGCGAACGCGTCGGCAACACTCCCATGGAACTAATGCTGGTGAACCTTCGCGTGATGGGCTTAATCGATCACGACCTTTCGCGCCTGAAAGAGTATTCCGAAGCAGTTTCGCGCGCCACGCACACGCCGATTCCGCCGAATTATCCGGTAGTGGGACGCGATGCATTCCGCACCGCCACCGGTGTGCACGCTGCGGCGATCGTAAAGGCCTACAAAAAGAACGACCGCGATCTAGCCAACGCAATTTACAGCGGCGTGCCGTCGCATCTTTTCGGCCTCGAGCAAATCATCGAAGTGGGTCCGCTCAGCGGCCGCTCCAACGTGATTTACTGGCTCGAGAAGCGCGGCTACGAAGCTTCCGACGAGCGCGTCGATCGCATTTTCGCCGCCGCCAAGCAAGCTCAGCAGATTCTCACCGAAGCGGAAATACTCGCGCTCGTCGAGCCTTCGCCCCAGTCGCAGCCCGCGATGCCTCGCCGCTAGCGGCCAGGAGGCGTCATCACAATCCGGCGATGAAACTTTTCCTCGCTTCCGGTATTCTCTTGGCCATGGCCACTCTGTCGCTGCGCGCTTCGGAAATCAACGTCGCCGCGCTGGCTCGCGATCCCAATGTCGCGCGCTCGACCGACTGGCTCGCGCACAATCTGCCCTGGATCACCGAGCAGCAAATTCACCTGAACGAAATTCCCGCCCCGGAATTTTCCGAAGCCGAGCGCGGCGCGGCGCTCCGCAAGCTTTTTGACGCTTGCGCGCTAAAGACGCACGTCGATGCCATCGGCAACGTGATCGGCGAGCGCATCGGATCGCACCCCGACGACGTAATTCTCCTCGCCGCACACCTCGACACCGTTTTTCCCGCGGGCACGGACGTTCGCGTCAAGCGCAATGGTTCCCGCTTGGAAGCCCCGGGCATCGCCGACAACGGCGCAGGCCTCGCCGCACTCGTAGCCATTTCTCGCGCGCTCGAGGAAGGCCACATCCGCACCGGCATGACGGTAATTTTCGCCGGCGACGTGGGAGAAGAAGGGGAAGGGAATCTTCGCGGCATTCGCGCGCTCGTAGAAACTTATAAAACGCGGCTGCGCGCCGTAATCGCTATTGACGGTGCAGCGATCGATTATATCACCACGCAAGGGCTGGCCTCGCGCCGCATCGAAGCCGTCGTGACCGGCCCCGGCGGACATAGTTGGTCAGATTTTGGCGCGCCGAATCCCATCACGGCGATTTCTCGCGGCATCGTAAAGTTTTCCGCAATCAGCGTTCCCGATTCTCCGCGCACCTCTTTTAATTTTGGGATCATCGAAGGCGGCACGTCGGTAAACTCAATTCCCAATCGCGCCGCCGTGAAAGTCGATTTGCGCTCGGAAGACGATGCACAGCTCGTGCGCCTCGAAGCCGCCCTGCGTGACGCCATTCAGACCGGCGCCAATGAGGAAATGGGCGCGCAACGCGGCGCGAACCAACTGGAGGCTACTTTCCGCTCGCTCGGTGTGCGCCCGTCAGGGAAGCTGGCGGAAAATTCCGACTTGCTGGCTGCGATCACCAGCGTGGATGCCTTCCTCGGGAATTCGTCGCGCCGCGAACGTTCTTCCACCGACGCCAACGTGCCTCTCTCTCTCGGAATCCCAGCCATCGCCATCGGCGGCGGCGGGCTCGGCGGCGGCTCGCACAGCCTAGATGAATGGTACGAGAGCACCGATCGCTTCGTGGGCCTAAAACGCATTTTACTGACGACGCTACTCATCGCCCGAACCGCCTCGTGAGCCGCGCTAACGTGCCGCTTTCCCGCGCCGGATTGTCGTTGCAGATCATCCGTACAACATCTGTCCTAGTGATCCTCGGAGTTCTCGTTGCCAGCGGCATCGTCCATTCTTCCACCAAAATGGTGAACCACACCTCTATGACCAATGCCAGTGCGCAAACATCGGCCAGCGATTCCGGCCCGGATTTGATCCTCACAAATGGCGATATTTATACCGGCGAGGCAAGCCGGCCGCGCGTGCAAGCTCTGGCCGCGCGCGATGAAGTAATAATCGCCACGGGCTCAAACGACGAAATCGCGCGACTGAGGACTACGCAAACGCGCGTGATCGATCTCCACGGTCAATTCGCCATGCCGGGATTTAATGACGCGCACGTGCATCTGGTTGGCGCGGGATTCGCGAAGCTGACCGTCAATCTCGAAGGTGCAAAATCCCTCGCCGAGATGCAGCAGCGCATCCGCGCGAGCCTTTCGAATTTCAAGCCGGGAGAATGGATTCGCGGACGCGGGTGGGATCACACGCTGTGGCCTGATAAGCGTTTTCCGACGCGCGCCGATCTCGACGCCGTTTCACGCGAGCATCCGATGTTCTTCGCGCGCGTCGATGGCCACGTCGCGGTCGTAAATTCCCGCGCTCTGGAACTCGCGGGCATCACTCGCGAAACCCCTGATCCGCCAGGCGGAAGGTTCATGCATGACTCGAATGGCGAGCCGAACGGAATGCTCGAAGAAGATTCGGCGATGAGCCGCGTTGCGCAATTGATTCCTCCTCCCAGCCAGGATCAGCGGCGCCGCGCGATCGAACTGGCCCTCGCCGAGGCGTCCTCATATGGCGTCACTTCGATTCAAGATAATTCCGAGGAATATCCGTTTCGACTCTACGAGGAATTTCGAGATGGTCGGTCGCGCAACGGAAAGCCCGTTCCGAGTGCGCCCTCGCTCGTGGATTTGCCGATTTACCGCAGCCTGCACGAGGAAGGGAAGCTGCCGCTGCGCATTACCGAATGGCTGCCGTTCAATGCGCCGCTCGCCGTCCTCGGAGAATACCGGCGCGCTTACGGCACGACGGACGCCTGGATCAAGACCGGCACGCTGAAGGAATTTCTAGATGGATCGCTGGGCTCGCGCACCGCGGCGATGCTTGCGCCTTATTCGGACGAGGCTTCGACCTCGGGAATTCTGCGCGTCGATCCCGAGCTGCTGAGGCAAATAGCCATCGCGCGCGACGCGGCCGGCTTCCAGATCGCCTTTCACGCCATCGGCGATCGCGCGAATCGCATCGCCCTCGATACTTTCGCAGCCATTCGCGAGGCGAATGGCGCGCGCGACCGGCGCGATCGCGTGGAGCATGCGCAAATCATCGCGCTCGACGACCTCCCGCGATTCGCGGCACTCGGCGTCATCGCCTCGATGCAACCATGCCATTTGCTCGACGATGAGCGCTGGGCCGAGTCGCGCATCGGCGGTGAACGTGTGAAAGGCGGCTATGCCTGGAACTCGCTCGAAAAAAGCGGCGCGCATCTCGCCTTCGGCACGGACTACCCGGTCGAGTCCGTAAATCCGCTGCGCGGCCTCTACGCCTGCGCCACGCGCGAGCTC
>Ga0206813_1067_pt1 | contig 26827 bp, 19 predicted proteins | sample Alteio_BWOrgCont_92_FD_152856 | JGI IMG/M metagenome (GOLD analysis project Ga0206813, IMG submission 152856) | Enriched cells from forest soil in Barre Woods Harvard Forest LTER site, Petersham, Massachusetts, United States -... | ecosystem: Environmental > Terrestrial > Soil > Temperate forest >...
GGCAGTGCAATCGTTGCCGGAGTACGTGAATGTTTCCCTTGCGGAGCTGGTTGAATCCTCGACCAACCCGCGCAAGACGTTCGATGACGAGAGTCTAGAGGAATTGGCCGAGAGCATCCGCAGCAAGGGTGTCCTCTCTCCGCTTCTTGCGCGGAAAGTGAATGGGCATTTCGAAATCGTTTCGGGAGCGCGGCGCTATCGCGCTGCGCTGCGGGTGGGGTTGCAGGAAGTTCCCGTTCGCATCGTTGCCCCAAACGACGAGGAAGCGCTGGAGACACGGATCATCGAAAACATCCAAAGGGCCGACGTGCATCCGCTTGAGGAAGCGCAAGGGTTTCGGGCCTTGCTCGAACGCGAAGGGGCCCGGTACACGGTCGAGAAGATCGCGGCCAAAACCGGAAAGGCCGCCGCGCATATCGCCAAGCGCCTTCGGCTCTTGGACCTGATCCCACCTGTGGCCGATGCGTTCACGGCGGGACGCATCGGCATCGAGCACGCCTTGCTCATTGCCAAACTCGGAGCGCACGTGCGGGCACAGGGGATGGAAACATCACCGAGGTCTTCTACCGCCCCGAGCATGGCACTGGCCAGGTCGTGCTCGGAAATATTCCCAGCCTCTCCAGGATTTCTGCTTACTACGTCGCCGCCGATCATTTCTTTAATCGTTGGGTGCAGGTAATGACGGTGAGCGGACGCATCTATGAGATCGGATATCACCCCCGATTTGGAATTATGCGGGCTCTTCTCATGAACACAAGCCGCTTAACGGACCTCGGGGCTTTTACTCTGCAGACGATCAATTCCGCCATGCAGTCGTCGCCACCAATGGTGGCTGGATTCAGGAGCTTTTCTTCAAGCCATGACCTGCAAAACCGGCTGGTGAAAGAAATGCGCGTCTTGCAAAGACGTACCATCGAGCAGGCCAATCGCTTTCTGGAAATCACTTTCTGGCCGGATTGGAGCCAGCGCTATACGGTGCAACCGGCACAGAGCAGCGACCCGCATCGTAAATTGCAGCGCGAGTAGCGGCTGGAACAGATTCTCAGCGTGCGTCGTCGCGCGTCGTGGCTTCCGACCAAACCGTGAGATGGGACGGCCAACGCTGGGGCGCGCAGTGCGAACAAGTCTGTGCCGGATTGCGCGGCGCTCACGCCGAGATCGAGCGGCGGCTCGACGGGACGCACTGGCTGCGCTTTCGCGGCCGCTACTTGCCGCGGAACCCCTGCCCGGACGCGCCGCGATTGGCAAGCCCTTCCGGCCTATGGCCTCCAAGCCTTGCCGATCGAAATCCACAGCCCCCAACCACCAGCCCGACAAGCGGACTTCTGGCCCAGAGTAACCTCTGGTTAGCCCATAATTCGAGCGTAGGCAGTTGTTTTCACTTCCGGGGCGTCTGCTGCCAGTCCGACTGACTGCGCACGCGGCCGCGCTGTACGCGAATAAGGAACTCGTCCGCATCAACGTGCATCTCTAGTTGGGACCGCGACGGCAACGAAGCAATCTCGATTTTCTCGTGAATTGGCGGGCATATTTCAAGAATCGCCTCCATTGAACGCACGCCATGACGATAGCTGTCCATTGTCAGAAGGGCGTAGATGATGGCATCGTCGATCTTCGCCTCTTTCTTGTCGTCGACAAGACCATGTGTGTCGAGCAGGCCGCGCAATTGCAATGCCCGCCGGACAAAATGCTTGACGCGACCGGGTTTGTCGTCGATGTAAAGGATGTTCAGGAATCCCCTCAGTCGGCTCGTAAAATCCGGCCCCTTCTGCTTGACGAAATGATCAGCCCTGATTGTGAACTCCGCAGAGTCCCGGCGGTTTTCATAGGTTGGGTCGGTAAACGGATCGAAACGCTCGAAACTGTGGTGAACCGCGCCTGCAAAGAACAGTATCGCCGGTGTACGATTCTCTGTCATCGGACCCAGAAACGCCTTCAACCAGCCCAGCTCGACTCCGTCACAGGCAGAGTCGAACTCGTCAAAGAAAAGAATAGGCACCTTTTTTATCTCGCCGTTCGGCTTGACGACACGGAACGCCTTCTTCACTTCGCCGATTACACGAAACTGGGCGACATTGGATTCGGAAATCTCTCCAACCGTACCCTCCTCCAGCTCTTTTATGATCTGCTTAACAGCAAACGTCTTTCCAGCTCCTGGCGGCCCGAAGACAGCCACTGAGATCGGATTCGGCCACTTAGAACTGTCTTCCCGATACTTCATGACTTTGTCAACGTACACCGTGAGCAGATTCGTGATATTGCGGAACCCCTCAATGTCCTCGCGTTCGATTGCTGTAATTTTGCCGAAACTCATGACGGGGACATTCAATTCGAAGTCGTTCTCCAAATCGCCCATGATTGCCCCGGTCCCCGCCAAATTTTTCTTCTCTGCAGGAGTAGCGGGCATGTCATCTTCTGCCAATGTCACAAAATCTGGTCCGTGATCCTTCGGATTCCAGTACTCCGGTCGGATCAGCACACTCCAGATGGGGTCGGAGTCGTTCAGGTTCCTTTTATGCCAGCGACGATTCAGAACTCTATCGTGCCCGGCCTTAACGATAGCCATTGCAATATTGATACGATGAACCGGAGCCTCCATCAGCATGTCGTCGAGGATATGCCATCTGTCGGAAAATCGAATTGAGTTCGGCGGCCGCGGTGTCATCAAATGATCCGGAATGGGCCGCCACGCCAGGATATCCGACTTTTTTTTCGCGCCCTCTGAGGAGAACAGTCCCTGTTCCCAGACTGAGTACTCCTCGTTGTCATCCAGAAACTGCTTTGCATGCACGAAGGAGCTTCTTATCAGTGCGACACCGTCGTTGTCACCACCCGGAGCGTCATAGCCCTCATCGTCCATCTTTCGAATCCCTCTGGCCGCCCTCCAAAATACGTTCCGCAACTTCTCCACGCGTTCAGCTTTTTCCTTCATCACGGAGAACGCTCCATCGTGGTAGGCCCGCACGAGGGCCGCGATCAAAACGACGTTCCCTCCAAAGGTATGCCCTTCGCGCTCATGATCCCGATAAATGCCGCGTCTAGCATAAGGCGAAAAGTAGGTCCAGCCCTCAAGAGGCGGCTCTACTGAATCGGGCTTTCGGTGCTCGATATGTATGAATCCCACAGTGCCGACGCGAACGAACAGATGTCTGAACCTTGTGAGTCCCCTCAGCCGTGGGAACAAGTGTAGTTCGGCTGTCAAATCTTCTATGCCTTGTTCCCACGACAGCCGTCGACTGATCGAACCTCCTTCAGACCGAATCGCTGATAACGAAATCACAATCCCGACGTGATCACAGACCTTGTACAATTCGTTCCACATCTTGTCTTTAAAAGGTTCTCCTTTATCGGCGCCTTCCGAAAGTGCCGGTAGGTATTTCGAAACGTTGACAAGAATTTGGGGCATATCTGTGCCTGGCCACTCATCTTTCCCTGGAGTGAATCGCTCAAGGATCTTCTGCAGGCTGGCTGCTAGGCTGCCGTCCTGTACCCTCGCGGCATGGTGTACGATCAGTAGTCGCTGCGTTGGTTCGTCTGGTATGTCGGGCGTTGGGTGGAAAGTTTGTTTCGATTCCTCAGACAGAGACCGATAATTGTAGATTCGTATTATCTTTTTCTCGCTTTCGAAACGCTTCAGTTCGGCCTCCATCCGCGGGGATCGGTCAGATTCAGATAAGGACGATGCTTTGACTTCGAAGTCTTTCAATGGCAACAAAGTTTCAAGGCCCTGCTCCAGGTAAAATACACCTGAAGGAACCAAAGTAGACTTCTCACAAGTGAACGTATCCCGCCCACCATTGCCTGCAAGATATATAAATGTCTTACTCATAATGGCACTCCGTGGAAGCCAGCAGATTATAGGGCCGCGTCGTTTGAATCGGAAAAACATTTTCAATTTCTACTGAGCGGATCGAAGCCTCGTGCCCTCAGGCGTCTGACATATTCAACCATTTAAAGCCTTCGACATTTCTGTGCGAAGTTCACTGCGAATTGTTCTCGTTTCGCGAACAGAAACCCGGGATGGGCCGGCACAGACGAATCATCGCCGCAGAACCTTCGCGACGGAAGCCGAACTGCGTCGAACAGAACGAACATCGACCACTCATCGCAAGCGTCGAGTCGGAGAATTTGACTGGAATTTGTTCCGCCGCGCTGTTTCGCTTAATGGCCCACGGATATTGCTCTTACGTTCGCGGACCATATTTCCGTGAAACACAGAGAAGCCAGCCGCTTTGAACAGCTAACCGAGGAAACCATTCAATTCATCGAGGAGCTGGAGCGAGTTTCGTCCGCACCCGCGTCCTTAATCTCAACCCGATTCGAATCTCGGAGCATCATCGCCCGGAGGGCGTGGTAACAACTTGCCGATCACAGCTGACGAATTCATTCATCACTATCCCCTGCTTTATCACGTGGCGGAAGCCCAGTCCTGGCCGTCTATCAGGAAGAACGGTTTGCTGAGCACAACGGCGGTTTTTGATCTTTTTAAGTCAGGGGCGAGTTGGGGCGATCACTCGAAAGCAAACACAGACCCGAATCCGTCGAAATACGACACCCCAAATATGGTGTGGCCGTTATACGAGATCAAAAACCTATGCGGGAAAGCGCTTTGGCCGATTGTCTCGTCGGCGTGAGCCCCGAACAGTGGTATCGAATCCTAAATCGGCATGTTTTCTTTTGGGTGGCCTCACAAAGGCTCGAAAACTTATTGGGCGCGCGGGCGTATCGTGGGCGTACCCACACTGTCATCACCGTTGATACGGGTCGGCTGTTCGGGTTTGAGGGACCAAACCTAAGGCTCTCACCAATAAACTCCGGTAGCACGATCTACAATCGACTCCCCCGCGGTGCCAACACTTTTCAGAGAATTGCTGATTATCCGTTCGAGGACCGACGCAGGACCCGGGGATTATCCAACGATGTGGCGGAGTTAGCTGTTCAATACGCGGTGCCTGACATCTCACAATGTGCCGTTCGAGTTGACCACCGACGAGATGGAAGGGTGCTGAAGATTATCTATTGCGAACCGAAGTAACGCGGCGCATTACTCAAACAGGCGCACTTGTCCGACATCTGCTTCTTTTCAATATCATCAAATCGAAACGCACTGGCGTAACAAAACGTGGACACTGACTCTAAACAGAGTGCTGGTTCTCATTTCTGCGTCCCAGTTATAGGAGCCACTGTTCGCTTGGAAGCTAGAACAAAGTAACTTGACGCGGATCCGATTGTTTTTCCGGGTTCTCAAACCGGAATATGCTGGCTTTCAAATATTCCTCGATGGACTCGCTCGCAATCCAGCGACGTTTCAGGCTCTCCGCCACCCAGCCTGTTGTGTTCGATCCCGCGAACGGGTCGACGACGAAATCACCTGTGTCCGTGAGGAGCTTGATAAAAAACTTAGGTAGGAGAGCCGGGAACCGCGCAGGGTGTATCTTGATCCCATTCTCTTTGCACTGCTTTGTGTAAGAGTCATTCGCCGCATTGTTCCCCATCTTCAACATGCTTTCTGGGAGATCGGGGAGATCCGCCTCCGTTACATTGGTGGGGATTGCTCCGCCGGCGTCGATTTTATCGAACGAGTCGCGAATCACATGCCCCGAAGGCCGTACCGCCCCGCGCACGCCATTCCGGTTCAAGCGAATCATGTCCTCGCTGTATTCCTTGAGCACGGAGAGATTCGATGCTTTTGGCCAAGGCGTCTTTGAGAGCCACCATACGTATTCGACGGAGTCCCGGACGCGAATACGGCGCACCGTCACCCATTCGGCGGGCATAGGCATCTTCGCTGGGTTGTACCAGAAACACTCTTGCGCCAAATGAAAGCCGACTCGTTCCACCAGGGCAATCAGCAATTTAAAGTGGTAAAGAGATCGTGTCGGAGTTCCAGAATTATAACTCCCTCCGATGTTCAGGACAAAGCTGCCGTCTTCAGCTAAGATGCGGTGGATTTCCGTTGCAAACGGCAGGAACCATTCGACGTATTCCTTCTTGCTCTTGTTTCCGTACTCTTTCTTAAAATGCAGGGCATACGGCGGCGATGTAACGACAAGATTGACCTTGCCTGTCGGCAGCGACCGCAGGAGTTCCAGAGAATCACCCAAGTAGGCTGCGCCATGTTCGGATCGGAAGTATGGCTTACTATCGAGCAGGGAAGACGGGTGACTGTCTAACTTATCTTTTCGAGCCCGTTTGCTTGTCGCCGTTGAGGCCATTTTTGTGTGGTGTCTCCGCTCGAGTAGGAATGGGCGGACGCGTATGGAAGATGTCATGATAGTACGGCGTCGCTATGAAAAAACCTAACATAAATAGGTTGACACTGTCAACCTATTTATCGGACGAAGCGATTCTGTCTGGGGATTGGATTTCACAGGCGGAAGCTGCGCGAATTCGCGGCGTTTCGCGTCAAGCCATTGCTCGCCTCGTCAAAAAGGGGCGCCTTCGCGTCTTGCGCGTCGCCGGCAAAGTTTTATTGAAGCGGTCGGACGTGAAGAGTTTCGAACGTGAACAACCTGGAAGGCCGCGTACATGACGGAATCCCTCAACGCGTTGAAGCAACTGCTCGACCAATGCTCCGACGATGAGAGAGCAGCCTTACTCGAGTACCTCAAGACGCGGTTACCGCAACATCCCCTGGAAAAAGAGTGGGGAGTCGACGCGGAAATCATCTTGAGCGCCATCGCCAGGTCGTCCGACCTGACAAAGCGAGGCGTGCGCGGCATCATCGCAGAGGCCGTATTTGAACGAAACGTCCTACCAGAGTTGAAAGGCTGGAACGCCGTTCGCTTTGTGGAAGACCGGCCCTACGACTTCCTTCTTCACTCCGAGAACGAAGTCGCCCGCCAAGCGCGCATCCAGGTAAAACTTCAGCGAATGCGAAAACAGCAGCCCATGCTGGCGTCACAGGCGAATCGGCACTACCCGAAGGATCTGTACGTCGTCGAGGTTCAAAAGACTCGAGGGGGATTCGATCCACAAACAAACGAGGATACGCGCCCCTACCGCTTCGGGGAATTCGACATCCTCGCCGTAAACATGCACCCATCGACCCGCAACTGGAACAGATTTCTCTACACGCTCGGCGCTTGGCTCATTCCACGCAGCTCGAATCCGGCCTTGATCGAAATCTTTCAGCCAGTGCCTACCGCTCCGAACGAAGTCTGGACAGACAGTCTGGCGATTTGCCTCCAATGGTTTGACGCTGGCGAGCATAAGCGAATTTTGGAAATTGCGCCGGAGTTGCTTCTGCGGAAGGTCCGAAAAAAGGCTCGCAAGTCGTAGCGCCCCATGCCATAAACTTCGCGGATTTGGGAACGCGATAGGCGATCGATCATGACCTATGACATTTCCATGTCCTGCCCTTTTTAATGATAACCCGGTCCTACGAGAGAGCGCCGTTCCCTGTTTCGATGTTCAGCCACCTCCCGTCAAGATCTGCAGGAAACCAGTTAGGGGGTGACGATGAGTTTAGCGATCAGAGCCTTCAGCCGTTTGCTTACCGCCAAGCGAGGACGTCGTAATGTCCGGGCCTCCGCTGGAGTGACTTCTGCTACGAGCTAAGGACGAACTACGCTTCCCTCACATGGGAGGCCCTTTCCAGGTCGTGCGCTCGAGCAGACGAGAACCGATGGCAGTTTCACCTCTCTCTTCTTTGCTTCCCCGCTGCGAGCTGTGGCGTCTTACCGACCTAAAAACAGTCGCTCCGTTTCTCCACTAGCACGTCTCGCGCCACGACAGGACGGTGTCACTCAAGCGCGCCGCCTGCTCCGACCCGAACGCGCCAATCTCTCCGCTTCTGTTTCCTGTTTCGTGTCCTTGCTCCCTCAGCTGTGAGTGAAGGGAGCAAGGACTCCCCGAAACTGGAGGAAAGGGAAGATGAAAGTCGAAGAAGCAAAACAGATCGCAAGCAATGCCATCAAGCAACTCAGTCAGGCTCTCGAAGCCGGGCACAGCGAGAAGCTAACGAAATACCTCGCTGCTATGGCCCGATTCCATCGCTACTCGTTGCACAACATCATGCTCATCGCATCGCAGAGGCCCGACGCTTCCCGCGTCGCCGGATTCCAAACGTGGAAGCAACTTGGGCGTTTTGTGAAGAAAGACGCCGAGGGAATTCTGATTCTCGCGCCCATTATGTTTCGTAAGAAGGCGGAATCAGATAATCTAGAGGAAGAGACTGAACGGACGGCTGTGCAATTTCGCGCTGTCTACGTGTTTGATGTTGCCGACACAGACGGCAAGCCACTTCCTGGACTCGGAAACGCCGAGGGTGATCCGTCCGGCTACACCGAAAGGCTCAAAGACTTCGTCGCAAACCGTGGAATTCAACTCGAATACTCGGACGCTATCTACCCCGCACAGGGCCAGTGCTCACCCGGCAACATTATCTTGCTGCCAGGCCAGTTAGCTCCCGACGAGTTTGCCACGCTAGCGCACGAGACGGCGCACGCCCTCTTACATCAGGGAGATCGCCGGCCAGCGACTTGTAAGCGCGTCCGCGAGACGGAAGCTGAAGCCGTCGCGTTCGTCATTTGCGAAGCCATCGGTCTCAAGGCGTCGAATTCAGCGGACTACATCCAGCTGTATTGCGGCAATACGGAGACCCTCGTCGAAGCCTTACAGTACATCCAAAGCGCCAGTGTAGAGATTCTCGCCGCCATTATTCCAACCGATTGACGTGGCTTCGAGCGAGATGTTCGCTTCTGCGAGCCTCCCGCTCGTCATGGCATGATCAGAAACCCTCTGCCTTTAGATCCGTCACTTACTGGCGCCGCCTACTTCCGCCGTTTTCTCTGCGACGATGCGCATCGCAACCCCGGTCACCCTGCCGACAATCTCTGACTGAGATGGGTACTCGAAACGCCGAACGTCTTGGTGGGAGTGGGGATGAGGAATCACCATCAGTTGTCCCCGATCAACTTGACACCAGCTGCAGACGTATCCGTCCCGGAGTTCAACGAAGTAGATTGGTCGGTCAAACTCGGTTTTCCATTTCATCGAACTAATCTTTCTTTCGCTGGCGTCAATCTGGACGAGAGAACCTGGGCGAATCAACGGAAAAAGCGTGTAATCCTCAAGACCGATATAGCCATACATGGACTTGCGGAGGTCAAGATGCTGCAAGAGTCCAACCGGAACTTCGTCCCACTTCTCAACGACTCTCGCGAGAAGATTTGTCCGCTCTAATTGGAATTCCGGCTTGAATTGCACGGGCAGGGAGACCTTCTGTTCCTCCAAGTCCACAGCATGGTCCAGAAGATGTGTCTTGGGAGCTCCCATGGATGCGCGGTCGCGATTCAGGTCACCGATCTGCAATCCGAAGAACGACAACAGTTCTGTGAAACCGCGACAGTAGATCGCGCTGAGGCTATAGAGCTTATAAATGCTCGGCGTGAACTCACCATTCTCGATGTCCGTCAGCCAAGCGTGGGAAAGGTAGTACTCCTGGTTTCGCTTTTCTTCGGCGATCCGCTGGCTTTTTCTCTCTACATCTCTGGTCGTAAGCCCCAAGCGCGCACGTACAGCCTTCAGCCGCTCACCGGCTCCGGGACTCGGCTTACGTACGTCCATCGGCAGGCTCTATATTCGTCACGTGTAGAGGTCGATCTAAGCCACTCTCTTAGCTATACATCAGGTTAACTCGTTTTGCATAAAACTTTGGTACTGGTCGCAATTGCTGCCAGCATTCCAATTTGTCCCAGCGCCACCAGCTTCTTCGCTAAGCATGCCTCGGGCGGCCGAATGGACAGAACTGATCAGGTGCGGCGGATTCTCGCCACGAAAGGCCTAACTCTCTATCGCATATCTCAACAATCCGCCGAGATGTTCGGCCAATCATCTTCGTTTTTCATTCCACACAATCTCCGCTACGACCTAACGGTGTCCTCCACTAGACCCAGCATTCATCAACTGTTCGCTCTCAGCAGGATCACAAATTTTTGCCTGTTCGATTGGCTTACCGTCTTCGGATTTTCCGTCGACGCAATCCCCCGCTTCCAAGTACTGATTTCCAGGCAGCGCACCACGCTCCTAGATTCTTCGGTCTACGACAAGCACGCTTGGATTCCTTGGTTTGGTGAAAGACTTCGCGGGCAGGCGATTCCAGCCATTGCGCCGTTGGGACAGATCTTGAGGTGGACGCCACCAAGACGAACAGGGGAATTGGTTCCGCTCCGCGAGAAAAAGTTTCTCTATGCCAAGGTCGGACTGGACGATGTTCTTGCCTTCCCTGATATCGCGCCCGGTAGCGTTATTAGAATCGATGGAGCACGTTCAACAGAAGTGCTCTCTAAGAGCAAGCGTCATGTCGACAACCTGATTTTCTTCGTCGAGCGCGACATTGGTTTAACGTGTTCTCATCTGTCGTACCTTGGCAGGAACAAAGTTGTGTTGAGCTCGCCCCAGCTTCCCTTCGCTCAGGCCGAACTGACAGTCGGAAAGGAACTCCGAATCCTCGGAGTGGTAGATGCTGAATTCCGGCCGGCGCTGACTCACGACCTCGTGCAGCCGCATTCTACGTCGGTTTCCCCACAACACCGTCAGCCCCTTCACACATCGAGTTCGCAGACCAGCCTCAAAGATCTGATTCGTCTCTCGCGCCTCCGGGCGGGTCTTTCGCTTCGGGAAGCTTCGAAGCTGACTCGATGGCTCGCCCAGACTCTTACCGACGAACTCTACTTCGCAGCCGCAAGCACACTCTCTGACTATGAAACACTCTTAACTCCGCCGCGCCACATTCAGAAGATCATTACACTGTGTATCGTCTATTCCATCGGCTTCTGGGATTTCCTTCGCGCGAGCGAGCTTTCCCTAGAATCCGCGGGCAACGAACCGATCCCGGACGAGCTCGTTCCTCGCCAGACCGTCCATCGCGGGAAGGAATCCGATATCGAGGGCGCAGAAGTGCTCTCGACAACACCTCAATCGGGATTCCTCGACACTCTAATAGAACAATGGGAGGAAATACCGCTCTTCCTCCAAAGGTCTCTGAACGAACTCGCTGGCATCCCCAAGCTCTCTCTTTCTGACGTGTACTGGGTCGGTGGAGATAAGAATCCGATACACCCTTGGCTCCTCAACGCCACATTCGTGGTCGTCAACCGCCGAGTCAAAAAGCCCGTCCAATTCATTGCGAAGGCACTCTGGGAGCAGCCGCTCTATCTCTTTCTCGCACGCGACGGCAGCTATTTCTGTGGTTGCGGCACCCTCCAGCAGGATCTCCTCGTCGTTCATCCATACCCCAACAGGCCCTTTAGTCCTCGGCAATTCAGAAACGGGACAGACGCAGAGGTGATTGGCCAGGTGACCGCAATTGTGCGGCGCCTCTGTTAGGCGACAGTCCGTTTCGCGAACACTTCTCCGGCCGAACTCTGTCCTTTTTGTCGCTCAACTCGTGTGTTGCTACTGCCGCGGTCCCGAACGCGAACAGGTCTTCGATTTGCTGGAGCGCCTTCGTGCATCAATTTATGCTCGCCTTCGCCGCCCCGCATCGCGGCGATCTGTCGACACATGCCGAAGCCACTTCGCCCAGAACTTCGCTGGCTCTTTAGGACAATCAGGCCACAACTCCACCGACATGTTGCGAGCTTCTTCTGTCTTACACTTGCAAGCTTTGCGGCTCTCATCACTCCGCTCTCCATTCGTTGGTTAATCGACTCCATTCTGCCAAGTCATAGTTTTCATCTACTAGTGGTAGCAATCGTGTTTATTTTCGCGAGTTATGAGGGAAGAGCCATTTTCAACGCCCTTGGCGGCTACCTCACCTTTCAAGCTTCGCAACGCGCTGCGTTGAATCTGCGGATGAGTCTACTTCGTCATCTCGATTCATTGTCCCCGGACTACTACGATAGGACACCCGTCGGCGAAATGCTCTACCCATTCTCGGGCCCAATCGATGCGATCTCGTATTTCGGCTCCGACCTCTTGCCTTCCATTCTCCGCGCCATCGTGGCCACAGGCATGACGATATCGGCGATGACAGTCCTGAGCCCGCCACTCACGCTCGCCATCGCACCAATTGTTCCCGTATTTCTGATCATTCGGCATCACTATCGAAGAAGGATCACTCGCGAGGCTGATGTGGTCCAAAGTGACCAGGCGAAATTCAGCGGCTTTTTGCAGGAGCATCTCTCTGCCTTGACTCAGCTTCAACTTCTTCTCGAGATAGATGCTCAGGAGGAAACAGCACACCGACTCTTGATCAAGTCCCTTCATTCTCAGAGCCGTCTTTGCAGAACAGGAGTTTCCTTCTCGGCTCTCTCGAACTTTGTGATCGTGGCAGGAATTGTTGTGATCCTCACTTGCGGAAGCGTGATGGTGTTCAAGGACAAACTGACAATCGGGACACTCGTCGCCTTCTATAGCCTCTTGGTACAGCTCTTCGACCCCTTAAGCATGGCGATGGAAATGTACTCGCGTGCCCAGCGTACCTTTTCCTGTATCCGGCAAATTCAGACTGTCTTCGAAATCACCGCGGCCGTGAAGGAGCACGTTCATTCAAGGCCGCTTGCTTCGGACCTGCCCTTGGACTTCGCGTTCAAGGACGTGTCGTTCGCCTACCACCATCGACGCGATGTTATCCGAATTCAAAGGCTCGCAATTCTGCAGGGAGAACGTGTCGCCGTCGTGGGCCCAAATGGCGCTGGTAAGAGCACTCTCGGAAAACTACTGGCACGCCTGTACGATGTTGAATTAGGCGCAATCTTTATTGGCGGGTCAGACATCCGCGTGGTGGCGCTTACGAGTTTGCGTTCGTCTGTCTGCTATCTTCCCACTCAGCCCGTTCTCTTTCACCGATCCGTGGCCGACAACCTCCGAATTGGTAAGCCCGAGTCCACGTGCGATGAGCTAGAACAAGTCCTGTGCACGGTCGGGCTCACCAAATACCTAAACTCGCACTCTGGCTCGTTGCAAGAATATGTGGAGCCCGGTGGGTCGAACCTCTCGAGCGGGGAACGTCAACGGATCGCGATTGCGAGAGCGCTTCTTCTCCGACCCAGAGTCTTGATTCTCGATGAGACAACTTCCTCGTTGGATCCGACTTCGGAACAAGCGATCCTTCAAATGATTGACCAAACTCTTCCAGATTCGACCCTTATTGTCGTGTCGCATCGCGTGCACTCGATCACGTGGATGAAAAGAATTCTTCTGATGCAAAATGGACAAATCGTAGGAGATGGCAATCATTCGGCTCTCTGCGCGACAAATCGTTCCTACGCCCGATTCTTAGCGTCCTCTATGTCGGTACGATGACCGCATACCGTTGATGCACCGCAACAGAATCGCCTGCTCAACCTGCGTCCCACTAGGTCGTGAATGCGAACGCACCGGCACGGCGTTAGGCAATCAACAGCTCCCGATCTCTTGTATTTAGACTTAGTTGCGCTTCATTGCCTCTTGCCTAAGAACAGAGACACCGCTTTCTGGAATTCCATTAGAACAAATGCCACAGTGCTCCGTACGTGAGGCGATTGCGTCGATTCCAACCGAGGCTTGGCAACGGTGTTCAAAATATCCGACACAATACGGCGAACACACACAAGCGATGGAGGAGTTATCTTGGACATCCTTCATGGGCAAATGTTTAGCCTCAATGTCGTCGGGTCCAAGATCGTCGAATTGCTCGAGAAAGGATTCGATGAAGCACAGATTGCCGAACAAGTGAGCAGTGCTTATGCAACGGACATCGAGACTGTTCGAGCAGATGTCCGGGATTTCATCGAAGTTCTGAACAAAAACCGAATTCTACGGACGCGCGCCGTCTCAGGAATCTGCTAATGGCTGCATGCGCCATAAAATTCAACCAGGAAACCAGCAAGGAAATCTACCGAACGATTATTACGCGCCGCCGAGGCACGGAGTTGCTGCTGGCAGCGAGCGGCCCCGGTTGGTGCCTCCCTCGCCTTGAGATTTCCAGTGGACAAAGACTCGCAGAAAAACTGACAGAAGGCGTCAGTAATAACTGGGGACTGCGTACATTCTGCCTTTTCATTCCAAACTTCGTCGCTTCCGCGGAAAATGCACGTAAACCCAGATACGCCCTAATGGAGTCGTTCAATCAAGACGAAAAAGCACAAGCGGGTGCGTACTGGGTGCCATTGACAGCGGCGATCGAAGGAACCGCTCTGCCCGGCGACGAGTGCGCGGCCGTCAAGTGTTCCCTGCAGGAAATGGAGCGCTATCTCGCTCAACCACACTCTGGGCCCTTCGCAAGACGGGGCTGGATTAGAGAACTTTTCGACTGGGTTCAAGTCCAAATCGATCCGTTCGGATTGCGCGTCACGGGTAATTTCCAGCAATTGAATGCCAGTCCCAATTTCAGCCTTATCAGAATCGAAACGACTGGACCGGCCGTCTGGTTCAAGGCCACGGGAGAGCCAAACGTTCACGAGTTGCCTGTCACGGTTGCTCTTGCCCAGCTATTTCCCTGCTACCTCCCAAGACTCCTGGCTATCCACGCATCTTGGAACGGTTGGCTTTTGCGAGAGGCGCCGGGATCAACGCTCGACAACTTAACGGAACCCTCCGCGTGGACAAGAACTGCGGAAACACTTGCCGGACTGCAGATCGCTTCTATCGGGAAGGGCACGGAACTGTTAGAGAGTGGATGCAAAGACTTCAGGCTTGGCCAACTCATCGAACAGATCGATCCCTTCCTGTCTTGTATGACCGAACTCATGGCTGCGCAGAAGAAACAGCCGCCGACAATCTTGACGCACTGCGATATCGAATTTCTTCGGGCTGAGCTGAAAAAGGCATGTTCGGTGCTTCGCGGCCTCGAGTTGCCAGACACCCTCGGTCACGTTGATTTCAATCCGGGAAATATTCTGGTTTCTTCCGGCGGCTGCATCTTTCTCGATTGGGCCGAGGGTTGCGTGGGAAACCCCCTGATCACTTTCGAGTACCTTCGCGAGCACGCCAACCGACTCTTCATCGAGGATGCAAAAATCACAGAGGAGATAGCTATTGCATATCTCCGACCTTGGCAGTCGTTGTTACCTGCCGCTGACCTGACTCGCGGGATGGTGCTTGCGCCTCTGGTCGCGGTTTTTGCCTACGCGGTGGGCGGCCTCACGTGGCGCGCGCCGGATTTCCTCGACCAACCAGCGGTTGCTCGGTCCCTCCGCAGCCTAACGCGGAGAATGCACCGCGAAGCCGTGCGGATCACGGAAGGACCGAAACTATGCATGAACTAACTCTGCCTCAGCCATCTTACCCGGCCGAGCCTGTCACGGAAATTCTTCACGGCGTCCCAATCACTGATCCTTACCGTTGGCTCGAAGACCAGGACTCCCCGCGTACGCGTAATTGGATCGAGCACCAAACACAGTACGCTCGCGCCTATCTGAATAACATTCCGGGACGAGATGGCATCCGGAAGCGGGTCCGCGAGTTCCTTGCCGTTGAAACTCACGACTCCGTACAAAGGGTTGGCAGCCGCTATTTCTTCCGAAAGCGCCTTTCCGACCAGGAGCAGCCCTGCATTTACATGCGCGACGGCGCAGAGGGTGACGATCAGTTGCTATTGGACCCGGCCGACAGAAAAACGGGAAAGTACACCGCCATAAAGCCCCTTAGCGTATCGCTCGACGGGCACCTGTTGCTTTATGAGGTAAAAGAAGGAGGAGAGCGCACGGGAACTTTTGAATGCTTGGACATTCAAAATCGCAAACCGCTCTGCGATGTACTTCCCCGCGGATATCTGCGCGGATTTGCGTTCGCACCGGACGGCAAAAGTTTTTATTACGTTCATGAGTCCATGGATGCGAAGAGACCCCACTATCGAGCTGCGTACCACCACATCCTGGGCGCGCCGTTCAGCGAGGACCGCGAAATATTTTGCGCCGGGGAGGACGAAAAACTTCGGCTCTCGCTAACGTCCGATGGAAAGCGTCTGGGGTTCCTTGTTTATAGATTTCTCGAAAAGACCCATATCGATTTTTATCTCCAAGCGTTCGACTCCCAGGCATCACTCGAAGTTGTGGTTGCGGATGCCGACTATAGTTTTGGGCCCCGCCTCATTTCCGACAAGATCTTAGCTATTACTGATCGCGATGCACCCAATCTCCGCATCATAGAAGTTCGTCTCCATAGCGGTTGCCCGCCGGAATGGGTTGACGTGGTGCCGGAACAGGTTAATCGGATCAACAGCTGGGTCGTCGCCAAAGACCGCATCTTTGTATCTTACATACGCCAAACTGCCACGCATGTTGACGTCTTCGACTTCGCAGGTACAAAGACCGGAGAGCTGCATACCCGACCTGACGAAACCGTTCGTTTAATTAGCGGTTTCCGTACAAGCCGCGAAGTGCTTATCGAAACGGAATCACTAACCGAGCCGATCGGTATTTTTCGATACTCGGAAACCTCCAGCGAACGCACGCCTTGGGCCCAGAAATACATTCCTTTTGATTCACCGAACTACAGCCACACTCAAGTCTGGTACACCTCGAAAGACGGGACGCGAGTTCCAATGTTTCTCATGGGCCGACGAGACGTCCTCCAAAGTGGTGCGCACCCCACAATCATGACTTCCTATGGAGGGTATGGTGTCTGCATGACGCCACAGTTCAGCATCTTTGTGGCGTTTCTCGCCGAGCGAGGATGCCTGTTTGCGTTGCCTAATATCCGAGGCGGTTCTGAATTCGGCGTCGACTGGCACAACGCGGCGAAGCGCCGCAACCGTCAAACCGCTTACGACGACTTTTTGTGCGCAGCGGAATGGCTTGTTCAAACCGAACGAAGCACGCCGGAAAGGCTAGCCATCTTTGGTGGATCGAATTCAGGCCTGCTGGTTGGCGTCGCAATGACGCAGCGGCCTGATCTGTTTCGCGCGGTAGTTTGTATGGTCCCGATTCTTGACATGCTCCGTTATCATCTTTTCGACAACGCGCATATCTGGCGAGAGGAATTCGGCACTGCCGACGACCCCAACGACTTCGCCGTCCTCAGGAGTTACTCACCCTATCATGCGGTCCGGCAGGGCGCAGCGTATCCCGCAGCGATGATTGTTTCAGGCGATCTCGACAAGAATTGCAATCCTCTCCACGCGCGAAAAATGACGGCCCGTTTGCAGGCGGCGAATGCCTCCCTGAATCCCATTTTTCTCGACTACAACAAGTTCCGAGGACACTCGCCGGTTCTACCCTTGAGCGAACGGATTGAAGGACTCACGGATCGCATCGCCTTCCTTTGCGACCAACTGCAAGTGTAAGGAGAAAGATCGATGCGGTCATTCCTGATCCCAGAGGCGTACCTGAAGTTAATCTATTTTGACTCTTACCTAATGCGTGGCAATTTTCGCGCTTTATACGACAAGGTTCGCAGGTGTCCCGTGGGAAAGAAATTGCAATCGCCCGATGCGGTCGAACGGATCTGTGCAGCCGTGGACATGGCCTGCATTTGGTACTGGAAAGAGGCGCTTTGCCTCCAGCGGTCGGCGGCGACTGCATGTCTGCTGAAACGCAACGGAGTGTCGGCGCAAATGGTGATTGGAATCCAGCAAATGCCGTTCAAAGCGCACGCCTGGGTCGAAGTCGATGGCCAAGTAGTGAACGATAAGCCGTACACACCGGGAATGTACGCAGTACTCGACAGATGCTAATACGCATGACAAAGCAGAATCGAGGGTTCAAATTGTGAGCGTGCAGTTTGGAATATGGAATTTTGATGACAAGCGTCCACTCCTTGATCTCCCCGAGAAAGTGAACACCGTTCTTGCTCCGTATGGGCCTGACGACAGCAACTCCTACAGCAAGAACGGCGTCACTGTTCTCTACCGCGCCTTTCACACAACGAAGGAAGATCGCCGTGAGGCGCAGCCTTATATCTCCGAAACAGGCAGTGTACTTACTTGGGACGGCCGCCTCGACAATCGCTCCGATTTCATTGATCAGTTTAGCGAATCGCTCTCAATCGACTCCGCGGACGTGTCTGTGGTTGCCGCCGCCTATGACCGCTGGGGAACCGGCTGTTTTGCGAAACTCATCGGCGACTGGACTCTCTCCATATGGAATCCGAGCGACTACTCGCTAATCCTTGCAAAAGATCCTATCGGCACGCACCATCTTTATTATTCGGTCGAGAAGGATCAAGTCACGTGGTGTACCATCCTCGACCCTCTCGTGTTGTTCGCAGGAAGACCGTTTGCGCTCAACCAAGAATATATCGCGGGTTGGTTCTCATTTTTTCCTGCCGCCCACCTTACGCCCTACATCGGAATCGATTCGGTGCCGCCATCGTGTTTCGTCCGTTTGGAGCGCGGAAGGCGTACGATCAGCAAGTATTGGGATTTTGATCCTGGAAAGAGAATCCGTTACCGCACCGATGCCGAATATGAAGAGCACTTCCGCAACATCTTCGCAGAAGCTGTAAGACGACGGCTCCGTTCCGATGCGCCGATTCTCGCCGAGCTGAGCGGTGGGATGGATTCCTCGTCCATCGTGTGCATGGCGGATACGATCATCGCCCGAGGCGCTGCCGAAACCCCGCGGCTCGATACTCTCTCCTACTACAACGACTCGGAACCCAATTGGGATGAATACCCCTATTTCAGGAAGGTGGAAGAAAAGCGCGGACGCGCCGGCTGTCACATCGATGTTGGCACGCGGGCATCGTTCACGTTCGAATTCGACAGCGACACCTTTGCGGCGACTCCCGGATCCGCTGGCGGACAGCTTAATGAGGCTAGTCGGCAATTCGCGATGTGCGTCGCATCGCAGGGAAACCGCGTCGTGCTGTCTGGCATTGGTGGCGATGAAGTCACGGGCGGCGTGCCATCACCCACGCCGGAGCTGATGGACTTGCTAACAAGCGCACGGCTCAGGGCGCTCGCGCGACAACTGAAAATCTGGGCATTAAACAAGAGGAAACCCTGGTTCCACCTTTTCATCGAAGCCGCGCGCGGTTTTTTTCTCTCCGCTCTCGTGGGGCTGCCCGAACAGACTCGACCTGCCGTTTGGCTGCATCCTCGCTTCGTAAGAAACAATCGAGTCGCCCTCACCGGGTATCCCTCCAGGGTTAAGTGGTTTGGCCCGCTCCCGAGCTTCCAGGAGAACCTGTCGACACTAGATGCGTTGCGAAGACAACTGGCCTGCTCGCCCGATTCAGCAAGGCCGTTATACGAGAAGCGCTATCCCTATTTGGATCGTTCGCTGCTGGAATTCATTTACGCAATTCCACGGGAACAGATCATCCGTCCGGGTCACCGCCGCTCCTTGATGCGTCGTGCGCTCCTCGGCATCGTTCCGGCAGAGCTTTTGAACAGGAGACGGAAAGCGTATCTGGCGCGCTCACTGAGAGCGGATATCTCTGCCATGTGGCCAAACATAATCGAGATGAGTGAGCAGATGATAAGCACCTCTCTTGAGATCCTAGATCCGAAAGCTTTCTGCGAGGCAATTCACAAAGCGCGGCGTGGGCAGGAAGTTTCTATCGTTCCCTTGATGCGGACTCTCGGGATCGAATTCTGGCTGAGACAGATGGAAAGCCACCTCGTATTCTCGCGGGACAAGGCAGCGAATCCTGATTCCGGTGCGCTTGATCAACAGAGCGCACCGGCCGAGCCGCTGCCTTGCCCTAAGAAGAGATCAGCTAGCTAGCTAGCTGTGCAAGCGAACGTCACAATGAAAGGGGGTGAGAACAGTGAAATATAACAAGCCTGAAATCGTGGCTCTCGGTACCGCTGCGTCCGTTATCCAGTCCATACCAAAGTCTGGCGGGGCGTCTGATGGTCACGAACTTATAACGACCGTTAACGCGTATGAAGCCGACGAGTAGCCGGCCACCGAAACGATAGCGCGCTTTGCCAATCGTGGAGCGCTCCGCCGTTACCTCAGAAAAGTAAGCTGTGTAACTGAGCGCCAAAAAGAAAGGGGGTGAGAACAGTGAAATACAACAAGCCTGAAATCGTGACTCTCGGTATCGCTGCGTCTGCGATCCAAGGGATGAAGAAAACTGACGGTCCGTTTGAGCTTCCTCCCAACGAAAGCGACCATAGCCAAACGGTCAACGCGTATGAAGCCGATGAGTAGCAAACGAGCGAAACCCCGGTGAGATCTCGCCAATCCCGCTCTTAGCGCTCCCGGCCGCGGCCGGGAGCGCTTCTATGCATTGATCCGCCAGACCTGCACCGGCAACCCTTAATTCTGACAGTCGCGCCCGGTTCTCGCGGCGAAACGCTTAGTCGACAAAAAAAGGAATCCAACCCGTGTTCCACCGCGAAGCTGCGGCCGGGCTTTTCTGTAAAAACCGCATCCCTCGATGAGCGACGCTTCCGGATGCCTCATTTTATGGCGAAGGCGAATCGAATAATTAATGAGTCTGATTGCTCTTTAGTGCGGAGTCTGCGGCACTACTGCCCGTGAGATACGATCTCGCGACTCGACGTTCAGATGCTCCTGAAACCAAGTAATCATTCTCGTGGACAAATCCAACTGATGTGAAACGCTCCACCCATCAGGGTCATGCTCCTCGCCATCATACTCAACGTACGTCGCCTCCTTACCAAGCCGGCGAAGGCCCGTAAATACCTCTGCACCCAGATGGACCGGCACAGCCGTATCAGCCGAACCGTGCACGATGAGAAGGGGGGTTTGTATTCTATTTAGGTAGAGATATGGGGAATTTCTAATATAGAGGTCGAGATCCTCCCATGGAGTCTTCTTGAATTCCCAGCTTTCTTCGATGACAAGTCGGAGGTAGTCGTAGGAGTGGTCCTCGACAAGATCTCCGTGACCATCGATCATGATTGCCGCTCGAAATAAACTCGACTGCACTAACAATGCCAGCGTCGCATATCCGCCGTCACTGTGTCCGATCACACCTATCTTATTGGGGTCGGCCACTCCGATCTTGATCAGCTCCCTCACACCGGGCGATACCACCTTAGCAATGTCCTCCATCTTGGTACTTGGATTCGTCGGTACGTCCGGCATGAAGACTGCATACCCTCTTGTTGCAAACATTTGCCAATTCTGACTAGGGCCGTACGAGCCCAAACCGAATCCATTCTTCTTCAGTCTCATGGCTCGAAAAGGATAAACCACCACGATCAGCGGATACCGGCGCTCTCTCTGGAACTCAGAGGGCAGCAGCAAAACACCACGTAACGCATTCCCTTCCGCATCCTTCCAATTCACAATCTCGGAGCGTCCCATAGGAACACCGTCAAGTCCTGACGCTAAATTTGTCACACTTCGAACCTGTTTAAAGTTGCTGTCAGCTTCGTATAGCTCATCCGGATGGCCCGTCGACGCCCAAACAAACAATGCACGGGAACCACCAAGGATCAAACGCTGGAAGTTTGCATAGAACGAGAAGTGTTGATCAGCTTCGAGGAGCTTGTGCGCGCGGTTCAATTCAGGCTGTATTTCCCAAAACCCTGCTTTTACTGTTGCCGTGTCTTCGGACGTCACGATGATTGAATAGGTTTTCCCCGCCGGTCTTGGCACTTGCTCGTTTTGCAATGCAAGGATCGATTCTAGCCTCTTATTAGGTATCGAAATCTTCGACACAAGACTCAGGCGTTCTACTTCCCACGTTTCGAGGCGGTTGTCCCGAATGAACGACAGATACTTCCCGTCTTCGCTCCATACGGGGGTCCTCGCTCCAAACCACAGTTCGGAAGTCGCTTTAGCGATCCGACGGCACGACCCATCGTCCGCGTCAAGCAAGAGGTAGTCCGAAAACGTTTTCGATCTTCCCGATTTGGAATCAACGAACTGATCCGAAACTGCCAGAAACCTTGCATCAGCCGACCATGCGAATGGCTGACGACTCCCAGGATAGATCTCGACGTCAGATACGACCTTTCGGACATCTAGAGTTTCGAAGTCAATCACAAAGATGTCAAAAACCTCAAAAAGAGAGTTAGGCAGATTTCTTTGGTAATCCGCAAAAGCAAATTTCCTTCGATCCACCGATACAGCGGAGTAGGCGATTCGACGTTTCTCCAAAACCCGTTTTGATTGTCCGGTCCTCGTGTCGACGATTCTCATATCCATCACCGGCCATGCGGCGCTTTTCACCGGAGAGTCTGATGTTGGTCGGTCCAGTGACCCCTTCCCCTCGTGTGAATGCTCTAAAGACTTGGAGGTCATGATTCGAATCGTCGAGTTCGACCCTCGATTTGAATCAATGTTGATCCCCTGGCGACTTGTGCCAGAGGGGTGGAGAGCTGCCCCAGAATCAGATTTGCCCGTCGTGCGCGTCGGCACTAGCAAGGAATAACCATCATTCAGCCAGACTGCACCAACATAAGAGCAAGCATAGTGGCACTCCCCCTTCAAGTACTCGCGCGCGATACCCGTCTGTCGATCCAGCACGACCAATGAAACATCTTTCTCGAATCCCTCGATTTCCGCTTGTGACTTGTTCGGTCCCATGAAGATGTGGGTCTTAAAAAAAGCCAACCGCTGCCCATCAGGAGACCACGTGGGAACCATTGCGCTTCCATCTTGGCAGCATACCCGAGACGATTGCGCCGTTCGGAGGTCGCTAATCCACAACTCCGATCTCTTTTGCAAACTCCCAGCAACAAGATTGTCCTTTTCTCCCGTTTCGTGCCCGGGCAACGCGGTGCGCTCGACCGTGTATGCAATGGCGAAGTTGTCCGGGGATAGAGCAAATTGCCCGAAGAATGAGAATCTTGGGGTCGTTAATAGGTCCACTGCGGATAACTGTGCCCTGCAGTCAGAAACTAGCAGGAGATTACCGGCCACCATGAGAAATAGCATTTGGCGAATTCGTCGAAGCACCAAAACGAGGCAGGCCGCGCTCATCTAGAATTGGAGTTTCAGGGCAAACTGAACAGAGCGCGGTCCACCTATCTGGTAAAGCGGGTTAAATGCCCCACCCCCCAAACCATTCGGAGCTAGGCTCTGAGCCAGCATCTGTGTTGACAATCCAAATCCAGCAGGACCGCCGAACGCGGGTGAAAGAAATGTGCCACTGGGAGATCCGAAGTTCGGATGGTTCAGCACGTTAAACATCTCAGCTCGGAATTGTAGTTTTAGCGCTTCGTGAAGTGGAAATTCGCGATGAACGGCAAAGTCCCACTGTGCAGCCCCAAAACCTCTCAAGAAATTCCTTGGCACATCTCCCTGGCGAAGCGGGATAAAGGTTGTAGGGTCGAATGGCGGATCGGTGAAAGCGGCTGGATTGAATGCTTTGCCCCCAGGATATTGTGACCCATGTAGGTAGGGCGCTTGGCCAGACACTAAATCCGGCCGAACCTCTGCGACAACATTGCCAAGCTCTCCAAAAAGCTCATCGGAAATGTCAACGGGCGGCGCGGAACGAGCCAGAATAAAGTTCTCCGTAGACCAGCCGCGCGAAACTGCCTTCAGCAAGGCGTTCCCTTTAGGAATGTCATAGGTTAGTCCCGCAGAAAACGCATGACGGATGTCGAAGTCAGACGGCCCCCGGTTCACGTTCGCATCGGACCCCGGTATGCCGAAATTCGAGAGACTCCCGAATGACCCAGCCGACGCATCGTCGATCGAATGAGACCAGGTGTACGATGAAAGCGCTTGCATGCCGTGCGATAACCGTCTTTGGAACTGCACTTGGAGTGCGTTGTAGTCAGACCTCGCTGTGTTCGCTATCAATTCCGCCGCCAAGTAATTCGGGTTCGGTGAAATCACTTCCGCCGATTGAATTAGCCGGCGACCGCCTGCACCAACGTACGAAATCGAAAGTATCTGTTGCTTGCCCAAAGCTTGTTCGAGAGCAATGTTCCATTCCAAAGTGCGTGGCAACTGTAGATGAGGGTCAAAACCAAAAAGTATTCCTGAAGCGGCATTGGGCGGCGCAATCAAAGGCGGTGAGGCGGCAGCGGAACTTAGAGGGAATGTCCCGCTACCAAATGCCAAATTTACGGCTGAAAAAGGGTAGCCGCCTGAAACATTGTTACCCACTTCTTGGGTTGCAAGATCATAGAACACACCAAATCCCCCGCGCAGTACGGTTTGCCATTCCTGATTCTGAGAGACTTGGTAGGCAACGCCCAGTCGCGGCGCTACATTGCCGTATTTGGTGGTGAAAGGCGGCGTTCCAACCGGCGCCAGTGCAAGGTCCGATAAATCATCTAGGTTAAAGCCCCTCACCGCGGTGAGGTTTTGACCATTGAGGGCAGACGGCGCGAAGTCCACATCCCATCGCAGACCGTAAGTCACGGTCAGACGCGGAGCTATGCGCCAGGTATCTTGCGCAAATACACCCAGGTTTCGGAACAATAGGTTCGCGTGGACCTGGGAGGAGACCTCGGTGAATACGGTACTTCCACCTTCAAAAGAGGAAACGTCCTGGAACTCAGCGAATTGAGAATACGATTCAGGACCGGAAACTGGAGACAAGCGACGAAAGTCGACGCCGAACTTCAAGCTGTGCGAACCCTTCTGTACCGATAGGCTGTCCACCAAATTCAACTGTCGCTGCAGATTTGCCACAAACTCTCCGACGCTCAAGTTCCCATCAACAAGAGGAACAATATGTAGGGCAAGCGAAGCATTCTCTGTGGTGAAGGGGCTTGGAAATGGCAGTTCTGCTAGCGGAACAGCCCCTCCGAAATCGTCTAGGAATGCGCGCTGGCCAGAACTTGTCCTACTGTAGTTAAATCGCAAATCATTACTTATTGTTGGAGATATGGCCCAGGTCGTCCCTATTGTCGCAGTCTGGATTGTCGTTCGAGTCGGGAGAACTTCACTCAAGCTACTGCCAACTCCTCGATCCAGCAGGCTTGAGGGAGAGTAGTTGTATCTTCCAAAAACCGTGAATCTATCAGTCACCTTGTGGTCAACTCGAAGACTGTAAGCATCGAGTGTTGCAGAGTTCGAATAGCTGGCGTCGAATTGGGCTATCCCATTGCCAAGGTCCTGCTGTTTCGGATCAAACGGAAACGCGTTGAGGAAAGGCTGCATTGCGGGTACGGCGTTCTGCCGTGCCGACAGATCGGGCACCGTAGTGAGCGTGGTTTGCGGCAAACGGAGCCGGAGCCCTTCGTATGAGAAGAAGAAGAAAGTTCGATCCTTCACGATCGGACCACTGAACGTCCCGCCGAAATCATTTTGCCGTTCCTCGGCTTTGGGAAGCGCTGGGGTCACGGCACTGTTGAACCAGTTATTCGCGTCGAGAACATCGTTCCGCAAATAGTCAAACAATGTACCGTGAAGCTGGTTGGCACCCGAGCGAGTTACGATCGAAATCTGCCCCCCTGGCGTGCGGCCAAATTCGGGCGCATAGGTGGAGGTCTGAATTCTAAACTCTTGCAGGGCGTCGACTGACACCAGACTGTTCGTTCCCCCGAGCACGCTCGAGGAACTCGCGGCACCGGCGAAGCCGTTCCCCGTCGTACTGATCGCTGAAACGCTTATATTTGCGCTGACACCGTCTACCATCCAATAGTTCGACGAACTCCGCTGGCCATTGATGCTAAATTGGCCGTTATCAAAAGCATTGCTGGGGGTGACCACGACCCCCGGCGTCAGCTCGATCAGCGTTTGGAAGCTCCGGCCGTTCATAGGCAGATTCTCAGCGAATTGGCGGTCAACGACCGTGCTAACCGCGCCGCCCTCGGTATCGACGAGTGGTGCGCCACCTGTCACAGTCACTGTATCGGATGCTGCGCCAATCGGTAGAGTGAAGTTAATCGCCAAAGCACCTTGAACGTTTAGGACAATATCCGGCTTAATCAACGTCTTAAAGCCGATCTTCGACACTTGCAGCCGATATTGCCCCGGCTGGAGGTTTGGCACCACATAGATACCTTCGCCGTTAGTTTTGCTGGAGTACTCAATACGAGTCGCGTCGTTGACGATTATCACTTCAGCATCAACGATCACTTTGCCTGAAGCATCAAGAACTAGGCCGCTGATCGTCCCGTTTGGGGATTGCGCAACAATCGGAAAGCCAAGAACCAGAATGACGCAAAGCACTAAGATACTCTGGCATATTCTCAAGCAGCTTCTCCTGTGACCAAGAGATTCCGACACACTCTTTCGGTCTACGCGGGAGAATTCGGACTTGTACCATTTGGAGGCCATAAGAAAACGATCTGGCGGTTCCGAATAACGGCGGAGAGACGTAACTACGGGTGGTTCGGATCGATCTTCAGGTAAGCAAAGAGGAGAGGCTTACCGCTTGGCTTATGGCTTCCACCGTTCGGCTCCACCGTCACGAAGACAGCATCAATCTGCTCGAGCGTGCGCGGATTGTCGAACCTCAGAACCCAACGCTTCTTGGCCGCGTTGTCCTCGTAAAACATTCCTAGACTTACAGATTGTGATTTGTCTGGGCCACGGCGACCCCATGCCTGAAACGTGCTTGCGTTCTGCACCCCAAGTTCCTGGTTCAGATCATAGGCGTAAAAAACTAGTGACTTACCTTTCGTGTAGAACACCCGGCCATATGGCTTTTGTGTCGAGCCATCGCGCGCCACATCGTACACTTCGGCGATGTAAAGGTCCCGCGCACCCATTAATTCTCGGATATCGCGGTCATGCGCAAGCAATTCCTCCTGCTTGTTGATTGTGCCTTCTCTCTCTCGAAGCTGAGCAGCGAAATCCTGGATTTGCGTTTCAAAGCTCGCGGCTCGCATCTGCTCTTGCGATTTTTCTCGCCTCACAGCATCAAGTTCCGTCTGAATCTTCTGTAGCGACGCTTGGGCGGAATCCAGTTTCTGGATCAGGCGTGCTCTCTCTTGCGATCCTAGTTGCTTCTGTTCTTCGTCGCTTTTCAATGATTTCTCAACATCGGCTTGCGCGCTCTTCATCTCACTTAGCGAAGCCGACTCCCGTTCCACTTCCTTTCGCAACTCCACTATGACCTTATC
>Ga0206813_1068_pt1 | contig 26736 bp, 24 predicted proteins | sample Alteio_BWOrgCont_92_FD_152856 | JGI IMG/M metagenome (GOLD analysis project Ga0206813, IMG submission 152856) | Enriched cells from forest soil in Barre Woods Harvard Forest LTER site, Petersham, Massachusetts, United States -... | ecosystem: Environmental > Terrestrial > Soil > Temperate forest >...
ACGTTCTGCACACCCACCTGATCGAGCAGCCTTACCGCCGGAACATTGCGCGAATCGGCCAGCGCGCGGCGCAAAGTGATGCGCCCTTCGAATTTTTCATCGTAATTTTTCGGCGAATAATCCTGGCCGCCGCTGCGGAACGTGACCGGCGCGTCGACGATCGTGTCGAAAGGCGAAAATCCCTTCTGAATCGCCGCGGCGTAGACGTAAACCTTGAACGAGCTGCCCGTCTGCCGCAGCGCTTGCGTGGCGCGATCGAATTTCGAATCTTCGAAGCTCGAGCCGCCGACCATGGCTTTGATTTCGCCGCTCGGATTATCGATGGCCAGCAGCGCTCCCTGCGCCGTTAGTGGCTGCTCGAGTTCTACTTTCGCGGTCGTGCCGGTGATGTCGAGAATTTTGAAGAGCGCGAGATCGCCGGCTTTCAAAATGTCGGCGGGCGATTTATGGCCAGTCCAGGAAATTGCCGGAGAGGAAACCATCGCTGCGTAAGGACCGATTTTTACCGTGGCCGTCGAATTATCCACGGCGCGCACAAGCCCAGTGATGTAGCTGCCTTTTTCGACCGTGCTGTGCCAATCTTCGGAATCGTAGCTATCGAGCTTCGCGACGCCTTCTTTCACGATATTGCGCAGATTGCCGCGCCAGCCGTGGCGGCGATCGTATTCATGCAAGCCATCAAGCACCGCCTGATCCGCCGAGCGCTGCATGCCCACATTCAGCGTCGTATAAACGCGCAACCCTTGTTCGTGCACGGCGGCTGTTCCATAAGTGCGTTCGAGATACTGGCGAATTTCTTCTACGAAGTACGGTGCGAAACTATTTTTCGGCGTAGTGAGATGCAGGGTCATGGGCGTTTCGGATGCGGCCTCCGCGTCAGCGGAAGAAATTTTGCGCTCGCTAGCCATGTTCGAAAGCACCAGATTCCGCCGTGCTCGCGCCCGCTGCGGATGCAGCACCGGCGAAAATTTCGGACCTGGAATAATTCCGGCGAGAAGAGCCGCTTCGGGCAACGTCAGTTTGCCCACCGGCTTGCCGAAATAATATTCGGAGGCCGCTTCAAAGCCGTAATTGCCGTGGCCGAGATAAATCTGATTGCAATACATGGTCAGAATCTGCTGCTTGGTGTAGTGCCGCTCAATTTGCACGGCCAGCAGCATTTCCTGAATTTTGCGATGGAAGGAACGATTCGAGCGATCGAGAAAAAGCCCGCCGGCAAGTTGCATGGTGATGGTGCTGGCGCCTTGTGCGATGCGCCGCTTCGTAACGTCGCGCCAGGCCGCGCCCACTACGCGCGTGAAATCCACGCCCCAGTGCTCTTCGAAATGCTGGTCTTCGGTGGAAAGAATCGCGTCGCGAAGGACTTTCGGAATTTGCGGATAGGTCAGCAAAATGCGGCGCTGCAACGCGAATGTGCCGATCGATTCGCCATTGTCAGCGTAAAGTTCGGTGACAGTATCAGGCCGGTAGTCCTCCAGCGCACGAATTTCCGGCAAATCGCTGGTGTAAACAAAAAGTAGGCCGACCGCCGCGCCAAATCCCACCGAGCACGACAACAAAAACATAAATGCGAGCCGCCCAAATAGCGAGCTGCCCGAAATTCGTACCGGATTCTGGCCGGGATTTTCCACGGGTTTCCTATTCTATCGCTGCGCGCGGCCGCGCGTGGAAATTCAGTTCGAGCGTTTCGAGTTGCGCAAGCCTTACGCGATCGCGAAATGAAGAAAAAAGCGAAAACGCAAAGCCACGGCGGGCCGGTCGTAAACGTTGCCGCCCTGACACGGCCACCGCGTGTTCACGGACACATTAGTGCATGCCGAGATCGGCTTCGGCTTCGATTTCTACCAGCATGTCCGGCGAAATGAGCGCTTTGATTTCGATCATCGAAGTGGCCGGGCGAATCGTGCTGAAAACTTCGCCGTGCGCCCGCCCGATTTTCTCCCAATCCGCGATATTCGTGACGTAAATCCGCGTGCGCACCACGTCGCGCATCTTCGCCCCCGCCTGCGCCAGCGCCGATTCAATATTCTTCAGCGTTTGTACCGTCTGCGCATACGGATCGCCTTTGCCGACGATTTCGCCATCCGCCCCCGTCGCCGTAGTGCCGGAGACGTGCACGGAATTCCCCACTCTCACAGCACGCGAATAACCAACGATCGGCTCCCACTTTGTCCCACTAGAAATATTTTGCCGCGACATTCCGCGACCTCCTCGGGTCCGGGTTGTCGATCGTCTCTGCGATCGCAAAGCAATCGATTCAGCTCGGCAAAAACTTTGTCTGACGCCCCGCTGCTCACATCAAAAATAACATGCCGGCGTGAATGCTCTACGGCTTCTCTTTAGTTTGGTCGGTGATCCAGTTCGTTTCCCACGTTTTTCCCCCGTCGGCGGAAAACGCCTGCTCGAAGTGCGGCGAACTCGTCGTCACTCCTGACCAGATGAATCGCGCATACACCGCTCGACCCTCATAAACTTGTTGGTTGTAGAATTCGCCTCGTCCGTTGCCATCGAATTGCCCGACCATGGGATTCTGCTCCAGGATTCCATCGGCTCCGTTGGCCCAATAAATACTCCACTGACGCGACTCCGGATTGTAAAGACGCAGCGCCAATCCTTGAATGTGCGTCTGCTTGTCCGCGCTTTCCACATTCACTTCTTCCACCTCGCCACGTCCATCCAAAACTTTCCTGCAGACTGTAGCGCCGTCGAGTTCAACCCATTCGGTGGAACCGACTAACCGCCGCTTCAATCGTTTCAGGTGGAATTTCCAAGTGCCCACCAGAAAATCAAAATTGTGCTGGCCGTCTCGTTTGTCGGAAACACTCAGTGGCACTGCAGCCGCAACCTTCTGTGCCCGCGCCGCCCCAACTAGAAAGACAAGCAGCACGCCAAGCAAAGCAGATACGAGCAGAGATCTGTGTAATTTCATGATCAGTTCCTTTCCGCTATCGACTTTCTAAGAGAAACAGATGCTTCTCGGGGCGACGCGGCTCTGCGGTGATCCGGGCAAATCGCATCATTCAGTTTGCGCACGCCGAAAATATTTGGAAGTCGGAGGCCCGAGCAAGAAATATCCGATGACCAAGAGGAGCGCGGCGTGCACGATCGCATCGGACAGCGAATTGAATGCGCTGATGACCACGTGAGCGGCGAGCCATACCAAAAGCAGCCAGCGCGACCATCGCGCGCCGCGGAGCAAGAACACGCCAGCCACCACCGCGATTATTCCCACAAGCAAGATCGGAATGGTCCAACGGTCAAATGGATTTCTCAAAAGGTGATAGGCCGAACTTAGAGTCCCCACGACGATAAACAACCAGCCCAGAAATGCGACCTGAAAGGGACGATTGGGGGTGTTGAGGTTCTTCACCGAATCCTTCTTGGTTCGGAGAGCGCGGACATTCTAGCAAAAACTATTTTCGAAGATAACTTCTGAGAAATCGATTCGATCGTCGACCATCGCTGATCGGCGCTGGAGCCGGGCAAAGCGGACGATTGGCAAGGGCAAGATAGGTACGCGCGACAAATTATTTCTCCTCGCTAATTTGTTCCGAAATCACTTCGCCGGCGCTTTTATAAACTTTATATGCTCGTGCGTAGCTTTTCGAGCGGATCACTTTGTGGAAGCGGCCGTCGAGGAAAACGATCGCGCAATTATTTTCAATCGCGATTCCGGTTCCCCCGGTCCTCCGAATCAAATCCCGGAAATCTTTCCTCCGCGGAACTCCGCGGGTCACGCTGTTGTAGTGCGGGCAGTGGATTCCCTTGATGAGCCCGAGGCCTCTCACGTTTATATATTTCCATTTTCGCGGATTATAGAAGGACATCGAATCGGAATGTCCGGAATCAAACCAGCAGATCGATCCTGCACTAATCCCACTGAGCACCGTTCCGCTCTCGTACGCCGATTTGAGCAGTTTATCGACGCCCAGGCGCCGCCAAACGCGCATCATCAGCAGAGTATTTCCGCCGCCAACATAGTTGATGTCCGCCGAGCGGATCTTCGCCGTAATCTGCGCTTTGGAAAGCTTCTCTTTGATGAGGAACAGCACATCAGTTCTGCAATTTAGGAATTTTCCAAAATATTTTGGGATGCGCTGCCAATAGCGCTCCGAATCCGAGCTCGCAGTGGGAATAAAAAGGGGGTTCGGATGCTTCTTGCCCGAAAGGCGAATGATTTCCCAGTCGATCGCGGCGGTGCCCCGCGTTCTGATCTCTCCGCCGCCGATCGCCACAATCGCCTTGCGCATGCATTCATCGTACGATAATCATCGAAGCGTGCCGAGCAATTCGGGCGGGATCACCGGACAGACTCCCAGCCGCCGGCCGAAAATCCGGTAACGCACGCACAGGCGCGACGCTCTTGCGCTCGACTAGAGTCCGGAGTAGCCTCAGTTTGAGGTCCTTATGTTCACTGCATTGTGCGTGGGATGTGTGGTTCTTCTTGCCATCGGGACTGCCTTGCGATTCGGTATGTTGGCTGGCGTGCTTGGCAGCGTCGGCTGGTTACCTGAGAAGTGGCGCAATTGGATGTACGACGCCAAGGCCCACCAGCCCCATCGATAATTCCCAGAAGATCGCCGCCAGCCCCCGAACCGCCGGTTTACCCTGAGCTCTGTGAACGGCCGGATCTTTTGCCTTTTTCCTTCGATGTGCGCCGTCGAGGACAGCTGCGCCGGGCCTACCCGCACGGAAGGCGAAACCTCAAACATCGAAGCGCGCGCGCAATTCCGGCGGAGTCACCGGACAAACTTCCGGCCGCCGCCCGAAAATCCGGTAGCGCACGCGCGCAATAAAATTGTAAACGCCATCGCGAATCGCGCGCGGAATCGCCGCGATGATCGCGCCCATGGCGCGCCAGAATCCGCCAAGCCGCCGCAGGATGTGGATGAAAGCATCGGAGCGAATCAATAATCGCCCGTCGTCGGTGAGCACCACCACGCTATCCGGCAACTCAGCCCGCCGCTCGGCGGAAACGAGCGTCGCGAACGTCGCGCCTTGCAATGGCGCGTAGCGAAAAAGCCGGCCCTGCGGATCGCGTGCGATAACGAATTTGACGGCCCAGTGGCACAATCCACAGTGGCCATCGTAGAAAATCCGTTCGATTTGCGGCGGTGAGCCCATCGCGCGGACCGATGAGCGGCTTTCGGTGGAACTTTCGCGCATGAATAGCTCTCCGAGGAAAAATACTGTCGAAGACCTCATCTCTAAAGAGATGAGCTACATTCTCGCGCGGCGCGGCTAGTAAATCCATCGCGACGCCTTGGAAACTGGCGCTTTACAGCGATTGGCGAACTCTCTAAGCTAAGTTGCAGGCCGCGAAATTGCGGATTGCGTCTATGAAATGCAATAACATTCTCGAAGCTGTCGGCAATACGCCGCTGATCCGGTTGAATCGCGTGGCCAAAGATTCGGCGGCGGAAGTTTATGTGAAAGCGGATTACCTGAATCCCGGCGGCTCGGTAAAAGACCGCATCGGCATCTCGATGATTGACGATGCCGAGCGACGCGGCATGCTCAAGCCCGGCGGCACGATCATCGAGGGCACTTCCGGCAATACCGGCATGGGCCTCGCGCTAGTCGCCGTCGTGCGCGGTTACAAAGTCGTCTTCACCATCACCGATAAGCAATCGCGCGAAAAAATCGATTTGCTCAAAGCCTTTGGCGCTGAGGTAATTGTCTGTCCCACCGCCGTTGAGCCCGAAGATCCGCGCAGCTATTATTCCGTGGCGAAAAAACTGGCGCGCGAGATTCCGAATTCCTTCTATCCCAATCAATACGAAAATCCGATGAATCCGGAAGCGCATTACCGCACCACCGGCCCGGAAATTTGGAAAGATACGGAAGGCAAAATCACCCATTTCGTTTGCGGCATGGGAACCGGCGGGACGATCAGCGGCGTCGGTCGCTATCTGAAGGAACAGAATCCGAAAGTAAAAATTATCGGTGTCGATCCTTACGGCTCGCTTTACTACGAGTTCGTGAAGACCGGAAAAATCGGCAGGGCGCTCACGTACGTCGTCGAAGGCATCGGCGAAGATATTTTCCCCGGCACCATGAAATTCGACGTGCTCGATGACGTGATTCAAGTGAACGATGAAGAATGTTTCGTCTGGGCTCGCCGCCTCGCCAAGCAGGAAGGCATCTTCACCGGCGGCTCAGGCGGTGGCTGCATGGCCGGCGCGCTGAAAGTGGCGCACGATGCGAAGAAGGGCGATGTGATCGTCGCATTCTTGCCCGACACCGGCACGCGGTACCTCAGCAAGATTTATAACGACGCCTGGATGCGCGAATACGGCTACGTCGACGCGGCTATGCGCCTAACCGCCGCGGACGTGGTGCGCCATAAACGCGAAAGCGGAAAAAAGCGCGACATGATCGTGGTGCGCCCCGATCAAACCGTTTTCCACGCGCTCAATACCATGCAGAAGCAGGACATTTCGCAGATTCCGGTTTTCGAAGAAGACGGCTGCATCGGCACGATTTACGAAGATCAAATTCTAAATCTCGCGCTGCAAGGAAAAGATCTACGCAAGCTGGTGATCCGCGAAGCTATGGGCAAGCCGCTGCCGCAATTGCCGAGCGACGCGCCGGTCGAGCGCGTCACGCACATTTTGAGCCACGAAGGCCCCGCCGTCTTTATCGCCATGGACAACGGTAAGCCGGAAATCCTGACCAAGTTCGACCTGATGGACACGGTAGCCGGCATGGTCGAACAAAAACGTTGAACTCGCCGTTCCGCGCAAACGCCATTAATCCGAGGAATGCTGGGAACGAGATTTACTCTCACCGATGAAAATCGAAGACTTCAACGAACGCCTAAAAAATTCCGTCCTGGTAGCCGATGGGGCCATGGGCTCGATGCTCTACGAATATGCCGGCGCGCAACGCTGCATCGAAGAACTGAACGTCACGCAGCCGGAAGCCGTCTTCCGCATCCACCAAGCGTATCTCGATGCGGGCGCGCAAATTATTGAGACCAACACCTTCGGCGCAAATCGCAACAAACTAGCCGCAGCCGGTCTAGCCGATCGCGTAACCGAACTAGTCCATCGCGGCGTAAAAATCGCGCGCGAGGCGCGCGAGGCTGCGCGCCACGAAGTTTTTCTGGCCGGCTCTATCGGCCCGCTCGGCATCCGCCAACAAGTCCAACATTCCCCCGCCGAGGAAATGCAATCCATCTTCCGCGAACAAGCCGCGGCCCTCGAAGAACGCGGCGTCGATCTCTTCGTCCTGGAAACGTTTAGCGATCTCGATGAGCTAGTCGCCGCCATCGCCGCAATCCGCTCATTCTCGCGGCTGCCGATCGTCGCGCAGCTCACGTATTCCGAAGAAGGCAGCACTTTTGGCGGCACGCGCCCCGCAGAAGCCTGGGAAAAACTAAAATCCCTCGACGTGCAGGCCGTCGGCGCGAACTGCACCATAGGCCCCCAACTTTTGTTGCCGGTTCTGCGCGATCTGGCCGCGGCCGCGCACATTCCGCTCAGCGCCATGCCCAACGCCGGCTTCCCGCATCGCATGGGCGATCGCATCGTCTATCCGAAATCTTCGCCGGAATATTTCGCGCTGTTCGCCCGCGAAGCCGCGGAACTCGGCGTGCGCCTGCTCGGCGGATGTTGCGGCACAACTCCAGAACACATTCGCGCCATGGCCGATGTCGCCAAATCGTTGCAGCCAGCGACCCACGTGAAAGCTTCCGGCGCAACGGTCACGCCGGTGGAAAAAGCGCGCCGCATCGCTGCACGCGAGCCCGAAAGCAAACTCTGGAAGAAAATTCAAAGCAAAAAATTCGCCGTCTCGGTAGAAATCGACCCACCAAAAGGAATTTCCACCGAACGCATCCTCGAGCAAGTAGGCCGCGTCATGGACGGCGGCAAAGTCGACGCCATCGACATCAACAGCGGCACGCTAGCCCGCGTCGGCATGGACGCGCTAATGCTGGCCGGCGCGCTAGAAGCTCACGGCTACGAAACCATCCCGCATCTAACCTCGCGCGACGCCAACATCATCGGCCTGCAAGCCATGCTGCTGGGCGCATGGGCCATTGGCGGCGTGCGCAATGTGCTGGCCATCACCGGCGATCCGCCATCTCTAGGCGATCATCCGGAAACCTCCGGCGTCTACGAAGTGGATTCCATCGGCGTGGTGAAAATTATTTCGCGGCTAAATCAAGGAACCGACTGGGCAGGAAAAAGTCTAGGCGGCGCGACGAATTTCACCATCGGCGTCGCGCTGAATCCCGTTGCTGAAGATCTCGACAGCGAAATCCGCCGCTTCGAACAAAAACTGGCCGCGGGCGCGCACTTCGCCATGACGCAACCCGTCTTCGATCCAGAACACTGGCAAGCATTCCTGAAGCGCCTCGGCGGAAAATGTCCCGTGCCGGTGCTAGTGGGCGTCTGGCCGCTCACGAGCTACAAGCAAGCCCTGCGCCTGAACAACGAGGTTCCCGGCATAGTGATTCCAGCGCAAACGCTGAAAGAACTAGAAGCCGCGGGAAACTCGGCGCGCGATCGAGGCTTCGCCCTAGCAAAAGTGATGCTAGATTGGGCCCGCACCGAAGTAGCCGGCGCCTATCTAATCCCGCCATTCAAACGCTACGAAGAAGTTCTGGAGCTCTTGTAGGGGAGGGTGCTTTAGCCCTCCCGCCGTTCGGCCCCTCACTTCTCAAATCTGCAGCGATCACCGTGCCGACGCCATCACCGCCCGATCCCTCATCGGCCGCGCATTCTCCCCGCTCTCCTCCGCCAAAGAAGAATCCACAATTGCCAAAGCGTGATGCCCGCGCACAAACTTCACATCAGTAATCCCCAACACGCTGCGCAATTTATCAGCCGGCACAGTCATCGGCCCTGGCGAAGCAGCCGTGCCAGGCGCAGGCTGCGGAAACGCCGTAGACATCGCCGTATGAAACGTCACATTTCCTTCGACCTTCTGCACAATCTGATGAATGTGCCCATTCAAAACCGAAACGCTGCCGAATTTTTTAAAATAACCAAGCGCCTGAGCCGCATCGTCGGTGCCCCAACCCCAATCCGGATAAATGGTCCAAAGCGGAATGTGCGCGAAGACCACAATCGGCGTGCTGCTACCCTTGCCCTTCACGTCGTCCTCCAGCCACTCGAGTTGCTCGTGGCCAAGCTGGCCGAGCCCGCCTGCCTTCAAATTCTGCACATTCACGAGACCAATAAAATGCGCTCCGTTGTAATCAAAGCTGTACCAACCATCGCCCTTAGTTCCCTTCCCGTAACGCTCGCGATACTGCGCCCCATCATCGCCCAACACATCGTGCTCACCGGGAACAAAATGCACATCTTTCGTCCGCCCACCGCGCAAAATTTGATCCACAGTATCGAATTCCGAAGGCTTCGAAAGATGCGAAATGTCGCCGGTATGCAGCAAAAAAGCCGGCGCGGAAGGCAGCGCATCGATCTTCGCAATCGCAGCGCGAAAAGTTCCGGTCACATCCGGATTCGCGGCCTTATTGAATCCCATGTGGCTGTCACTAATCTGCGCAAAAGTAAAATCGCCGCCTCCTTTGCCGTGTGCAAGGCCAGCCATGCCGCCCAACACGCCATCAAATGCCTGCGATTTCAAAACGCCGCCAACCATCGTCCAAACGACGCCAGTCCCAGCCCAAACCATACATTCCAAAAATCCGCGCCGGTCAATCCCGTCTTTCGTCAAATTTTCCTTGATGAATTTAGGCATCGCTCGCTCCATTTCAAAGACGGGCGGGTGGTGAATTTCCGCCCCTACGTTTCAATCCCTAATACCGCGCCCGCCGCAGATTTATTCCCCGCTCCGAAAACTTTGCAAATATGAGAATAAAATGCGGTGTTCGAGTGACGCTGTAGGGAAGGGTGCTTTAGCCCTCCCGCAGTTCGGCCCCGCCGAGAGTTCGCGCCGCCCATCGTGGCGGAGCTATACTCTCGCCCCGAGAGGCTAAAGGGCCGCCGTTGATCCTCTGCCGAGATGACTTAAATTTTCCAAGAGAGAAAATCATTCCATGCCAGGTTCGTCGCGAATGCTTCCGCGTTTTTTGATCGCAGTTTCGTTGGCTGCCGCAATTTTTCCGTACGCGCAAGCCGTCTCCTTCGCGCAGCAAGTTTCCGGAAGCCTCTATTCCGGCCTGCACTGGCGCATGATCGGGCCGTTCCGCGGCGGACGCTCGAATGGCGTCACTGGCGTGCCTGGCCAGCCCAGCACTTTTTATTTCGGCTCCGTCGGCGGCGGCGTCTGGAAATCGGAAAATTCGGGCCGCACCTGGACGCCGATTTTCGATTCGCAGCCGGTGCCATCTATCGGCGCGATTGCCGTAGCTCCGTCAAACGCCAACGTAATCTACGTCGGCACAGGCGAAGCCGACATGCGCTCGCAAATTTCCTTCGGCGACGGCATCTATAATTCCACAGACGCCGGCAAAACCTGGGCGCACATCGGCCTCGATAACACGCGCCAGATCGGCCGCATCCTGGTCGACGCGCGAAATCCGGAAATAGTTTTCGTCGCCGCGCTCGGCCACGCCTACGGCGCGAACGAAGAGCGCGGCGTCTATCGCTCAACCGATGGCGGCGCAACGTGGAAAAAAATCCTCTATAAGAACGAAAACATCGGCGCGATCGATCTAGCCTTCGATCCTCAAAATTCGCGCACCATCTACGCCACGCTCTGGAACACGCGCCGCCCGCCGTGGAGCATTTATCCCCCGTCCTACGGCCCCGGCAGCGGCATTTTCAAATCAACCGACGGCGGCGACACCTGGCAGCAGCTCACCGCCGGCTTGCCCACCGAGCGCATAGGCCGCATCGGTATAGCCATCGCGCCCACGAACGCAAATTTGATTTACGCAATCGTCGACGCGAAAGAAGGCGGTCTCTATCGCTCCGACGATGCCGGAGCAACCTGGCACAAAACTTCAGACGACAAGCGCATTTGGAGCCGCGGCTGGTATTTCAGCAACGTAGTCGTCGATCCGTCTAACCCGGAAATCGTGTACGTTTCCGACACTTCGCTCTATCGCTCCATCGATGGCGGCAAAACATGGACGTCATTCCGCGGCGCCCCCGGCGGCGATGATTATCATCAACTGTGGATTTATCCCGACGATCCCAAGCGCATGATTCTCGCCAGCGATCAAGGCACCATCGTCACCGAAGACGGCGGCGCCACCTGGAGTTCCTGGTACAACCAGCCGACCGCGCAGCTCTACCACGTCGCCGCGGATTATCGCTTTCCTTACTGGGCCACGGGCGCGCAGCAGGATAGCGGGGCAATGGGCGTTCCCACGCGCAGCAGCCACTCCGAAATTTCATTCCATGACTGGACCGGAATTTGCGCGGGGGATGAATCCGGGTTCACCGCGCCGGATCCGCTGCATCCCGAAATACTTTTCGGCGACAACGTGACGCGCTGCAATGTGATCACCGGAGAAATGCGCAACGTCTCCCCGGAGTTGAGCCGCAAAGGACCATTCCGCAAAACCTGGACGCTCCCGTTAGTTTTTTCCGAGGGCGATCCACGCGCGCTCTATTTCAGCGATCAATTCTTGTTCAAGACTTCGGACGGCGGAAATACCTGGGCGCAAATCAGCCCCGACCTAACGCGCGAAGATCCCGGCGTGCCTCCCAATCTGGATGAAGCCACAGCAGCCGACGCGCCTCCGGACAAACGCCGCGGCGTGATTTACACCATTGCACCTTCTCCGATTCGAGCGCATGCGGACTTGATCTGGATCGGCACCGACGACGGTTACATCCAGAAAACTTCCGACGGAGGCAAGGCGTGGCAGAACGTGACGCCGCCCGAGCTCACACCGTGGAGCAAGATCGTAATGATGCAGGCCTCGCATTTCGACGCGAATGAAGCCTACGCCGCCGTCGATCGTCACCGCTTGGAAGACAACGATCCTCACATTTACCGCACGCGAGATGGCGGCAAAACCTGGCAGCGCATCACCACTGGGCTGCCCGCGGGCGTTTACTTGCAGACGGTGAAGGAAGACCCCATATGCAAGGGTTTGCTATTCGCGGGCACCGAGCTTGCCGTCTTCGTATCCTTCGACGATGGCGATCACTGGCAATCGCTGCAACTGAATCTGCCGCCCGCTTCCATGCGCGATCTCGCGATTCACGGCGATGATTTGATCGTCGCCACGCACGGTCGCGGCTTCTGGGTTCTCGACGACATCACCGCGCTCCGCCAGATGACCGCGAAAGTGCTCGAAGCCGACGCGCATCTTTTCCGCCCCGCCGAAGCCATTCGCATGCGCCCCGGCAACGATTCTGCTTCGCCGATGCCGCGCGATGAAGCCCTCGCCGAGAATCCACCGGTAGGCGCCATGCTTGACTATTATTTGAAGTCGGCCGCGTCTGGCCCGGTGGTGATCGAAATTAGTGATGCGCACGGCCAAATCGTCCGCCGCTATTCCAGCGAAGATCGCGAGCCGCCGGTGAAACCAGAAACGCTGCAATTTCCCGCATTTTGGAAAACGACGCCCGAGCCGCTTTCAAGCGCCGCCGGCATGCACCGATGGATTTGGGATTTGCAATGCAAGGCGGTGGAAACCGGCGTGCGCATGGATGACGATGAGCTTTTTTCCGCCGCTCGCGGAGTGATCGCGTTGCCCGGCAAATACACGGTGAAGTTGACCGTCGCAGGCCAGACTTACTCGCAGCCGCTCACCGTCAAGATGGATCCGCGCGTAAAAACCTCTGCCGCGGATTTGCAAAAGCAATTCGACGCGGCCACTGCGGTCGCGCGCAGCCAATCAGAACTCGCCGATACGCAGCACGAAGTGAAGGAGCTACTCACGACCGCGCGTCAACTCCGCTCGCAAGCGCAAGGCAACGCCACGCTGGCTACAGCATTGGACGCGCTAATTCAGAAAGCCGACGACATCGCCGGCCCTCCGCCCGGCCCCTACGGCATAGTGCCGTCAAAGCCAGCGAACGAGGCGCCGGCGCTGTCCTCACTAGCCGCGAAATTCGCTCAAATTTTCTCCGCGGTAAATAATGGCGACGCCGCCCCGACCATCGACGCCATGCAAGCCTTCCACTCTGCGCAAACCGACCTAAAATCCGTGACAGTTAAATGGAGTGCCGTGCGAGCCAAAGATTTGCCCGCAGTAAATGCGCAACTCAAGCAAGCCGGCCTGGCTCCGATCGCGCTTGACTCGCACACGCCGCCGGCAAGAACTCAGCACGGATTGAATATCGACTGAGCGGCCAGAGTGAGGAAGAGTGCGCGACGTAGAGAAGAAGCGTGCGATGTCCGCCGACGATCATCTGCCCGGCGCTTTGTGGCCAAGAAAAATCGTGTGGCGCGGTCCGCCTTTTTTCAACCGACCCCGCACCCGCTGTACTTCCACATCGAACCGTCCGTGCCGCAAGCGCTGCTCAAATTTGCGGTCCTCGCGCGCCGACCACACCGCAAGCACTCCCTCCATCTTCAGCGCCGCATAAGCCACCGCAATTCCACGGTCATCATAAAGCGCGTCATTTTCAGAGCCGGTAAAAGCAGCCGGCCCGTTGTCCACGTCCAGCATGACGGCATCAAATTGCCCCGCACGCGAAGCCAGCGTCACGGCCACATCTTCAATCGCGATCTTCACGCGACGATCCTTGAGCGGCTCGCCCGCAAGCTGCGCCAGCGGCCCGCGATTCCACTCAACGACCGCGGGAACCAATTCCGCAACGACGACAGTCGCGTCGCGCGGCAGCAAATCGAGCGTAGCCCGCAAAGTAAATCCCATGCCGAGCCCGCCGATCAGCACGCAAGGCTCCTCCAACCGCCGAGCCCGCTCGCACGCAAACGCGGCCAGCGCCTCCTCCGACCCATGCATGCGGCTCGACATCAAACTCTTGCCGTTAGCAAGAATGATGTACTCGTTCCCGCGACGCACCAATTTCAGGGTGGTGTCATCGCCAGAAAAAGCCTGCCCAATCAAATCCAAATTATTCACAACGAGATGTTACAGGCAGGGGCGGGGGTTCACCACCCGGCCGATGTGGCCGTGGGTGTTCCGCCCGTCAAAAGCGCGACACATTTTTCAACATTCACTTCTTAGGCGTCAATTTCAGCCGCTCGCGTCGCGCCAACGCAGCCTTGAGAAGATTTTTGAGCGCAGCATTCCCCAAATCCGCTTCGCTCTTAAGCTTCACGTGCCGATGCAGTTTGCCAGTGCCCTCAAGAATCTTTTTCGGATCAGGCAATTCCATTGCATAAGCGATTCCCAAATTCACGCCCGCCTTCGTAGGCATCAACATGCAAACCTGATCCGCATAGCGCACGCTGTAACCAAATCCAATAATCCGCGCCTTGACGTCAACCATCTCAGTGATATCCGGAATCATTCCCAACACAAAATCCCGCGCCGCCAGCGCCAAACCACGAATTTCCGGCGCATACAAAGCAAGAACCGCATCAACATCTTTACCAGGAATATTTTTCTTCGCACTCATCGGCGGCCAATTCCCAACTCTACTTCTTTCCCGCCCGCGCTTTTCCCTTCGCGGAAATGGCGTACTTCTTCTCGCGCCTCATCGTCTTCACAAATTCCACCCGCCGAAAACGCGACCCCGACCAATCCTCATCGATAGCCACCGCCCGAACACATTCAAATCCGCGAGCCCCAAGAGCGCGCCAGCCATTATCGCGTCCAATCTCGCTCTTATATTTCTTAGAAGTCCCCTTCGGATAAGCGAACCAGACCACCGCATCGCCCTTAGCCTTGCGGGCGATAATTTTCGCAAGAGTATCCACTTCTTTTTCCGTGGCGACGAACGCTAGCGAAAACTCAATGTCGCCAACAACATCCAAGTCGCGCAGCACAGTAACGCCGCGAAGCGCCCGCAGCTCCGGCTCAAAGCTCGCCGGCGCGTTCAACACCACGATCTGTTTCTGATCCTTCAAATTCATTTTTTCAAAAGTAGATGCCATACCCCCCGCCCCTCCGTGGCGTCCCAAATTTCAGCATCTCGAACTCAGCACAAAACAATTGCCATCCGGATCCTTAAATGCCGCCGCCGTTCCCCATTCTTCGCGCGTCGGCTCCATCACAAACTGCACTCCCTTACTCTTCAACTCGCGTGCCGTCGCCTCCACATCATCCGCCCAAAAAGTAACATTCATATTTCCGCCCGGCTTCATCTCTTCCCCAAATCGAAACAAAACCACGCGCGTCTCCGCGCCAGGAATGCCCATTTCGATCCAGCGCTGCTCGTCGCTAAAAGGCTGATCGGTTACCAGCCGGAATCCGAGCTTCTCGGTGTAAAAAGCCAGCGCCCGGTCCTGGTCCGTCACCGGAATGCTAGCGAACTTGATTCCTCGAATCATGGCTCCTCCCTCCTGTCGTATCGCCACGAACCCGCGCCGCGGAACGAGGCACACGCCCCGGGTAAAATCCAGCGGCCGCCGGCCATTCTGTTGCAAGTCGCTTCCCGTTTGCAATGGACTATGCTACTAATCAGTATAGTAATTAAGCCATCCGCCTACTCAAGCGCCGCAACCTGATCCGCATCACCAAAGCTTCCGCGACGTCAGTCCCGCAATATGAGTTGATTCGCCACTGGGTACGCAGACGAGCAAAAAGCGCAAGAAACGACTAACGAACTTGGACGCCAGGCGGCGCCCAAGTTTTTGCGAAAAGCGACTTCTTACGCGGAAGCACTGAACTTATCTCGAAGCCTCGTCAAGGCCAAGCGCCCCAGTCGACGGATCGACCCGATAGCGAACCACGCCGGCCGACTTCAATTCCGCCACGTCAACAAAATGACCGGAAGCATCCACAGAAATCGCCCAAGGCCCTTCTCCAGCACTCTCCATCGGAAAAGGAGAACCGCGCACGGCAGAGAGCCGGCCACTCGACGCATTAATCAAATATGCGGAAACATCGCGCGATTGCAGATTGGCTGCATAAAGAAATCGCCCGGACGAATCCACTGCGAGCCACAGCGGTCCGCGCGATGGCGCACTCGAAAATCTGCCCACGCTCTGTTCCTCGCCCGAATCCAGCACGCGAAACACAGAAATCGTGTCATCCAGCGCGTTGCCGGCAAAAACGTAGGTGCGGTCCGCGCCGGGATAATTGACTGTCAAGACGCGAAAGCTCCCGCGAACCGACATGTTGCTCTGCGCAGACGCGGTCACAGTCAGCACCGTAGAGCCGCTGACAGATTTAACCTTCGCTCCGATCGTCGTCGTACCGGCCGCGAGAGCCGTCGCCACTCCGGAATCATCAATCGTAGCGACGGTAGTGTCCGAAGACGTCCAGGTCGTGCTGCTTTCGGGCTCTGTCGCCGTCGAGCCATCGCTGAGCGTCGCATTGGCGACGAAAGTTTGCATGGCGCCGACAGCGATCGTCGGATTGGCAGGAGTTGGGCTTACAGTTTTGATAGTTATGCCGCTGCCGCCACCATCGAAAAGATCCAACGGATTGCCGAAGCAGCCGGCCAACCCAATCGCGGGAAGCAGCGAAATAGCAAAAAGAAACGTGAAAGCGCGTTTAGGCAGAAGCACACCCGAAAGTCATGTCGATATCGTGCCACAACGCACCGCGAGCAGCCTGTCGTATTTTGAACTGCGGACCAAGTGGTTAGCTAGCTCAATCGATGGAAGCAAACATCGCGCACGCGAGATGCGCCCCGCCTACCGCTCACGAGTGATTCAACGAGAAAAATTTCAGCAGACGCGTGCGGAATATCTCATTCTTCGCGCAGCGCGACCAGCGGGTCGACGCGAGTAGCTCGCTGCGCCGGGATGTAGCAAGCAAAAAGAGCCACCACCGCGAGAATTCCCGCCACAGAGACAAACGTAATCGGATCGGCCGGCTCCACCCCAAAAAGCATCGAGCGGAAAAGCCGCGTCACAATCGCAGCTCCCACAATCCCCGAAGCCAATCCAATCACGATCAACCGCGCGCCCTCTGCCAACGCCATTCGCAAAATATCCAATCGCTGCGCCCCAAGCGCAATCCGTATGCCCACCTCATGCGTCCGTTGGCTGAACGAATACGCCATGACGCCGTAAATCCCAATCGCCGCCAACAACAACGCCACCGTCGCAAAAACTCCCAGCAACTCCAGCGCAAATCGCCGGTCCGCCACCGATCGCGCAATGATCTGATTCATCGAGCTGATGCTGTGCACGGGAATATTCGGATCCACTATTTCCACTTCCTGCCGCACCGCTTCGCCGAGTTCTTCCGCGCCCATCGGGCTACGCAGAAAAACCACCGCATTCACCGGCGCAAATTGCCCCATGGGGACATAAATATGCGGCACGCTCGGCGCATCAAATCCATCCGAGCGCACATCGCCCGCCACGCCGATGATGCTCACGCCTTTCAATCCCGCCCCAAATCCAAATTTAATATGCTGCCCAACGGGATTCTGATCCGGCCAATAACGCCGCGCCAGCGTCTGATCGATCACCGCAACGGTTTGCGTGGTGCCCGTATCAGCATCGGTGAAATTTCGCCCCGCAATTAAAGGAACTTCCATCACGCCAAAATATCGCGTATCCACCACCGCAATGTCCGCCGTCGGTTTTTGGTCGGATTCGGTGACGCGCCCGTCAATCGTAAAGAGCGAATAATTCCGCCCCGAGTTCATCGGCAAAGTATCGTTGCCGGCAATCGAAGCCTGCTCCACTCCCGGCAGCACCGAAACGCGTCGATAAATTTCCCGCAGCAGGTCGCCGCGCTTTTCCTCGATGGCATAAGGATCGTTCGCCGGATCATTCGAAATCGGAATCCAGATTTGCGAGGTGGCCAAATGATTCGGATTGTAGCCAGGACGGACTTCCAGCACGTGCCAGAAACTCCGCAGCAGCAAACCCGCGCCAGCCAGCAAAATGATCGATAGCGCGATTTCCGAAACGACCAGCACGCGCGAAAGCCGCGTATGCCTGCGGCCAGCGCCCATTCCGCGCGCCCCTTCTCTCAAATTTTCTATTTGATTGGGATTGGCGGCCTGCAAAGCCGGCGCCAACCCAAAGAGCACTCCGGTAACAACGGAAATCAGAAACGCGAAAAGCAGCGCCCCCGCGCTGATATCTACTTCATTCAACCGCGGAATATCCGCGGGTGCCAAACTGATGATGGCATTCTTCAAAAACAAAACCGTAACGATGGCCACGACGCCAGAAATCAAAGCTAGCAGCGTGCTTTCTGTAAGCAACTGCCCCGCCAGCCGCCCCCGGCTCGCGCCCATCACCAATCGAATGGCAATCTCCCGCCGCCTTCCCGAAGAGCGCGCCAAAAGCAAATTCGCGATATTCACGCAAGCAATTAGCAGCACAAATCCCACCGCGCCGAATAAAATAAATAGTTCCGTCCGCTGCGGCCCCACCAAGTCTTCTTTTACTTCCACCAAACGCACGGTCCACTTCGCCGCCGCCGGATAATCGGCTGGATATTGCCGCGTGAGTTCCGCCACATAAGCATTCAGTTGCGCTTGCGCCTGCGCCACCGTCAATCCCGGCTTCAATCGCCCAATCGCCCCGGGAATAAATCGCGCGGATCGTTGCGGCGGCTCAGGAAACGGTTTCCCAGTAAATCCGGTAGCGGCCCAAACGTCCACATCGGTGTTCAACGTCGGCCCGGGATGCCGAAAGCCGGCAGGCATCACGCCGACAATCGTATAGAGATCGCTATCGAGGCGCATTTTCCGCCCGAGAATTTTCGGGTCCCCGCCATAATTGCTGCGCCAAAATCCGTCGCTGATCACCACCGGCTCAAGAAATCCCGGCACCGCATCCTGCTGCGTGAAAACGCGCCCCATCTCCGGCCGCGCCCCCAGCAACTCAAAATAATCAGGACTGGTGACCAAACTCTCGGCGCGTACCGTACGATCCCCGCCGCCCACTGCCGAATTGCTCGGCGCCACCGCCGAAATTCCCTGAAACACTCCCGAGCGACCCTGCAAATCCCAAAGTTCTGGCGCGGACATGCCGATGTCCTGCTCGTTCGGTCCAAGCTGGTCGTCATAAATGCGTACGAGCTGTTCAGGATGCGGAAACGGCAGCGGCCGCAGCAGCACAGCGTACACCACGCTGAACGTCGCGACGTTCGCGCCAATTCCCAGAGCAAGAGTGAGGATGGCCACCAGCGCGAAGCCGGGACTTTTCAGCAGCCCGCGCGACGCATAGCGCAAATCCTGAACGATTGTGACCATGGCTACCTCCCAAGTGCGCGCCCCGCGTGCGGCAGACGCAAGTATTCCGTTGGCTATATGGACGAACGAAGCGAAACCTTAGTTAGCAGAAAGATTCGAACGGCAGGAGAATTGCCGATGAATTAGTAGCCGAGATGGTGCAAATATCCAACGGCCACCGCTGCAATCAGACAGTAAATTCCAAAAAGATACCAGCGCCCGCCTTCCAGCCAACGGCTCAACCATTTCAGTGCAAGCAGCCCGGCAAGAAACGCAAACACCGCACCAAGCAAGCTCGGAATTATCGCCGACGAGATAGTTGCCGCTCCCTCCGCATGACTGGCCTGCACCACGCGCAACAATTCCCGCGCCACCACCACCGGAGTCAAAACCACCGCTAGCGCAAAACTAAACATCTCCGCCCGCGATTTCGCCACTCCCAAAAGCATCCCCGCCGAAATGGTAGCCCCCGATCGCGAAAATCCCCGAAACGGCAGCGACAACCCCTGAACAGCCCCAATCAATCCCGCGTCTCGAGCGTTCAAATCCCGCGTGCCAACGGAACTCGCAGCCGTCTTTCTTTTTTCCAGCAACCCTGTCACCAAAATCAAAATGCCCACCAAGGCCAGCGCCGGCGCCACAAGTTCCAGATGATTGAACAGGTCCTCGATCTGCGCGTGCGGCGCCCCGCGAAAATAAGTCTTCTCGATAATTTTGATAATCGCCCCGCCAATCACTCCAGTCAAAAAGGTAGCCAGCACCAAGTACCACGCAATTTTCTTGAAAGCGTCGATGCTGGCGAAATAAACCTCGCGCCATTGCCGCCAAAAATAAACAATCACCGCAAACATAGTCCCCGTATGCAACATCACCAAAAGCAAAGTCATACTGGGCGAAGAAGGATCCAACCCAAGCAGTTTCTCCGCCACCACGACGTGCGCCGAACTCGAAACCGGCAGCAATTCCGCGAGCCCCTGCACCACCGCCAGGATAAGAATATAAAGAAGTGGCATCCCGACATTGTAAGCCAGCAGCGCGCAGATCGAAGGCGGCAAAAAAAAGCTCCCGCTTTCATCACGCGTTGTGCTTCAGACTTGGAAGCTCAAATTGCGGCCAGTTATTCGGGGCTCAGGCCGATCCTAAGCATGTTTCTAGGGGGTGCTGTTTTGTGTCGGGTAGAAAAGGCCTCCGTGGTTTGTTTTCAATGGATTACGGCGATTTCTATTGTTTTTGGTGTATCGAGTAGAAAAATTGGGTTCTCGGGTGCGCCGGCAGGCGTTCTTGTTGTGCGCGGCGGTGGCGGTCATTCGCATTTTCCCGCGGTAGGGTAGCAGCGTTTGGCGTTGCGGAGAATAGCGCTAGTGGCGGAACTACTTAGGGATGCGGCCTTCCGGTTCGCGCGAGGTTTCGGGGTATTGATGAGGTAGTTTGATGAGCATCGTACCCCGCAAATGATGGTTTCCTCTAGCTCGGCTTGCGAAGATGATCCAGAACGGGGAATAAAATCACAGCCACGCCGGCATTCACCGCCGAAGCGATCAGCAACTTCCAACTGAAATACGGCGTGGCGCGCGCCAACATCACGTGATCCATCAAAGTGAGCAGTATTTGATGAAAATGAAAGAAGACCAACACCAATCCAAAGCGGCTGACGGGATGCTCGGTATCGATCCGGCCGCCAAACGACGACGCCACATAGCCAACGAAAGTCTTCGCAATCCCATAAAACCCGATGGGCATCTGGCTGACAGCATCCTGCAAAACCCCAATCCCCATCCCTAAAAGCAAACCAGTCGCGGGATTCCGCCGGCTCAACGAAAAATAAATCGTTACCAGCAACGGCAATTCCAGCAATCCCGCCCAGCTACCGAATTTATTCAGAAAGCCCTGCAGCACCAGCGCCAGAAAAGCCACGCCAACAACGGCGCCGCCGTAAAACTTGTGCACCTCAATGTGCTGTTCGATTTGTGCCCGCGAACTCATATGCTTGATTCGTCGCCGCGCGTCATTGCTGCGGCGGCGCGGCCGTCTCCGTCGCCGGCGCTTCGGTCGCTTCCGCCGGCTTCTTCAAAGCCACTTCCTGCTGCGTCATCAGCACGATCACGTCTTCCAGCCGGTCCAATCGCGCCGCCGGCTGCACCGTAATCACCTGAAATGGATTTCCCTGCTTCACCGACGTCACCGTACCCACGGGCAAATCCTTGGGGAAGATCTTGTCCTCTCCCGAAGTCACCACCAGTTCGCCGGCGTGCACCTTCTCGTCATTGGCGATGTATTCGAGCCGCAGCAGCGGATCGCTCGTACCCTTCACCACTCCATGCGTCCGCGTCTCCGAAAATAGCGCGCCCACGCCGCTATTCTGATCGTTGATCAGCAACACCTGCGCCGACCCCGGCAACACTTCCACAATTTTTCCCACCACGCCGTCCGGAGTAATCACCGGCAAATTCCGCCGCAGATGATCATGCTCTCCGCGATTGATAAAAATCGTGCGGCTGGCCAAATCGGCGCTCGCACCAATCACTTGCGCCACCAGCATGGGCACGTCGGTATGCGATTGCTTGAAATTCAGCAGGCCAGCAAGACGATCGGCTTCCGCCGACTTGCTCTCCAGCTCGCGATTCCGCAACTGCAGTTTGTCCACCTGCGCCCGCAGGAATTCGTTCTCCGCGTGCGTATGCCGCAGATCGATGTAATTCCGCCAACCGCCGCGCACGGTATAAATCGACCAAGTGCCCGCGCGTTGCAGCGGCGTCAAAACTTCCACGGACCACACACGCAGCAAACGCACATCGTTCTCGCGTTTGATCTGAAACGCCAAAAGCAAAACCTGCACCAATACCACGGTAACAAGTAAAGGAAAGGGTCTCTGCCGTGAAGGAAATTCAAGCATCGGTCTCTCTGCGTCCAGTTAAAGCTAATTCCACTCTGAAGCAATCACACGCGCCGCAAGACAACTCCGGCGGTACGAAAACCCGCTAATCGATTGACACGAGCCGCAGGAGCCGGAAATCGCTAAGCATTTTCCCGGTTCCGAGCACTACCGACGCGAGCGGATCGTCCGCGATCGAGACGGGCAAGCCCGTTTCCTCGCGAATGCGCTTATCCAAATTCTTAATCAACGCTCCGCCACCAGTCAGAACAATCCCGCGATCGCTGATGTCGGCCGAAAGTTCAGGCGGCGTGCGCTCGAGCGCCACGCGAATCGCGTTCAAAATCGTGGCAATACATTCCGAAAGCGCCTCGCGAATTTCGTTATCATCAATCGTCACAGTGCGCGGCACGCCCTCAATCAAATTCCGTCCCTTAACTTCCAGCGTAAGCGGCTTCTCCAGCGGATAGGCGGATCCAATCTCCATCTTGATCGCCTCAGCGGTCCGTTCGCCCACCAGCAAGTTGTACTTGCGCTTCAAATAATGCATCACCGCTTCGTCCATCTCATTGCCAGCCACGCGCACCGACCGCGAATAAACAATGCCGCTCATAGAAATCACGGCGATATCGGTAGTCCCGCCGCCGATATCCACCACCATGTTCCCCGACGGCTCCTCAATCGGCAGCCCCGCTCCGATCGCGGCGGCCATCGCCTGTTCCACGAGATAAACTTCACTAGCCCGCGCCCGATAAGCCGAATCCTGCACCGCCCGTTTTTCCACCGGCGTAATCTCGCTGGGCACACCAATCACAATCCGCGGATGCACCAACACGCGCCGGTTATGCGCCTTCTGAATAAAATAGGTCAGCATCTTCTCGGTGACTTTGAAGTCCGCAATCACGCCGTCCTTCATAGGCTTGATCGCGACAACATTCCCAGGGGTGCGCCCCAACATCTCCTTCGCCTCGCGCCCCACCGCCACCACTTCGCCCGTGTTCTTGTTGATCGCCACAATCGAAGGCTCGTTAACAACAATCCCCTTGCCCTTCGCATAGACGAGCGTATTCGCCGTCCCCAAATCAATCGCCAGGTCGGAAGAAAACAAACTGAACACCGACCGCATGCTGTAACCATTCTTAGTCAAGGAACAAACGCCTCCCCCCGGAAGCGGAGTAATTTCTCAGCGAACGCGGCCCCCGAGCTCGCCCGCCGGATTAGAAAAATCTAAGGAATCACGATCGACACGCGCTTAATCGCCGTCCCGCCGCGCCGATTCTGTCCGGTAATCACAATCGTCTGGCTGCCCTTGGTCATCGGCGGCGTAAAATAGTGGAAAGTGCCATCCGCCCGAAGATCCGCCACTTTTTCGCCGTTGATAATCAAGGTCGCGCCAGCCTCAGTACGCCCCGAAACTTCCACCATGCTGCCGTGCAATTCCGTACTAGTCACTTCGAGCAGCATATCCTGCTCTTTACCCTGCGCCACCAAAGTGAATTTGTAAGGATCGCTCAAATCGCTAGTGGCATCTTTGGCATCAACCGCGCGAACTTTCCAGAAATAATCCCCAGGCTCAAGCCCCGTAATATCGAGCGAAGTATCCGCCGTACGCTTCTCATAAAGCACCTTGCTGAAAAGCGTCGACCTGCTGATCTGCAGCAAATAAGTCTTAGCCGTAGCCACCGGCTTCCATTCAAAGTGAATCGGATCTTTCTTCGGGTCCGCCACAATAATCGGCTGCAAATTCAAAGGCGAAGTAAGCGCCGGCGGCGCCAACACCTGGTCTTTCGTAATCGTCCCATTCGTCGGAAATGTCACGCGTTCCCACTGCGCCACTTCCACATGCTCGCCGCCGCGTTTCATATCGGCACTGCCTTCGTTCACCGTCATCTGCTGCTGCTGCGTCTTCGGATCGCTACGCACCTCCGCCCGGCTATTTTCCCGCAGCGAAGCCACCGCATTCTCAAACGAAATATCAGCCTTCGACCCCGGCACATTCCAGGTCGGCGTAGCCAAATCCACCTGCCCAGCCTGAATGTGCACTCCAACGCGCGACGCCTTATCGGCATCAATCGTATTTTCTTCCACGGTCACCAGCGTATCGCCCTTCACCGTGTAAGTAGTCCCATCAGCAAACTGCAACCGCGCCACGCCCTCCGACCCTGTCTGAATCAAATCCCCTTTATCCAAAGTCAATTGATAATCCGCATTCGCCCACTGCACCGAATTGACCTTTTTCACCTGCACCTTGCCGTCCAAATTCACAAAGCGCGCCTGCTTAGCAGTCGGCGCGCCAGCCGGCGCGTCAGGCCGCGTCAACGAGCTAGCAATCTTGTTCAACACACTCCCAGAAGCCCCAGGAAAAACCAGATAAGCAGCCCCCGCCACAATCGCAATAAAAAGCAGCACCAAGATCACCACCGTTTTATAGGTGACCGTGTGCCAATACACCTCCACCTTCTGTATTTTAGGCTTCGCAGACGCAGCTATCTTGGTCTCAATCATCGGAAATTGTGCCAATTCTGGAATCTAGCATAGGGGTATCACCCGCACAACGAACGCAAAACCACCCAATGCGAATCCGCCAACACACAAGCCCAGTAGGCGAGGGTCTGGTGTATAGACCCTCCCGCCTTTCGGCCCTCTTATCTTTATTGTGGGTGAATTATCGAACCGACCTACAAATACCGCTCGCGCAGGACGCGCAAATGATGCTCCACATGCCCCGCAATAATAAAGGCCACCGCTCGCACCGTAAACGGGTTGCCGCTAGCCACCCCGCGGCGATCCCAAGATTCTGCCGCCAAATTGCGAAAGAGCGATAGGGTAGACCGCCGCACGTCGCGGAATTCCTCAACGTGCGCAGCCCAAGGAATCGCGTCCGCATCAACCCCCGCCGCAGCGATATTCTGATCGAACCCCGGCAAAGGCTCAGCAAATCCCCTGGCGAACCAAAGCCCTCGGAACGCGAAAGCCCGCTCTGTATCACTAACGTGATTCAAAACCTGGCGAATACTCCACTTCTCGGGCGCATAACGCGAGAGCGATTTTTCATCAGAGATGCCCTCGAAAAATTTCGGCACGTCGCTCAGTTGCCGCTCGATCGCCGCGAGCCCATCATCGCTGCTCACCGCATCGATGTAGATGGAATAATACGCCGCTGCTTCGTCCGCGCCAGGCCGCCGATTCATGAAACAAGTTTACCTCAAGCCCCAGCGTCCCGCGCGCAGCATCGGCCGATCTACTCGCAGAAAATCTGCACACGCTTGCCGTTGCCCTTGTCCACATCAATATGCATATCTTCGATGGAACTAGTCATCGCGCCGAGAGTAGCGACGTCAATCCCCAGATCGGCAAGCTTCTCCGTCACACCCAGCGGCAAAACCGCCATCAACCGCGAGCCGGTTCGCGTGAAAGCCAGCGGCATTCGAATATTCACCGCCTCATGCCCGGGCCGCTCGACGACAATCCGCATCACGCGCGGCTGCTTCGGAGCCGTCCCAGCATCGCCCGTTTTTTCCTTCGCGGATGCCTCAGCGCCGCAAGCGTTCAGCTTGTCGAGCAGTTTCTCAGCGTCTCCCGCCGAAATTTTTCCCTCTGACAGCATTTCCAGAATTCTTTTCGTTTCCGCGGACATAGCCCTTCCCTCCTGAAAGATTTCAACTCAACTTTTCGAGCGCTTCCTCGACAGTCATCTCGCCGCGCGCCAATTGTTCCAGCACATAGAGATTGGGCGACGGCCCCTGAAAGCTGCGATCCAGCGACGCGGCGATCGAGTTCAGCCGGTTCTTAACCGTGGGATAGCTAATATTAAAGATGCTTTCCATTTTCTTGAGCGAGCCATGATGTCGGATGAACGCGATCACAAACGCCTGCTCATCCAGATTCAAGCTGCTCAATGGAGACAGCGCGAAGCTGCCCTGCATCACGAAGCTACAGGTAGGGCAGGCCATTCGAGATATGGTGAGAGGCCGCTTGCAGTCAGGACAGTTGGCGTTAGCAATTTCCATAGAAACCTCGTAAACATCAACAATATGAATCTAAACATTGATAAAGTCAAGTACAAAATCAATTTAACTTAGTATCAGCGCACATCGCTCCCCTTCCCCTCCCGCCGCCCGGCGAGTGGCTCCGAATCTCCTCCAACTCGCTGATTTGAGTTTTTACGAAGACGCGGAAGGGGCTATACTCCGCGGCGTGACGCAAAAACAAAAAGCCGTAGTCCTACTGAGCGGCGGAATGGATTCCTGCGTAACCGCAGCCATCGCCCGCGAAACTCATCGACTCGCCTTCCTCCACGCCAGCTACGGCCAGCGCACCGAGCACCGCGAGCGCCGCGCCTTCGACGAAATCTCAGATTTCTACGACGTCCCCGAGCGCCTGGTCATCCGCCTCGACGCACTTTCGCAAATCGGCGGTTCCGCTCTCACCGATACGCGAATCGAAGTGCCGGAAGAAGGAATCAATCCCCGCAAAATTCCCATCACATACGTCCCGTTCCGCAACGCACATTTTCTTTCCGCGGCAGTGAGTTGGGCGGAAGTAATCGGCGCGTCAGCAATTTTCGTGGGCGCGGTAGCCGAAGACAGTTCCGGCTATCCAGATTGCCGCCCAGAGTATTATGCGGCGTTCGAAAAAGTGATCCGCGCGGGCACGCGCCCGGAAACGCACATCGAAATCGCCACGCCGGTAATCGCCATGCGCAAAAAT
>Ga0206813_1069_pt1 | contig 26549 bp, 15 predicted proteins | sample Alteio_BWOrgCont_92_FD_152856 | JGI IMG/M metagenome (GOLD analysis project Ga0206813, IMG submission 152856) | Enriched cells from forest soil in Barre Woods Harvard Forest LTER site, Petersham, Massachusetts, United States -... | ecosystem: Environmental > Terrestrial > Soil > Temperate forest >...
CATTGTCCGTGTTAGGGGCACAGGCGTATCCAGCATTCGGCGTCCCGTCCGCTGCGATCTGAACATTGGTGCCGAACCAGGCGTTGACGGAGCGGTTGACCACCTTCAACGGGCGATTCTGATTGGGACGCGCTGCGCCTGTGAAGCCAAACACCGAGCTGGAGTAGTTTGCAGGCGAAGCGGCGGTGAGGGGAAACGCGCTGTAAGTGACGTCGGAGCCGGATATCTTCCATCCACCGATGCCTTCGTCGACGACGCGGTTCCAGTTGGATCCGAAACGTTTGCCGCGGCCAAACGGGAGAGCATATTCGCCTGAGACGCTGAGCGCCTGGCGGATATCGAAGCCGGACGGCCCCCATTCCGCAGCCATGTTATACGCGTCCTGTTGATAATACTGGCCGCTGTTTTCGTTCGTAACTCCGTAATATCCAAAATCGTCGGTCAGCGATTTGGAATAGGTGTAATTGGCGGTCAGTTCCAGGCCTGCGGTGAGCCGTTGCCGGAAGACGGCCTGCAAAGCATTGTAATTGCTCGCCGCTTCCGTAGCGCTGATCTTGATGACGCCGGTTTGACCGACGATGTTGGCGTAGGGTGCTGTGGCTCCGGGATAGGGTAACTGGTTGCCCCAGTACGGTTCGGTGAGATGGTGTCCGAGGATGCCTACATAGCCGACTTGAAACGACGAAGAAGGGTTCAGCTCATATTCCGCGGTTAAAGTGGCCTCCTGGGTAGACGCAGGCTGTAGATTCTTCGGCCAGACGTAAAACGTCGTAGTCGGAGGCTGCGCCGTCGGGAAGCCCGCAGAGGTGGTGTAGAAGATGCCTTTGGACGAAGCCGTAGGAGCCTGGCCCTGCTGTTCGAAGTCCGTATGGAATGGAGGGTTTTGCGTGAGGCGGAGGTTGGCGCCCATGCCTTCAAGGTAGCTGGTGATGCCGTAGCCGCCACGGATGACGAAGCGGGGAGTCGCCTGATAAGCGAATCCGAAGCGCGGCTGGAACTGCGTGTAAACAGGGTTATAAAGAGCGCGGCTGTTGCCATCCACACCCGCGTATTCAATCTGCTTAGTCGTCATGTTGATGTTAGCCATCTTATTGTTGACTTCGTAGATGGGCTGGTCGTACTCCCAGCGCAAGCCAAGGTTGAGCGTGAGGTTCGGCAGGACCTTGAAGTCGTCCTGAGCAAAGAAGCCATCGCGGTACTGGCGCTGCCCAGTGAGTCCGGTAACATTCCCGATTTGCACGTCGTAGACGCGATCGGTAAGAAAATCCGCAAAAGGATACAGGGTGGTTGCGCCCGGCGCGGCGGAGAACTGGCCGGTGTACGTAAAGTCGCCCAACTCTCCATCGTTGCCGGGATAGAAACTGTTCTGCTGGTAGCGGGTAACCTCGGCGCCGAACTTGAACAGATGGCGGCCGCGTTGCCAGGTCAGGTCGTCGGCATATTCAAAAACGTTGTCGATGAACACTTCCGGCGTCGGATTGGCGCCGAATCCATCCACATAGCCGTTGCCCTGCGACGTGCTGCTTTCAATCCCATTGAACGACTGCAGGCTGAAGCCCGCGGCTTCCTGCGCCTTGCTGGGAATGCCGACGATGGAGTTACCGGTGAGGCCGAAGATGCCGCTTGGATCGACGGTCACGCCGCTGTTGAACTGAATGCGGGAGTAGGAGGCACGGACATTGTTCACAATCGCCGGAGAGAACGAGTGAGTCCAGGTGACGGTGCCGAGGTGGTCCGGGTAGTTTGAGGCGCTCGGGAACTCAACCGGAATGGGATCGCTGACGGTTCCGTCCTGCGCGTATCCCTGCGAATAGCGGCCGGACACGACATCGTTGTTATGCAGGTGCCAGTCGATCTTTACGTCGCCCTGATCGTTGCGGGAGAAGACGTTCTGTGGACCGATGAAGTTCTCGTAGATATTGAGCGGGTCGCGGGTGGGGCTTTGCCGATTAGGAAGCGGATAAGCGTTGGGATGGCTGAAGAGATACAACGCCACCGGGTTGGTGATCGGCACCTGGTTATTGGCATAGGGCGTGCCCGTTTGCGTGTTGTAGAGCTGAATCCCGAGTGCGGATTTCAGGGCGGAGAGATCGCCGGTGCGAAAGGCAGCCGGAGCCACGCTGAACGCGCTTTGACCGGACGAATGATAGCGGAAAGCTTCATAGTCGGCGAAGAAGAATAGTTTCCCCCTGAAGATGGGGCCACCCACGGTTCCACCGAAGATGGACTGGGTGTAACCGGCTTTGGGGACGCCTTTATTGTCGTTGACCCAACTGTTGGCGTTCAGGTTGTCGTTCTCCAGAAAGCCAAAAGCACTGCCGTGAAAGCGATCGGTGCCGCTCTTAGTGACCATAACTACTTCGCCACCATTCACGTTACCGAATTCAGCGTTTGCGTTCGATGCGATGACACGGATCTGTTCGAGAGCGTCCGGGCTGGGGCTATAACCGATGGTGTTGTTAATATTCTCGTTTATCTCCTGGCCGTCGAGCAGGAAGTTATTCGACTGCTGACGGCTCCCGTTCACATTGGCTTCGTTGCTGGCGTTGGTGGAGCGCTCAGAAGAGTTCGACGAGCTGCCGCTTACCATCCCATAGCTGCCGTACCCGGTGGAGACGGCGCCGGGCGTAAAGACGGTGAGCTGGGAAAAGTCGCGGCCGTTCAGTGGCACACTGTTGATTGTGTTCTCGGTAAACGTTTCGCCGTTGGTTGCGTTTTCCGTCTGAAGAATCGGCTGATACTGCGCGTCCACCGTGACCGTGGAGCTGGCCTTGCCCACACTGAGCGGGATATCGACTTTGGCCATCTGATCGATTTCGAGCGAGAAAGGCCCGTAATTAGCGGTCTCGAAGCCGGGGGCTTCCACGGTGAGCTTATACTGGCCGATCTGAAGAAAGCGAATGGAGTATTCGCCGGCCTGATTGGCGGTCGCCGCGGTTTGGACACCCGTTGCAACATTTGTCGCGGTTACTTTGGCCCCGGCTACGATGGCGCCACTGGGGTCGGTGATGGTTCCGCGGACGGCTCCCGTCGTCGTTTGCGCGGCGGCAGGAACGCCGGAGCCAACAACACAAACAGCAAGAGCGAAGCACAGCACCCAGGGGAGGGTCCGATTCATAGGGTCTCCGAATTATGAAAGTATCGAATGCGCCGGCGCGAAAAACGGGAATGCAGATTCTCAGAGCGCCGGCCGCCAGCCGCCGACGGTTCACGCTAATGTATAAACAGTTACCCCATAAATGCAAGCCCGTCGGCTGAAGACGATGGAATACATATGTTTACTGATGAGTTATGTTTCACTATTCAGGCAGACCAACCGTGATCGGGGCGGAATCTGAGCTGGCTCTGAGAAAGCCCAAGCGAGCCTCCGCTCTCGAGGTAGAGATCAGCGGAGGCTCCTGAATGCGGGATCGAACCCGATCGTTAACGTGGCGTCTTCTTTTTACCTGCCGCCCTGCCTGCTTCGGGGATAAAGCTGCACGACGCATCGGTGAGCTTCGTGGGCGCCAGCGTGAGCGAGTGCAGTTGGTTCTTCACCAGCAACGCGTTGAAGTCGGTGATCTGTTGCTGCGCATCTTTCCATGCTTTCACGGTGCGGTTGTAGTTGTTGCAGTCGCTCTCCCACGTGGCGATTTGGGTTGGTGTGGGCGCCATATCCAGGCCGACCTGCATCATGCTGACCATGGTGTTGTATGCGTTGTTCAGCTCCCCGAACGATTGCAACGCGTTGGGATCGGGAGTCGCAGGGCGTCCAAATCCCCCACCTCCGCCTCCGTTCGCGCCGCCAATCTTCGTCAGGCTGGCATCGAGCGTCTTCGCCTGCGCGGCCACATCCGCCTGGCCGCCATGGATCAGGGCCGAGAGCTGGTCCTTCACGGCTTCGACTTCCTCATGCCCGGCGTAGCTCTGCTCCATACCCTGCACAGACAGCATCGTGAGCTTGTTCTGGATGCGCAGCCCGGCCATCAGCTCCGCGCTCTCACCGGCGCGCGGATCATTCACCACCGTGACGGTGCGGGTGTAAGCCTGGCCGTCCACGGTGAGCTTCAACGTATACACGCCCGGAATCACCTGTGGCCCATGCGGACCTGGAGTGGTCGCGCCTTCCACCATGTTCATTTCGTCTTCGAGGTCATGCCGCAGCGCGGGCGGGTCGTCATGGAACAAGTTCCAGTTCACGCGATTCATACCAACATGCGTGCTGAGGGCGAGCGACTCGGGAGCGGCGAGCCAGTAGCGCGGGTACAACTGCCCTTCGACGGGTGGCGGTGGTGTGCTGGTCATGGTGCGAACCAGAGTGCCGTGGTCATCGAAGACCTGGAGTTGAATCGGCCCGCTGGGTTCGCGGCTGAGGTAGTAATCCAGAATCGCGCCATACGGGGCGTTGTGTGCGTGCGGCACTTCGATCGAGGTTGGCTGATCCCAGTTGCTATTGATGCGGGAACGAATAGCCTCCTCAGGCTCAAAAAAATAAACGGGCGAGGAACTGATGCTCTGCGCGTTAGCGGCGATCTGGCGCAACGGCGTGATGTCGTCGAGAACCCAGAAGCCGCGGCCATAGGTGCCGATAACCAGATCGTTCTGGTGGTAATCGGTGTGGACGTCGAGATCGCGAATGGATGTGCTGGGCAGGTTCTGGCGCAGCGATTCCCAGTGATCGCCGTTGTCGAACGTGACGTAAACGGTGGTTTCGGTGCCGGCGAACAGCAGGCCCGCCTGCTTCGGATCGACGCGAAGGCTATTCACCCAGCTTCCCGTTCTCTCGTCCACGGGCAGACCGTTGACGATCCTGGTCCAGGTCTTGCCGCCGTCCTGCGTGCGCCAGATGAGCGCCACATTAGCGTCTTCATCGGGTGGTACGGTCTCGCCGCGGCCCCCAGCGATTCGTCCGGCAACATAAGCGGTATTCACATCATCGCCTGCGTCGATGGTGTTGAAGTTAGTATGCGGCGGTAGATCCGTGAAGTTGGTGACGTTGTTCCAAACTTTGCCATGATCCGTCGTGTTGAAGATCTGGCCGTTCGAACTCACCGTCCACATCACGCCCGGTTTGACGGTGGAGATGGAAAAGTCCGTGATCGACGGTGGCGGTGGGGGTGGCATCCCTGGCGGTGGCGCAGGCGTGGGCGCGGCACCAGATGCAGGCGCGGCACCGGGTGCTGGCGTCGTCGCCGGCGGCTGCGGACGTGGCGTGCCGCAGGCTACCTGCGGCGCATCCTTGGCCGTTGTTAAGTCCGGACTGGCAGCCGTAAAGGAATGAGCGCCGTCACGCGTGACGAGCAGGCATTGGTACGCGACGTAGAGAGCGCCGGGTTCGAAGGCGCGATCAAACTTCTTTTGGAAGTCGCGCCATGCAGAGTATTTGGTGGAATCAGAGCCGAAGTTGGGCGCGACGTTTTCCCATTGCCCGGTCGACATATCGATTTTGACCATGCCGCTGCCGCCGCCGCCCGGACCATAGCCGACGCCGTAGATGATGTTTGGGTTCTTCGGATCGGGCGTAAGGACACCAAATTCAGAAGAAGGCACGGGGCTCCAGTCGATAAAGTTGACCTGGCCAAAGTTGCCGCGACTGCTGATCTCGACCGCGCCCGTGTCCTGCTGGGCCGCCATAATGTGATAGGGATACTGATTGTCGGTGGCGACGTGGTAGACCTGCGAAATGGGCTCGGTGTACCAAAGGCTCCAGGTCTTGCCATTGTCGAGCGTGACGCTGGCCCCCTGGTCGGTGCCCACCACCATGCGCTTTCCATTCGTGGGATCGATCCAGAGCTTGTGATAGTCCTCGCCACCGGGCGCGCCCTTGAAAGGTTCAAACGTCACGCCGCCATCGGTGGAGCGGTACATGGCCGTGCTGACCGTGTAAAGAATGTCCGGGTTCTGCGAGTCCACCCAGACGCCGCTGCTATAGGAGCCCTGCCCATTGCTGATGCGGAGATCTTTCTCCGCCATATGTTTCCAGGTGGCGCCACCATCGTCTGAACGGTACAGGCCTGAACCGTTTTCAATATTGTTGCCGACGAGGTACATCCTCTGGCCGTTGGTGTGCATGGCAATGGCGACGGAAACGCGACCCGGGAAAGGCGGCATTTTGATTTCGGTCCACGTCTTGCCTTCGTCCGTGGATTTGTAAAGCGTTGCCGGCTTCGGTTTGGGTCGATTGCCGCCGTTGCCGGGAGCGCCGCCGCCAAAGCCGCTGGTGCCCTGCGTAGATGCGAGCATGATCTGCGGATCGTCGTAGGCGTATTCCAGGTCGCGCGTGCCATCGTAATCCGCGGGCTTCAGCACGTTGGTCCAGGTCTGGCCGCCATCGGTGGAGCGATAGACACCGCCGCCGTGGTGATTGATATCGCCAAGCGCGGAGACGAGCACCAGGTTGGGATCGGCGGGATCGACCACGATGCTGGCGATTTTCACCATATCCTCGAGCCCCATGTGCTGCCAGCTTTTGCCGGCATCGGTCGACTTCCACATACCGTTGCCGAGGCTGCCGCCAATCGGGTCCCCGGCTCCGGCATAAACGATGTCGGGATTGGATGGAGCGACCTGGACAGCGCCGAAGCTATCCACGCTCGTCTCCTGATCGAAGATCGGGAACCAGGTCACGCCTGCGCTGGTCGTCTTCCAAATGCCGCCCAGCGGCGTACCCATGTAGAACGTGCCGGGATCGCCGATGACACCGCTCACGGAGGAGATGCGTCCGCCATGGAAAGGCCCGACGTTCCGCCACTGGAGCCCCGCATAGAGGTTGGAATTCACCTGCGCTCCTGCGCCCAAAACGGCTACCAACATGCCGGGGAAAATCAGCGCCCCATAAGCTGCCCACGACTTTCGCATCATTCAGTAATCACCTCTCATCGGATTGCCAACGGTTCGGCGCGTAGTATACAGGATCGTCGCAGGCAGAAAGTGCGACGGCGCCGCCGCTGCCAAGGTTTCAATCCCATGAACTTCTTGCAGAACTCGCCGCATCCCTCGCCAATGCACAACCCGCGGTGGTAGTGTTCTGTGGTGCAAAATCCGGCACGCGGCGGTCCCGGTAAAACCGAAGCCTCAGCTTCCCGGGGAATCAAGATGGAAATTGCCCCTCAGCGTGACCGGGCGCACTCGAGGTCAACCTATGGCAACCCTCTCCGTCGATCCCCGCGTTAGCGGCGTCACCTCCGAATTCGTCTCCGCGCGGCACCTCATGTATATCGATGGCCGCTTCGTGAACGCAGCCTCCGGCAAAACGTTCCCCGTCTACAACCCCGCTACCGGCGAAGTCCTCACCCACGTCCCTGAGGCCGAAGAGGAAGATGTCAATCGCGCCGTCCTCGCGGCACGCCGCGCCTTCGACGACGGCCAGTGGGTGCGCCTGGCGCCTTCCGCGCGCGGCAAGCTGCTCTGGAGACTCGCGGACCTCCTCGAGCAGAATCTCGAAGAGTTCGCCGAACTCGAATCGCTGGACAACGGCAAGCCGTACTCCATTGCCCGCGTCGCCGACGTGCCTCTCGCCGTCGACATGTTCCGCTACATGGCGGGCTGGGCCACCAAAATCACCGGCACCACACTGCCTCTCTCCGCCGGATATGACTTCCACTCCTACACCATGCGCGAGCCCATCGGCGTAGTCGCGCAAATCATCCCGTGGAACTTCCCGCTGTTGATGGCCGCGTGGAAACTGGCTCCTGCGCTCGCCTGCGGCTGCACCGTCGTCCTCAAACTGGCTGAACAGACGCCGCTCTCCGGCCTCCGGCTCGCGCAGCTTTTCGACGAAGCCGGCTTCCCCGCTGGCGTTGTCAACATCCTTACCGGCTACGGCGAAGGCGCGGGCGCGCCACTTGCCAAGCATGACCTCGTCGACAAGGTCGCCTTCACGGGCTCAACCGAAGTCGGCAAGCTCATCGTCAAAGCTGCTGCCGGCAACCTGAAGAAAGTCACCCTCGAGCTCGGGGGCAAATCCCCGGCAATCGTCTTCCCCGATGCCCGCATCGATCAGGCCGTCTCCGGCACCGCCAGCGCGATCTTCTTCAACCACGGACAGTGCTGCTGCGCCGGCTCTCGCCTCTATATCCACGAGAAGGTCTTCGACGAGGTTGTCGAAGGCGTCTCCCAGATCGCATCGGACATCAAGCTAGCCCCTGGCCTCGATCCCTCCTGCCAAATGGGACCGCTGGTCAGCGATGAGCAGTACGCGAAGGTTGTCGGGTACATCGAATCCGGCATCAGCGAAGGCGCGAAGGTCGCCGCCGGCGGACCTGTCTCCGGTTTCGAACGCGGATACTTCGTTCGTCCCACCGTTCTCACCAACACCAACCCGCGCATGAAGGTCGTTCAGGAAGAAATCTTCGGACCCGTGGTCTGCGCGGTTCCCTTCTCCGACGACGACGTGGACCGCATCGTGAAGCGCGCCAACGACACTGTCTTTGGCCTGGCCGCTTCCGTGTGGACGCAGAACCTCTCGCTCGCCCACAAGGTCGCGCGCAGCCTTCGCGCCGGCACCGTGTGGGTGAACTGCCACAACATCTTCGACGCCTCCCTGCCCTTCGGCGGATACAAACAGTCCGGCTGGGGCCGCGAGATGGGCGAAGAAGTCTTCCACAACTACACCGAGGTGAAAGCCGTCACCGTGGCTCTCTAGCTCGGTCCGCAACTCGACGCAAAACACAACGGCCGGCAGGTTGACTTGCCGGCCGTTGCGCGTCTGGCGATCAGAGACGCCGCTTAGCGTCCTCCTTTGCCCTGCGGCTTCGGCTTTGCTGTGTTGTTGTTGTGCTTCTGGTTGTAGATCTGCTTGCTGTTCTGGTTTTGCTCGCGATTCACCTGGGCCTTTTGTTGCCTGTTCAGAGCCCCACCGTTGGCCGTGCGGTCGTTGTGCACCTGCTGATCCACACGCGCCTGGTTACGATCCGTGCGCGCCGCTTCGCCTGAGGTTTCCTGGCCGCTGCGCAACCCCTGAGCCGTGCGCTGCTGCTGGTTGGCCTCGCGACTGTCGACGGCATTCGGCCTTACCGTATTCGCATTGTGCTTTTCGTTGTAGATCTGACGGCTGGCTGCGTTTTGCTCTCCGTTGATCTGCTGACGCTCCTGCCCGGTCAGCTTTCCACCGTTCGCCGCGCGATCGTTGTGCACCTGCTGATCGATTCGCGACTGCGTGCGATCAGCCCGCGCTGCTTCACCGCTGGTCATCTGTCCGCTGCGCAGGCCGTTCGCAACGCGCTGATCCTGATTCGCCTCGCGGTTGTTCGGATTGTAGCTGCGCCCCGCCGAGCGATCCGCTTCCGAGATCGGCTGCGACTGCGCGTGCTGCTGCGCAACCTGGCGATACGCTCCCACATTCGCAATTGCCGCCGTCGCAGGGCGTCCATGATTCACCGAAGCCAGTTGCGAACGATCCTGCGAAGCGAAGTTCTGATGCTGCACCTGGTTCGGCGTCGCCTCCACGTGCCGTTCGTTCGCATACCGCATCTCGTCCGCACCGGGCTGGCGATCGATGCCGCCCGGGCCGTTAAAGCTGGTGTGGTTCATGTTCACAATCGTCGTCTGATTCACAATGGTGCGGTCGACGTAGACATTGGTGACGTGCACGCCGCCGAAGTTCGCCACCGCGCCGTTATACGCAAACACTCCACCGCGCCACATGCCGCCGCAGAAACCGACGCCGCCGTACCCGAAGCCGTAGTTCACACCGCCGTAGAAGCCAACGTGCGGGCCCCAATATCCGGCGTGCCATCCGTAGGCGCCGCCCACAAATCCCCAATATCCCGGCGTCCACAACAGCCCAACCGTTGGCGGCTCCACCCACACGCCTGGCACCCAGTAATAACCTGCCGGACCCCACGCCCAGTAACCAGGCGTCCAGATATACCCTGGCGCCGGAAGCGGCGGCTGTACATAGACCGGCAACACCGGCGGCGCGACGTGGACCGAAATACCAATGCCAATACTGATCTGCGCCTGTGCAGCGGACTGCATCGGCAACGGCGCCGCCATCAATAATGTAGTAGCGATTAAAAGACCGCGAATGTCTGTACGAATAATCATCGTGAGTTCTCCGTTTCTCTGGATGCATCGTGTTGCTGCATCTCAGCCAGCCCAATTCTTCCGGGCATGTTTCCTCGAACACAAAACCGAAATTCGAGTTGCTGCAAACATCCGATCAAATTCCGGATGACATCACCCGCACCTGAGATGCCTCTATGTTTCTGCAGTTACTCGCCTGATCATTTTTTGCTTCAGTAGACGCAGCGCCGCTTCAGCCGGATACTGGTTGCTCCTTATGGAAATGAATCGCCGCCGCTTCGTACTCTCCTCGCTGGGATCCGCCATCGTTGCTCCGCGCATGATCTCGTGGCTTCCCGGCCCATCTTCAGGCCCGTCTTCCTCTCCGCCTTCATCCGCCGCCAAGCCATATGGCTCCGGATATTTCGGCGAGTGGATCGACGATGAAAATGGCCTGCCCGCCTTTCGCTACACCTGCGATCAAATCAACGATCCCAAAGCGCATACCGACGTTTCGCCCGGCGTTCTCGCGCCCACCGAACACATTCATCAAGTCGGCAACGATCGCATCATCGCCCTCGCTTCCAACTATGGATACGTCCGTGTTCGCCAGGATGAAGGCTGCCCGAAGTTCCTCAACGATTACGATCCGGAAACCAGTCAGTATGCGGGCGGCATCGGTTGGCTCACCGATGGCCGTGAGAATTTGTCGACGCTCTACTCCGGCAATCCTTCCACCTTCGAGCGCGACTTCGGCATCGGCTATTTCCGGAAAAAAGTATCCAGCCACAACTACACCGTCGATCAAACGATCTCCGCGCCCTTCGGCGACGATCCCGTTCTCCTCTCCCAGGTCACCATCACCAATCACTCCGCTGCGCCCGCTTCGCTGCGCTGGGTTGAATACTGGGGCTGCCAGACCCTTGAGTTTTCCTTCCGCGATTTCATCGAATCATGGTCCGGCATCGGCAGCCCGACTGAATTGCGCCGTCGCGCCGGGCGGAATTCCAGCCACCATGTGCAGCGGGTCGACGGCAACCGCGGCCTCATCGAATCCCGCCACTTTCTCGGCCACACGCCCCAGGAAGACGCAACGTGGCATGCCATGCGCGCGTCGTTAGCTGCGCATCCCAACGGCTTCATCAGCCCCGTGCAGGACCCCGCGCCAGGCACATGGTTCGAGAGTGCAGATCCTCCGTCTACGTTCCTTGTTTCGCTCGATCCCCCCGCGACCACGTGCAGCTCCGACGGCGCAGCCTTCTTTGGCGCCGGAGGTCCTGCGAACCCCAGCGGCCTCGCGCATCCGCTCAATGACAGGCTCGATTCCGACGGCCCGCATACGGCGCTGCTCCTCGAACGCGCGTTCCAACTCGCTCCGGGAGAATCTTTAACGCTCTCGTTTCTCTACGGCTACGTCCCCTCCGGATTCGACCGCAAAATCCCCACCGAGACCATCCTTGAGCAACTTTTCGTCGGCCATCTCGTGACCCGCTACCAAGACCTCATCACCACGTCCCTGCAAATCTCGACCGCCTTCTGGAAGCGCGCCGGCCTGCGCTTCTCCGTCGACTCCGCTCCGTGGGTGCGTCGCGAAACTATCTGGAACCACTACTACCTCCGCAGCAGCCTCACTTTCGACGACTACTTCGGACAGCACATCCTCAACCAGAACGGCTTCTACCAATACTTGATGGGCTTCCAGGGCGCGGCCCGCGACCCCCTGCAGCACTGCCTGCCCTTCCTCTTCAGCAATCCTGAAATCGTGCGCAGCGTCCTGCGCTACACGCTCAGCGAAGTGCGCGACAACGGATCGGTTCCCTACGGCCTCACCGGCCACGGCGTGGTTGCGCCCATGACCGCCGACAATGGCAGCGACCTCCCGCTCTGGCTCATTTGGGCCGTCAGCGAATACGTCTTTGCCACGCGCGACCTCGATTTTCTGAACGAAAAAATCACCGCACACTACACCGAAACGACCGGCCGTGCAGACACCGTCAGAAATCTGCTCGCCCGCTGCTTCCATCACCAGATGAACGACGTCGGCTTTGGTCAGCACGGCATCTGCCGCATGCTCGCCGACGACTGGAATGACGGCCTCCTCGGCACCTGGGCTGGCAGCGCGCTCCCCGAAGCCACCGCTCAGGGCGAAAGCGTCCTCAACTCCGCCATGTCCGCGTGGGTCTTCGACAACTATGCGAGCATGCTCAACTTAGCCGGCATGAGCGCGGACCTTCAAGCCCAGCTCAAACAGGCCGCCGACAAGCATCGCACCGCCGCGCGCTCTCAGTGGACCGGCCAATGGCTCAAACGCTGCTGGCTTGGCCCCAGGCTCGGCTGGCTCGGCGAATCCACGCTGTGGATCGAGCCCCAGCCCTGGGCCATCCTCGGCGGCGTCACCACACCGGAGCAAAGCCGTCAACTCATCGCCACCATGAACACCCTGCTGCGCCAGGGTCCCATCGGCGCCGCCCAAATGAGCAACGGTCCCGACCTCACCACCAAAGGCATGTTCGAGCCCGGCACCATCGTGCGCGGCGGCATCTGGCCCTCCCTCAATCAAACCCTCATCTGGGCGCTCGCCGGCATCGATCCCGCAATGGCGTGGGATGAATGGAAGAAAAACTCCTTCGCCGTCCACGCCGAGGCCTACCCCGACATCTGGTACGGCGTGTGGAGCGGCACCGACTCCTACAACTCCCTGCTCAGCAAACATCCCGGCGCTACCGGCGCCGATCCCGCCTTCCACGGCACGGATTTCCCCGTCCTCAACCTCCACTCCCACGCCTGCTTTCTTTATTCAGCGTCCAAAGTGGCCGGCATCGAGTTCACCGAGCGCGGGCTCAATCTGAAACCCGCAATCCCCGAAAAATCCTGGCGCTTCGAATCGCCTCTGGTTGGAGTCATCCGCTCCGCCGACGGCCATTTCGAAGGCTGGTATGCCCCTTCGCGCCCCGGCACGTGGACCCTACAGATCGAACTGCCTTCCGATCTCGCAGAACGCATCGCCCGTGCCGAGGTCAACGGCACAGTAGCGCCTCTGAATAGACAACCCAACGGCGCATTCGAGCTATCCGGCCCATCCGCCCTCGGCAAACCACTGCGCTGGGCGCTGCGCTCCGCCTAATCCGCGGCATCGTGAATCCCCAGGAGCGCCAGAGGCTGCAATTAACTTTCGCGCGGCCGGCGTTGCGAGGGAAAATCGGGCCAGACGAAGCCGAGCCCGAAGGCTGTGTCGGGTCCACTGTCGAGGGCGAGAATAAAGTATGGGCCGATTTGCCCCGCAACCCGAAGGGCTGGGGCCCATTTTCCCCATTTCTTCGTCGCTCGTCGCTCGCAGACACCCGGTATGGCTCGCTCCTCGCTCCTCGAACTGAGAAAAATGGGCTCCCAGCGCCGGTCGTGGGAAAGTTAATTGCAGCCTCTGTGCCATCCTGTACATGCAGATGCCTTCCGAACGCACGCATCGACTCTCGTTTGAGCGCACTCTGGCCAGCGCGCGCCAGACCATGCTGCTCAGCGAAATTGCGCATCTCGCTATCGACAGCTTCCGCGCCGCCAAAGTGCGCTTCGCCCTCACCGCGCTCGGCATGGGCATCGGCACCGCGTCCCTCATCCTCGTCGTCGCCATCTCCGCCACCGGACGCCAGTACATCCTCAGCGAAATTCAGGGCATCGGCACCAACCTTGTCTATCTGGAATACGCCGGAGGCGGATCCGGCGCTGTCACCAACACCCAGTCCGACTTCCTCACCTACGACGACGAGCGCTCCATCGACGAGAATGTCCCCGCCGTCGCATCTTCTTCGGTTGTCCTCGAAATGCGCCAGGCCATCACCATCAATGGAGACACTCACCAGGTGCTGGTCCTCGGCGTCGAGCCGCAGTATCGCAGCGTGCGCAACCTGGTCTCGCTCTCCGGGCGATTCTTCGACGAAGAGGATGAAACCGCTCACGGCAAAGTGGCCGACGTTACCGAACCTTTCGCTCGCGCCATGTTCGGCAGCGCCGACGCCGCCCTCGGCCGCTCTTTCCAGATCAACGGCATCCCCTTCACCATCATTGGCACCTTCAAGGAAAAGGTGGAAACCTTCGGCGAGACCGAAATCGCCGACCAAACCATCCTCATCCCCTACTTCGTCGCCCGCTATTTCACCGGAACCGACAACGTGAAGGAAATGTACTTCACCATCCGCGACTCGGGCGATGTTGAAAACGCCGCCAGGCAGATCGTCGCCGCCGTCCATGCCGACGGCCGCCATCAACCCAATTCTGTCTACTCCTTCCAAACCATGACCGCTCTCATCAGCCTGGCCGGCGTGGTCGTCAACGCGCTCACCGTCATGCTGATTTTGGTTGCCGGCGTCACGCTCGCCGTCGGCGGTGTCGGCATCATGAACATCATGCTTGCCACCGTCCGCGCGCGTACCCGCGAAATTGGAATTCGCAAAGCCCTCGGCGCAACGGCGCGCGAAATCAAGCTTCAGTTCCTGATGGAAGCCGTCTTCGTCTCGTTGTTCGGAGGCATCATCGGTGCCGTCATCGGCCTCGGCCTTCCCTTCTCCGTGCGCTTCTTCACCAGCTATCGTGTCCCCGTTTCCGGCTGGTCCGCCGTCATCGGTCTCGCCGCCTCCTGCATCGTCGGCGTCGTCTTTGGGACCCTTCCCGCCAAACGCGCCGCCGCCATGGACCCCATCGAATCTCTGCGCTACGAATAAAAACGAAAACCCCATCATGCCTGCCTGGCCATGATGGGGTTTCCTGTACCGCTGTCAGATGGACGCCCTTACGGTACCTGCACGCCCGCCGGGATCACGGTGATCGCCAGCTGCATCTGCGTTCCGTCAGGAACATGCACGTTCTTCCCCTTCGAAGTAAGCGTCACCGATGAATGCTGACGGACGCTGCTCGACACCTGCACATCCGGAACGCCGCCGCTCTGTGCCTGCTGCGATCCCGTGTTTGTCGCCCCTGGGTTCATAGCCGGCTGACTCTCACTCGAACTACTCGTCGAGCGCGCAGCCGAGCCCCCTCCACCGCCCGACATGCCTCCTCCGGCAGCGCCGCCGCCACCCGAAGGAGCGCCTGCGCCCGGTCCCATCATGCCTCCGCCTGCCGGCGCACCGCCGCCCTGGTCCGCCGATGCCATCGCCGGCTCGGAAAGACCAATCACCGTCGCCTTAATCGGAAGCTCCTGCCCATCCTTCAGCTTCGCTTTGTCGAAGGTCACCACCATCGTCGAATCGCTCTTGTTCGCCGACGCCGTTACCTGATCCACATGCCCTTCCAGCACTGTGTTCTTCGGAAGCTCCTGCGCGTTCGGAATCTGAACGTTCTCCTCCAGCTTCGCGCTGACCACGTCGCCCTGCTTCGCCTTTTTCGTATCCAGCGTCTTGCTCAGCTCGGCATGCACCGGAACCATCTCCAGCTTGTGCTGCGGCTGGGCGGCCTGCGCACTGCCTGCCGTACTATCACCCGAACTCTGCGCCTGTCCCGGCGCGGCCTGGGTTTGCGGTGCCGCGCTTGCTGGTGCGCTCTGCGATTGCGCAAAAACTGCCGCGCCTCCGCCCATGGCCAGTGCAACACCGGCCCCCGTCGCCATCCAATGGCGGACGAATTTCTTCATAAATCCCTCCTGATCCGTCGCCGCGCAATCGTTCCCCTCTCTTATCGTGACGCCCTCACCGCCAACCGCGTTGCCCATCACTGGTAAACTGGAGAGGAAGCGGTTTGCACATCGAATATTCCCTACCGCAAAAGCCTGGGAAATCCTAAGACCGTGCGCCTGCAAACGTTGCTGGCCGTGCGCTTCCGGTGGCCTCGCGGCTGCCGTACCCCCTTGAAACCATAGAGAAAACAGGACTTCTTCCTTTGAGCAAGATTCGCAATATCGCCATCATCGCCCACGTCGACCACGGCAAGACCACCCTCGTCGACGCCCTCCTCCGCCAGGCCGGCACCTTCCGCGCCAACGAAGCCGTCGCCGAGCGCGTCATGGATTCCAACGAGCTCGAGCGCGAGCGCGGCATCACCATCCTCGCCAAAAACACCGCTATCTTCTTCCACGGCGAGAAAATCAACATCGTCGACACCCCCGGCCACGCCGATTTCGGCGGCGAAGTCGAGCGCGCCCTCAAAATGGTCGACGGCGTCATGCTCCTGGTCGACGCCTCGGAAGGCCCCCTGCCGCAAACCCGCTACGTCCTCTCCAAGGCTCTCGAAGCGCGCCTGCCTCCCATCCTCGTCATCAACAAAATCGATCGTCCCGACGCGCGCCCCCAGGAAGTCCTCAACGAGGTCTACGACCTCTTCATCGATCTTGACGCTACCGAAGATCAGCTCGACTTCCCCGTCCTCTACACCAATGCCAAGCTCGGCCAGGCCAGCTTCGACCCCAAAGTTCCGGGCGAAAATCTTCAGCCCCTTTTCCAGGCCATCATCGATAACACGCCCCTCGGCAAAGGCGATCCTGACGGCATCCTCCAGATCCTCGTCACCAATCTGGACTACTCCGATTACCTCGGCCGCCTCGCCATCGCCCGCGTCTTCCAGGGAACGCTGCGCACCGGCGACGACGTTGCCATCTCCAAAGTGGATGGCACGCTCCACAAGACCCGCATCACCAAAATGTTCAGCTTCAGCGGCCTCAAGCGCGTGGACATTGAAGCTACCGAGATCGACGACATCGTCGCCATCGCCGGGGTTGAGGGCATCACCATCGGCGAAACCATCACCAGCGCCGAAACTCCCTCGCCGCTGCCCGCCATCCACATCGATGAGCCCACCATCGCCATGCAGTTCTCCGTCAACAACTCGCCCATGGCCGGACGCGAGGGCCAGTGGGTCACCTCGCGCAACCTCCGCGAACGTCTCGACAAAGAATTGCTCACCAACGTTTCCATTCGCGTCGAAGAGACCGGCAGCCCCGACAGCTTTAAGGTCCTCGGCCGCGGCGAATTGCAGCTCGCCATCCTGATCGAGATGATGCGCCGCGAGGGCTTCGAGTTGATGGTCGGCCGCCCTGAAATCGTCACCAAAGAAGTCAACGGCAAGCTGATGGAGCCAGTCGAGCACCTCACCATCGATATTCCCGAAGCCTTCATCGGCACCGTCATCGAGCGCCTCGGGCCCCGCAAGGGCGAGATGGTCAAGATGCACAACCACGGCTATGGCCGCGTGCGCCTGGAGTTCCGCGTTCCCTCGCGTGGCTTGATCGGACTGCGCAGCGACCTGCTCACCGAAACGCGCGGCACTATGGTCATGAACTCCCTGCTCGACGGCTACATTCCCCATCAGGGACAAATCCCGCAGCGCCCCACCGGCGCCCTGATCGCCGATCGTACCGGCACCACCACCGCTTACGCTCTCGAAGGTCTTGAAGACCGCGGCATCCTCTTCACCCCGCCCGGCGTGGAAGTCTACGAAGGCATGATCATCGGCGAGCACAACCGCGACAACGATCTGGATGTGAACGTCGTCCGCGAAAAGAAGCTCACCAACATGCGCGCTTCTTCTGCTGACGACGCGATCCGCCTGACCCCGCCGCGCCTGCTCAACCTCGAACAGGCCATCGAATTCATCGCCGATGAGGAGATGGTCGAAGTCACGCCCAAATCTCTCCGCCTGCGCAAAAAAATCCTCCAGGCCAATCGCAGGCCCAGGCGTAATCCCACGGTTCCGGCTTAAGGCTTTGTTTTCTAGAGAGAGTTAGGTCTTCAATGACCCCTTCGAGCGAAAAGCGCAAGCTAACCCTTCGGCTAAGCCCTGACACCATCCGGAAGGCGCAGGTGTTGGCTGAGAGGCGCTCCGTTTCGTTGAACGATTTTCTCGCCCAACAACTCGAGGACCTGATTCGAAACCATGAGGCTTACGAAATGGCGCAGCGTTCCGCGCTCTCTCTGATGAGGACGGGCTTTCATTTGGGCGGCTCCAGCCATGTCAAACGGGACGAGTTGCATACCCGATCACTCTAATTTGCCTCGGACCATCCGTTCGCGGGCAAATCTGGGCCTGTGCTTTGCCTGCGCCGCTCACGAGACAATCTACGACCATCAGCAGTGCTGATGGATTTCAGCTCATCCGCGCAAACTTCTGCCGCCGCACTTCCCATTCCTCCGTGGAGAACAGGCGCGGCCCCACCTCAATCAGCCGCGGGATCATCGTGAAGATCGTCACCGGGTTCCACCGCTTCCCATCCCGCGTGCGAAATCCCTTTTCGTTCAGATCGCTCGCGATGCTCGAGAACGGGAAATCCTGCACCAGCATTTCCATCATCTGCAAAAGCGCCTGGTTCTCCGCCGGATCCACTTCCAGCCGCTTGCAGTCATCGGAGATGCGCAGCCCAAACGGAATTTCTTCTGGATACGCCCCATCCGTCGGCTTCTCGGAGTCAGGCAGTTCCCGCCGCCATTCCACTGAAACCAGCTGCCACCCCGCCGCCACTCGCTGGTGCACAATCTCTTCCAGCAGGGGCCCGGAGATCATATCCCGCATCCGTTCGATATACGCCATTCGCTGCCTCCTAAGTGGACCAGTAATCTGCACGCCGAGGTCCAGCCCGCCCCAAGCCCGAGGAATGACCCTAACATATTGAATTTAAAATAAAACGCCCACCGGGCGATCAGGAAGAAAATCCAAAATCCTGTCCACTCCCGAAGAATCCTGTCCGCAACCGAACAAACCTGCGGCCCTGACCAGACTCTGAGCTGACCGCCTCTTAGCTGAGCGTTCTATCGCTGACCGGTTCATCGCTGACCGCTTCTTAGCTGTCTTTCTCAGCTAGCCAGCACCGCCCGATACCGAACCTGATTCTTCCGCACCCGGGCCAGCGCCTGGTTCGCTTCCGCCATGCGGAATTTCTCCGTCCGCGCCGCTACCTTGTGCCGCGCCGCCACGTCCAGCATCTCGGCAATCCGTCCCGGGCCGCCCGTATTGGACCCACAAAGGCAGCGCTCTCCGGAAATCAGCGGAAACGCCGCAACGGAAACCGGCGCCGGCGGAAACCCCACCAGGCAAAGCGTTCCGTGCGGACGCAGCGCCGCCACATACGCTCCCCACTCCTGTGCGGCGTTGATCGTGGAAAGAATCAGGTCCTGCGACCCTTCCACCGCCTTCAGCAACTTGTTATCGCGGGAGTTGACGAAGCGGTGCGCGCCAAAGGCCAGCGCCTCTTCTTCCTTCGCAGGAGACGAGGAGAACGCAGTCACCTCCGCCCCAAACGCCCGCGCAAACTGCAGCGCCAGGTGCCCCAGGCCGCCAATCCCAATCACGCCCACCCGCGAAGACGGATTCACTCCAAAATTACGCAGCGGGTTATAGACCGTGATGCCTGCGCACAGCAGCGGAGCCGCCGCCTCGCTCGCCAGTGCCTCTGGCAGTTTCACGGCAAACCGCGCATTCACCCGCACCGCATCTGCGTAACCGCCATGGCGTCCCACGCAGGTTGGCTGCGCCTGCGCGCACAGATTTTCCTCCCCGCGCCGGCACCATTCGCAATGTCCGCAACTGTCCGCCTGCCAGCCAATCCCCACGCGATCGCCCGGCGCAAAATGCGATACCCCCGCACCCGTCTGCCGCACCGTCCCCACAATCTCGTGTCCCGGAATGAACGGGAACTGGCTAATCCCCCAGTCGTTGTCGATCAGGCTCACATCGCTGCGGCATACACCGCAATGGGTAATCCGCACTTCAATATCCTGAGGACGCAGATCGCCTGGATCATACTTCAGCGGCAGCAGTTCAGCGCCCGCCGCGTGTACTCCAAAACCCTGAATGCTTGCCATGAATGCGCAGCCCCTCGAACCAAATCCGTCAGCAGGTGTCAGCGGAATATCTATCTTACTCGCCCGGCTTGAACCTGTTATTGATCTTCCACCTGCAGAGTTACCAGTTGCTGACCGCTGATCACCGTATCCATCGGCACTGCCGCCATCGGCACTGCCGACTCGCCATTCAGAGCCATTCCTTTGTTTTCTTTCAGCGGCGCCAGCACATTCGCCATCGACATCGGAATCGCCGTCAGCGTTCGCCCATCCACCGCCGCCTGCGCTTCCGGCGCCAGCAGGGTCACGTAAAGCCGGTCGCTCGAATGGGTGTTGTTCAACTGCGTGATCGTCGCCGAAATATCCAGTGGTTGCGCGTTGAACTGCGGCGGCTGGAGCAGCCGGTCCAGCGTTCCGCCGTCGCTCACCAGCAGGCGCACCGGACCCGCCGGCAGATTCGCGGGCAGCGTCACCGGCACGCGCACATTCCGCAAATCCCCATGCCACGGCCGGATCGTCGCTTCCACCATCACCGTGTCCCCGGCGTGAATCTCCACCTTGCTCGCCTGCGCGCTCTCAATCTCTGCCGTCAGCCGCCGTGGAATCGCCGCCACTTCCAGATCCACGCTCTCAATCGACGTCCGCCGCGCCGCATTGTCGTACAGCTTCGCAAACCGCTCGCCCAGCGCCAGCGCCGTCAGCACATTTGCCGGCAGCGTGTCCGTCGGAGCCACCAGGCTGTTCAGCTTCACCGTCGGATACCCGCTCAGTTTCACCGCGCCCTGCACCCGATACGTAGTCAGCGCCGAATACGCGTTCTCCTGCATCAGTCCCTGGTAAACGGCCACCATCACCGCCATCGGCGTCACCTGCGGCTGGTCGATCACCTCAAAATGCAGCGCATCCATATCGCGCCCGTGCCCCTCCGGCTCGCCCGTCACGTGCAGCGTCACGGGAATCATCCGCGCCTCCTTGCCAAACTCGCCAAGAATCGCCGACTGCCGATCTTCCGTGATTGTCCCAATCGTCTCCGTCGTGTTGATGATCTTGAACGCGTCCAGCGGCGAAGGCAGCGTCGCCACCACATCCGCCTTCGTCATCGGCATCGAGACCGGCCCAAACTGCGTGATCGGGTGTCCGCACGCCAGCATCCGCTTCGGATCTACATAAGTCACCGTGCAGGTCGCCGAAATATCCAGATCGCCGCGCACCAGCACCGCGCTCACCGCCGACCCCGGCATCAGAGGATCCGGCTGCTTCTCATCGCTCGCCGATCCCCCCACCCCCGCCACCGGCTCCAGCCCCGCTGGCGCGTGATCCTTCCAGAATTGCAATGCCGCCGGACTAAACCCGCTGAAGACCAGTGGCGTGTCCATCGGCTGCATCATCGATTTGTCGAAGATTCCACCCGCACCCGGCGCGCTCACCGCCGCCGCCCCTGTTGGCTCAAACGTAGCGCTCTTCAGGCCGGCAATCTCATTCTCCGGCTCCGCCCCCTGGTCTTCCACCTCCAGCATCTGCTGGATCGGCGTAATTCCCGCAATCGGCTCCTTGCTGAACTGCCCAATCCGGAACGCCAGCGCCCCCACCAGCTTCCCATCGATATACACCGGGCTCCCGCTCATTCCCGCCACCACGCCGGTGTACTGCGGCTTCGTCCCCTCCAGGCGCACCAGGATCATGTCCTGTCGCGGCCCAATGGCGTTGTGCAGCACCCCCAGAACTTCCAGCCCCATCGGTTCCGGCTTCGTCCCCTCAAAAACCGTGTACGCCACTCCCTGCTGCCCCCGGCGAATCTCGCTGAGCGGAAAGAATTTCGTTATCGCAGGCGGATTTGGCGGCAAATTCGCGGGGCTCGACGACAAATTCGAGGCGGCGACCGGCTCCGTCGCGGGGCTCTGCGCCCAGGCGCCGGCCCACCCCATACTGAGGACGGCAACTGCCGCGACTCCCCTTTGGATATCTTTCAGGCGTTTGTACACGTCCATAGACTAAGCTGCTCCCGTGCTTGCCGCAAAGGTACGCCCGGCTCGAAAATCGTTCGAGAGGTTTTTCCAATGGGGATCTCCCGCTTCCGCAACCCGGCTCTTACCTCCGCTCTGCTGCTGTGTCTGACGCTTTTCCCCACCAGATTGTTACAGGCGCAGGATCCGACGCCCGCCCAGCCAGCCCCGCAGCAGCAGCAAACGCCTCCGGCCCAGCCTTCAACGCAGCCGCCTGCCCAGGCAGCACCTGATCAGTCCGCTCCGGAAGCCGGCGGCCCTGGCAACGACAACGGTCCCATTGCCATCCCGAAGAAAACCGCGCCGGCGCCGCCCCCGCCACCGCCGCCCGCCGTCAAAAACCCTCCCGGGCTAAATAATTATTCCCTGCGCGTCGACGTCCCGGTCGTGAACGTCGATGTAGGCGTCATCGCCGAAAAAACCCACACCTTCATCCCCAATCTCCAGCAGGCCAACTTCCGCGTCTTCGAAGACGGCATCCCGCAGGACGTGGTCAGCTTCCACCAGGTCAAAGCCCCCATCACCGCTGTTCTGCTCCTCGAGTTCGCCGCCAATAGCTACTACTTCATTCAGGACATGTGGAACGCGGCCGTCTCTTTCACCCAGCAGCTCCAGCCCAACGATTACGTTGCCGTCGTCACCTACGACATGCACACCACGATCCTGACCGACTTCACCCAGAACAAAATGCAGGTGCAGCAGGCCATTCAGTCTCTCCAGATCCCCACCTGGAATGAGTCCAACGAATTCGATGCCCTCTACGAAACGCTGGACCGCATTTCCCGTGTTGACGGCCGCAAATATGTCGTCCTCGTCTCGTCGGGCCGCGACACGTTCTCGAAAATCACCCTGGACAAAATCCTCCAGAAGATCAAAGCCACTCCCAACGTCACCATCTTCACCATCAGCACCGGCGGCTACGCCCGCGCTATTGGCGGTGGCATGGGCGGCATGGGACGCGGCATGGGCGGCGGCATCAGCGCGCTGCAAAACGACAACGAAATGCAGACCTTCGCGCGCATGACCGGCGGCATGTGGTTCCAGCCTCGCTTCCAGGCCGAGTTCCCCGAAATCTTCACGCAGATCAACGAGTCCATCCGCAACCAGTACCAGCTCACCTACAAGCCCACGAACACCAAAATGGACGGCACCTACCGTCGCATCCGCGTCGAGCTTGTCGATCAGGAAGGTCACCCGCTGCGCATGGAGGACGAGAAGCACAAGCCCCTGAAGTACGACATCATCGCCCGCGACGGCTACAAGGCCAAAGACCAGGTCGAATAACAAATACCGAACTGGGCGCGACGACTGAGGCTCCTGCTACTCTGACTCCAATCCCTATGGAGCCACTCCTCGTCGCCCTGCTCGGGCCTACCGGCAGTGGCAAGACTGCTCTCTCCCTCACGCTCGCGCAGCGCTTCTACGGCGAAATCGTCAATTGCGATTCCGTCGCCGTCTATCGCGGCATGGAACTCGGCACCGCCAAGCCCTCCCTCGCCGAACGCGCCCTCGCTCCGCACCACCTCATTGATGTTCTGCCCCCCAACCACTTCTGTACCGCAGGCGATTACAGCCGCCTCGCTCGTCAGGCTCTCGCAGAAATCACCGCCCGCCAGCATCTCCCCATCGTCACCGGCGGCACCGGCCTCTACCTCCGCGCTCTTCTCGACGGCCTCTTCGCCGGGCCGCAGCGATCTGAGGAACTCCGTGAACGCCTCGGGCATAGTGCGCAGAAGCACGGTCCCGCGTGGCTGCACCGCATTCTCCGCCGCCTCGATCCCGCTTCCGCCGCGCGTATCCATGCCAACGACCACCCCAAGCTCATTCGCGCCATCGAAGTCTGCCTCGCCGCTGGCCAGCCTCTCACCGAGGCGTGGCAAGCAGGACGCGATCCCCTCACCGGCTATCGCATTCTCCGCATCGGTCTCGATCCTTCGCGCCCCCTGCTCTACCAGCGCCTCGATACCCGCGCAGAACATATGTTTTCACGCGGCCTGGTCGAAGAAACCCGCAACCTCCTTGAGCAATACGGAGACTCCCCCCACGCCTTCGAGGCCCTCGGCTATCGCCAGGCACGCGCCGTCCTCCGCGGCGAATCCACCGAAGCCGAAGCCATCGCCGCCACCCGTCAGGCCCATCGCAATTACGCCAAGCGTCAACTCACCTGGTTCCGCAAAGAACCCCACGTCCAATGGCTTCAGGGATTCGGTGACGACCCCGCAATCGCTTCACAAGCCGCCGACCTGGTCTCACAAAATCAGTCCAGCCCAAGTCGATGAGCCGTTCTCGTACGATCCCCATCGCCGCGCCGCCTCACCCAACCCGCTTGGCGCCAGTCCTGCTCGCGCCCCTCGTCCTCGTCATCAACGGCTACCACCCCTTTGCTGGAGACGCCGGCATCTATATCGCCGCCGTCCAACACATCCTCAACCCCACCCTCTACCCGCTCAACGCCGTCTTCGTCACCGCGTTCACACGGCTCTCCGTCTTTCCCTGGATGCTCGCCGCGCTCATTCGCCTCGCCCCCCTGCCGCTCGCGTGGACGCTCCTCCTCATCCACCTGCTCTCCATCTTCTTGTTCCTTGAATCCGTACGCCAGCTCGCCCGGCGTCTCTTTACTGCCGAACCCCCTCGTTGGTATGCCATCCTCCTCGCCGCGGCCTGCTGCGGCCTGCCTGTCGCCGGCACCGCGCTCGTCGTCATGGACCCCTACCTCACCGCGCGTTCCTTCTCCACCCCCCTCACCCTCTTCGCCATCGCAGTCTGTCTCGATGCCGTGAAGTCCCACCCTGCCCTGCGCACACGAGCATGGCTCCGCACCGCGCTCCTCCTGCTTCTCACCGCGCTCTTCCATCCCCTGATGGGTGCGTATGCGCTCGCGTTCGTCATTCTCCTCGCGCTCATCTCCTCCAGCCGCACGCGCTTCGCCGTTGCCCTCTGCGCCGCTGCGTACGTCCTCGCAGGAGTTGCCTTCGCCGTCGCACACTTCCTTCCTATCTCCGCCGCTTACCGGCAGGCTGTCTCGCTCCCGCAGCGCTCCTTCCTTTTCCTCTCGCGATGGCATTGGTACGAGATCCTCGGCCTCGTCCTCCCGCTTGTGCTCTGCCATCTCGCCGCCCGGCGCTTCCCTCGCTCGTCCCCGGTCGGCGCTCTCTGCTTCGCCTGCTTCCTCATGGGATCCACCACCGTCATCATTGCCGCCCTATTTATCCCGTCCGCCGGACCCTACCTTCTCGTCCCGTTCCAGCTTCTGCGCAGCTTCCACATCGTCTACGTCACCGGAATCGTCCTCAGCGCAGGCCTGCTCAGCGCTCTCAGCCGTCGCTCGCTCCTCGCGATAGCCGCAGCGTTCATCGTCATCTTCGCCGCAATGTTTACCGCGCAACGCGCCTTCTGGCCCGGCAGCCCACGCATCGAGATGCCCGGCCAACCGTCTTACAACCCCTGGCAACAGGCCTTTCTAAGGATTCCAGCGCAGGGGCTATTGGGTTGATTCGGGCATGAGAAAGTTTTGTGCCGGGAGAGAGTCAATGTTCGGCGCGGACGGTCTAACTGAAGAGAGTTCCTCACGAATGATTTCGTTGTTCCGGAAATACATCGTACTGCGGCCAGCCCTGACGCTGGCTGTTCTGACCGGGATCTGTTCCTGCCTTTTGGCAGCGCCGGCGGGGGCGCAGGTTGCCACGCGGACGCAGCTCGCGACGCAGGAGGAAGATGGCGTTCTTACGCTAACGGCGAAGGTGGCCGATGTGGAGGGCGCGCCGATCCGCGAAGGCTCAGTAAGCTTTGAGACGACGAAGGGGTCGCTGGGATCGGTTTTTGTGCAGGACGGAGCGGCGACGCTGAACCTGAAGAATCCGCCGGAGTGGGCGCGGACGGTTACCGCGGTGTATCACGGGGACACGGCGTTTGCGGATTCGTCGGCAGGCGCGGCGGTGACGCCGGATCCCTCGGGGCTGCCGGGTTTCACGGTAACGGCGAGCCCGGGCACGCTGAGTCTGACGCCGGGCGACTACAGCACGGTGAATCTGACGGTGACTTCGCAAAACAACTTTGCGGAACAGGTGAATTTGTCGTGTTCCGGATTGCCGGGTGCGTCGCAGTGCAACTTCAATCCTGCGGTGGTAACGCCAACTGCCAACGGTTCGGTGGTCAGCCCAATGCAGATCACGACGACTGCGCCTTCCGGGATTAATTCGAAGAACGATGGTCTGTTTGGAAAATCGGGTACAGCCTACGCGCTCGTGATTCCTGGCGTGCTGGCTCTGGCCGGCGCAGGCGCGTTGCGGCGGAAGCATTTTGGCGCGCTGCGCGTGCTGGGCCTGATCATGCTGCTTGCGGCGGGATCGCTGGGGCTGAGCTCCTGCAATGCGCGGTACAGCTATGAGCACTACCACCCATCACCCAACCGGGGAACGGCGCCGGGCACCTACACAATTGTGATTGCGGCGTACTCGTCGGATGGAACGTCGATTACGAATGCTACGTCTTCCGATCCGAACTGCGCGGGAGCAACGTGCATTGCGCTGACGGTGAAATAGAAGCAGGGTGCAGGGGAACAAGAACGAAACGGCTCAGGCTATTGCCTGAGCCGTTTTCTTTTTTCGATGGAATTTAGGGGGTCAGTTTGCAGACTTTCACTTTGCTGTTTTCGTAGGGGCAGGGACCGTTCGTTGGGGATTCTGGGTTCAGCAGGAGCCAGGTTGCGCCTGTGGGGAGGAGCGCGGCCTTGCGTTGCTGGTCGGTCATGCGATTGACGGACGATTCTGCGTTGCGCTGGGTGGCCCAGCGGTTGGCGAGGTGC
>Ga0206813_1070_pt1 | contig 26290 bp, 16 predicted proteins | sample Alteio_BWOrgCont_92_FD_152856 | JGI IMG/M metagenome (GOLD analysis project Ga0206813, IMG submission 152856) | Enriched cells from forest soil in Barre Woods Harvard Forest LTER site, Petersham, Massachusetts, United States -... | ecosystem: Environmental > Terrestrial > Soil > Temperate forest >...
GCCACGCTCGATGGGTCGTCCACGAACCGCTTGAGGCCGGCCTTTTTGATCATCGCGTCGGGCGCCTTCTTCAGCGGCGTGTAGCGCGGATGATGCGCTTCTTTGTAGGGATCGTTTCGCTTCGCGTTGTAGCAGCAGATCATCGACCAGCGCGGCTTGTCGGAATCGTTGCGCGCCGAGGCGTGCAGAAGATTGGAGTGAAAAAACAGTGCGTCGCCCGGTTTCATCACGCAATAGACCAGCTCGTAACGCTTCATCGCCTCCCGCACGCGCTCCATGTCCGCGCCGGCCTGGTCGCCCGATAAAATGTGGTCCACGCGGCCCATGGCGTGCGAGCCCTTGAGCGCTTGCAGGCAGCCGTTTTCCTTGGTCGCCGCGTCCACGGCGATGGAGACGCTGCACAGGTTGGGCGTGAGCACGCCATTTTGATACCAGTAACCGTAGTCCTGATGCCAGGCCCACGCGCCGCCGACCCGCGCGTCCTTCATGATCATCTTGGAGTGGTAGTGATAGGCCTCGTCGTCGAGCAACTGCTCCACCGAATCGACCAGCTTGTGGCAGCGGGCAAACATGCCGTAGATGCCGTCGCCGGGATGGTTCCAAAGCGACAGCCGCACGCTGGCGCCTGTGCCGTCGTCCCTGCTGAACGAGTGCTCGTCGAGCATTCGATCCTCGTGCGCGGCGCGGCTGAGAAGATCCATCTCCTGTTTGTCAAAAAACCTCCGCGCGATGATGAAGCCGTCCCGGTGATAGGCTGCGATTTGCTTCGGGGTGAGCTTTCCCTTTTTCATGGGGGAGAGGAAGGAGGTTAAACGCAAAGACCTAGCGCGGCGGAGCCGCAACCAAAGAGGATTTCACACGGAGATGCTCCGCGCCACAGAGCCGCACGGAGGAAAGACAAAGTGAAGAACGGCCCGTACCTTCCATGACCTCCGCGCGGCTCCCGGTAGCGGAGCGACCCCTCCGTGTGAGCCGCTTTGGCCGCCTGAAATCTACGCACGTGGAGTACATTTTTATGAATTGCACTGCAGAGACACAGAGGTGAACTTTCCCTTTTTCATGGATGGGGCGGGGGGAAGGGGGCGATGAAAAATGAAAAATCAGGTCAGAATCTCGCTGACCACGTTTCCGAAGACGTCGGTGAGGCGGAAATCGCGCCCCTCATGGCGCCAGGTGAGGCGTTCGTGATTTAGCCCGAGTAGATGAAGCAGCGTCGCGTTGAGATCATGGACGTGGACGGGCTTCTCGACGGCGCGGAAGCCGAAGTCGTCGGTGCCGCCGAAGACGCAACCGCCTTTGATGCCCCCGCCCGCCAGCCACATGGAGTAGCCGTAGGGATTGTGGTCGCGGCCGTTTTTTCCTTCGGTGGTCGGCGTGCGGCCGAACTCGCCCGTCCAAACCACGAGCGTTTCTTCGAGCAGTCCGCGGGCGCCGAGATCCCTGAGCAGGGCGGCGCAGCCTTGATCCACTTCGCGCAGGCGCTTGGCCTGCCCGTTGTGATTGTCTCCATGCGTGTCCCAATCTTCGCTGTCGCCGCCGTGGTAGATTTGGACGAACCGCACGCCGTGCTCGACGAGCCGGCGCGCGATGAGGCATTGCTCGCCGAAGCCCGTTCCGTAGAGCGCGCGGGTCGCGGCGCTTTCGTGGGTAATGTCCACGGCCTCCGGCGCGGCGCTTTGCATCCGGAAAGCAAGCTCGTAGGAAGCGATGCGCGCATCGAGTTCGCTGTCGAGCCGCTCGGCCGCATGGCTGCGGTTCATCTCCTGTAAGTAATCCAGCACGGCGCGCTGGTTGCCTCCCTCCAGCTCCGCGGAGGGGGCGAGGTAGGGGATCGGCGTCGGCCCCGTGCCGACGCGCGTGCCCTGATACACGGCAGGCAGGAAGCCGCTGCCCCAAACGCCGGGCCCGGGCTTGAGCGGACGCGAGTGCATGACCACAAACGCCGGCAGATTGCTCGACTCGCTGCCGAGGCCGTAGGAAAGCCAGGCGCCGAGCGACGCGCGGCCCGGCAGCGCTGAGCCGGAGTTCAAGAGCCAGATGGCCGGCGTATGGTTGAAGACATCGTGATGCATGCTCCGGATGACGCAGAGATCATCCGCGCATCCCTGCAAATGAGGGAGCGAGTCGCAGATCTCGATCCCGCTCTCGCCACAGCGCGTGAAGGTTTGCCGGCTGCCCATGAGCTTCTGCTTCTTCACATCGGTAAACTGGAGCTTCAACTCGTGGAATTCCTCCGGCGCGGATTGACCGTCGAATTTGGTCAGCGCGGGCTTGGGGTCGAAGGTGTCCACGTGACTGGGGCCGCCGTGCATGAAGAGATAAATCACGGCCTTCGCCTTGGCCGGGAAATGGGGAGGATGCGGCGCCAACGGATTCAACAACGCCGGCGATTCCGCCGCGTGCAGCCAGCCGTCCCGCGCCAGCAGGGAAGTGAGCGCGATTCCGCCGAGGCCGCCGCCGGCATGGCGCAACCAATCCCGGCGGTTCAGCAATGACGACTTGGGTTCAGTCCACATAAACGAATTCGTTGGCGTTGAGTAAAGCGATGCACCATTCGACCCACGCGGCGCCGCGGGCGGGACGCATGGGCGCATCGGGCGGAATGCCTGTGGGGAGCGCGGAGCCGAGCGGCTCGGTCCTGGCCCATTCGGCTTCGCGATCCTGCAAAAAGAGCAGCGCGCGCTCGCTCTCCGCCGGCCGGATCGGACGGCAAAACACGAGATCCCAGGCCATGGCCGCGGCCTTGGCGGCATCGCCCTGCCCATCCATCCACAATCGGCCGGCCAGCGCGCGCGCATGCGTCAGCGTGCCTTCGCTATTGAGCAACGTGAGCGCCTGCGAGGCCACGATCGTGCAATCGCGACCGGCGCAACTGCTCATGGTATCCGGGCTGTTGAAGGCGTCGAAGAACGGCAGCTTGATCGAGCGGCGCACCACGAGATAAAGGCTGCGCCTTCGCCATTCGCGCTCGTCCTTGACGGGACTCCAGTTCTTGTTGCGCAAGGCCGCCAGCGCCCATGGCTCCACGGAAGGAACGACCGGCGGCCCAAACGGCTTGGGATTGAGCTCACCGGCCACCGCAAGCATCGCGTCGCGCAACTCCTCCGCCTCCAGGCGCCGGCGCGGAAAGCCGGTCAGCAAGCGATCATTGGGATCGGCGCTGCGGGCCTCCATCGAACGAATGCTCGATTGACGATAGGTGGCGGACTCCAGAATGAGCCGGTGGATGTGGCGCAGGTCCCAGCCGCTGGCGATCAGCTCACTCGCCAGCCAGTCGAGCAGTTCGGGATGCGACGGCGCTTCGCCTTGATGACCGAAGTCATTCGCCGTGCGGACCAGCCCCTGGCCAAAGTGCCATTGCCAGACGCGGTTGACGAGCACGCGAGCGGTGAGGGGATTGTCGGCCGCGGTCAGCCACTTTGCGAGCTCGGCGCGGCGTTGCTTCCCGGCCGGCAACGGGCCACCGCCGGGCAGCACCGCGGGCAGGGCCGGCGCGGCTTCGCGCACCGGCATCTCCACTTCGCCCCGGCGCAGCACCTGCACGACGCCCGGTTCTTCGCGCGGCGCCACGCGAATGAAGGCGGGCCGCGTATCGTTCGGGGGGCCTCCTTTTCCTTCCCGCACCTCCTTCAGCTCGCTGTCGGCGAAGATGGATTCCAGCCCATAATAATCGTTCTGGGTCAACGGATCGAATTTGTGATCGTGGCAGCGCGTGCAGCCCATCGTGAGGCCGAGAAAAGCCGCGCCGGTGGTGTCCGCCAGATCGGTGAGCCAGGCGTTTTCGACTTCCTTCGTCCGCTGAATGCCGCCCTCGAACCGCATCGGCCCGACCGTTAGGAAAAGCGCGCCATCCGCCGCATCCGTGGATTCCGGCCAAAGCTCATCGCCGGCGATCTGTTCCTGGATGAAACGATCCATCGGCTTGTTGGCGGCCAGCGATCGCACCAGCCAGTCGCGATACCGCCAAGCATGCGTGAAAAGATAGTCGAGCTCATATCCCGCGCTGTCCGCATAGCGCGCGAGATCCATCCAATGCCGCGCCCAGTGCTCGCCATATTCGGTCGAGGAGAGGAGGCGATCGAGCAAAGCGGTGTAACTCTCCTCGTCGTGCCGGTTCGCGAAGGACGACACCTCTCCCGGGCCGGGCGGCAATCCGGTTACGCCGAAGCGCACACGCCGCAAAAGCGCCTCCGGCGACGCGGGCGGCGCCGGCGAGAGATGCTCCCGCTCGAGCCGTTCGAGGATGAAAAAGTCGATGGCATTGCGCGGCCACGACGTGTTCCGCACCGCCGGCAACGGAGGCCTGACGATGGGCGCGAAGGCCCAGTGCGTCTCATACGCTGCGCCTTCCGCGATCCACTGCTTTAACGCTGCTTTCTGGGAAGCGGTGAGCTGCTTGTGCGTTTTCGGCGGCGGCATCACGTCATCGCCGTCGGCGCTCTCGATCCGCTCCACGAGCGCGCTCTGTTCCGGATGTCCCGGCACGATCGCCACGTCGCCCGACTCCGCCGGTTTCACGGCCACCTCGCGCACGTCGAGCCGCAGCCTCGCTTTGCGCTGCTTGGCGTCAGGTCCGTGACAGGCAAAACAATTCTCCGAGAGAATCGGCCGCACATCGCGATTGAACCGCACCTTGGCGAAGACGCTCGGAGACGCGGCGCCACAGAGAACCAGAGCCGCGAGGACGATTTCCGATGGCCAGCGGCCTCTGAAATCCTGGCGTCGCATTTAGTCACCCCCGCCATTGCGGGCCTCGCGGGATGGGCAACAATTGGACATACGGGATGACAAAGGGGGGAGTTTCCAGGGACCGAAGGGAAATTCGATTTGTCTTCTCTAACGCAGACGGGCGCGTTTGGCCATGCCGGAGATTATCCTTAGCCTCAGGCTAGAACATCCTTCACTACCGTGGCCTTTTCGACGCCGGTGAGGCGGAAGTCCAGGCCTTGCGCTCGATAGGAAAAGCGTTCGTGGTCGATGCCGAGCAGGTGCAAAACCGTGGCGTGGAAGTCGCGCACGTGGACCGGGTCGCGCGCGATGTTGTAGGAAAAGTCGTCCGTCTCTCCGTAGATCGTGCCGCCTTTTACGCCGCCGCCAGCCATCCACATGGTGAAGCAGCGGGGATGATGATCACGGCCGTAGTTCTCGTGCGTGAGGCCGCCCTGCGAGTAGATGGTGCGGCCAAATTCGCCGCCCCAGATGATGAGCGTGCTATCGAAGAGGCCCCGCTGTTTGAGATCCTCGATCAGGGCATAAGTGGGCTGGTCGACGTCTTTGCACTGGCTGGGCATGCGCACTCCGACATTGGAATGGTGGTCCCAGTTGTTGTGATAGATCTGCACGAAACGCACGCCGCGTTCGGTGAGGCGCCGGGCCATGAGCACGCTGTTGGCGAAGGAGCCGGGCTTCTTGGCTTCCTCTCCGTAGAGTTCAAAGGTGCTCGCGGATTCCTTGCTGAGGTCGGTCAATTCCGGCACGGCGGCTTGCATGCGGAAGGCCATCTCGTATTCCGCAATGCGCGTGTGCGTCTCAGGATCGCCCACGGCGCCATAGGTCATCTCGTTGAGTTGGTCCAGGCCGTCGAGCTGGCGCCGGCGCATCCCGGCGGTGACGCCGTTGGGATTGTTGATGTAAAGGATCGGGTCGCCGGAACTGCGAAAGCTGACGCCGGCATGTTCTCCGGGCAGGAAGCCGCTCGACCACAGCTTCCCGGAGATCGCCTGCACTTGCTCCGAGTTGGACGGCTTGGCCACCAGCACGACAAAAGTCGGCAGGTTCTGATTCATCGAGCCGAGCCCGTAGCTCACCCACGAGCCGACGCACGGACGCCCGCCGATCTGTGAACCGGTCTGCATCTCGGTGATCGCAGGCTCGTGGTTGATCGCGTCCGTGAACATCGAGCGGATGAAGGCCATGTCGTCCACGCGCTTCGCCGTGTAAGGCAGGAGCTCCGTGTTCATCCACAATCCGCACTGGCCGGCCTGGCTGAATTTGAATTTCGACGGGGCGACCGGAAACCGCGCCTGGTTGCTCGTCATGCCGGTGAGGCGCTGTCCGTTGCGGATGCTGTCGGGCAGGTCCTTGTCGTACATCTTCACCATCTCCGGCTTGTAGTCGTAGAGATCGATCTGCGAAGGCCCGCCGACCATGTGGAGATAGATGATGTTTTTCACCTTCGGCGGAAAGTGCGGGACCGCCGGCTTGTCTTCCCCCGCGAGCGCGCGGCTGAGATGGCCGCCGAGCAGCGAGCCGAGCGCCGCGGCCCCGATGACGTTGCGGCCCTGCGCGAAAAACTGGCGCCGGGTCAGCGCCAGCCGTGTCTCGGCGGGAAGGTTGGCAAAAAGATGGGAGTTGCAGTTCATGGCGTGGATTTACTTGTTGAGAGCTTCGTCGAGATTGAGCAATTGGCTCGCGACCATGGTGAAGGCGGCGAGCTTGGGCGCTGGCAGGGCGTCATCCGCCTTGCTCTCGCCGATGCTGAGGAAGGACTTTGCGTTCTCCGGTTGCGCGGCAAATTCCGCTTCGAGATCGCTCTCAGTCCGCGTCACGATGCCGGTCTCCGCGGTGGATAGCGGGCGCAGCAGCACGCGTTCGCCTAATTCGGCGATCGCTGCCGAGGGATCAGGATTGTCCTTCAATACAAGCTGCGCGAGACGCCGCGCCGCTTCGACAAACTGCGGATCGTTCAGCGTCACGAGCGCCTGGAGCGGCGTATTGGTGCGCTCGCGCCGCACGGTGCAGGCCTCGCGCGTGGGCGCATTGAAGACCTCCATGTTCGGTGATGGCGACTGGCGTTTCCAGAAGTTGTACACGGTCCGGCGATAAAGGTTCTCGCCCTTGTCCTGCGTGTAGCGGGAGCCGCCGAGCCCCACGACCTCCCAGATATTGTCCGGCTGATACGGCTTGGTTCCCGGCCCGCCCATCTTCGGTGAAAGCGTGCCGCTGGCCGCCAGCGCGTAGTCGCGGATCATCTCCGCGTCCATGCGGAAACGCGGCCCGCGCGAAAGGAGCCGGTTCTGCGGATCCTTCTCCAGCTTGTCCGCTGTGATCGTCGCTGCCTGCCGATAGGTCGCCGATGTCACGAGGAGCGTGAAGAATTTTTTCACGTCCCAGCCCGACTCACGGAACTCCACCGCCAGCCAGTCGAGCAACTCCGGGTTCGACGGGCGATCGCCCTGGGCGCCGAAATCCTCCGCCGTCCTCACGATACCCGTGCCGAAAAGTTCCTGCCAATAGCGGTTCACTGTCACGCGCGCGGTAAGCGGATTCTCCGGCGACACCAGCCACTGCGCCAGGCCCAGCCGGTTCTTCGGGGCGCCCGCGGGCATCGGATGCAGCGCGCTGAAGCCTGCCGGCGTGACCTTCTCGCCGGGCTTGTCGTACGCGCCGCGCATCAGGATGTTCGCCATCGCTTCTCCCGGCTTCTCCTCTTGAATGTGCGAGACGGTGGCGCGTTCCTGGATCTCCGTCTTCTCGTTCTCGAGTTCCTCGATGTAATACGCGCTCACGATCGACGGACCGTCGAGATTATCCACGTAGAAGTTCAGCAGCGCCGCCTTCTGCGCGGGCGAGCGCTTCTGGGGCGCCACGGCGAAGGCCTCGCGAAGGCTTTGCTCGTTCGGTAGCGAACGGGCCTCGCCCGTGCTCAGCTCGCGCAAATACACGCGCACGTCCTGCACCTGCCCGCCCTCGAATTTGGATTGCGTCTCGCGCTGGCCGATGCGCAGCGCCACGGCGGCGCGCGTCGTGCCTTTCAGCGCCTTGCCCTGCGCCACGACCACCTGCAGGCGGCCATCCACAAAGAGGCGGAAACCCGCCGACGAGCCCGATCCGTCGTAAGTCACCAGCACGTGCTGCCATTTGCCGGGACGCGCGGTTGCGCCTTTCGAGATCACGCGCAGGGCGGCCGCCCCCTGCCGGGTCGCGAGCTGGGCGCCAAACTTTCCGCTCTGCACAAACAGCTCCCAGCCTTGCAGTCCTTTGCGGTCGTCCATCCGCGCCACGATTGCGCCCTCCTTGAAGTTGGCCGGCACGTTCACCCAGGCGCCCACCGAGAAAGGCTGGTCGCTATCGAGGTCCGCGAGATCCCCGAGGTCGAAGTGCGCGTTGTTGGTGAAGGCCGGCGCGCGCCCGAACTTGCCTCCGTCGCGCCATTCGATCGGCCCGCTCGCCTTGAACGACGCATCCTCTCCGTTGTTCTCGGCGCGCACATCCACCCCCGCGCCTTCGTCGAGCGGCAGCCGCACCGCAAGGGACGCGGGGCTGATTTCCACCTGTTCGGGCTTCGCCGTCGCGAGCCATTGCTCGGATTCCTTCGCGGCCTCCGGGCGCCGCTTCGCGAGTTCTGCGTTTGCGTCCGCGATGACCTTTGGCAACTCCGCAAAGCGCTTCTCATCCGTCGTAACAGGCAGATAGATCACCGGCTTCGTGTCCTTCACATTGCCATCACTCGCGGGCTGCGTGGTATTCCTGAAATACGCCGTCATCGAATAAAAATCCTTCTGCGTGATCGGATCAAACTTGTGGTCGTGGCACGCCGCGCAATTCGCCGTGAGCCCCAGCCATACCCACGAGGTCGTCGTCACGCGGTCGTTCGCATACAGCGCCAGGTTTTCCTCGGCGATGGTCCCGCCCTCGGCGGTCGTCGCGTTGCAGCGGTGAAAACCCGTGGCAATGAGCTGTTCCCGCGTCGGGTGGGGCAGCAGGTCGCCCGCGATTTGTTCCACCGTGAATTGATCGAATGGCATGTTGCGATTGAACGCAGCGATCACCCAGTCGCGATACGGCCACATCTCCCGATAGGCGTCGATATGGATGCCGTGCGTGTCCGCGTAGCGCGCTGCATCCAGCCAGTAGCGGCCCCGATGCTCGCCCCATTGCGACGTGGCCATGCACTTCGCCACCAGCTTTTCGTAAGCGTCCGGCGCCGTGTCGTTCACAAAAGCCTCCACATCTTCCGGCTTCGGCGGCAATCCCGTAAGATCCAGCGTCACGCGCCGCGCCAGCGTGCGGCGGTCGGCTTCCGGCGCCGGCTTGAGCCCGGCGTGTTCGAGCCCCGCGAGGACATAGGCATCGATCGGGTTCCGCACCCAGCCCTTGTCCTTCACCTCAGGCAGCGGCGCGCGCTGCGGCGGCTCGAAAGACCAGTGTTTCTGATACTTCGCGCCCTGCTCGATCCAGCGTTTCAAAGTCTCTTTTTCCCCCGCGTCCAGCGTCTTGTGCGATTTCGGCGGCGGCATCACCTCGTCCTTGTCGTCACTGATGATCCGCTGCCACACATCGCTCTTGTTCAGGTCCCCCGGCACGATTGCCCGCACGCCGTCGATTTCCGCGGTCGCCCCTGCAAGCGTATCCAGCCTGCGATCCGCTTTGCGCGCCTTCGGATCGAAGCCATGGCAGGCAAAGCATTTATCCGAGAGAATCGGCCGCACGTCGCGATTAAACGATAAATCCGCCGCCGCGGCGCCGCCGCCACCGGTAACGGCAAGAGCGACGACAATCCCTAATCCCTGGAATGCAAAGTTCAGCTTCATATCAAGGAGTACAATAATCCAATTCGCGCCAAAACTCTTGGGCTTGTTAACAAAATCCACAGATTTCATTTACCCGTCCCTGCCACCGACCGTCACGGACAAATCCCCGCTCGCCGCTCGTATCCCATTTTCCATCTTTCATTTGCCATTTGCCATTCCCCTCCGTGTGCCCGCGCGCCGCCCACATTCCGCCCCTTTTCATTTTTCATTTTGCAATGCCCTCCGCGTTCCCGCGCCACCGCCCGCACTCCGTTTTTTCCATCTTCCATCTGCCATTTTCCATTCTCCCCCCTCACCCCTGCGATCTCCCCTTCGCCGCCGCCCTGCCCGGCGCCATCCCCCGCGGCGAAATCTTCGCCTTGCGCGAATACCCATCTTCGATCACGCGCAGCTCCACCTCCACCTCGCCTCCCGGGAACGCCCGGATCACCTCTTCCACCTCGGGTTGCTCGCCCCCGCGCTCCACCGCCACGCCCGAGAGATTCGGCATATCGCGCAGCCGCTTGTCGAAAGGGAAGCGCATATCGTCCCAGAGCGAAAGGTTCCCATCGGGCCGGCCGGCCTGCATCCGCGCGCACTCGAAGAAGCGGAAATGCCCGACATTGTGCCTGGGCTTGTAGCGACGCTTCACCTCCAGGGGCGGCGCCCCTGGGGGCGGAAGCGGCGTGTCCTTGGCGAGAACCACTTCGCACAAAATCTCGCGGCCCGCTTCCCCCTCGCGGAACACGCCGATATTCCGCGTCAGCTTTTCCGAGATCCGCCGCACCCCGCCTTCGGCCATGTGAATCGCGAGCCCGATGGCGATCGACCCAAACGGATGCGGCGAACGGTGGACGCGATGCAGCCCGAACCGCTCGCGCAATGTTCTGTAAACCGGCGGAAAACTGCTTTGCCCTCCCACCACATACACGCCGGCCAGCGCTCTTTCTTCCACTCCGGCCCCGTCGTGGGCCCCGCGCAGCGCGTCGTCCATTGAGGCCAGACTCGCCGCGATGAGCGGGCCGCACGCGGCATAGACCTCGTCCGCCGGGAGCGCCACCGTCTCCGGAATCTCGCGCCCCGCCCCCACCTCCGGCACGGCCGCCAGAGCCACCCCGAGGTCGATCACCAGCTTGCGCGTGCTCGGGTTCACCGCCTCCTTTTGCAACCGGCACTCGTCCAGGAGGATCTCGCGAAAGAGCGGCGTCGCCGCGTTCGCGTCCAGCCCGGCCCTTTCCAACGCCAGTTGGTAAATCACGTTGTCAAAGTCGTCGCCGCCCAGTCGCGACACGCCCGCCGATCCCACCACGTCGCCGCCGTGCTCGTCGATCCGCAGCACCGACGCGTCGAACGTGCCGCCGCCCAGATCATAGACCAGAACATGTTCGCGCTGGCTCGAAAGCGTGCGCTTTTGGCGGTGGGCATACTCGCAGGCTGCGGCCGAGGGCTCATTGAGCAGGCGCACCACCTTGAAACCCGCGGCCCCAAAAGCGTCCACCGTGAGCAGGCGCTGGCCGCTCGAGGAATTCGCCGGCACGCTGATGGCGGTCTCGAGCGCTTCCTTCGGGCTGCGTCCGGAGTGCTTGCAGATCAGCTCCCGCACATGCGAGAGAAACCCCGCGAACAGATCGCACAGCAGATACGCGCGCCCGGCCAGTTCCACCTCCGTGAGCGGCCCGGCGCCGTGCAGCAGCCGCTTCATCGATCGCAGGACGCGCCACCCCGGCTCGCGCGCGGCCCTCACCGCCGCCGCGTCTCTTCCATAGAGCAAGCGCCCATCCGGATGGGCGGCGAGCATGGAAGGGCAAACGTCGTGCTCCCCAAGCGGCGCCACGGGATAATTCCCGCGATCCACCAGCGCGGCGACCGTGTGCGTAGTCCCAAAATCGATTCCAAGGCGCATGGGAAAACCTAATTTGAAGCCGCGCCCGCGCAAACCAGCGCTGCGGAGCAGTGATTCTGCGCCGGAAACTTCCGGCGAGTGCAGGCCCCCGCGATGCTCCATCGCGTGGATCGCCTAGAAGAAACGTGGATTTCAGAGAGACTCATGAGCGTCATTCGGTTCACTTTCGAGCATCGCCGCATGCCCAGCTTTGCCAAGTATTTTTCCGCGACCCCGCCGCCGCGATGCCGAAGGCATCATAGCCTGTAGCCGGGGGTTAATCCCGCAACTGCGGGAGACACCACCGGTCTCCACGCGCAAACGCCCCACCCCAAGGGCGTGGCAGCCATTCCGCCTTTTTCATTCCAACCGCCGGGTAGTGCCCTGGTTTGAAAATGTTCCACAAATAAAGGGCGTCGACTCAATAGACAGCAGCAGTCTCATCAATCACGAACTTTGCATTGTTCGCTTTGCACCAAGCCTCCAATTCGGACTTTAGCTCCGGCCATAGATCGCGCGCCCATAAGGGGGATTTAAGCTTCCAAGCGTCTTCGGTTGGCAAATAAGCCCCCAACCGTCCCATTGTCAGTTCGAGCACGAACGAACCTCCGTGACAGGTGCAGACAAGCTCTTCTTTCCATCTTGGTTGAAATGTGAATGTGTTCATTTTTGGATTTGCGGGTATGCCGCGGCAAATTAGGGCACTACCAATCGCCACGCCGCCGCCGTCACGCTGGCAAAAGCCTGTATCGGCTCTCAATAAACTGCCGCCGGTTCTCCTCCTCATCCTCCAGTCTCTCCGCGGCCAGCCACGCGCGATAATGGTCCGGATTGATCGTCACATTTCCCGACTTGCCATGCCGGGCCCTTGCGAGTTTCGCCAGGGTCATCGTGAACGACTTCTGCGCCACAAGACTGCGCTGCGGATAAAAAAAGGCGCAATCCGCTTCGTTCGCGAACTCCACCAGCATCAGCATCTTCCCACGCATTTCCGCCGGCAGACCATGGTCTTTCGCCCACGCTTCGACACTTTCCCGTTGTTGCTCCCAGTTCATGCAACGAAGCTGGCTCAAATGCCCCCGGCGCGCAAGCCGCGCTGTCACCCTTGTCACGTCTTTCGCCCCTTGCGAAACCCCGCCTTAAAGCCGCGCCGGAACGCCTGATTCATCAACGCCGCATACTGCTCCGCGCTCGCCAGATCGCCGCACCCCAGAATCACATTCCCCTCCCAATCCACCACGCGAAACCGCCCCTCTTCCGGCTGGACCGTGTACGGCGCCGTCTCATCAGAATCGATCATGTCCCCAACCGTGCCCGATCACCCGCCAAAAACCAGACCCGATTTGCGTTTGGGTTCGGTTCCGAATGGGGCTTACTTAACCAGTTTTTTTAACCGAGGATAACGAATGGGCGCGGATTACAGTCCCGCAGTCGCAGGATATTCGCGCGCATCTACAGTGCAATTCATGAAAATGTACTCCACGCGCGTAGATTTCAGGCGGCCAAAGCGGCTCACACGGAGGGGTCGCTCCGCTACCGGGAGCCGCGCGGAGGGTCACGGAAGGTACGGGCCCTTCTTCACTTTGCCTTTCCTCTGTGCGGCTCTGTGGCGCGGAGCATCTCCGTGTGAAATCCTTTTTGGTGCGGCTGCGCCGCTAGGTTATCCGCAGTTTCCTTCTTCAACTCACTTCGGCCCGAATCCCTCGCGAATCTTCCCATCCGCGCCGATCAGCGGCTGCGGGTTGGCGACCCGCCCCAGCGGGCGAACGCCAGGCCCGATACCGTCGAGGCCGAGGTCGTCCTTCATCGCATCGGCCAGCGCGCGGAGGCGCGCCACCTCGCTCGGATTCGCCTCCGCGACATTCGTGGATTCACCGATGTCGGAGTCCAGGTTGTAAAGCTGGTCCTGCCCCACCGCATTCTGCTTTTTCGCATTCTTCCCCGCCGGTGGATCCGCCGAAGCGAAGCGCAGCTTCCACGGCCCGGACCGCACACCTTGAAGCTTGAGGCCGTTATAATAGTAAAAGACCTCGTGCGGAGATTTCGCGCCCTCCTCACCCGCCAGCACCGGCCAGAGATCCCCGCCATCGAGCTTGCGGTCCGCCGGCGCCTTCCCGCCCGCGAGTTTCACCAGCGTGGGCAGCACGTCGAACATGCCCGAGATCGCGTCACTCGATGTCCCCGCGGGAATTTTTCCCGGCCACCACGCAATGGTCGGTTCCCGCATGCCGCCTTCCCACGTCGATCCCTTGAAGCCGCGCAACGGCGCGTTGACCGCCCGCGGAGTTCCGCCGTTGTCGGACGTGAAAAGCACGAGCGTCCTGGAGTCGAGATGCAGTTCGCGCAACGTATCGAGCACCCGGCCCACGCTCCAATCCACCTCCTCCACCCAGTCGCTGTAGTTGCCGCGCGGCGATTGCCCCGCCCATTTCTTGCCGGGATAAATCGGGAAATGCACGGCGTTATGCGGCAGATAGAGGAAAAACGGCGTGTCCTTGTGGGCCCCGATGAACTTCACCGCCGCCGTGGTGTAACGCTCCACGAGCCCCTGCTGCTCGTCCTGCCTCACCCGCGCGATGACCGTTTCGTTTTCCACCAGCGGCAGCGGCGGCTGATTCGGTCCCGCCAGTCCCGTCTCTGCGATGCTGGCCGGGGCGGATCGCTCACTGTCCGCCGCACGCTTCGGAAGCGGCTCCCCCAGGCTGCTCTTCGATCCGTCCTCGCCCGGCCCCATGTCGTTCGAGTAAGGCAGCCCGAGATAGTAATCGAATCCGCGGCGCGGCGGCAAAAACTCCGGCTGATCCCCGAGGTGCCATTTGCCGATGCACGCCGTCGCATAGCCCGCCTCCTTCAACAACTCCGCCACCGTCCGCTCGGCCGGATTCAAGCCCACCGCCGAAATCGGGAAAAGCACGTTCGGAATCGGCAGCACGCGCTTGGGATAACAACCGGTCATCAACGCCGAGCGCGACGGCGAGCAAACCGGCGCCCCATAAAAGCTCGTCAGCTTGCGCCCCTCCTTCGCCATGCGATCAAGATTCGGCGTCCGATTGATCTTCGACCCAAACGGCCCAATGTCCGCATACCCCATATCATCAATATTGATGACAACGAAGTTGGGCTTTACCGGCGCCATCTCCGCCGCGCGAACCACCGCAAGCGGTGTCAGACAAAGGCTGAGGAGACTGAGAAGGATGAGGGGGGTGGGAACAGTGAGGAAACGTTTCATCGGGGGACTGCCAACAATAGTTCCGCCCCCGCGCTCAGCGCCAGAAAATCAACGAACAGCCGCTCTCCCGCCCTTTTTCCATCTTCCATCTTCCATTCCCCCGTCTCCCCATTCGCGTTTATTCGCGTCTATTAGCGGTTTCCCTCCCGTCCCGCCTCCCTCCCATTTTTTCACAGCCTCAAATCCAAATTCATGCCATAAACCACCCTCATGGACATCTCCAGCACCCCCACCTCCCGCCGCTCCTTCCTCACCGCGCTCGGCGCCCTTGCCGCCGGCCCGCTCCTCGCCCGCTCCTTCGAAAAAAACGCCCCGCCCATCCGCTACCCGGACCCCGACATCATCGTTTTGGAAGACGCATTCAAGAAAATCAAAATCGGCAACGCCGCCATCGAGCGCATCCACACCGGCATGCGCTGGGCCGAAGGCCCCGCCTGGAGCGGCCCGGGCCAGTACCTCATGTGGAGCGACATCCCGAATAACGCCCAAATGCGCTACCTGCCCGAAGACAGCCACGTCAGCGTCATGCGCAAGCCCTCCAATTACAGCAACGGCAACACCTTCGACATGCAAGGCCGCCAGGTCTCCTGCGAACACGAGACTCGCCGCGTCGTCCGCTACGAACCGAACGGCACCGTCACCGTCCTCGCCGACAAATTCGGCGGCAAACCCTTCAACGCGCCGAACGACATTGTCGTCCACCCCGACGGCGGCATTTGGTTCTCCGACCCCGGCTACGGCGCTCTCTTCGAGTATGAAGGCAAAAAACAGCCGCTCGAACTCAAGGAAGCCGTCTATCGCATCGACCCCGCCACCGCGAAGGTCGAGATGGTCACCGACGCCCTCTTCAAGCCCAACGGCCTCTGCTTCACGCCCGACTACAAAAAACTCTACATCTGCGACACCGGCGCCTCCCACTACAAACAGGCCCCGAAAAACATCCAGGTCTGGGACGTCACCGACGGCCGCAAGATCAGCAATGGGCGGCAGTACATTTCCATGGACATGGAAGTGAAAGGCGAAAAGGTCGCCGGCATGGCCGACGGCATCCGTTGCGACACCGACGGCAACGTCTGGACCGGCGGAGGCTGGGTCGGCCCCGGCTACGACGGCGTCCACATCTTCTCCCCCGAAGGCCAGCGCATCGGCCTCATACTGCTCCCCGAAATCTGCGCCAACGTCTGCTTCGGCGGCCCCCGCCGAAACCGCCTCTTCATGGCCGCCGCCCAATCCCTCTACGCCGTCTACGTAGAAGCCTTCGGCGCCCACTTCTGCTAAGAAAAAGATGGAGGTCGGAGGCATTCCGCGCCCTGCGCGCTGTCCAAAAACTTTGTCACCCTGAGCTTGTCGAAGGGCCTCTAATATCATCCGTACTTCTAACGCGACGCCTCAGATGTAATCCACGTCCATCCGGTCATCCTCGTCCCCTCCATCACCTGCGCCCATGCCCGCCATCTGCAGTAAAATCTTTCCGCCGCGTCCGTTCGCTGCAGCGCATGGTTAGGCGTCGCGGTCATCGGTGAAAAGTTTTCCCCCACAAAAAGGACAATGGTCGGCCGCGATCGCAATTCTTGCGTTCATCTGGGTAAGCGCATTGCGACAAGCAGGACAACGCAAACCGAGTCGCCTTATCTGTCGGCGATCATACCATCCATGGACGGCAAGTAGACCGACGATCGCTGCGAAAAAACAACCTTGAAATGCGGATTTCTGGAACGGCGTCGATGGCGGTAAAAAACGAAGCACTGTCCAACCAATGCCGATGATCACGAATACGAGTGGGACAAACAGTAATCGCCGAATGATGTAAGATTTGCTCCGGGTGATGAAAAGTTCCTTTGTCATTGATCGATCGCGCTAGCAACGTCTAACACGAATTAGACGAAGGGCGGTTTCGCCTATGTCGTCGGACCCTCTGAGGCAAGCGGGGAAAAGCGATAGCACGGATTCAGCATTGTCAGGCTAAACGCGGAACTCAATCCACAATTCCGTGTGTGGGCATGTTGGAGAGGGGACGCGCGGCTCCGTCAAACCCGCGTGCGGGGGGACCATGACCTCCTCCGCCGCCCGCTCCGCGTTCCGCTTGGCGGCTTCGATCGAACGTCGGGAGTCATGCAACCCGACACCGTCATCGGACTTTAAATCGGCGATTGAACGCCCCTCCTAGGGAATAGATGAGCGCTTTCTCGCATCCAGTCCCACGGAACTGGGCCACCTCATTTCTCTCGCTCCCTGAAATTCTCCTGCAAACCTACTGATGCCCCGAGCATCCATCGGCCCATTCCCCTTCTTCCCATGGCAATCTACATCCGTAAAAACAATGAGCAGATCGGTCCTTTCGACGAAAACCAGGTGCTCGACGGAATTCGAGACGGCGTGTACGCGTCGAACGATTTGGCGTGGCGTGAAGGGATGGCGGGTTGGGAGCCGTTGGAAAGCCTCTACCCATCCTCATCGGTCCCGTTGCCCGGTCCGCCTCCTCTTCCACCGTCGGTTGTCGCGCAAAAGGAACAGCACATCGGCGATAGCGCGGGAGTTCGGCTTCTCCTGCCGGTGGGCCGATCCGGCTGGGCCATCGCGGCAGGGTATCTCGGCCTTTTTTCGGTGCTCATCGCTCCCGCGCCCATCTGCCTGGCAGTCTCGATCATTGCGATCAGCGACATTCGAAAAAGCAAATCCGCGGAGCACCCCAGGCACGGAATGGGCCGGGCGATATTTGGCCTCGTCATGAGCGTCCCTGGCACGATCATTATCGTATGCTGGTTGGTTATCTACTTGCTCCCCAAGAATTAAGTGTGAAGTAGCCATCTATCAAGTGCGCGAGAGGGCGCTTCAGGCCGTGCTCAGGGGAATCAAGGGTGAGTGTGATCACCTGCTGGATGCGATTGCAGAATCACCCCGTTGCCGCCGGCAGACCTCGTTTCATGAAGAGGCCAGTTGAACAACAGGGACCATGAACAAAATGTGGAAGAGAGCCTTCGCATGCACGGGGGGGAGCGGTAGGGGAGGTTTCGGTTCGAGGTAGCTGCGCTGTGGTGATTGAACTTGGAAAGCCCCCGATTTTCTCCAAGGTCGCGAGCGTGATCCCTCCACTACCGACGATTCCGATGGCCCGAGCCTGTCGTGCCATTCCACGCAGGTGGGCCGCCGAGGGGGGCGTAGAGCAAAAGCCAATCCCGCGCGCGCTCCTCGCGCTTCTCGCCTCATTTGGGTGGATCGTTTCGGCGTATTCGATCCATGCCGGGGCGCCGGACGCCGGTGAGCTTTCGGCGGCCAGGGAATGGGCTCAAACGTCGTTCCTTGCGGACAGCCCCCGGGCGCCTTTCAGTTTCGTGTATGGCGGGAAGCCGTCGAGCGAGTCGCTCGGGGAATGGAAGCTCAAGCGGCAATCGCGCGAGTTGGATGGGCGGCGGAGCGAGCGCACGCTGAGCTGGATCGATGCCGCAACGAATTTGGAAGTGCGATGCGTCGCGGTGGCCTACGCCGAATTTCCGGTGGTGGAATGGACCGTCTATTTCAAGAATAACGGCGCCGGGAATACGCCGATTCTCGAAAACATTCAGGGGCTCGATGTCCGTTTCAAACGGCAATCGGAAGGCAAATACATTCTTCACGGCAACAAGGGCGATTCCTGCGCGGCGGATAGCTATGAGCCGTATGCGAACACGCTGGACCCGGGCGTCGTGAAACGATTCTCGCCGCCCGCCACGCCGGCCGTGGCATCGGGAAAGTCCTGCGACGGGCCGGCTGGCTGGCCCTATTTCAATCTGCAGATGCCCGGCGGAGGAGTCATCGTGGCTGTAGGGTGGCCGGGGCAATGGGCCGCATCGTTCGCCCGCGACCAGGATCGCGGCATCCAGGTGGCCGCCGGGCAGCAACTCGCCCATCTCTATCTCAAACCCGGCGAGGAAATCCGCACACCACTGAACGTTCTGCTCTTCTGGCAGGGAACAGACGTGGCGCGGGCGCAAAATCTCTGGCGCTCTTGGTATCTGGCGCATGTGCTTCCCCGGGTCCACGGGGAGATGCAGGGGCCGGTCGCATCGATTCAGACCGACGGCTCCCTGGCATCGTGGCCGCGCGTGCAGACCTTTCTCGACGCGGGCGTCAAACCGGACGTTTGCTGGCGGGACGCCGGAGGCCGCGGCACGTGGTATCCCAGCAGCGCGGGGCCTTACACCGGGGATAAGACGTGGTTGAACACCGGAACGTGGGAACCCGATCCGGCGCGACTTCCGCAAGGATTCAAGCCCTTCAGCGACAAGGCGCGCTCTCTGGGGATGCAGTTCCTCTTATGGTTTGAACCGGAGCGGGTCGGCGATCCCAACTCGTGGCTGGGCGTTCATCATCCCGAGTGGCTGCTGCCTGGAAATAGCGCGGGCTCTGTGCTGAACGAAGGCGATCCGGGAGCCTTGAAGTGGTTGACCAATCATCTCGACGAAATGATTAAATCCCAGGGGCTGGATTGGTATCGTGAAGATATGAATGGCGGCCAATATGGGACAGCTTGGAGGAGGAATGACTCTGAGGACCGCCAGGGAATCACCGAGAATCTGTATGTTCAAGGGCACCTCGCACTTTGGGATGAGCTAAGGCGCCGCAATCCTAACTTGCGCATCGACTCCTGCGCCTCGGGCGGTCGGCGCAATGATCTGGAAACCATGAGACGAGCGGTCCCGCTCTTGCGCAGTGATTTTCAACACCCCGCGATGCCGGGAGTGATCGAGGGGAACCAGGGTCACACCTACGGCATTTCGTCGTGGCTGCCCTGGAACGGTTCCGGCGTTTACTTCATCGACAGCTACGCGGTTCGCAGTTTCTTGCTGCCCGGCTTTGATGTAATCCCACCGGGAGATTGGGGGCGGTCGGAGACAGCGAGGGCAGCCGTGAAAAAGGCTTACGACGAAGGTCGCCGGGTGGGATCGCTGATGCTCGGCGATTATTTCCCGCTGACAAATTACAGTCTGCAAACCGACCGATGGATCGCCTGGCAATTCCATCGGCAGGACCTGGAGAAGGGCGTCGTGCAAGCGTTCCGGCGCGCCGATGCCAGCGAGCAAACGCTCACCGTCGCGCTCCGCGGTCTCGACCCCGGCGCCCGCTATGAAATGGAGAATCTCGATGGCGGCAAAGAGACGCTCAGCGGTCGCGACTTGATGGGCGGCTTCGTGATCACGTTGAAAACCAGGCCGGCGGCGGCGGTGTTCACTTATACAAAGAAATGACGTAAATTGTCAGGTCGCGGGGGTCTGTCCTTTAGATTTATAATCGCCGGAATTTGCTGAACACCTCCGCTCACCCACTTTCCGCTGGTCCGGTCCTCTCCCCGGTTGCTCCGCGCGATCCGTAGCGTCGCGGGGTCCGGTCAATAATTTTCAATGCCCGGATTGGCATGAGCGCCCTCAAGCATATCCGAATATGGCGTAGTATTGGAAACCGCCGGCCAATACCCTGATCGCCAGCGGAAAGTCCCTCTTGCATTTTAAGCGGTAAGAATATCGAATCGAACTGGAATGGCGCGCCTACTGATTCAACTAAAGGACAGTGCATCCGTGGCTTGCAATCTGAGCGACCATGTAACCTCCATAGGTAGGCATCCGGACAGCACCGTCGTTCTCGACGATGCTTCCGTATCGAGCCATCACGCAGAGATCATCGTAGCCGATGGACGCCATACCCTGCGGGACCTTCGCTCCACTAACGGCACTAAGGTAAACGGAAAGGCAACGAGCGAGATAACGATCGTAAAGGGAGACATCATTTCCTTCGGCGCGGTCGAGTGCATTTTTGAGGATCTCATAACGCCAAACGAACCGGCACAGACGGATCCTGCTACAGGCGCCAAAATCGAAGCGCTTCTCCAGAAATGCGGGCCTTTGTCAAATCCAGTGATTCTGGGGCGGCGTTTCGTGGAATACATCCTGGTTTTGGCATTGGGGCTCTTCCTTGCGGGCGTCCTTGTTGCCGGGTTCACCATGTTTTTCAGGTCGCCTATGGCGAAAAGCGCGCCGCAATGGCGCGCGATAGCCACGTTCGTGAGTTTGTTTCTCGCTGCGCCGTTGATGGCTCTTTCTCAATGGCTTCTCTTCCGGCTCGACAGGCGGGGTGAGCAAAACTTGTGTCTGTTTCTGCGCGTCTTTCGCGCCGAAGAAAGCCATGGTAATCTTCCGGCCTGGCTAAAGGCTGCCTTGGGACACGAATTCAAGCTTTCGGGAATCCGGCCCCCGGCGGCCCGGGCTTCGTGGCTTTCCATCATCGGCAGTCCGGCGCTTACCGGACTCTGTTTGCTGGGATCTCCCCTATTCGAGTTGGAGGCGTCCGAACGCAACTGCACGGCGCGGCTGCTGGCCACACTCTCCCGAACGCGCCTCGTTTTTATCGACATGCGCGAGCTCGACTCGCATCTGCGGGAACAAATCTATCTCGCGTGCGTCACACTCTCTCCAAAGAGATGCGTTTTTATCGTTGATGACAGTATTTTGCTCGAGGATTGGCGGCTTCGCATCATCGAAACGCTTGGCTACGCGGGACCCAGCGACGAATTGCGAATGCTCGTCTGGCCACGGGATGAATCTCCGGACGAACGCGCTTTTTTTACGGCAATGGAGCGGCTGATCGTCTCAATTCCCAACGGGCCGGTTAAGGTTCCACCTGTCGCAGTATCGCATGTTTGCGCTAAGACCAGCCGGCTCGACTGGAAGACTCCCTGGTTGGAACGGGATTCCGCCATTGTCGTTGCGTATCTAATAGCCCAACTGATCGCGATTCCGCTGCTCCTCGCATTCGCCGGGACAATACTTCGGTTTTCCGGGGTTGCCCTCCCGGTTGCGCAAGCAGCTTACATTTTCGTGTTTCTCGCTGTATCCGAAGTTATTTTTTGGGATGCGTGGCTCCGGTTGCTTGGGCAGGAGAATCTGGCGAAGAGGCTGAACCCTTTCGGACTGCATGCTTTTGGGCGATTGCGGGCGGCCGCGGCATTGAAGGTGGCCGGAGTCGCCGTGTGGGTTGTCGGCATTCTGCTCGCAGTATCGGCGTTCAGGGAAGTTAGAGAGAAAAGCCGTCGTATTGTCACTGAGATTTATGCCCGGCAGCTTGAGAGCACAATATTCGTCTATCAAATGGATCACGAGAAGCGCTTCCCGGTGGAGCGATCGGACAACAAACATACTTTTGTGGTCATGACACCCGACAGCTATATTCTTACCGCCTTGCTCAACGACAGGCTGTTCGCGGACGGGCGACAGGCCATGAAATTCGCCGCGGACGGTTGGGGCACTCCTTTCCATATCTGGATGGATGTGAAGAAGGAGGGAGTTATCGTGATTCCGGGGCATCCCGAAGACTTCAAGGCCACAATGGTAATACAAAGCGCCGGCCCAGATCGAATCTTTGGCAACCAGGATGATGTGTTCGTCACATTTAGTGAACCGTCGATCCAACGGCCGAAGGCTTCACCGCCGCCAAGGTGATCGAGTATCCCATCAAAGCATACAATTCACTTGGGTCGTGGCGGGAATAGGTAGATTCGTTTGAAGCGCATGGCGTTTCCATGAGGCTCGTCTCGGCGGCGGAGCCCTACTTCCGTCCGAGCGCCTCGCGCAGGATCGGCTCAAACACCGCGGTCTGCCGCACGAAGCCGAGATCGTTGGGGTGGGAGCCGTCCGTCGAGCCCTCGCCATCTTCGCCGATGAGATGGTCGCCCGGCACATAGTACAGCTTCTTAATGCCCTCTTTGATCAGCGCATCGTAGCTCTCGCGCAGGGCCGCGTGGTTGTCGTCGTTGTATTTGTTCCTCGCCGGCAAAATCCAGGAGTATGCATAGCGCCGGTCTTCCACCAGGACGATGGGTGTTTCGGGCCTCGCGGCGCGGATCAGTTTCACGAGGGGTCCGCATTTCTGCCGCACCTCCGCGGGACCCATATTCGGGAGGCAATCGATGACATACGCCGCGGCATCGATCTTCACGAGGAACTCGCCCACCCCGGTGTCCATCTTGCCGTTCCCGGAAAACCCGAGATTGACCACTGGGATTTCCAGATGCCTGCCCAGAATTGCGGTATGCACCATGCCGGGCCGCGAGGCCGAGGCGCCATGCGTGATCGATGTCCCATAAAAAACGACCGGCTTTTCCGTGCGCGGCACCAGACCCTCGAACTTCGCTTCCGGCGGAACCCCGACCTCCAGGGATTCCACGCCGTTATAAAGCGGAAGATAAGCCGCATACTCCCGCATCGCCGGCGGAAGATCGGAGATGATGGCTTGCTTCACTTCCTTTTTGTCCGGCTTCGCCACGCCCACCCATCTCAGTTTCCCATTTTCATCCCGGGCATACAGGTCGATCCCGCTGGCGCCGATGGCCGTCATGTTTGGCAACGCGAGCCGCTCGGAGCGCAGAACGTAGTGCGCCCAGATGGTCTTCGCATCAGTTTTGAAGCGCACCATCATTCCCGCGCTGTCCCGGCTTAAATCCCATACTTTTGGCGTCACCTGGGATTGAGCCGCGGCAGGAAATCGATCAAACCATCGCAGACGCTCCATATCCGTCCATGCCCGCCCTTCCACCCCCCATGTCTTCACGTCGTGCCATTCGAGCGGAGGGATCACCGGAGGAGTTGCCGCCGGCGCCGCGGCGGCGGGCGTCTGTGCGTGGATGATGAGGTTTGCCGAGGCAAAAACGACCGCAAGGAGGAGGGGAAGTCTCATGGCCGGGGATGATTGAACCGCCATTCTCCATTCGCAATCTTCGAATTGCAGATCGCGTGCAGGGCGGCAATTGGCGATGGACGAGCACAAGGAGCGTGGAATGAGCAAGCGCCCGCGCGCAGGAAAAATCCGCGATCCGCAATCCGCGATCCGCAATTCTCTCTGGGCTTGATTTGCGCCGCCGGCCTCGTCCAAAATCCGGCATGCAATGGTATTACAGTCAGGAAGGCCAGCAGAAGGGTCCGGTTGCCGCGGAACAACTCGAAGAACTCGCGCGCTCGGGCGCCGTGGCGGCGCAGACGCTCGTCTGGCGCGAAGGTTTCGCAACCTGGGTTCCGTATTCGACAGTCGCCCAGGGAAGCCAGCCTTCCCAAAGCACGGCGCTCGCGGTGGGCGCCGTTGCGAGCGGCGATTCGGTCCTCTGCGTGGAGTGCGGCCGGGGATTCCCAAAAAGCGAGACGGTTCAGATCGAAGGCTCCTGCGTCTGCGCCGATTGCAAGCCGATCTTCCTACAGAAGCTTCGCGAGGGCATCGCGGCAGGGGCGGCAGTCGGGATCTGGCGGACGGGCAAGCAGTTGGTGACTTCGGTGGATGCCACTCTCCCGCCGCGCTGCATCAAATGTAATGCGCCGGCGGAGGGAAAATCCATCAAGCGCAAGCTCTACTGGCATCCGCCGTTGGTTTACCTGGCATTGCTGTTGAACGTCGTCATTTACATCATTGCCGCGCTCATCGCTCGAAAGCGCGGCGTCGCGGTGATTTCCATCTGTCAGATCCATCGGTCCGCCCGCAGGAATGTCATTCTTATCTCCTGGCTCCTTGTGCTTGGAGGTTTCGCGGCTGGCATCACCGGCATTGTTCAGCAATCGGGATGGATCGGGGGAATCGGAGGCGTCGCATTTTTGGGCGGTCTCATTTACGGACTCGTTTGTGGCCGGCTCATTGTCCCTCGGAAGATCGATAAAGAGCACATGTGGCTCGGCGGATGCGGCGCCGAGTTCCTTGCCGGATTTCCGGAATGGAACGGCCCGATCTGACTTATTCGAACGTCAACGGCGCGTTTTGCCCGCAGGGCGTGAGGTCAGGCTAATAACGCCCAGCGCCGCGATGCCCGATGCCAGCGCGATGGTGATCGCCAGAGGCTTTGGCTGCATCCACGCGTGTCCGATTCCCACCCACTTATCCACCAGCACGCCGAGCTTCCCATTGTAGATTTCCAATTCACGCGAATCCCGGCGGGAATCTTGCAGGGAGAGCGGGGCATCTCCATCCGTCGAGGCATCCCCGGCGCTGGCGCTTCCGCGCGGATACAGAAAGGCGGCAGTTCCGAGGCCGATCACCAGGATCACGACCGCTAAAAATTTCAGATTGGAACTCCGCTCCGACGATGAAGACAGCGCCTCATTTTCATGCTCAGTGGATTCTTTCACAAGCGTGGGGTCGGCATCGCCAGAAGCATGGCGCCTTCCCGCCCATTGGCAAATCCCCGGATGCGGGCGAGCAATTTCGCCCGACGCGGTCCGAACTTGGCAGTTTGAGGAGCGTGACATCGGTCCCATTCGTCCTATCAGTCCCATTCGTATGCTCTTGACGCGCGAAGTCGATTCGGCGGGAGTGGCGTGGCTATGAAGCCCTCTCCATTGTCCGCACTGCTTTCCGGATTGAGTCTGGCCATTCTCACGCTCTGCTTTCAGAGCGCCGCATCCGGCGCCGACCCCGACGTGGCGGTCGAAAGAATCGTCTGCATTCGGCACGGGGAAAAGCCGGCCAAAGATCTCGGGCAACTCGATTGCCAGGGGCTCAATCGGGCGCTCGCATTGCCGAATGTCCTCATTTCCCACTATGGCAAGGCGGACTTCATCTTCGCCCCGCTTACCTCGTTGAGGACAAAAAAGAACGCGCCGTCTTATTCCTACATTCGCCCGTTGATGACGATCGAGCCCACCGCGATCCGCCTCGGCCTTCCCGTGGATGCCAGGTTCGCCTTCGACGATCTGGAGGGATTGACTGGCGAACTGGCCGCCCCCGCTTACCAGCGCGCCCTGATCTTCGTGGCCTGGGAGCATACGGAACTCGTGGAAATGCTAAGGAAGTTGTTTAGCTCGCTGGGCGCGGACCCCAGCGTGATTCCTCGTTGGGAAGGCAATGATTTCGACAGCATCTACCTCGTCACCATTCGCAGTGAGAACGGGAAGCGGAGCGTGTCCTTCCAGCACGATCAAGAAGGGCTCAACGGACTGAAGACCGATTGCGATTTCGCAGAAAAATGACGCGCGCTTCCTAGCGCGACCCAAACACCGCGCGGATGAGCAGGCTCTTTCCCGTGGATACCTCGACGTCGCGAAGCCGCAGATCCCCGAGCGAGAAAGCGAGCAGGGGAATGACCCGGTTTTCGAGCGCATCGAGTTTTGGCCGGATAAACCCATTCGCGACCTTGGTAATCATCCCGTCGCCGCTCAGCGTCAGCCCGGAAAACCGGGCATTGAGCCCGGCATCCACGTCGATCTGACCGCTCAGCGTGAGCGCCGCCGTCATGATGAACATTTTTGCGGTCACTTCCCCGCGAAAGGAGAGCGTGCGAGGCCCCAGGCTCTTCAGCTCCAGGCGCGTTTCCCGCACTTCCACGCCCTGCTTTCCCGCAAGCTCCACGAGGATTCCGTGAAGCAACACCTCAAGGTCCTTGATCTCGGTCGAGATGGAAAGGCTGCCCTCACCGGCCTCATTGAGAACCAGGGTGCCCTCTTCCGGTGTGCCGGCGAACGAAAACGCCGCGCGGCTCGCATGGACGTGGAGTTCAAATGGCGCCTCTTCGAAGTAGAACGGTTCGGCCCGCAACTCGAATGTCTCCGCTTGCAAACCTCCACCGTCGCTCGCCGGTTTCAATGAGGGCATCCGAACATCGCGCGCGGTTCTCGCGCCCGTCAGATCGATCGCCAGGGATTCGATCGCCGGAAAATTGTCCCC
>Ga0206813_1071_pt1 | contig 26199 bp, 28 predicted proteins | sample Alteio_BWOrgCont_92_FD_152856 | JGI IMG/M metagenome (GOLD analysis project Ga0206813, IMG submission 152856) | Enriched cells from forest soil in Barre Woods Harvard Forest LTER site, Petersham, Massachusetts, United States -... | ecosystem: Environmental > Terrestrial > Soil > Temperate forest >...
GGAATAGCGGCCGAAGAATAGGGCGGCGTCATCGGTGCTGTCGAGGTGGAGTCTTACGATTAGCGTTAGTTGCTTGGATTTTGCGTCTTCGAATACTGCGTAGTGGTCGCCGTTCCACGTGGGTGCGGTTTTTTCGGCTTGCTCGTCGCCGACGAATTGTTTCAGCACTTCGCGTAGGCCGAATTCTCCCAGGACGTTTTCTTCCAGTAGCTTCCAATCCGCGGGGGCTAGGCCTGCCCACTTGGGCAGACTTACGATCGCCGGCTTGATTCCTTTTAGATAGCGGTCGGGGTGGATGATTTGCGAGGTGGAGACTGGAGGATTTTCGAAAATTTCATGGAAATCTTTCCAGCCGGAATTGGCTTTTAGGAATTGCTGGGTGAAATTGGTGCCGTCTAGATAGGGAAAGAGGAGCTCGTCGCGAACGATGATGGGGGCTTTTGAGAGTAGCGGATCTTTTTCCATTTCGGCTACGGCGCTGGAGCGGATGTAATTGGTGATGTCTGGGAGATCGCGGACGGTGATTTTTGATTCCAGGAATGAGTAATCGAGCATGGCGGCTACGGCGGAGCCTTCGCTTACGGAATCGCGGGCGAGTTCGGCGTCGTCGTTGGGGCGGGCGGCTTTGATCCATTCATCGAGGTGGAAGGATTGATCTACCAGGGCGTGGGTTAGTTCGTGGGCCATTACGGTGCGTTGCTCGTCTACTGGAATCCAGTCGGCTATGTAGAATTCTTTTTGCTTGGGGTCGTAGAGACCCGCGACTTGATCGGTTAGGACGTCGAGCATGAATTTATCTAGCGGGAAATCCTTGGGGATTAGGCCGAAGGCTTCGAGGGCTTTTTGATCGGCGTATTTCTCGCCGGGCTTTTTGTCTTCTTCTTCTTCGCGGATCAGGTATTCGCGGATTTCGGATTTACTGCGGAGAGTTTTTTTGAGCGGTTCTTTGATGGGGAGATCGAGCATGTTGCTCATCTCGTGAAGGACTTCGTCGGCGGCCTTCATGAATTCGGGGTTGCCGTGATCGATGGGCTTGGCATCGGCGGAGGGCGGAGGAGTTGTTTCAGGCGGAGACTGTTGGGCGGAGAGAATCGGTGAGAGTGCCGGGAGGATGAGTAGCGTTGAAAAGAAGGTACAGAGCCTAAAAGACTTGAGGTTCATGTTTACGGGCGCCCCAGTGACTTGGAATTGTCGGAACAGAATAGCAGGTTTTGGGCAAAAGCTGCTGCCAGGGGGAGGCGGTCTATAGCCGGTTAGGTGCGCAGGCGGTTCGCGATAGAGTCGCTAAGTGCCCAGCGCTAAAGCGCATCCATGTGGGCGGCAGGTTTTCGGAGCGCTGAAGCGCTCCTCCCCGCATGAATGCGAAGGCTCCCACCCGAGCCAAACACCATGCGCTGGACCGTTCGGCCAGGAATTGTGAAGGCTACGTAGTTTTTGGAATCGTAGTGGGACTCTCCACAGATTGGTGGAAGTCGTGTTCTGTTTGCGGAACAGGCTATTGCGTCTCTGCTATAATCGGCCCACATCACAACCCGCCACGGGGTGCGTTTGGGGGTCACATGCAGCCCGGCAATTGTCTCAGAAAGGTGCGCGAGCGGCTGGGGCTCACGTACCGGGATGTCGAGCAATCCAGCTATGAGCTGGCCAGCAAGCACGGCCGCGCGGAATTTGTGATCCGCATAAGTCGTTTGGCGGATATTGAAAATGGCGGCGTCACGCCGACGCTGCATAAGTTGTACACGCTGTGCGCGCTGTACCAGCTTGACGTATTTGAAGTGTGCCAGTGGTATCAAATTCCCCTTGATGAGCATTTGCGGGACGGGTTTGCCTGGGGCGCGAAAAAGACTCATCTCGGAGCTACACCCTACCGGCTGCGAATTCCTTTGAAGTTCGATCCTGCCTGCGATCCGCGGCGCACTGCCAGCCTTACGCGCATGGTGGAATCCTGGGGTGAATTTGAAGGCGCAATTATGGATGGGCCGAAGCATCGCTACGGATTTGTCGGCACCGAGGATTGCTGGATGGATCCTCTGCTGCGCCCCGGATCGCTCGTACTGGTTGATCCGAATCAGCGAGCGATCGAGCTTGGTCCGTTCCGCAACGAATTCGAGCGGCCGATTTATTTTGTGGATTTGCGCACCGCGTATCGGTGTTCCTGGTGTACACGCGATGGCGACAATTTGGTGCTGCATCCGTATGGTCTGTCGGCGCGGGCGCCGCAATTTTATCGCTGGCCCGATGATGCGGAGATTGTAGGACGTGTAGTGGGAGTGGCTATGCGGCTGCCGGAACGGCAGCAATAGGCGCGACGGAAATGAGATCGAGAAGCAGGCGGAAATTGGAGTAGAAGAGATCGCGCAAGTATTCGGGCGTACCTAGCGGGACCAGCATCCGGTAGACGTCGAGTTCCAGCCAGCGTCCGGCAATTTCTGACGGATCCCCTTCGAGACCTGCAAAAAAGCTGCGTAGGATGCGTTCCTGCTTTTCGAGCGGTATCTCCAGAATTTTCTGAAAGATTTCCTCGTGACAATAGAAGAGCGCTTCGTGAACTGCCGGGGAGGAATAGAGGGCTTCCAGGCCTTCGTGTTTGTATTGGCCGGAGATTAGATCGCGGAGCGTGGCGATGTGCACGAGACGGCCGAAATCGCTGGGGATGGCCGCGAGAGTGGTGGAGGTGAAGTCGTCGATGATGCGTTGATATTGGTGAAAGCGTTCAAGAGATTCCATTTTCCCGCCTGTTCCGATTTCTGAACATTTCTGACCGCGAATTCATAGGGCTCCTTCCACGCCGGAAGCTGCGTGGCTCAAGGAGGAATTCAACCTATGAACCGAAATTCGCTGTTCGTTTTGCTGGGCCTGATTGCTGTAGTGATGCTACTACCGGTAGGCGCTCCCGTCAACGCTCATTCGGTAAACAGTCAACCAGGTGCGGGGTTTTTCTTTGATGGGAATGGCACGCCGCCTCCGCCTTTTCCTAATTTTGCTGTGGATGGCAACGGGACGCCTCCGCCTCCCTTCCCGAATCTTGGGTTTGATGGCAATGGGACGCCTCCTCCACCCTTCCCCAATTTTGCCGTTGACGGTAACGGAACGCCTCCGCCTCCCTTCCCGAATCGTGGATTTGATGGGAATGGGACGCCGCCTCCGCCTTTTCCCAATTTGGCACTAGATGGTAACGGGACGCCTCCACCTCCGTTTCCGAACTTTTTGGGTGCGGGATTCTTGGCTTGATTTGAGGGTTTGAGTTTGGGGCGGAGGCGCCGGGCTTCGCATCGAGTCGGCTGACGGCTTGGTGCGAAGTATCCGGGGCTAAAGCGCATTGTTAGCGGCGGGGCTATTTCGGGGCGGTTCTCGATCGACACGATCGGGACGCAAAAGGGGCGGAAGCGAGCGCTCTCCCCCTAGTGAAGTGGGGGGCGGTATCGGGTTTGCGGGCTGCGGGCCGGAGACGATCACGCGATCTTGGCTCGCCGCTCACAAACGCTGGCTAGCAGCCGGGGCTACATAACTGGGTTGCGCCGTCGTGGATTGTGGATGTGGGTTTTATATTCTTCGTCGGAGCCGGCGGGACGCCAGCGCTACGCTAGCGCGGGCACTCTCGGATGTAGGCGCGATTGCGGTGGGGTGGCACAAAAACGCCGGCTGGCAGCCGGCGCTACGGAGCGGAGGGGCGGGTTTCGATCTGGCAATATTAAAGATTACTTAAAGTGTACTTGCATGGTATAATTCGGGCCAGGCGCCATGCACTTTGACGAAAACATCGTCCGATGGACGTTGGGTCTTTGCCTGGATATTGTTGTGGCGATTTTTGCGTTGCGGAGTGGACTGTTCAAGCGCCTGCCGGTTTTTACCTGCTATCTCTTCGTTGTGGCCGCGTGCGATTTCGCTTCGACTTTGTGTAGAGTAATTTTCCCGGTGCGGTCGTTTCCGGTGTTTTACGAGTATTGGGGCGGGCAGGCCATTATGATGGGCATGCGTGCGGCGGCTGTGGCGGAAATTTGTTTCCGGGTGCTGGGGCCTTACCTGGGAATTTGGCGGTTGTGCCGAATATTTTTGGCTGGAGTGGCGCTGTTTTTGCTTGTGAGTGCGGGGTATGCGGCGGTTGGGCAGCAACATTCGATGACCGTTTTTATTACATTGCTGCAGCGGGGGTTGGAGTTGGCGATTGCCGGGACGCTGGCGTTCGCTTTCGTGTTTGCAAAATATTATGAAATAAAGCTCGAGCGGTTCATGGTGTTGATCATTGGCGGGTTGATGTTTTACTCGGCTGTGCAGATTGGGAACAGCCAATTTATGAACGCGCTGAAGGGGTCGTACTACGAGTTTTATTCGGGGCTTACGTTGGTGGCGTTCACGATAACATCGCTGATTTGGCTGGCGGCGGTTTGGGAGCGGGTGCCGGCGATGGGGCCGGTGCGCGAGGTGTTGGCGGTCGATACGTTTGGGGCGTCGCGGCTGGAAGTGAATGCGCGGTTGCGGGAATTGAATGCGCGGCTTTCGGAGATTTTGCGGTGAACTTTACACCCCTATTTTTTGTGGTGCTGTCGGCGATCTTGCTCATCGTAGCAGGGTGGGTGGTCTTGCGGCCGTTGCGGGCGGAGGCGGAATTGGGGCCGGATCCTTCTACTAAGATTGAGACGCTTGTGGCGCGGCATTGCACGCACTTTGCGCAGATGCGGCAGGCTATGGCTACCGAGGATTTTGATTTTATACGGCGGCGATTGCCTAAGAAGGATGCGGCTCGTTTGCGGGGGGAACGGCAGCGGGCGTTGCAGAAATATTTGGATGCGATTGGGGAGGATTTTGCCCGGTTGGATCGGTTGGCGCGTATTTTGACATCTTTGTCGCCTAAAGTTGAGCGGCGGGATGAGTTTGAACGGTTGCGCTTGGAATTGCGATTTCGGATTTTGTTCCGGGCGGCGCGGGTGCGGGTGAGGTTGGGGGGCGGGTTGGGCGTGCCTACGCTTGGGCATTTGGCGGATGTGGTGGCTGGGCTTTCCCGGCAGGTGGAGACGCTTTCGGCTTGGCAGCGGACAGTGGAGAGTTCTTAGGATCTACTTGGAGTGCGGCAAATCCCTCTCGGAGTTCCTTGGTTTATTTTTCAATTTTAGATCTTGCTTACATTTTGCGCCGTGGTGGATTTCGGTTGTGGCTTTCATTGCTTTCGTCGGAGCCGGCGAGACGCCAGCGCTACGCGAACCGGGGGCTTTTGCGCTTGTCGGCGAGATCGCGGTTCGTTGACATAAATGCGCCGGCAGGGACGCCGGCGGTACCGATGCTTGGCCTTTGGGACAGTGCAAAAGGCGGCACATTGATTGTAAACGCTTCCGGCTTGCGGGCTTTCTCGCTGAGATAATGTTGGGAGTACTCACGATTAGCCAGGGGCTCAACTGTGTCTAGAGAACGCATTTTGATTGCTGACGACGAAGAGGCCATTCGCGAAGTCATTTCGACTTTGCTCGAGGCGAAGGGCTATGAGTGCCAGATTGCGCCTAATGGGCAGGCGGCGCTGGAATTCTTCCGGCAGCAGTCTTATGCGCTGGTGCTTAGCGATATTTTAATGCCGGAAATGGATGGGTTGAAGTTGCTGGCCCATTTGCGGGAATTGAATCAGGAAGTGCCGGTGATTATGGTCACCGCGATGCACGACATTCAGATTGCGTTGGAGGCCATGCGTAAAGGGGCTTATGACTATATTTTGAAGCCCTTTGAGAAAGATCAGCTGTATTTGAGTGTGCGTCGGGCGCTGGAGCATCGCCGGTTGGTGATGGAGAACCGGACTTATCAGAGCGATCTTGAGCAGTTGGTGGCGGAGCGGACGAAGCAGCTTTCGCAGACTTTGCGGGATTTGGAGCAGTCTTACGACTATACGCTTGAGGCTTTGGGCGGGGCGCTGGACGCTAAGGATGCTGAGACCGAGGGTCATTGCCAGCGGGTGACGGCGTTTACGATTACGATCGCCAAGGCGATGGGCATGGACAAGGCTACTTTGAAGCAGATTGCGCGCGGGGCTTTTCTTCACGACATTGGGAAGATGGGAATTCCGGATTCGATTTTGCGGAAGCCTGGGCCTTTGACCGCGGATGAACGAACGATTATGCGCAAGCATTGCGAAATTGGATTTGCGGTGCTGGAGCGCATTCCCTTTTTGAAGGATGCGGCGGAGATCGTTTATACCCACCAGGAATGTTATGACGGGACAGGTTATCCGCAGGGTTTGAAGGGCGAGAATATTCCGATGGGGTCGCGGATATTTGCTGTGGCGGATACTTTGGACGCGATGATTTCGGACCGGCCTTATCGGAAGGCTTTGCCGATTACTGTGGCGCGGGAAGAAATTCAGAGGAATGGTGGGACGCAGTTTGATCCTAAGGTTGTGGAGGTATTTCTTTCCATGCCGGATAGCCTTTGGTTGAAATTGCACCGGGAGGCTGTGGATCCGTTTAAATTGGCGCAATTGGAGCGGGTTTAGGTTCGGCGGTTTTTCCCAATTGCAATTTGGCCGAAGAATTTTGTCGCGCGATTTTGTGAGCCCGGCACATCGCGGCTTTGGCGCAATCTTGCATGAAGAGGCCCGGCATAAAGCGCGGGCCCTACGCTTGCTTGATTTTCGGTTCGTGGATAGTATTTCGTTGCGGAGGAAATTGCTGATGGGCTTGGTGGCTATTAAGACTTCTACTGGGACTGGTTATTGCGATTGCATTCACGGATGTTATGAATTGGCTAGTCTTCGGGATGAGGAGACTGGCAAGGGATTCTGTCCGGCTTGCGGGAAGGACCATCAGGAGATGAATAAGGGTTTGGGGATTGCTTCGCCGCCGCCTTCGAAATTGGAAATTGGGGCTGTGCCGAAATCGGTGGCGCCTGTGCCGGATGTGGCGGATCCGCCAGGCCGATTGCGATCCTGAGGCGCGCTTCCCTTTCCGCGAGTTTCGAATACTCCTTCCTGTTAATCAATCTGCGATGAATCTATACTTGTGGGGCTCGAGGCAATTGCCTCGAAATTCTAATTGGAGAAAATGCATGAAGCGATGGATCTCGGCACTATGCGGGATGGTGCTTCTGCTGGGGTTGGCCTTGCAGAGTACTGCGACCGCGCAGGATGAGCCGGTCATCGCCAAGACTACTTTGAAGGCGGGCGACGTCGCGCCGGATTTCACTTTGCTGGGGAACGACTGGAAGAAAGTGAAATTGAGCGACTATCGCGGGAAGAAGAATGTGATTTTAGCCTTCTACGTTTTGGCGTTTACTGGTGGTTGAACGAAGGAATTACAGGCCTATCAGGCTGATTTGGCCAAGCTCGAAGCTAGCGATACCGTTGTTCTTGGAATAAGCATCGACAGTCCCGCCGCTAACGCTGCTTTTGCAAAACAGATTGGCGTTACCTTCCCACTGCTTAGCGATATGAATCGAAAAGTTCTCGTGGCTTACGGAATTATGCGTCCGTATGACGTCGAGGGCGATAAGTATGAGTGGGCGGAGCGGACTACTATTGTGGTGGATAAAGAGGGGAAGGTTCAGCACGTGCAGCAGGGGGATGGAGCTGTGGATCCTGAATCGGCGCTATCGATTTGTACGGATCTGCACAAAAAGCACGGTTCGTAGTAACCTCTCTTGCAGTCAAACTCTGGGGCGGGCCTTTGGGTCCGCCCTTTTGAGTTTTCGGTATGGCTACCCGGACATCCATATTGGGAGTTGCGCGTCTTTTGGTGACGCGGCTTTTGCTGCCGCTTTTGTTGCTGGCGGGATTCATGGCCGTGTGTGCGGTGGGGTATGTACTGCTCGCGCGGATTGGGTGGGTGGATGCTTTTTTCTGGATTATTCACCCTAGCGCGATTGATCCGGGGCGGGTGAGTAAGGCTACTAAGATTTTTAGTATTGCGGTTTATGCCGGGGTTTTCTTTTTTGAGGTTTGGATTGCTGAGCGGGTGTTGGTTTCTTTGTTTCATCCGGAGGGTGGCGGGGTTTGGAGGACGATGATGATTGAGGTGGCGATACAGAATACGCGCAATCATTACATTCTTTGTGGGTATGGGCAGGTGGGGCGGACTGTTGTGGAGCAGATGCGCAAGGCTAATATTCCGTTTATTTTGGTGGAATCGAATGACGGGCTTTACCGGCAGCTTTTGAGTGAAGGGCTGCTCGTGATTCATGGGGATGCTAAACGGCATAGTGTTTTGGAGAGTGCTGGGATTTTGCGGGCGCGGGGGATTTGCGCTTTGATTGACAATGATGCGGACAATCTTTACATCACTATTACTGCTAAGACTTTGAATCCGAAATTGCGGGTTATTACTCGGGCTGGGCAGGAACGTTATGCGCAGGCTATGCGGAGTTCTGGGGCTGATGATGTGGTGATTCCGGAGTATGAGGGCGGATTGGTGATCGGGCGCTTGATTGCGGAGAAGGTTAAGACCGTTGGGATGTAGCGGCGCTAGTGAATCCGCCGTTGAGGTTTGCTTTTAGCGGATATTTGTAATCGTAAGATGCCGGAAGGGACGCCGGCGCTACTTTACTCCCAGATCTACTACTCGCAGGCTGTCTGGGAAGAACATTATTAGCATCATGCAGATGCAGAAGACCATGGCTGGGATTAGTAACAGGAATAGGCCTAGCTTTTCGAATCTTAGGTGCATGAAGTAGCTGATGATTAGGGCGGCTTTTACTAGGGATAGGCCTACCAGGATCGTTAGCATTAGTGGCGGGGCTAGACGTAGATACGCTAGGAACACTTCTATTCCGGTGAAGAGTAGCAGCCAGAACCAGACTATGGCGAAGAGCTTTTTGCTGCCTACTTCGTGAGTTTCGATTGCTGCTTCGTGTGCGCTCATTGGTAGGCTCCTAGCCTTTCAGATTTACTGACATCAAGTAGACCAGCGGGAAAATAAACATCCAGACTAGATCTACGAAGTGCCAGTAGAGGCCGCTGACTTCTACGTCGCTGGCGTCGTATTTATCGCTCTTGAAGCCTGCGGCTACGATCGCTAGATAGACTACGCCGATGGTTACGTGGAGCATGTGCAGACCGGTCAGGCCGAAGAAAGTGCCGCCGAAGAGCGGGACGCCCCACGGGTTGGACCACGGCGTTACGTGGTCAGTGACCATTAGCGTGTACCACTCGGTGGCGTGGATTACTACGAAGGCGGCGCCGAAAATCATCGTCCAGATTAAGTACTTGATCGTTTTTGCGCGATCGCCTCGGTGAGCGGCGGCTACTCCCAGCACCATGGTCAAGCTGCTGCTTAGGAGGATTAGCGTCATCAGCGTGGATTTCGCGATGGCTGGCCAGATTTCGAAGGGGCGCGGCCAATCAGGATTCGCCAGGCGCACGTAGGCGTAGGCTACGAGCAGCGCCGAGAAAGTTAGCGAATCGGAGATGATGAACAGCCACATGCCGAGCTTGTTGGAATTGATCGCGAAGGGGGCGCGTCCGCCCGACCATGCTGATTCGATGATGCCTTCGTGTTCTGCTTGGCTCACTTTTCACCGTCCCAGAGTTAGGAGTAAGAAGAGAAACACCCACAAGCCATCCATGAAGTGCCAGTACATTGCGACTACGCTTGATGATGTGGCGAGCGACATGCGGCGGCCTTTGTGAAACGCGACCGCTAGCAGCGCGCCGAGGCCGCCGAGAATGTGCAGGCCGTGCGCGGCGGTGAAGACGTAGAAGAAGCTGCTGCTGGGATTGGAGGCGAGATAAACGCCGGCGGCGTTTAGTTGACGCCAAGCGATTAGCTGGCCAACTAGAAAGAGAAAACCTAGGGCCGTTGTGACGTACCACCAGTGGCGGAAGCCTTGGAGGTCGTCGCGGAGAAAATGGCGGCGCGAGCGGCTTAGCGTGAAGCTGCTGATTATTAGGATTGCGGTGTTCACCCACAGGATGCGCGGAACAATTAACGCGCGCCAATCGGTGCCTGCGCCTTTGCGAACGATGTAGGCGCTGACTAGCGCCATGAAGAACATCAGGATGCCGCCGAGAGCGACGGTCATGCCGGTGACGTAGGCGCGTTGACGGCCTGGGGAATCGCTGCCGGAACCGCCGCCATTGCCGCCACCGCCGAATCCGCGAGGCGGTTTGCTGGGGCCTGAGGGGCCTCCGCGCTTTGGCTCGATGATTTCGACTACGTCGTTTACGCTGGCAATTGGCATGTTACAGCCTCATTTGCTCCGGGGGACTTCCTGGGGCGCGAGATGTTGCGGGACATAGTCTTCGGTGACTCCGGGGACGCTGAATTCGTATGGTCCGCGATAGACGCTGGGGTAGTGGCCGCCGAAATTATCGTGCGGCGGCGGCGTGGCGGTGGACCATTCGAGAGTGGTGGCGTGCCAGGGATTGTCGGAGGCTTTCGCGCCGTGCTTGAGGCTCCAGAAGAAATTCCAGAGGAAAATGAGCTGGCCGGCGGCGGTGATGAAGGCCGCGATGGTCATGAATTTGTGGACTGGTTGGAATTGCGCGAGATATTGCACGCCGGTGTAATCCGCGTAACGGCGAATGGCGCCTGCGATACCGATGAAGTGCATGGGCATGAAGATGCAATAGGCGCCGGCGAAGGTGATCCAGAAGTGGAGTTTGCCTAGCGGCTCGCTCATCATGCGTCCAAACATTTTCGGGAACCAGAAATAGGTGGCGCCGAAGATGCCGAAAATTGCGGCTACGCCCATCACCAGGTGGAAGTGAGCGACTACGTAATAGGTGGCGTGCAGGCGATTGTCCACGGCTGGTTGCGCTAGGAAAAGGCCGGAGAGGCCGCCGCTGATGAACAGCGAGACGAAACCCAGCGCGAATAACATCGGCGATGTGAATTGAATCTTCCCGTTCCACAGCGTACCTAGCCAGTTGAAAGTTTTGATGGCAGAGGGAACGCCGATGGCCATTGTGAGCACTGAAAACGCGAAACCGGAATAGGGGCTCATGCCGCTGATGAACATGTGGTGGCCCCAGACCATGAAGCCGAGGAAACCGATGCCGCACATGGCGTAGGCCATGGCGCGATAACCGTAGATGGGCTTGCGCGAAAACGTGGAGAGCAAATGCGATGCCACGCCCATGCCGGGAAGGATGGCGATGTACACCTCGGGATGGCCGAAGAACCAGAACAAGTGCTGCCAAAGAATTGGCGAGCCGCCTTTGTGATTTAGCAGCGTATCGGTGACGACTTCGCTGGCGGGCACGAAGAAGCTCGTGCCTGCCGAGCGATCGAGCAGCAGCAGGACCCCTGCGGCGAGCAAAACGCCGAACGCGAGTAGGCCGAGGATCGCGGTAACGAACCAGCCCCAGCACGTTAGCGGCATGCGCATCAGAGTCATGCCGGGCGCGCGCAAATCAATAATTGTGGCGATGAAATTCAGGGCGCCCATCAGCGATGCGCCGCAGAAGAGTGCGATGCTGACGATCCACATCGTTTGGCCCCAGCCTTCGCCGGGTCCAGTGACTTGGCCTAGGCCGCTGAGCGGGGGATATGCTGTCCAGCCGCTGATTGGGGAGCCGCCGGGGACGAAGAATGCGGCTATGATGGCGACGAAGGCTAGAAACGTGGTCCAGAAGGAAAGCATGTTGAGGCGCGGGAAGGCCATGTCGGCGGCGCCGATTTGGATCGGCAGGAAATAATTTCCGAAGCCGCTTTGCGGGGCGGTGGTGAGCACGAAGAAAACCATGATGGTGCCGTGCATGGTTACCAGCGCGAGATATTGCTCCGGCGTCATCTGGCCGCCGGTGATGAACGGCAGATGGGCACTGGGCCAGACGAGATGGAAGCGCATCAGCACCGACAGGACGATCCCCAGGCAAACGGCGGCCAGCGCGAGCAGGAAATACTGGATGCCGATGACTTTGTGATCGAGGCTGAAAACCCATTTGCTGATGAACCCTGTCGGCGCGGGCATGGCATGCGGCGCGGAATGGGCGTGCGAACTCATTCATGGCCTCCTGATTGCCGGGTGGTGCTGGTTCTCGGTGCGATCGCTTTAGCTGAGCTCATTGCGCGGATGCCTTTAGGAAGGCTGCGTAATCTTCGTCTGAGACTACGTTGAGCAGGCTGCGCATATGATAGTGGCCCAGGCCGCAGAGCTGCGTGCAGACTACTTCGTATTGGCCGATTTTTGTTGCCGTGAAGTGAATCGGGATGGCCAGGCCGGGGACGGCGTCTTGTTGCAGGCGGAGTTCGCGGACGTAGAAATTGTGAATTACATCTTGCGAGTGAAGCACGAGTTCGACTTGGCGATTTACTGGAACCGTGAGCGTCGGAACTACGATGTCATCTTTTCCGGCTGGGTCATTGGAATCCAGGCCTAGCGGATTGCCGGAGGAGGCGCTGATTTGCTTGGTGTCGATGCGGCCGAATTTTCCGTCGGGGCCGGCATAGCGGAAATTGAAGGCGAATTGGTTTGTGGTTACTTCTACTTGGATGGCGTTGGGTTCGGCTGGGGTGAAGCGGGTTTCGCCCCAGGCTTTGCGGCCTAGCAGGCCTAGACCTACGAAGAGGATGATGGTGGCGGAGGTCCAGATGACTTCTAGCGTGTTGTTGCCGCGGGTGAAGGCGGCTTTTTGGCCGCGGTCGCGGAAACGGAAGATGGCGTAGGCGAGGCCTAGCTGCGAGAGGATGAAGACTATGCCGGTGACCCAGAGAGTCATGTCGTATTGGCGGTCGATCATTTCACCGATGGCGGTGATGGCCGTGGGAGCTGGGTAGAGATTGGCGGCGAAGACATAGACCGTGGCTACCACCATGATGGTGATTAGCAGGGCGAGAAGTGCCGGAGTGGCGGCTGAGCCTTTGCTGCGCAAATCTCTGATTCGCAAATCTCTGTGCATCCGATTCGCTCCCATTTTTTCGCGCGCTCGCTCGCGTGTGGTGAGGTTGAGCGGGCGCTTCCTGTGCGCAAGACTGCGTATCATATCTGACGGCGCGTGAAATTCAAGTTGGTTGTGGAGATTTGGTTTAAGTAGCGCTGGTGTGGCTGCCGGCGCTTTTGAGTTTAATTCCGCTACTGCAAACCATTGGGCGCTGGCAAAAAACTTTAATTCATCGCAATTTGTTTTCGGATTGCTCGGTCCGCGAGCTTAGCCGTCTGCTGCTTTCGCGCTCGTTAGAGCCGGCAGGGACGCCAGCGGTACAACAGCGAAACCTTCTCTTTAATTTGCTTCGTGGTCCGTCCATGGTTTTGGGACTTGCGTACATTTGCGGTCGTAAGAGCCGGCGGGACGCCAGCGCTACGGGGGCCGGCGCTACTTTGCGCAGCGGAAGCCTATCGTTCCAGCGCGATCGCGGCCTGGAGACATGAGCAAATACTTTTCGTGTTCGTCCAGGCGGTAGGTCTGGGGGAAATACCAGAGGCTGCCTCTTGGTTGGTAGTAGGCGCCGCCGCGCAGGATTGCGGCGCGGGTGTGTTGGTCGCGGAATTCGTCGGTCCATTGCGAGATGTTGCCTTCCATGTCTAGGACGCCGAAGGGGCTGGCGCCTTTTTGGTAGGCTTCGACGTCTGTTGGCGGGCGCATGGTGCGATGGTGATCGGGTGGAGGCAATGCGTCGGGGAGCCAATCGTTGCCCCAGGGATAAATTTGCGCGGTGGTGCCTTGCGCGGCGTATTGCCATTCCCAATCGTGGGGTAGGCGCTTGTTGGCCCATTTGGCGTAGGCGCGGGCGTCTTCGATTCCAACCCACGTTACTGGTTTGTTGGCCCAGCCTTCGGGATAGGTGTTGTTGGCCCAGTGGCGCAGGAAATTGTGATCGTCGGCGGGGTGATAGTTTGTGGCTTCCAGGAATTTCTTGAATTCGGCGTTGGTTACTGGCGTGCGATCGATGTAGAAGGAATTTATGTGAATGCGCCGGCGGTGGAAGCGGCGCGGGGCGTCTTCCCACGGATATTGGACGTCTACGCCGGGGTCGTTGCCGCCTTCGATTTCTTTTCCGCTGACTTCGAAATCGTAATCGGCTTCCGGGATGCGGATCATTCCCGGTGGAGTTTCGGTTGGCGGTTCGGTTGGCGGAATTTCTACCATTGTCTGCGGGAGGAATTTCCATTCGCGCGAGTAGGAGCTTAGCGGGCGGGCTGAACGCTGCTTCATGAATGCGAGCAGCTCTTGGAGCTCCGGGCTTGGCGAATTTTCTTGCGTGGCCAGGACCGCGGCGAAGCCTAGACCTTCGATTGAAAATTTCAGAGTTGCTTCGCCGTCGCTGCCGATTGCTGGTTGCAGTTCTTCGCCGCGCCATAAATCGTAATAGTGCGTGCCTTCTCGGTGAGGGATGCGGAGTTGTTCGCCGTCCACGCCGTATTCGTTGCGATTGATGATGGTCCAGAGCGTTTGTTGGGCAGCGGGAAATTTGGTGGCGTAGATGCCGGCTTGCAGCGTGGGGGTGTGCGGCTCCCAGTTTGCGCTGACCAAATTTGCGGCTAGGGCTCGCTCGATGCGGGTGATGCGCAGGACGGTTTCGGCGTCGCGCGGTTCCATGGCGTACCAGAAGCCCCAGAGATTTTCCATGGTGGCGTAGCCGATGCCGTTGAAGAAAGCGTGTTGCAGGCTGTTGGTTTTGTCGCGGGTGAAGCGATCGGTGACGTTAATCATGTGGCGGGGCTCTAGCCACTTGGCTTGATTGACCATGGGGATGAAAGGATAGGGCGTGTCTTCCCAGGTGACCCAATCGTTCCAGCTTAGAGTGCTCCAGGCTAGGGATTCATCGCGGATGGCGAATTGCGGCTCGAGGGCTAACGGATGGCCGGCGTCATTTGCGGCCTGATGGAAATTTGCTGGGACGCTTTCTAGCGTGTCGAAATTGATGCCGTCGGCGCCTACCTGCTTCATTAATTCGGCCAGGGCTTTCCAGGGTGGTGCGCCTTCGTCGCGGGTGCCGGAATCCCAGGCTAGCGTGGGGAAAAATACTTTTACGTTGCGATGGTGGAAGTCGTCGACCATTTTGCGGACGCCGGGGAGTCCGCCGGGCATGTCGCGGAGTAGATCGAATTGATTGCGATCGTCGACGCCTAGGTTTGGGTAGACGGGCCAGATTAGGACGGCGTCGATGGGGCCGATGCGGCTTTCGGTGTCGGCGAGAAACTTGTCCACTGTGTATTCGCGCGTTTCTGGATCGTAGAAGGTGCGATCCCAGATAAGTAGTTGGACTTGGGAAAATGTGCGCTGGGTCCAGGCTAGTTCCGGGCGCGCGTATTCGGAGTTGTCGTAACCCAGGCGGGTTAGGCGATCTTGGCGCCAAGATTTTAGGCCAGCTAGCCAGCTTGCGGTGGCCCGGGGATTTTCTGGGCCGGGCAAGAGGACATCTTGCGGTCCGGCTACGGATGGGAGATTGATCACACCTGTGGGAGGGACGAGAGCGTGGCGGGGTTTCCATTCGTCGGAAAAGGCGGCGACGGAGATGAATGCCAGCGAAAGCAATGAAACAATCTGACGCAGGCGAGAGCGATCGAGAGTCATCCTAGGTCCCGAGCTTCTAACATTTTTGATGTGCGCTAGAAATTATTGTTACGGGCGCGCGGGAGGAATGTATGACCGGAACCGGGCGAAGTCAAACTTCGTAGTTCGCGAGTATGCAGACTAAATCTGCGGTGCGGAGGTTGGGCGCGATTTGGGTTGTGGCGCGATGTTGCACGAAGAGGCCCGGCATAAAGCGCGGGCCCTACGAAGACGTGGGCGTCTGGTCGGATAGCGGGACCCAGGTGGCTTGGCCCATGGTGTCGTAGGGTGGGGTGCTGTGGGCCAGGCAGGCTTTTTGATTGTGGCCCCAATGTTTGATCTGGGATTCGCGGGTGGCTGCGGATTTTTCGTCGGCGTGGGGTTCGTGCCAGACTAGGGCTACTACCTTTGAGGAGTGGGCTTGGTGATTGGCGCGGCCTTCGGCGTGTTCGCGAATTTGGGTTTGTAGGTCTTGCGTGATTCCGCAGTAGTAGCGGCCGTCGGCGCAGAGTAGCAGATAGGTTTGCCAGCCTGGGGCGAATTTCGTGGCGGGTGGGGCTTTTGTGATCGTGCTGGTGCTTGTGCGTGGTGGCGTCATGCTTTCCTTGCTGGCTTCAATTGGCGAGTTCGATTTTGGCGGTCTTGTTGGAATTACTTTCGCGATTCTTCCTGCCGGGCTTCGGCTTGTTTGCTTCGATTTTCTCATTCGGGACGATTGTGCTGACGCGAATTTGGTGCGGAAGGAGGGATTCGAACCCTCACGCCTTGCGGCGCCACCCCCTCAAGATGGTGCGTCTGCCAGTTCCGCCACTTCCGCATGGAGAGGTGAGAGACAAATTGTATCAGACGCGGCTATTTCGGGGGAGGCGTCTGAGCGGGTGGCTTGCTTGGTGATGGTGCTGGAGCTGGCGTCGTCGAACTTGCCGGGGCGCTGGCCGGAGGCGTTGCCGGTTTTGCCGGCGCGGCCGGGGCGGTCTTCGTCGTTTGCTCGAGTATCGAGCTGCTGCCGGTGCTGACGTCCGTTGGCGTACGCTTAATCGAAAGTGTCAGCGAGGTCAGCATGAACACGATGGCGCACCACGTGGTGGCTTTCGATAGGAATGTCGCCGCGCCGCGCGGGCCGAAGGCCGTCTGGCTGCCTGCTCCGCCGAACGCGCCGGCTAGGTCGGCGGCGTTGCCGCTTTGCAGCATGATTACTAGAACTAGCACGATGCAGACGAGGACGTGCAGCGTCACCAAGAGGGGCGTGTACTTCCATCCCGCGTACAGCAGCCCCGCGGCTACCAGGAAGGAGATTCCCCACTTTACTTCTATCGGCATTCCTTCGGACATTCACTACTCCTGCGCGGCTTGGCCGCTAGAAATTCTTGCCTAGAAATTTACGATTGAGGCGAACGATTGCGCGTCTAGGCTGGCGCCGCCTACTAGGGCGCCGTCGATCTCCACTTGGGCCATCAGCCCCTTGATGTTGTCGGGCTTGACGCTGCCGCCGTATAGGATGCGCAGGGCGGAGGCTTTTTCGGTGGAGAAGCGCTTTTGCGCTAGTTCCCTCAGGTACCGGTGGGCGTCGGCGGCGATTTCTGGTGTTGCGGTGCGCCCCGTGCCTATGGCCCAGACCGGCTCGTAAGCTAAAAGGATACGCGAGAAGTCATCGGCGGTCAACGCGGCGAAGGCGCCTTCGAATTGCTTTTCTAGGATGGCGTGGGTGAGATTGCTTTCGCGCTCGTGCAGCAGTTCGCCTACGCAGACTATGGGGCGGAGGTTGTTGTCTAGGGCGGCGCGGACTTTTTTGGCGATGTTTTCGTTGGTTTCGTGGAAGAGATGGCGGCGTTCGGAGTGGCCTAGGATTACGCCCTGGCAGCCGGCTTCTACTAGCATGGGCATGGAGATTTCGCCGGTGAATGCGCCTTCTTTTTCCCAGTGGGCGTTTTGGGCGGCTACGGTGATTGTCGAACCCTTGGCGGCTTCTGCTGTGGCTGCTAGGGCTGTGTACGGTGGGGCTACTACTATTTCGCAGTGTTGGGAGTTGGCTACTAGCGGTAACAGTTTGGCCATGAATGCGCGGGCTTCGGCTTGGGTTTTGTACATTTTCCAGTTGCCGGCGATTACTGGGCGGCGCATTTGGCTTTGCTCCTTGGATCGCGTTTAAGGGGCCGAAGTGCGGGAGGGGCTGAAGGCCCTCCCCTACGAATGCTGCGCTTGCCGGTCGTTAGGATTTGTCGGTGAGCGCTTCTACGCCTGGCAGCTTTCGGCCTGCTAGGAATTCTAGGCTGGCGCCGCCGCCTGTGGAGATGTGCGAGATTTTGGCGGCCACGCCGGCTTCTTCTACTGCGGCTACTGAGTCGCCACCGCCTACTATTGAGGTGGCGCCTGCTTCGGTGGCTTCGGCTACGGCTTTGGCTATTCCTAGAGTGCCGGCGGAGAAGGCTGGCCTTTCGAACATGCCTAGTGGACCATTCCAGACGATAAGTTTCGCTGACGCTAGATCGCGGCTGAATAGTTCTACCGTTTTTGGACCGATGTCTAGGCCCATCAAGTCTGGTGGGGTTTGAGCGATGTCGGTGATTTTTGTGTCGGTGCTGCTTGGCGATTCCGCTACTACGTGATCTACCGGCAGACGCAGATTGAAATTTTTGGCGCGGGCTTGCTCTAGCAGACTTTTCGCCAAATCTAGTTTGTCGTCTTCTACCAGCGACTTGCCTACTGGTTGGCCTTGGGATTTTAGGAACGTGTAGGCCATGGCGCCGCCGATTAGCATGCCGTCGGCTAGCTTCATTAGGTTTTGTACTACTTCGATTTTATCGCTTACCTTTGCGCCGCCTAGGACGGCTATGAATGGGCGCTCGGGATTGGAGATGGCTTTTCCTAGGTAGGCTAGTTCCCTTTCCATTAGGAGGCCGGCGGCGGCTTGTTTTACAAATTTGGTGATGCCTACTACTGAGGCGTGGGCGCGGTGGGCTGAGCCGAAAGCGTCGCAGACGTAGAGCTGATCGCAGAGCGCGGCTAGTTGGCGGGAGAAATTTTCGTCGTTGGCTTCTTCTTCGGGATGATAGCGGACATTTTGTAGCAGCAGGACATCGCCATCTTTTAGGGCGCGGCTTTTGGATTCGGCTTCGGGGCCTACGCAATCTGCGGCGAAGGCTACTGGTTGGCCGAGGAGTTCGGCTAGACGGGCTGCTACTGGTTTCAAGGTGTACTTCGGATCTGGTTTGCCTTTGGGGCGGCCTAGGTGGGAGGCGAGGACCAGGCGGGCGCCTCGATTGATGGCGAATTTTAGGGTGGGGATGGTTTCGCGGATGCGGGTGTCTTCGGCTACTGCGCCTTTTTCTAGCGGGACGTTGAAATCTACGCGGATGAAGACTCGCTTGTTGGTTAGGTCTAGATCGCGGATGGAGAGTTTGGTCATTTGTGTTAGTCGCGATTTTGTAGCACAGCCATTCTTGGCTGTGGATTCTTGTCTGCTTGCGGGCTGCGTTTCGCCATGTCCATAAATTCGACACAGCCAGGAGTGGCTGTGCTACTAAAGGCGCGCGGAAAGAAATTTGATTAGGTCGCGGCAGCGGCAGGAATAGCCCCACTCGTTGTCGTACCAGGCCAGGACCTGAAGGCAATTATTTCCGACGACGCGCGTGTAGCGAGAATCGAGCGTCGAGGAATGTGGATCGCCTTTGAAATCGGCGGAGACCAGCTCTTCTTCCGTATAGCCCAGAATGCCCTTCATCGGGCCTTCGGCGGCGCGGCGCAGCGCGGCGTTTGCGGCTTCGACGGTGACAGGCTTTTCCGTGATCACCGTGAGGTCCACCACGCTTACGTTCGGCGTCGGGACGCGCATGGCATAGCCGTCGAGCTTGCCCTTCAGTTCCGGGATCACGAGTTGCAGCGCCTTGGCTGCGCCGGTGGAAGTCGGAATCATGGAGAGTGCCGCGGCGCGGGCACGGCGCAAGTCCTTGTGCGGCAAGTCAAGCAACTTTTGGTCGTTGGTGTAGGAGTGAATTGTGGTCATCGTGCCGACGGTGATACCGAACGTATCCTGAAGCACCTTGGCGACGGGCGCGAGGCAGTTCGTCGTGCACGAGGCGTTAGAGATCACATTGTGCTTGGCATTGTCGTAGGCTTTGTCGTTCACGCCCAGCACGATGGTGAAATCCGGATCGGTGGCTGGTGCGGAGATAATCACCTTCTTCACCGGGCCGCGAATGTGCTTGCGCGCGTCTGGTCCCGAGGTGAAAAGTCCCGTCGATTCAACGACGATTTCGGCGCCTACCGACGGCCAATCGAGCTCGGCAGGATCCTTCACTTTGAAAACGCGGAAGGATTTTCCATCCACGGAAATGGAATTGTCCGTGTGCGTCACGGTATGCGTGAGATTTCCGAGAATCGAATCGTATTTCAGCAGGTAAGCTAGCGTCTTCGGATCGGTGATGTCGTTTACCGCTACGATTTCTATGGCTGGATCTGCTAGGGCGGCGCGGTAGATGTTGCGGCCGATGCGGCCAAACCCGTTGATACCTACTTTAATCGACATGCTTCCTCCGGAGGGGTGTATGTGAGTGCGGCCCGGGAATGCGGGCCGGGCGTGGAGCAATGTGAAACATTGATGCTAGGTGGGCCGCAGGGAAAAGTCAACGCGGCAGTGAAAGTAGCGCCGACAGCAGCCGGCGGTACTTAGTTGAATTCTTTTACGCGGATTACCTTGTCGCCTAGGAATGTTACGAAGACAGTCTTTGATGGTGGATCGCCGTAGATCCAGTCTTCGGTTTCTTCGCCTTGTTCGGTGCGCTCTCTTACTTTGTGATCGGGGCGGCCGAGGGCGGCTATCACCATGTCGTGATCCATTCCTACTAGCGCGCGATTATCCTGGATGGCTTTTTTGTATTCCGGTGGAAGGGTGTCGACCCAATTTACCGTCGCGGATTTTTCATTCTGGAAATTCAGGACTGGGGACAGATCGTGCTTTAGATCGTCGGGGCCCATGTCTGGGAGCGACTTACCGTAATCGAGGAGCAGCGTGACGCCGACGGGCTGTCCGCTTTGGCCTGGGAGCGCGGCGGGGGTGCCGGTGGTGGGGCCGCCTACGCCGACCTGCAGGTGATCTTTTAGCCGGAAGTGATGGGCGGAGCCGCCGTTCAGATCGACTACGATTTCTTTTTCGCGAAATTCGAGGCGCGTGATTTGCACCGTGTCGCCGGAATTTACGGCGGTGCCGGTATTCGCGAGCAGCTGGTGGAGTTCGTGATCATCGAGCTCTTTGCCTACGCCGATGTGGAAACCTTTTCTGGCGGCAGGCAGCGGAGTGACGGCTTTTGCGAATTCGCCCGAGACGTAGCGGATCAATTCCAGGCGCGAGCTCGGTTGCAGCGGTTGGGCTTTTTTCTTGGCGTGTTGCGCGGGGTCCTGGGCTACTTCGACCAACACGCTTGGGAGTGGCGCTTCGGAATCTAGCGTGTCATTCGAGATCGGTAGCGGGGCCAGGAGCGGGGTGGGGCGGACGTCGATTTTCTTTGGGACGTCGCCGGCGGCTGCGAACATGGTGGTGGCGCTGGCTATTCCGAGTAGGGCGATGTGGGGCCAACGCGGCATGCGGCTCCTCTGGCCCATATCTTATTCCACCTTGGGTGTAGGTGGAAGGGCTGCGATGGATTCGAGGCGGCGCGGGGAGGCGCGCCTTTTCTCCACACCGATTTTGATGCGCGATGCCGGGGCTGCGTTTCTGGATGTTGCGCGGAAGCGCGCGGGCCACATTTTCTCAGGCGTTAGCCGGACGGGCGCGTCGGTTGCTTTGCAATCGCAGAGACGATTGACCGGGCGCCCCTACGAAGGCAAAGGAACGTGCGAACGCAATTTCAAATTTCAGATTTGAAATTTCAGATGCAAGAAACAGCGAAAGGCAAATGCGAATCTACGCGCGACTAAACTTAGCGCGTGACGCGGACCGTTACGCCTCGGCGATCTAGGTGGAGCGGTAGGAGCTGGCCGCCGTTGGCTGTGATCGCGTGCTCTACTTTTGCTCGGGCGTCGGGCTCGATTAGCAGCGTTACGCAGCCGCCGCCGCCGGCGCCGTTTACTTTGCCGGCTGTGGCGCCCGCTCGTTTTGCTCCCGCGATGATGCTATCGATTAGTGGCGTGGTGATCGTCGGCAGGTTGCGGCGGCGATAGCTCCACTCTTCGCGCATCAGGCGGCCTACTTCCTTCCAGTTGGCGCGCAGAAGAGCTTCGCGCATGGCTTGCGCTACCTGCGAGATCACTTCTAGATTTCGGATTACTTGGCGATTGCCGTCGATGTGTTCGCGGAAGACATTCCAGTTGTTGATGGCCGATTGGCGCGGCTCGCCGGTGTAGCAGACGACTACGCGGCGTTGGAGTTCGTCGAGATCGATGCGCAGGGCTTCGCGCCGGACGCCGCCCGGCTCGAGATGGATCGCTGCTGCGCCGCCGAAAGCTGGAGGGAAATGATCCTGCGTGCCGGTGGGAACTTTGATTACGATGGCTTCGATGTCGCGGCTGATGGCGATCCAATCGAGGCGGTCGTGTCCGGCATTTGTGAGACGATCGAGCGCGGCGCAGAGCGCGACGGCCATGGCGCTGGAGCCGCCGATTCCTGCGCCGGCTGGCGCTTCGGAATTGGTGGAGAGCGAGAATCCGACTTTTGGGCGAAAGTGGCGGACCAGATGTGCGAGCAGCGGCAGGCGATGGTTGCGTGCGCTTTCAAGCGCGGTGAACGATGCGAAACTTTGCGCGCGCTTGGTATCGCGTGAGGCTAGCTCGATACTTTTGCGACCGGGGTGGACTTCGAGAGTGCAGGAGGCATAGCGCGAGATGGCGCAATTTACCGTGACTGCGCCTTCGTGAAACAGGTACAGCGGCCAGATGTCGAGCGTGCCTCCGGCGAGATCGATGCGGGTGGGTGCGCGAGATTCGATTCTCATGTTGCCTGGAAACTCCTGCGACGATACGCTTTGCCGTTGGGACTAGGAAGGATAACCCGGCGCGCGCGGCTCGACTTGCCGGGAACGGAATCGTGATAGCAAATGGACAATAGGCCGCACATTCCGCCGGCGGTGCTCAAGAAATTTCTGCTCGGCTTCAGCGGAAATTCGCTTTCGCACGAACTCATCGAAATGCTTGGCAGCGGGCTTGCCGGCGTTACGATTTTTCGCCGCAATTTCAAGAATCCCGAGGAATTGCTGCGGCTTACTTACGAAATTCGCGATGCTGCCGAGGGAGCGGTGCTGATTGGCATCGATCAGGAGGGTGGGACGAAATTTGCTTTGCCGGAGCCGTTTACGCAGTGGCCTTCGGCGGCGGAACTTGGGGAATTGGATGATGCGGGGGCGGTTGAATCCGTGGCGCAGGCGATTGCGCGGGAATTGCTTGCGGTGGGATGCAATTTGGTTTTCGCGCCGATGCTGGATTTGCATTTGCGGCGCGGAAGTCCGGTGACTACCGAGCGCAGCTTTGGATTTGATCCCGAACGCGTTGGAGAGTTGGGTGCGGCGTTTGCGCGCGGGTTGGCGGCGGAGGGAATTCTCGGGTGCGCGAAACATTTTCCCGGGCATGGCGACGCGGTCGTTGATCCGCATCTCGATCTGCCGATTTTCGAGGGGACGCTGGAGCGGCTGCGCGGAATGGAATTGCTGCCGTTTGCCGAGGCGATCAAGGCCGGCGTGCCTACCGTTATGACTGCGCATATTTTGCTGCCGTGGATTGATTCGGGTCGGCCTGCGACATTATCGCGGCGCGTGGTGGAAAATTTGCTGCGGCAGGAATTGAATTTTAAGCGCGTGGTGTTGGCGGATGATTTGGGAATGGGGGCGATTGCTAAGCAATTTCCTGCTGGGGCCGCGGCGGTGGAATGTTTTCGGGCAGGGTGCGATATTGCGATGCTTTGCCATGATTGGGCGCTGGTGCTGCCGGCGATGGCGGCTACTGTGCGGGCTTTTGAGAAAGGCGAGTTTCGTCCGGCGGCTTGGAAGGCTAGTTTGGGGCGGATTGATAAATTGCTGGGTGGGCGCGGGAAGATTCCGGCTAAACGGACGGGACTGGATGTGATAGGTTGTGCCGAGCATCGTGGATTGGCGCGGGAGTTGCGCGCGCGGATTATTCGAAAGCGGGAACGGCCGGCGATTGCGGCGGAAAAACCGGCGTAGGATCTGGACGCGGAGCAGGGTCGGGCGCGATTTACAGTTTGTAGCGAGCCGCGAAGCGGCCATCCGAACGTAGGGCCCGCGCTTTATGCCGGGCCGGGCGCCGAGTATCTTTACGGCGAGATTGCGGCGAGGCAGAGAGTCCATTTCGCAAGAGTTCCGGTTCGCGCAGGAACGAGCCATGTGGCGCGATCTTGCGCGAAGAGGCCCGGCATAAAGCGCGGGCCCTACGAGTGAGCGGCGGCGGCTTTTTTTCCTTCTTCGATTTTCTGCGTGGCTAATTGCGGCTCGAAGCAGCGGCGGCAGCGGGCTTCGTACATTCCGCCGGCGCCTACTACGATTAATTCTTCTGAGGCTACCAGGCGCTGCGTGTGTACCGCGGGATTTCCGCAGCGGACGCAGATGGCCAGCAGCTTGGTGATTTCTTCCGCGATGGCGAGCAGGCGCGGCATCGGCTCGAAGGGGCGGCCCATGAAATCGGTGTCGAGGCCGGTGACGATTACGCGCTTTCCGAGATCGGCCATTTTGGTGCAGACGTCGAGCAGGCCTTCGCCGAGGAATTGGCCTTCGTCGATGCCTACTACTTCGGTGCGCGGCTCTACTTTTACGAGAATATCTTCGGCGGTGCGGACTAGGTCCGAGGCTAGCTCCAGGCCGGAGTGAGAGACGATCCCGTTCGTTGAGTAACGCTGATCGATGATGGGCTTGAAAATTTGCACGCGCTGGCGGGCGATTTCGGCGCGGCGCAGGCGGCGGATTAATTCTTCGCTTTTGCCCGAAAACATCGGGCCGACGACCACTTCGATCCATCCCATGTTGCCTTTAACGATGTCCACGCTGAAAGTCCTCCCGACTCAAATCAATCGAAAATCTGTGCGAATCATTTCGCCTGCGCCCGGCGAGCCGAATCCTCGCGATAAGCTTCCGAGTTGTAGAACGGCGCGAACGCATTGATCACCGCGAGTCGAAACGCGGCACGGCGCGTTATGAGATCGCGCGTTAACACGCCCCAGGCGCCTTGTGCATCGCGAATTCCGCGCGTCCCCGCGAACGCGTCGACGGCTTCTGCTAAATCAATGCCTTCGTCAACCACTCGCGCGGCTAGCGGCTCGGGAACTGCGACTGCTCCGGATTGGCCGAACGAGCCGCGCCCGTCGCGGTCGAGAACGTAGGCCCAATTCTCGAGAAATACCAGCCGCGCGTCGCGATCACTTACGATTTCGAGGCCGCCTTCCACGCCGATGAAGTAACTCCATGGCTCGCGTCGCTCGATCGCGATTCGCCGCAGAAATTCGGCGCGATTTCGCGCACCCGTCATCATCTCGGCGCGCGACAGCGGAGTGTCGCGCACGCCGCTCGGCGCTTCAACGCCCACAATCTCGAATTCCGCCTGCGGATCAAGACGCTCGCCGAGTCCTGCAAAAGCGTCACGCACGCCGTCTAGCTTTGGGCGGCGCATGGTTCCGACGGCGATGGTTAATTTTGGCAAGCGAATGGCCTCGCCTCAGTAGCACAGCCACTCTTGGCTGTGGCTTTTTGCATGATTCTCGCGACTTCTCGCGATCTGCGTAAATCGGACACAGCCAAGAGTGGCTGTGCTACACGGCTGCCCTCGATCACGCGCGATCGATTTCACGCACCAAGAGCGGCTTACTCTTTCCAGAGTTGGGTTTGCTTTTCTCGTCCGTAACGGCGCGCTAAGAACTCTTTCAGCTCCTCCACCGTGGTGAAAATCTGGTCGGCGCAGCCTAGCATCCATCCGCTCACCTGCTCGATCGCCAGCGGCGTCACCAAATAGACCGGAATGCCCTTTCGAAACGCGGCGGTTAGCTCGGCCGGGGTGCCGCCGCTGGGATTCGTTGGATCGTCCCAGTAACAGATCAGATAGTCGGCTTTGTTTTCGATTAAGTCTAAATCGAAATGAATAATTTTGCGGACGGCGCGGCGAAAGCGTTCTGGCTCCGTCGCTTTCCATTCGCGGAAGTGCACCATTTCCTCGTCCGTCAGATTTTTCTTCTCATCCTCGGCGGGATCGTAGAGCCGATGACCGAGCTGCTCGCGCAAAAATGGCGCGAGTTTGCGGCGCCAGAGTTTTCCGCCGCCATTCGCAAATTCAATCGGACCGCAGAGGTATGCCAGCATGAGGGCTTGGAGCGGGAACTCTAGCACGGCGGGGAATGTGCCGCAACGAACGAGCGCCGCTACGGAACAACCCTCAGCGGGACCTGTGGAAAAAATTTGCGTTGATGTGAAACGAAAGCGTGAGTATGAAACGCGAAAATGATGGAGCGGGATAAGGGAATCGAACCCTCGCCTCGACCTTGGCAAGGTCGCGTACTACCACTATACGAATCCCGCTTCTTGCAACACATTGCAACTACATGAATTTTATAGCATGACCTCGAACGCGCGACAAGGCCCGCGCCTGTTCGGGAATCGTATCGAGAAACTCATGTCCGGCGCGAAAATGCCGATTCGCTCCGGGTATGAAAGCCGCAGCGCTAGTCCACTTCGAGAATGCGCGCCGACCGCACCACTGGGGAACGTTTCTGGCGGGCGGCGAAGCGCTCGGCGCGATCGCGGTCGATATAGACGCGCGCGAATCGCTCGCCGTCGCGATAGAAGACCGTCACTTGCCAGTGGCGGTGC
>Ga0206813_1055_pt3 | contig 26115 bp, 22 predicted proteins | sample Alteio_BWOrgCont_92_FD_152856 | JGI IMG/M metagenome (GOLD analysis project Ga0206813, IMG submission 152856) | Enriched cells from forest soil in Barre Woods Harvard Forest LTER site, Petersham, Massachusetts, United States -... | ecosystem: Environmental > Terrestrial > Soil > Temperate forest >...
TGGCGGAAATGATTTTCGCCGGAGGCACGCACGATTTCGCGGGCGAAAGCGAGGACGCGCTCGAAGAGCTTTTTATAGTCGGGCGAAAGCTTGTAGTGCGGCTCGGGGTCCGGCTCGCGAGTGGGGAAGGGCGTGTCTTCACCCATGAAGTGCCGAATGTCGCCGCGCCGGCGTTGGACAAAATGCTGGGCGAGATGTCGGCGGAGCGTTTCCTTTTCCCTGCCGCGCAGGTCGTCGGGGAGATTTGCAAAGTCGGGTTTGAGCAGTGAGAGCAGCGAACGAAACGCGCCGGCATTGCCGCTGTGCGGCGTGGCGGTGACGAGCACGAGATGCCGGCTTTGATTGGCGGAGAGCGCCTTGAGCAGCGCGTGGCGGTCGTGCTTCGTGCCGCGTGCTTCGGCGGGAGCGGCGCAGCCGTGGGCTTCATCGACAATGACGAACTCCGGGCAGGACCGCGCGAAGTCGTCGAGGCGACGCTTCGATTTGATGAACTCGGTCGAAACAATGACGAAGGGAAAGAAATCGAAAATCGTGCGAGTGATCCCTGCGCCCGTCTGACGCTCCAGCCGGGCGGCGGTGCTGGACAGGACCAACTCGGCTTCAATGTTAAACTTTGTGCGCAATTCCAATTGCCACTGCTCGGCGAGATGTGGCGGACAAAGCACGGCGAGACGCTGGATCTCACCGCGGTCGAGCAACTCGCGGGCGATGAGGCAGGCTTCCACCGTTTTGCCGATGCCGACATCGTCGGCGATGAGCATGCGCACAGGATCTAGTTTCAACGCCATGATGAGTGGCACGAGCTGATAAGGGCGAGGCGACACCGCGAGGCGGCCGAACGATCGAAATGGCCCCGCGCTCGATCGAAACCCGAGACGCACGGCATCGCGCAAGAGCCGGCATGAACGATAGTCGCCGAGGTACTGGGGATCAGGGAGATCGAACGCCGCTCGGCGCACTTCTTCCAAGTCGGGAAGGATCCCCGTGACCTCATCATCGGTGCCGCCGAGCGGGCGCAGCATGAGCAAGTCGTCGTTCGATTCGGGCAAGACCACCCATTCACGGTCGCGGGCCGTGACCAATGCTCCGGGGGCAAAACTCATGGCAATTTGCCGAAGACGCCGGGGAAGCGTCGAATGATGGAGGGCCAATCATCGCGCACGCCGAAGCGGATTGGGGTGAAACCGAGAATTTCAAGACGCTCGTCCAACTCGCGGTCTTTCGCCTGACGATGCGCGAAATCGTGGTACGAGCCGTCCACGTAGATTGCGGCCTTCCCATCCTCGTAGAAAAAATCGGGCCGGGTCTCGGCGCGTTCGACGAAATGCTGTGCGTGCGATGGAAGGCGCAGATCGCGCTCGTCGACGAAGCGCAGCCATTCGCGCTCGGAGTCTTCCTCGCAAAGCCTCAGCAGCGTGGCGAGATGCTCTGCTCGGGCAGTCTCGACGGGTGCTGACTCCAATTCGCCACGCGCGAGTTGAAGCAGGATGGGCTGGATCTCGTGCCGGTTGAGATCTTCGTGATCGAGCTGGTTGTAATAGCTCATCAAGCAGTCGTAGCAGGCTACGACGCACGGCTCTTTGGCGTGTTGGGCCTGCTGTCGGTCAGCGCCGGTGTCGGGGTCGAAGTGGCAAAGCTCCAACGCGGTGCGAGCCACACGGCGGATCGCGGTTCGGTCTTGCGCAAGGTGACGCAGGACGCCCGCACCGCCTTCGGCCGCCTCGTAGAAAAGCAGGAGCCGACGATCCTGCGGGGTGGGCAGCGGCTCCGTGGCAAGCTCGTTGTCCTCAAGCTGAAACTCGATCTGAATGCCGCGCTTGAGAGCGGCCTGAAGTGACGCCATCTGAGCAACGGTGAGTTTGGCAGAGGGCTCGAAGACGAGGGCGTTGCGGCGGTCGTCTACGAATGGGATGACGCGGGCGGTGCGGGTCGCTTTCCGCTGCGGCGTGGGCGGCGCATCGTCGCCATCCCCAAGCGCCTTTTCACTCATCCAGCGGCCGGATTCAAGATCCAGCACGAAGCCCGGAAGTTTGTCCTCCGCACGGCGACGCCAGCCGAAATTCACCCGCCAAATGGTCGCCGCAGCGCCGTAGGTGAGCCGGGCCACGGGTTCATCACCGACGTGGACGGTGGCATTGCGCTGATCGGTCCGGCCTTGACGCTCGGCGAAACGGACGCCGCTGCGGATGTCGTAGCCAAGGCGCAGGCGTTCGCCTTCGTCGGAGTTGATCTTGTCGCGACGCACTGTGCTCACGTTTTCCATGCGGAAAAGTCGAGGAATTGCCGCGTCAAGACTCGTGTCACAGCGTTCGCACTTCTCCATGCCGACCGAACCTTCGAGGGGATGCAGGTAACCACACGCGGGGCAAAGTTGCGCGTGTCGCGTGTGGATGTCTTCACCGGCGCCGACCGGCAGGATTACGCGATTCACGCGGTAGCGGGAGCCTTCGTGATAGATGACGGCATCCGGTCCGAACTCCGAAATGGCGAGAAAGCGTGGGCGAGAGAGATAGTCGTCGCGCTTCTGACCCTGGCGCATCCGGCGCGACGGAATGAATGCAGAGAGCGGAAGGCGCGGGAAATTGTAGCCCGGCAGGAAGCCCTCGCTTGCGAAATAGCGGTAGCTGTAAAAGTCCGACTGGATGACGTTTTTCGGGTCTGTCAGGAGCTTGAGCCGCGAGAGCGCTTCGGCACGGCGGCGGCGCGCGTCGTCGCGCTCGCCGGCGGTGCGGGTGTGGTCGAGTTCGATCCGGTGCTGGGCGTCGGCTTCGCGGAATGCGGCGCGGTAGGCATCGCGCCATCGGTTGCAGGCGAGGTCGAAGTGCAGCGCCGTCTTGGCGAGGACTTCGGTTTCGAGCCAGTCGTCACGGAACCAGTCGGTGCCGCTGAGTTCGTTTCGGAGCGGCGCAAGCGTGGAGGCCCCGCGGGTAAGAGCGCGGGTCCGAGCCTTGGGATTTTCAATGCTCTGCCGCACGTCGGAAAGAAGGGGGAGCGCGAGGTCTGGCGCGCCAAGATCGAGGAGATCGGCGAGCGAGGTTTTCAAATCGAGCCCGGTCTCGCGCAGCCAAACCGCGTGCATGTGGGCGCGGAGGAGGTCTTCATTGGTGAGGTCGAGACGCGGAGTGGCGACCTGGCCAGAGACCATGCGCTCGGGGCGTTTGAAGAAGTATTGATCGTGCCCACTCCCGGCCGCGCAGTAGGTGAAGACCATCGCAGGCTGGCCACTGCGGCCCGCGCGGCCACTCCGCTGCGCGTAGTTCGCCGGCGTGGGCGGGACGTTTCGGAGGTTCACCGCGTTGAGGTCTTTGATGTCGATGCCCAGCTCCATGGTCGGCGAGCAGTAAAGGATGGGCAGTCGAGCGTCGCCGAAATCCTCCTCGCGCTTTTTGCGGTCATCCGCAGGGACTTGCGCGGTGTGTTCGCGGGCGTGCATCCGGGCGATGACTGAGGCGGCATCTTTGTAGAATTCGACAAACCACGAGTTGGTCTTGAGCCCGTCGTCAGGGAGATTTGGCACGCGAATCGGATCGTGAAACGCGGTCTGTCCATCGCCCGCTTTCCAAATAACCGCCGCGCTTTCGACCTGATAGCCCGGCACGTCATCCTCGAAACGCGGGGCGAGGGTTTTGCGCAAAAGCCCCGCCTCGGCGAGGACGTGGCACAATTGTCCGATGATCGCGTCGCGCTCAATCAGCGATAGTGGGGTGTTGTAGGCTGGGAGTGTGCCGCGGCGCGCGAGGAAGCGCCCGAATCCGCTGCGCCCGGAGATGAAAGTGTGCGCGCGGTCATCGGCGTCGACTCGTTGGCGCGGAAATGCGCAGCCCGCGCCTTCTAGTCGCTCCTCATCATCGATGGCCCACGGAGCAACAAGCCGCTGGTCGCTGCGGCGACGGAGGGCGTCGTGTTCGCGCGGGTCAAGGTAGCTGACGCTGATCGCGAGTTGGCGACGAAGATAATCCAGCAGCACACGGGCGATATGGGCACGCGTCGTTGGCTCCGCTCTGGCCAAGGCTTCATGGATCGAGACCGTCCTGCCGTGTTCAAGACGAATTTCCCGCCACCGATCATTCGCTTCACACAGCTCATCGAGCGACAGGTAGTCGAGCCGCAGCAGCCCGCACTGTTCGAGGTTTGGCGACGTGACGCGCCACCCGCGTCGCAAGTCGCGGTAAAGCCGATAGCCAATCACGTCGCGGAACGCGCGGTCGGTATCGTGAGCGACGGCGAAGCGCGGCTCGGGGTTGCTCGCAAACCCGGTGCGATCGAGTCCGCGAAGGAGTTGGTCAAAGACGCGACTCGTCAGAACATCGTGGCTGAGACCGTCCGAGCCCGCGCTTTGGGCCGCCTGGTAGAGCGCCGAGCGTGCGAGTCCGATTTCGACGAAGTCGTTGAGATGACCAGCTTGCAACGAGGCATCCTGGCGATTGTCGGTGAAGCTGAGGAGCTTGTGCGCGATGGGCTTCAAGTCCGGGTCGCGCCGCAGACCCCGGACGGCCGCGAGACTGAGGATGGTAGTGGCGGAGCTGCGCTTTTCGGAGCCGAGCGAAGTGAGGTTGGCGAAATCGGAGCGTGAGCGGCTATCGAAGGAGATGCCGCAGTGGAGGCAGAATCGGAACGGGGAACCGATCCACGCGCAGTCGAGGCCATCGCTGGATTCGTGACCGCTACGGTGGACGTGGAGCGACCGAGGCACATCATCTCTGCGTCCGCGGAGCACGCGAGGCGGGCCGTCGTCGTCTTCTTCGAGCCAGTCGGCAGGGAGCCGTTGACGTTGCGCAGCCTCATCGCTCGGCCATGGGGTTTGGCTGCTCAGGTAGAGGAACCCGGGCTCCGCGCCTTGCATCGAGGCGCGGTCGAGGAGGTCTCGTGATTCAAACTCAATGCGCCCGGAATGCGGATTTTCGCGCCGCCAGACCGTATAGTATTCCTGTCCGCACTCCCGGCAGAAGCAGAGGGGAAAAAGCCGCCGCGTTTGCGAGTCGTCGGCCGGCACATACCGCTGTCCGTGAATGGTGGTGTATCGCTCTTCTCCCGGCTCGAACGAGGCGTAAATGGCGTCGCCACCGCTGATGAACTGATGAAGGCGGAAAGCGAAGACGGGGAAGCCAGTTTCCGGGTGCGGCTCACAATCGTAACCTGCAGCAAGACCTTCCTGAATCCGCTCGACGCAACGGATTTCATCGAGCTGGGTGATCTGGCTGAGCCGCGTCGCGGCACCGTTCGGGCCATCGACCGCGCAGGGCTTGCTGCGGACGAGTCGGTGCGTCTCCGAGTCGGTGCGAACGCCGAAGGTATTCTCAATCCACACCGAAAGCGGGTCGCGAATGAAATCCTCGTAGCGGTTCGGAGGCTTTTGGCTCGGGTCAGCAACACGATCGCGCAGGCGCGCTCGGAACTGTGGAGATTCAAGATCGGCCTCCTCAGTTTTCCGCCGCAGACTTTCACCCACCACGTCCCCAGGTTCGACTGCGACGCCAAAAAGCTCCGTGGCCAGCGCGGAAACCTCACGCTGCTGTTCGGCGAATGTGTTTGCGCCGGCGATCGTCGCAGAAGTTCCGACGCATTGGAGATTCTTGTTGGCCACCAACTCGCGCAGCCGTCGCACGAGCATGGCGACATCGCTGCCCTGGCGACCGCGATAGGTGTGGAGTTCGTCCAGCACGAGGAACTGTAATCCAGCCGCCATCTCCACGAGCTTGTCCTCGTTGGGCCGCGTGAGGATCAGTTCGAGCATCACGTAATTCGTTAGCAAAATATCCGGGGGATCCTTGAGGATTTCCTGGCGGGTCTGAATGTCGTTCTGGCCGGTGTAGCTTTTGAAGGTCACCGGCGGTTGGGCCGGCGGGTAGCCGTGATTGAGGAATTTCTTCAGCTCGCCCTCCTGGCTGTTGGCGAGAGCGTTCATCGGATAAACGATGATCGCCTGAATGCCTTTGCCTGACCCTCGGCGGAGCACATGGTCCACTATGGGAACTATGTAGGAGAGGCTTTTGCCTGAACCAGTGCCCGTGGTGAGGACGTAGTTTCGCCCGCGGTGCGCGAGGTCGATGGTCTCGTGCTGGTGACTAAAAAGGCGAAGAGGTTGGCCGGCGACGGACTCGGGTGTTTTGTCCCTCCGAAAGATCCTCCCACATTCCCGATGAAGAACCTCTCTTTCGACGAGTTCATCCACCAGCGGCCCCGGCTCGAACGCCGGATTGAGCTGGATCAGGGGCTTCGGCCACAGTTCCCCGGAATCCAGTCGCCGCTCAATCTCCGCCCGAATGCTCGAATCTCGGATGTTCAGAAAACTGCCGCTGTAGGCGGCGTAGTCGCTGATCAATTCATTACGGAAGCGAAAGATGTTCAATGGAGAGAAGCGCGACTGTTCTCACCGTCATCCAAGCTCAATCTTAAAAAGGAGGAGCAGCCGACTGGCAGAATTCTATCCTGAACGCTTTGGCGCTGCCAATCCTCCATTTTTGCCTGGGTGTCTGGCGCCAAAGATCGTTCAAGCCCGTCGGGGAAGCCCCTACTCCAGTATTTCGGCACTTGCGGTAGCCGCGATTTGATCCAGCGTGCGTCCGTCGGGGCCGGAGGCTCCGTCGCTTTCAAGGAGGGCAGGCCCGAAAGCACTGTTCAGACTCGTTCCAGAGCTACTTTTCCCAATGTGGCATAAGATGCTTATGTTGTGTAGTTTGTGACCATAAAAAGCTACGCGGTCTCCAATCGTGGTTTTCGCTTGGACACCCTAATCCTTGTACTGACGAGCGCTCGCCGCTGACGGTTAGGAAATTTACCTCCTCTGGCCGAAGGATGGTTTTTGTGATGTAGGGAAGCACCTGTTGGAGGGGCAATCACCCGGAAATTTGGCCTCCGGCGGGAGTCGATCGGGAGGGGCAACAATCTTCGGTCGTTTAATTGACCCGCGTGCGGCGACGACAAATTCAACAGGCATGGACACGCATCGCACCACCTACACTGCCAAAGAAAAACACGCCTTGGTCGTGCGCTACTTTGAGTATGGTAAATCGGCGGACGTTTTCGTGGCTGACCAATCTGTGGGGGTTTGCGGGAGGACTTTTGAGAATTGGGTCGCTCGCTTTGTTCTCAACGGCCGCGCGGCGCTGGAAGACGGTCGCACGGCTCGGTGCTTTGCCCCATTGAAAATGACAGGCGAGGTGCTGGTGGCATTCCTCGCTCTCTGGTTTTTGTTCATTCGCAATCGCCGGCGCGAATGTGGCGTGCTCAAACATGAAGGAAGCATCAAGGAGTGCCGTGCCTTGATCGCCAAGAAGGTGATCAAAGGCGATGCGGACAATCTTCCGGCCAAATCCTCAGTAGCGGCGCTTGACGACAAAGCGGCGGCTTGGATCGAAAACTTCAGCCCGGATCAAGAGATCGTTTTCAATCGCGTGCTGGAATACTACGGACGATTTTGCCCAGGATCGAACTTTCTATGGCAGGTGGACTGCCGACCGTTTGACGCGGATTTTTGTAAGAAGCGCGGCTTCGTTGTCATCCGCGACGCGACAGGTGAAATCGTCCATCCGTGTATGCAGATCGTGATGGACGTTTTCTCCCGAGACCTCGGGGCAATTGGGGTATTCGGCGGATCGCCGAACGTCCGGCAGACGCTCCTCGTGGTGAGGAAGGCGATGATGCCCGCCGGCGATGGGCACGACGTTTTTCGTGGTTTGCCGCGTTTCTTGCGATTCGATGGCGGTTCCGAAAACAAAGGCGCACTGACCGCTGTGATGGGTCGACTCGGTGTCGAGTGTAACCGTCCTCCGCGCGCCTGCCCAAAGATGAAGGCTCACGTGGAGCGTTTGGTTCAGACCATCGGCCAGTATCTCCGGCTCTCGGAGACCGATTTCATCGATCGACCGGATCTCGCTCACCTCGGCTGCAAAGTCATCCTCGGCTCGGTGTTCGCGAAGCGGGTGGCGGAAGCGGCTTGGCACTATCGCACGACCCGCCACTCCACTATCGACGGCAAACCTCGGGAGACCTGGATGCGGGGCCATGCCGAAGGATGGGACAAATACTACTCCCCTGCCGCGATTGCCTCGGCGTTTTACGAAAAACCGATCATGGCACAGGTTTTCGACACGATCGTCAGCGTGGGCGGAGAGGACATTCATTCGAGCGGCTGCCGGGGACATAGCGTGGTCCAGGTGAGGGAATTGATCGGCGACCCGCGTAAGCGCCTCGAAGTTTGGGATGAGTGCGGAAAAAATCTCCTCGACGTGGTGGCTCGGAAAAGCAGCAAGGGGCCGGAAGAAAGGAGGACGGGATGAAAGCGGAAACCGAGCCTTTGCAAAGCGAGGAAAAAAAGAAGGCCAAGGTGAAATCGGGTAGCGAGCTTTCCAGACCTGTGGAATTCACGCTTGTCGGGGACTATTTCGGCCGCAATCCCGATCGGCAGATCACCTTCCTCTATGGGCCAGAAGAAACCGGGAAACGTGAGATGTTGACTGACGCGCTGACGGAGAAGTGTGCCGCAGTGGGTGGCAAGCATGTGACCATTGATTGCTCGTGCCCACGGAAGCCTACTCATGCGGGCGTTCTTCGAGAACTCTCGCGACAAGCAGACGAAATCGTTTTTTCTCTCAGAAACGAACACCGCGATCCGTTGTCGATCGTAATCCACGAGTTCATCCGCTCGGGCGTTCGGGCGGTCACTTTTGTGAACATACACGACTGGGGAGTTCCGGGAGCGAAGACCCTCGTCCAACTGAATGAGGTCGCTAAACTCCAAAACGCTACGATCCATTTCTCGGCGACTTCCATGGTGGATCTCCACAAACTTTACAGCGGCGCCGGCGTGCCCCACAGCCGATTCACGGAGTCAGTGCATCTCGGCCCGCTGAACAAGAAAAGCATCCATGGCTACTTGACCCGCCTCCCGGAACCTTTTCCCACCATTGCGACGCTCGATGTTCCAAGAAAAAAAGGCCCCGCCGTAGCAATGGCAGAGCATCTTTACAAAGTGACGGCAGGAAATCTTGGACTGATCAACCAATGGATTCGGCGCGTAAAGGCGGTGGGCCTCGATGAGAATCAGGCGGATGCATTATTGAAGGGTGCAATGGACGCCTTCTTCGGGATGCGTATCTTGGCCCCACCTTCGGCAGAGGTGGAGGCGAGAAAGATTCCGGAAGACTACCACCCACCACGCCCGGCGGAAGTGTCGTTTGAATTCTGAGCGCTGGCGCCCGCTACGACGCTCCCCCATCGGCAAAAACAGAAATCATCGCCTACGATCGGGTACTCTGTCCGCTCGCACTGGAGATAATGCGAGGAGCCAAAAGAGGAGGCACTAAGGAAATCGCATACACTTCGAGTCGCCCTGATTGCGTTCAGCGGCAATTCCCACCGCCGAACGGATGCGAAATAACCGATGATGTGATGGGTGAGCTTGGCGGCGCGCGCGTTCGTTTCCGCCTGAAGAGCCCCGGGGTCGCTTCCTCGCGGCGGATCAACTCGTCGGTGAGTTTTTCGTTCTGCTCAACAGTAATGACAATGCCATCACGTTCGTTGTCGCCCAGGGCGAGGTAGCTGCGGGCGATCTCGCCATAACGGCGGATGGTTTCAGGAGTGGTGACTTCGGGAGTTCGTGGCTGGCTTATAGTTTTGGCGGATTGAAGGGATTCAGCGAACTCGCGGGCGAGGGTATCGACTTCCGCAGCAATGCCCTTGGATTTGCGGCCTCGCGGGCAATCAGTTCGTCGGCGGACTTTGCCACTTCGGATTCGAGAACAACGTGTCCATCAAGGCTACAATGCTGGCTGCGGTCTCTGTCAGACGGGTTAAATCTGCCTCGCAGCCGCTTCGCCTCACACTCAGCGCGCCGCTTCGTTCAGAAACTGAGTGACGAAGTTCACCACCATCGCGCCTTCGCCGACCGCACCGGCGTAGCGCTTCGCCGAGCCGTGGCGCACGTCGCCGACGGCGAAACTGCCGGGGATGCTGGTTTCGAGTAGGTCCGGCGGGCGTTGGAGCGGCCAGATTTCCTTTCCGCTTGGGTCGGTGAAGATGTCCGCGCCGGTGAGGATGTAGCCTTGGGAATCGCGCAGGATCGGGAGGTCGCGCGCCCATTCGGTATTCGGCTGGCCGCCGATGCAGGCGAAAAGATCGGTGGCGGGGCAGACATCTTCGGTGCCCGTTGTTCGGTCGCGAATGGTGACTTTGCGGAGCTGCGTGTCCCCGGTCACGGCGGAGACTTCGGAATTGAAACGCACTTCGATTTGCGCGCAGGCGCGGATGCGGTCGGCGAGGTAGTCGGACATCAAACCCGAAAGTCCCTGGCCGCGCACGAGCATGACCACGCGTCCGGCGACGCGCGAAAATTGCATTGCAGCCTGGCCCGAGGAATTAGCGCCGCCGATGACATAGACCGTCTTGCCCGCGAGCCGGCTGATCTCGCTCGAACCCGAGCCGTAAAACAATCCGTGTCCGAGAAACTGATCTTCATTAGGCAAATCGAGCCGCCGGTATTCCACGCCAGTCGCACAGACATTCGAGCGCGCGATGAGTTGCGAGCCGTCGTCGAGCGTGACGTGAATCTTCCGGTCGCGGAATTCGGCGACGATGCCTTCGCGGAGTTGCAGAATCTCGCAGCCAAATTTCACCGCCTGCTGCCGTGCGCGGTCGGCGAGTTCCGCGCCGCTGATGCCGTCGGGAAAGCCGAGATAGTTTTCGATGCGCCCGCTGCTGCCAGCCTGTCCGCCTACGGCATCGCGCTCGATGAGCACGGTCTTTAGTCCATCGGACGCGGCAGAGACTGCCGCGCTCAAGCCCGCCGGTCCCGCGCCGTAAATCGAGAGATCGTATTCCGCGAGTTTCGGCTTGGCGAGAAAGCCGAGCCGATCCGCAAGCTCGCGCAACGTGGGATGAAAGAGTTTCGCGCCATCGGGAAATTCGCAGAGCGGCAGCCGCCGGTCGTTCGCGCCGCTGACGCCGGGGAGCTTGCGCGCCTCCTCGTCGCTCGTCAGTTCGTGCCACTCGAAAGGCACCGCGCTGCGTTGAAGAAAGCTGCGCAGCTCGAAGGAGTCTTTGCAGCCGGGACGACCGTGGATGCGAATCGGGCTCATGGATCGAGTTAGGAGAATTGCGAGCGGTTGCCGAGCATTTGCCCGTGCGCTTCGAGGCGGCGACCGAGCGCGAGCTGGTCCGGCTCCCATTCCGCCAGCGCGCGGTCGAGATCGCCCGGATGCGCGGCGACGGCTTCGCCAAGCGCGATGGCATTCGCCGCTGCTTTCGACGTGCTGGCGGCGGTGTGCGGACGCGGGATGAAGGCGGCATCGCCGACGAGCGCGACGCGACCGACGGCCATGCGCGGCACGGCGAGGTCGAGGATGGGCTGGAGAAACGGCTCCTCCGTGGCCTGCCACAATTCGAGAAATTGCGGACAGAGCACGCGGCTCGCGATGTCCTGCTGGGCGGCGATGACCCCGGGGCAAAGCTGTCCGGGCGGGATGGAAAATTCGTGCAGCCGGTTGTCGTTCCCGGTCATCAGGCGCGGCAATTCCGCCTCGGTGCAGTTCCAATACCAGACCCAGTTCAACCGCCGTTCGCCGGGCTGCGTCTCGCCATTCGCGCCGGGGATGAGATAACAGAGGATGTGGCTGTGACGCATTTGCTGAAAGGTGAAGTGGTCGCCGAAAGTAGCGAGCAGTGCCGCGCCTGCGTCACGCTCATGCACGACGCCGCGCCACGCGACGTAGCCCGCATACCGCGGCCTCACGTCGGGAAAGAGCTGCTGCCGAATCGTGGAGCGCGAACCATCCGCGCCGACGAGCAAATCGCCGCGCACTTCGCTGCTATCGGCGAAGCGTGCAGTCACCGCATTCGCATCCGCGGTGAAATCGAGAAGCTGGCATCCCGCGTGATAGTGCTCTTCGGGAAAGGCCGCGCGCATCGCGCGCTGGAGCAAGCCCCATGAAGTCATCAGTTGCGGCATGTATTGCTGCGACTCCGGCTTTCCATCGTGACCCAAATACTGGCGCTGCCGCAGCCATACGCCCGTTTCATCTTCCGCCAATCCGCAGCGATGTGTGAGCATGTGCAGCGTCTCGGCTTGCATGACGATGCCCGCCCCGCGGTCGTCGAGCACGCGCGGTGAACGCTCGAAAATCTTCACGTCGCATCCGGCGTGAAGCAACTCGATGCCCGCCGCCAGCCCGCCGAGTGAGCCGCCTGCAATGAGAGCTTTTGGTTTCATTGCGCGGCCTCCGGTGCGAATTGCACATCACGGCCGAAACCATAGACGACCCACACCCAAACGAGCCAGAGCAGGGCCGAAATGGTCAGAGCAATCGCGGGAGCGAACGGGGCCAGCAGCGCCGCCGCGAGAGCAATTGCATCGGAGCCATGCGGCAGGTGCGGCGGCTTGATCTCGATGACCAGCAGCGTCGCCAGAATGGCGAACACGCCGTCACTCCAGAACCCCAATCGCGTCGTGTCGTTTTCGGAGTTGTTCATGGTTTGATTCTGCAACCTTCATCGGAACAGGTCGGCCCCGCGGTTTCGGCGAAAGCCTTTTCGAGCACCGCGGCCAGCAAGTGCTCCGGCTGCGCGCCCGAGCCGAGCGGCTTGCCCTGCACCATGAATGTCGGAACACCACGGATGCCGGCGTGCCGGGCGCGCTCCTCCTCGCGCGCCACCGCCGCCGCTGCGACTTCGCCCGAAAGTGCCTCCGCGATGTCTTGTGGCATCAATCCCACCTCGACGCCGATTTCGGTCAAAACCCGCACATCCCCGACATCGCGGCCTTCAACGAAATACGCGCTGAACAACTTTTCCGCCAAAGCACCCTGGCAGTGTTGCTCACCCGCGAGCCAAAGCAGCTTGTGCCCCGAGAGCGTGTTCGGCGTGCGCGTCATCTTCACATAATCGAACGCGATGCCAACTTCCTTTCCCGCCGCGACCACTTCCGCATCGAGCGCCTGCGAATGCGCCCAACTGCCAAACTTCCGCGTGCGATATTCCCGCCGGTCCATGCCCTCGGCGGGCATGTCCGGGTTGAGCTGAAAAGGCTTCCATTGGACGTGCAGCCGCTTCGGTTCAAGCAGCCCGGCCGCGCGTTCAAGACGCCGCTTGCCGATGTAGCACCACGGGCAAATGAGGTCGGATACGACTTCGACAGCCAATGGTTCAGTGACTTCTGTGATAGTGGAGCTTGGATTGTTCATGTCAGTATGGTGGGGAGGCAAAGCGGCGTCGGAAGTAGGTGCGTGCGCCCTGTTGGCATTTCGTGCCCGTGAAATCCGTGTGAAAATTCCGAAAGCCTCGGTTTATCGAAGGGTGTGACGGCCCAAATGATGCTCAATTTCCTCCTCGGCTTGCAACCAGTCGTCCAGTTCGTGATCAGGCTGCCGACCTCTTTTCTCAAAGAGTTCGTAAGCGCGCTTACGGACTAGGGTTGAAAAACATTCGATGGAACACCCACTCGTGTCCGCGCCATAATCCATCCCCTCAGATCCCTTGTATGTTGCATAGTTATTCATAGTCATTTTATGTGTTTGTTCTCAAAAAGCGAAGCAGTCGCAACCCAACCCAAAGAAATCAGCATAGCGATTGCGTGCCTCCTCGATACCTGCAAGAAGTTGATGCGCGGCATGTGCGCAGCCGTGGTGATGACACTCCGCGCTGTGCTGATGTTGAGGCATCGGCACACCTGCACGCGCGGCCTTGCGAACATCCAGTGGCGCGCCGTAGCCGCCGAATACTTTCACGGGCGACCATTCCGGCAGCACCGGGATTGGTGGCGGCGCGTGCGGAGCAAATTCGTCAATTGCGTGAACGACTTTGCCACCGACGACGGTGAGGACAGATTCGATCCCTTTGATCTGTTCCTCCGGCACAGAGAAATAGTCGTCGGTGAGTCCGACAAAATCTGCCAACTGTCCGAGTGCAATCGCCCCCTTTTTTCCAGTCTCGCTTGAAAACCAACTGCTACCCTGAGTGTAAAGCCTCAGCGCTTCCTCACGGCTCAGGCGGCTTTTGTCAGGATACATGGACACGCCACCAACCGTTTTGCCTGTCACCAGCCAGTAGAGTGACACCCACGGATTGTAGCTCGCAACACGTGTTGCATCTGTGCCCGCACCGACCGGAATACCAAATTCCAGCATTCTGCGCACAGGCGGAGTTCGTTCCGCTGCCTTCTTGCCGTAGCGCTCCATGAAGTATTCTCCTTGGTAGGCCATGCGATGCTGAATCGCAATCCCGCCTCCCAATGCCTTCACCCGTTCCAAGTTGCGGTCGGAAATTGTCTCGCAGTGATCGAAGAACCAGTTCAGTCCCTTGAATGGAATTTCGCGATTCACTTCCTCGAACACATTCAGGAAGCGTGTAATGCTTTCGTCGTACGTGGCATGGAGTCGGAACGGCCACTTATTTGCGGCAAGCAGCAAAACGACATCTCTTAATTCACATTCGAGTGAAGTCGCCAAATCTGGGCGCGGTTCGAGAAAATCCTCAAAGTCCGCCGCTGAGAAAACTAACATCTCACCTGCTCCGTTGCAGCGGAAGAAGTCATCGCCCTTGCCTGGACCGGTCATTTGGGTCCATCTTACGAAATCATCCATCTCATGCTTTGGTTTTTGAGTAAACAGATTGTAAGCGATACGGACTGTCATTTCATCGCGCCTATGCAACTCCTCAACGATGGCGTAATCCTCCGGGTAATTCTGAAACCCGCCGCCTGCATCAATGATGCTTGTCAGTCCGAGCCGGTTCAGTTCGAGCATGAAGTGGCGAGTGGAATTCATCTGATGCTCCGGTGGCAGCTTCGGTCCTTTGGCGAGCGTGGCGTATAGGATCGTGGCATTCGGTCGTGCGATGAGAAGTCCGGTGGGATCGCCGCTGTGGGCGCGTTGAATTTCGCCGCCAGGCGGATTGGGAGTGTCCTTGGTATATCCGCAAGCCCGAAGCGCCGCCTTATTCAGCAAGGCTCGACAATACAAATGCAGAATGAAGACCGGTGTTTCAGGCGCAACTTCATTGATCTCCTCCAAAGTCGGCATCCGTCGCTCCGCAAATTGAAACTCGCTCCATCCGCCGACGATGCGGACCCATTGTCCGGGAGGCGTTCGTTGCACTTGCTCTTTTAGCATGCGCAATCCGTCGGCGAGCGAAGGCACACCATCCCAACGGAGTTCCATGTTATAGTTCAGTCCTCCGCGAATGACGTGGAGATGCGAGTCATTCAAACCTGGAATGACACGCCGGCCTTGGAGATCGATAACCTTTGTCTCCGATCCGCGCTCGTAAGCCTCGGCATCATCAACACCGATGATGCGACCATCCTTTATGGCGAGATTTGTCGCTTCGGAATAGTTCACGTCGAGTGTGGTGATGCGCCCGTTGAAGATAATGAGATCGGCGGTTTTCATAAGTCAGGTGTTTGTGGATACGAGTGAAACTTCGGATTTTGCGGACGCTGCGAGGCGCACATCATGGGCGAGCAGGTGGTGGACGCGTGGTGGCTCGGTGGCATTGTGCAAAGCGCGGACGCGGGCGTGGATTTCCGTGTCGCTCTTTGCCATGCGTTCGTGCTGGCGAAGGTGCTCGGCCCACGATTCAACAGTGAACTCCTCAACAAACCGTGTTGGGTCGGTGAGATCCTGACTCAAGCTCCAGCGCATCGCTCCGTCGCGCAATCGATGGAGGCGCAGCGGTTTCATCGCAGCCAGAAACCCGGCGGCTTGCGGCCCTGTGATGAAGTATTCCACCATGACGACGATGGGTCCGTCGTCCGGCTGCGGCGGTTCCGAAAACGAGTGCGCGGTGATGGGGACCGCCGCGTCCAGATTCAACCCGTAGGGCAGCCGGAGCGGGAACTTGATCGCGAGCAACATCGTGATGGCAAGCGTTCCCCCAGCCAATGCCAGGGCGGCCGTGAGGCCGAGGGAGGAGGTGATTTGGCCCCACGTCAATCCGCCGAGGGCGATCGAGCCCTGCATCACCGTCATGGAGAGCGCATTCATGCGCCCGCGTGCCCATGCCGGCATGGCGGCCTGGCCGGCGACGCTCAGGTTTGAGATGCCGGCGATCCACGCGGCGCCGCCGAGAAACGTGACCGGCAGCAACTCGGCGAGTTGATTGGCGACGATCATTAGGAACAGGACCGCGCCGAGCCCGCCGGTGGCCAGGTGCATGAGCGCGTCCGGCGTCAGGCGTGCGCGCAACCGTGGCAGGCCGGCGACGGCCATCGCGATCGCGCCGCAACCAAACGCGCCCATGAGCAGGCCGAATTGCGAGGCGGGAAGGTGCAGGCGGTGCGTCGCCTGGATGGGCAGGAGCGACGTCACGGCCACCCCACAAAAGACAAAGGCGAAGTTGCGCACGAGGACGGTTTGCATCGCTGGTGCGTGCGCGGCGTAACGACAGGCGGCGCCGAGAGCGCCGAGAAAACGCTCGCCCCGCAGCGGCCGCGGTTTCTTTGCGGGCTGCCAATGCTTGATCGCCAGCAGCACGACGAGGAACGAGCCCGCGTTGAGCGAAAAGCAGACGGCTGGCCCGAACGAGGCGATCAACGCTCCGGCGAAGGCCGGCCCGATGGCACGGGAGATATTCAGCGCCAGGCTGCCCAGCGTCACCGCGGCAGGCATCTCCTCGCGGGTGACGAGATCCGGCATGATCGAACCCCACGCGGGGGTGTTGAAAGCGACGCCGGTACCGAGTGCTGCCGCGACCGCGAGCAGCACCCACGGCTTTACCCAGCCCAGCCACGCGGCGGCGCTAAGGAAAGTGGCGATGGCGAACATCCAGCTCTGCGCGACGAGCAGAATGCGCCGCCGTTCCAGCACATCCGCCAGGGCACCGGCGGGGAGCGACAGGAAAAAGATTGGCACCGCGCTGACGGTGGCCATGACGGAGAGCAGCAGCGGCGAACTCGACAGCGTGCTCATCGTCCACACGGCGGCGGTATCGTTCATCGTCGAGCCGATGCCCGAACACAGACTGGCCAGCCAGATGACGCGAAAGACGGGCCGGTGCAGCGGCGCCCACGGCGAGACGGCCGACCCGGCTACGGCGCTCATGGCCGCAACCCTCCCGCCGGCAGCCAGAGCAGCGCATCCAGCGAGTAGCGGCCCCCACCCCACAGGGCCAGCGTGGCGACCCCGAGCACATAAAGGATGGCGAGCTGCGGATCGCGCTTGGTGGCAACATTTTGATAAATCGCGACGCCCAGCGTCACGGTGAGCACCAGCGCTATCGGTCGCGTGGCCAGGCCCAACATGAGCAAGGCGCCGCCGGCGAGTTGGACCATGGTGGCGGCAAGGGCCGAGGCGAAGGGTAGCGGAACGTGAATCTCAGCCACCTCCCTTTCCAAGGGCCAGCGTCGGCCAGTGCGCAGACGGGCCAGAGCGCCTTGCAGCTTGTGCAGACCATGAATGAAGAAGATCAGCCCGCCGAGGCTTACTCGGAAAAGCACATTGGCCATGTCCACCGAGGCGCTAGCCGCGCTGGGCCGCAACCATTCGGATACCAATACGAGTATGCCATGTGAATCCATGCTAAAACTCCAATTGCAACGTCGCGGAGAAAAAGCCTACCCCTCCACCTCCAGCCGAGTGCACGTAATTGTCGGTGAAGAAATAAACGTAAGACGAAGAGAGCAGCGCGTGCCGTTGCACCCGCCAGCTCACGTTCACGTCCAAGGCCGTGCCCAGATAGCGCGAACGGTTGTTCGTCACGGGCACCTCGATGAAGCCCGGCGGATTGTAAATCGCATCCTGCGAACTGTAGCGCCAGAAGACATCGACCCCGCCACTCACCTCCATTCGGCGCGCGGGCTCGAACGATACCGAAGGATGGATATCGATGATATTCGAAGGCCGCAAAAGGCTGGCATCGTTGAAATAGCCGCTCTTGAAAAAGAGTGGGTCGAAGGTTTCCTGGCGTCCATCGGTAGGATTTCGATCGCCGCTCGCCACGTCAAATTTGACACCGAGGCGCGGCTTCCATGCCGTATCTTTCCACGAGTAACCCCCATCGACACTGCCCGTCCAGGCGAAGATCTGGTCACTGCCAAAGCTGCCGAATTGCACGATCCCTTCGGCGTTCCAATCCCACCCGGCTACTTCGCCGAAAGAGCGGAGGCCGATGGAATGACGGTGTTGGTTGGCCTTTCCGGAGGCATAAACAGAATTCTCGCGGGCCAGGCCGAGATAGTAGAGATCGAAACCGCTCCGCTTCTTTGCATCCAGCCAGTGCGTGAGATAAGCGCCCCAGAAGGTCGTATCGTTGTCTTCCTGGTCGAAGCCATTCGTCCGCTCCTTGCCAGGTCGCGTCAGGAACGCCAGCGCTTCCCATCCCTCCCGATCGTAAAGCAATTCCGTACCGTCGAACTTGAAAGGAATGTTGGGAGCTGCCCGTGTCGCGACCAATCGGCCGGAACCGAGACTCATCCCAAAGCGGCCAAAGCGCACCGTGAGCTTTTGGTCCTCATCCAGCCACGGTACGACATCCATGAAGGCGAATTGCAGGTCGGCAGGATCGTCCTGGACCGGCGGCGGTGGCGTGTCTTCGTCCCAAATGAGACCGGAAATTCCTTCCACATAAAACCGCAGTCGATTGCTCAGATGAAGGTCCGCTTCGAGGGTGATCCTTTGCAGCAAATAGCCGTCGCGAGGGCCGCCCAATCCGAAATTCGGGTTGCTGATCAATTCGAGCCGTTCGCGAAGTTCCCCGCCGAAGGAGAGATACCATGTTGGATCATCGGCCCGCAGTCTCAGGTACTTCAGGGGGTCGAACGCGTCGATATGGACGCTCGGATCTGCGAGACGGGAGTAGTCTTCGTTAAACCGCAGCGGCAGGAACGCCGGCGGAGGTTTGGGTGTTTCCACGTCCTCCGCCGACGCTCCAACGATCGAGATCAACAAAATGACCGTAGGCCAGCGCATGTGACGGCGGTTACTTGGTCAACGCGCTGTACGGCATGGTCTCGCGTTTGCTGAGAGTGGGCAGCGTGGCCTCGATGCCCTTTCCGATTTTTTCCACCGCGTCGTCGAAGAAGGTCGGCCCGGCTTCGATCACCCACTCGGAGATCGTGAATTTTTCCGCGAGTCCCTGTGCCTGGAGGCGCTGTTCGGTGTCGTAGGCCGAGAGGACGCTCCCAACGAAGGCACTATCCCCTTCGCCAACATCGATCGTCGAGTTGCCTTCGTCGCGGATGACCGGCGCCCAAGCGACCCGTTTCGCCTTGAGCCGAACCGCTTCCCGAGCTGCCACGCGGCCCACGATGCGCAACGTATCGAGCGAAAGACCCAATTCATCACCGAGCCCGATGACCAGGAACAGTTTCGCTGGAATGGAACCCTTCGGCGGCACGAGAAGGATCGATTCGCCGAGTTCACCGACGAACTCATCGCGATCTCGCAAAGCGGAAAGAATCCCGTGGAGGTGCGCGTCAGTATCCCTTGCCGCGCCTTGGTAAGTGTCGCCAGACTTTTTGTGTTTGAAAAGACAGATGATCTGAAGATCGGCGTCCTGGGCGTAAGGCCCGGTCATTTTCACCGAGAAGGCGATGCCGAGCGGCTTGGAACCGACCGGAGTTTCCTTGGGCGCGCCGGTCCCTTCGGCATTTGTACCGACGGGGAGCAGAGCGCACAGCCCGAGACTGCCAAGAAGGATGAGTAAGGTTTTCATCAGCGCGCCTCAGTGTTTCTTATCCTCCGGCAAGATCTGCGGTTTTAGGGCGGATTGCGGTGCGTGATGGACCATGGTGTAGGCGTATTCGACGCCTACGCCGTAAGCGCCTCCCTGGCCTTTAATGAGTCCCATCAAGGCGTTGTAGTGCTCCTTGTTCTTCCAATCACGCTGCCACTCAAGCAAGGCAGCAATCGTAGTCAGGCGGATCGCCCCCGCCTGGACCATGCGCGAGAGGGCTGCTTCATGGGCCGCAGGCGAGCTGGCTCCGCAGCAATCCTCAACGACATAAATGTTATAGCCGGCGCCGAGCATTTCAATGGTCGGCCAGGTGACACATACCTCGGTCCAGAGGCCCTGCATAATGATGTTCTTTCGTCCGGTGGCCTCGATGGCTTTGCGGAATTCCTCGGAGTCCCACGAGTTCATCGACGAACGTTCAATCACGGGCTGGCCTGGAAATATATCCAGCAACTGAGGCCATACGTAACCGCTGAAAGACAGGGTCTCCACCGACGAAAGCACCGTCGGTATGTTGAACTCTTTCGCGGCTTTCGCGAGGAGAGTAACGTTATTGATCAGCGCGGCACGGTCGGCGCTGGCGACGCCGAAGAGCATCTGAGGCTGGAAGTCGATGAACGCGATGGCAGAATCTGCCGCCGTGTAGAGTTTATGGTATTGGTTCATGGTATTTATCCGTTTATGTATTTGTTTACTGATTGTTAATGGAGGGCGAACATAAGAAAATGTGCTCCCTTTTGAGACGCGAGATGTAGCTCCGTTTCATCGTCAACAGCCGCTCCGTCACCAGACAAAAGTTTTTTGCTGTTCAAGACTAGATCACCTTCAATCAGTTGAATCCAGGCATGACGCTGGTCACGCAGCGAATGGCTGATCGTTCCTTTCGCCGCAAGTTTGCCGATGAAGAGATGCACATCTTGATTGATCTTGATGGATTTGTTGCCGCCATCCGGCGAGCAAACCAGTGTGAGAAGGTTGGGTGGCGCATCGGCAAAGGATTGCTGCGCATAGCCAGGAGGTAAGCCGTTGCTAGATGGCAGGAGCCAGATTTGGAGAAAGTGAACCGGCTCTTTGGGTGAGTTATTAAATTCACTGTGTGCGATGCCCGTTCCAGCCGAGATGCGTTGCACCTCGCCAGCTCGCATCACCGCCTTATGTCCCAGGCTATCTTCATGCCTAAGCGCGCCACTGATAACATAACTAATGATTTCGAAATCACGATGCGGGTGCGTGCCGAAACCCTGACCTCCTTTCACCCGATCCTCATTGATCACTCGCAAGCTGCGGTACCCCATGTGTAGTGGATCGTGGTAGTCCGCAAAAGAAAACGTGTGGTAGCTGTCCAGCCAACCGTGGTCGGCGTGACCACGTTCGTTGGAACGTCGAGTGGTGATCATTCCTTTCCCTCCAAAATGGATAAAGTCCGCTCGGCACGGAATCGGATCGCCGCGACAACAGCAAGCAACATGAACACGACCAATACCACGAGTTGAGTGAGCTTGAATGGCGTGTCGCACTGCGTCGGAGCGATTCTTCTCAGCGCAGGTATTTTCAAAAAGGATTGAACTATCAAGACGAATACATTCAGATAGAGGGCCAGCACCGCGTTGACCACGTAGGTGTTGCGCCAGCCCCCCACAAGGTCGCGCTTGTATCGGGCAAAGAACGCCAGTGCCAAGAGCACCAACGATATGACACCGACCACAACGACGGGCGTAATGCCGTGAAACGGGAAAAAGAAGCCAGTCATGCTCGTCAGCATAGAGGTTATCAAAAAACTTTTAGTCCAACCTTCGAACCGCCTTGCCGTAAGCAACCCGAAGGAGATAAAAAGGCCGAGGAAAATCCCTCCAAGACTAATCAACACATGAAGCAATGTGTATATTCCCAATATCATATCGTCTCGGGGGTGGGATGTTGATTGGTGTCTCAGGACTGAATGAATGCGAGCATGTCGGCGTTGATCGTGTCGGCTTCTGTGGTGGGCATGCCGTGAGGAAACCCCTTGTATGTTTTCAGTGTGCCTTTTTTGAGCAACTTTGCCGACAGCGGCGCTGAATCGGCATACGGCACGATCTGGTCGTCATCGCCGTGCATCACCAAGACCGGCACATTGATCTTCTTCAGGTCTTCGGTGAAGTCGGTCTGGGAGAAGGCGACGATGCCGTCATAATGAGCTTTGGCACCGCCCATCATGCCCTGACGCCACCAGTTCCAGATCACGCCCGGCTGCGGCTTCGCACCGGGCCGGTTATAACCGTAGAACGGTCCGGCTGGCACGTCGTAGTAAAATTGTGCGCGGTTGGTCGCAACCTGCGCCTGGAAATTGTCGAACACTTCTTTGGGCAGGCCACCGGGATTGGCCTCGGTTTTCACCATTAGCGGCGGCACTGCGGCGATGATCACCGCTTTTGCCACCCGGTTTGTTCCGTAGCGCGCGATGTAATTCACCACTTCGCCGCCACCGGTTGAGTGGCCGACATGCACTGCATCCTTGAGGTCGAGATGTGCGGTCAGCGCCGCAAGGTCATCGGCGTAATGATCCATGTCATGTCCACTGTCGGTCTGGGTGGAGCGACCATGACCGCGCCGGTCGTGGGCAATGACGCGATACCCGCGGTTTAGGAAGAACATCATCTGCGCGTCCCAATCGTCCGCACTCAACGGCCAGCCGTGGCTGAAAACAACCGGCTGCCCCGCGCCCCAGTCCTTGAAGTAAATTTGCGTTCCGTCCTTGGTGGTGATCGTGTTCATGGAGTTACCTTGTTTCTTGTTTGTCTGGAATTGCCGGCCGCAGTCTTATTGCAACCTCCTCCCGCGCCGCTTGGATCAGGCCCTGCCGCCGTGACGCGGCATTGGTTCCTGCAACGTCCGGTGAAGTTTCGGGGGGTGTGCGTCGAAAGCATGACGCTGGAAATCCTAGCCTTCAGTACAGACTTGAAAAGTGGACAATAGACGGAATCCATTCTCCTACCAAAGTATGATGCCCGGAGCGGCGCGAGGGTGATGCAGTATCGATCGCAACCGCGCTTGGAAAACGGGAACGGTAGCTTCTAAAAAAACGCCGGAATTCCCCCGCAACTCCGATGACCCGAGGGAAGAGCGATCACTTCGAGGGAAGGCGATTTGTCAATCCCACTGGCGCTGCGGGACAGCCATTCTCTTCCATCGCGCGGATGCTGCTCGAACCGCGAACGCCGTGGCCGACCAGTGTCCACGAGCCCCGCAATGACCGCCAAGGCTGGACCGCACCGCTGCCGTCATCACGTTCATCGGTTACTCGACGTTTCTGATTCAAACGGCAGAGACAACTTCAAGTCTGTCACCGCCAGCAAAACCACGTTCTCAGGAAATAGCCAGCGTGTTGCTCCGCTGACGAACGTCATGCCCATCCGGCACGACACGAAGCTGAAAAGCGTCGCTTAAAAGGGTATTCTCACAAGTGAAGCAACCCCCTGCGATTTGCCACGGCGATTGCCTCCGTGCGACTCAGAACGTTGAGCTTTCTGAAAAGTGATTGGACGTGGCTTTTGACGGTGACTTCCGTGATGGCCAGGCCCGCGCCGATGAGTTTGTTCGGTTTGCCTTCCGCAAGCAGACGCAGGACCTCCATTTCGCGCGGAGACAGTTCTTCAGCGGACAATCGTTCGGCTAGTTTCGCGGCAATGGCGGGGGGAATGAAGGTTCGACCGGCATGAACTTCGCGAATGCACTGAAACAATTCTTCGCGCCGCACATCCTTGAGCAGATAGGATCTTGCGCCAGCGCGCATGCCTCGATAGATGTCCTCGTCACCATCGAATGTGGTGAGGACGATAATCCGCGCCTTGGGCTCCGCGGCACGAATCGCGTAGATGGCGTTCACGCCATCGAGTCCCGGCATTCGCAAGTCCATGAGGGTAACATCTGGCCGATGTTCTTTCCAAAGCTCGACCGCCTGGCGTCCGTCGCCGGCTTCAGCCACCACGTCCATATCCTGCTCCTGTCTGACGATGCCCACCAAACCATCGCGGACAACGGTGTGATCGTCCGCAATAAGAATACGAATGACTTCACGGCGCGCACTCGCGTGCCTCTTACCCGGCGATTGAGGCGCACCCACTGTGCTCGTCGTGGGTTTCTTCTCAGCTTTGGCCATTTAGGTTTTCCGGTTTTAGCGGAGTTAGGTTTTTCAGCTCAATGAGAAGTTCAGTGCCGACGCCGGACTTCGATCGGATAATGAACTGCCCGCCCATCCGGTCAACCCGCTCCTTCATGCCGGTCAAACCAAAGCCGTCGTGTTCCTGCTGCGGATCGAAGCCGCGACCGTCGTCCACCAACCTGAGCTGTATCTCGCTTGCGGCAACGCTCAACGTCGCCCTGAAGTTTCGGGCGCTGGCATGTTTGACGGCGTTCGTGAGCGCTTCTTGAGTGATGCGCAACAAGCCTTCCTCGACATCGGCAGGTATGGACCGTTCATCGCCGTCGGCATGGAATTCCGCATTCAAGTCGGTGCCTTCCGCCGTGCGTTTGAGCAGATCATCCAAAGCCACGAACAACTTTCCGGAGCGTAGCGAGCGAGGACGCAGCGCCCGGACTGAACGTCGAGCTTCTCCGAGGCTGGATCTCGCGAGTTCGCTTGCGCGTTCCATTCGATTCGTTGCCTCTGCAAGGTCGCCTTGCACCGTCGCGCCTTTTGCCGCCTCCAGTTGCATGATCACCCCTGTGAAGCCCTGCGCCAACGTGTCGTGAATATCGCGTGCAATGCGCAAGCGTTCCTCTTCAATGAGGCGTTCTTCTTTCAGGTGGGCGAGTTGTGTACGGATACGCCGATGCGCGATGTAGCGAGTGATGCCAATCGCACCAGCCATCATCCCTGCCAACAGGGAGACCGCAGCCCAGGGCCTTTGCCACCAGGGGGCGAGCACGCGAATGATCAGCGAGGATTCCGCGCCGGCGGGCTGGCCGAATAGATCGACCGTTTGGACGCGGACGGTATAGGAGCCAGCGGGAGGCCGTTGGTAGCTTGGACGCACGGTTCCGCCCATCCCGATGCTAAACGCCTCGTCCCATTCAATGAGCAATTGATCGCCATCGGAAACCAAGAGTGCATCTTTCCACATCGTACGCCACTCGGCATGCGCCTGGACATCATCGTCAATGATAGCGAAGCAATCCGACGGTGGATTCGGCGGATCGGGTGCGAGCGATAGCATGCGCGCCATGTTGCGCCGCGTGCCGTCAGTGCAGAAACCGACGGCGCCGGAATCGTGGCGGACAGGGGCGCGCAGAACAATCTTCGAGGAGCCGTCTGCAGATAAGCGAGAAACAACGACTCCTTTGACCAGCAGCGTGCCCAACGATTGCGGAGGCCCGGCGGAGGAAATTACGATCCAAAATTTTTGCGCGCGAGGTGGAACCTCGAACACCTTCCGATGATGGACGAACACCGGTCTTTGTAAGTCTCCGTTCCATCCAGCGCTCTGGCCGCTAAAATCAACATTCTGCTGGGTGATCTGATCATCATGCGAGTCGAAAAAACGGACGCCAAATACCATCGCGCTGGGGCCTTCCTGCCACGCTTGGTCGATGCCCTCCACTCGGTAGCGCATCCGCTTGCCAAGCTCGGAGGTAAGGCCAATCGTCAATTCTTCGCTGGAAGCAGGAATGGAGACGGTCGGGACACCGGTAAGACGCACGGATCGTCCATCGACGCTTGCAATACCGGTTCTAGTGTCGATCGGGGAATCCGCGGGTTTTGGTCCGGCCGATTGTGCGCAAAGAGAGCTTGCTGAAAGCCAACTACAGGCGAGCGCGACTGCACATTGCAGAATTCGCGCAGAGAAATGGCGGAAAGCGATCAAGATGCAACGAGGTTGGGGGAACCTCCACGAGCGGAAGGTTTTTCTGGATTCAAGCAGATGACTGACAATCTTCAAATCTTTCCGTTCGTGATGAAGCGAATGCTGATTGGAGGCTGCGGGCACCCGTCTCATCTTCCGCCAAGCCGCAACGCTGAGTTAGAATTTACAACGCTCGGCCTGCATGACGATGCTCGCCCCGCGGTCATCGAGCACGCGCGGCGAACGCGCAAAATTTCCACGTCGCAACCGGCGTGATGCAGTTGGATTCCAGCCGCCAGGCCGCCGAGCGAGCCGCCGATGACCAACGCGCGAGTATTGTTCTGCCTGCACTCACTGAGCGCACACCCCGCCATCGACTGGAAGCGTGTGACCAGTGACATAGCGGGCGTCCTCCGAAAGCAACCACACCACCACATCGGCGATCTCGTCCGGTTGACCGATGCGGCCCATCGGAACGAATCCCGCGTAACTGTGCGGGTCGCCGCCAGTGCCCTTGACCAATAGCGGCGTCTCCACCGGGCCAGGGCCAACTGCGTTCACGCGAATGTTGAGCTTGGCGTAGTCGAGCGCCGCCGCTTTCGTCATGCCGGTGACGGCGTGCTTGGTGGCG
>Ga0206813_1072_pt1 | contig 25858 bp, 18 predicted proteins | sample Alteio_BWOrgCont_92_FD_152856 | JGI IMG/M metagenome (GOLD analysis project Ga0206813, IMG submission 152856) | Enriched cells from forest soil in Barre Woods Harvard Forest LTER site, Petersham, Massachusetts, United States -... | ecosystem: Environmental > Terrestrial > Soil > Temperate forest >...
TTCCAGTAACTCAATTACTTTATCATTTTGTTCTTTGTTAGTAGAAAACAGTTGATGCACTTTCATCGGCTCCTTTATAGCATCACCAATAGTAAGTCTTGGATTTAATGAACCGTATGGATCCTGAAAGATGATTTGCAGGTCTTTTCGCAATGGTCGCATTTCTTTTTTTGATAACCTCGTAAGGTCACTTCCATCTAAAATAATATTGCCTGATGTTGCAGGTATCAATTGTAAAATGGCTCTTCCTAAAGTTGTTTTGCCACAGCCACTTTCACCAACCAAACCAATCGTTTCACCTTTAAACACATCGAAACATACATTATCAACAGCTTTAAAAGGTTCTTTTCTTCTTTCGAATATTTTTTTTCTTTCGGTGAAGTGAACGCTTAGATCTTTAATTGATAAAACTGGCTCAATGTACGACGTACGATGTGCGATGTACGATATGTTGGAATCGCTGATCACTTTATTTTCTACAATGGTGTTCGATAAAAAATCACTTACTACAGGAAGTCTTTGTCCTTTTGAATGTTTTGTTGGTCTGCATGCGAGCAATGCTTTGGTGTAAGGGTGTTGTGGATTTCGTAGAATATCTTTTGTTTCGCCTTGTTCTACAATTTCGCCTTTATACATTACCAATATTTTATCGGCAATATCCGCAACGAGTCCAATATCATGAGATATAAAAACAACACCCATATTATTTTGTTGTTGCAGATCTTTTATCAATTCAATAATTGTTTGTTGAACTGTTACATCTAAAGCTGTAGTAGGTTCATCGGCAATTAATAAAGATGGGTTACAACTCATCGCCATAGCGATCATCACACGTTGCTTTTGTCCGCCACTTAATTGATGTGGATAGCGATCAAATATTATAGAAGGGTTAGGTAATTTTACTTTTTCAAATAACGCGATCGTTTTTTCCTTAGCAATTGTAGCAGAAGATTTCTCATGTAATTGTATGGCTTCCATTACCTGATTTCCGCAGGTAAAAACTGGGTTTAAGGAAGTCATGGGTTCCTGAAAGATCATGGCAATATCTTTACCCCTGATTTTATTGATGTCTTTATCAGAAAGCTGCAAAATATCGACCGGATAATTATTGATAGAAAATAACATTTTACCTTTTACGGAAGCGGTAGCAGGTAATAATTTCATTAAAGACAGGGCTGTAGCCGATTTGCCTGAACCTGATTCACCCACAATAGCTACCATTTCTCCTTTTTCAATAATAAAAGAGCTGTTTTTTACGGCATTGGTAGTTATGCCATTTGCAATAAAATCGATCGATAAGTTTGTTATTTGTAGGAGAGGCGTACTCATTATTCTTAAAATTACAAAAAAATGGCTGCTAAATCATTGGTAGTTAGATTTGACAACTTTTAAAAAGTTGTCAAATCTTTCAATGAGAATTTGAAATGCTACCTTAAATTTGCGAACTGTTTTAATAATATTAAATTTTATGGGAAGAATATTTGAAGTAAGAAAAAGTTCCATGTTTGCCCGTTGGGATAAAATGGCTAAAAACTTTACCCGTATTGGTAAAGAAATAGTTATTGCAGTTAAAGCAGGCGGTCCTGATCCTGATAGCAATCCCGCGTTACGTAGATGTTATTTGAATGCAAGAGCTTGCGGTATGCCTAAAGATCGTGTGGAAGCAGCTATTAAAAGAGCCATGGGTAAGGATACCAGCAATTATGATGAAGTTGTTTATGAAGGATATGCACCGCACGGAATAGCATTGCTTGTTGAAACAGCAACAGATAATTCTACAAGAACTGTAGCCAATGTACGTATGCACTTTACCAAAAGTGGAGGTTCCCTCGGTACGAGCGGTAGCGTAGCTTTTACATTTACACGTATGGGCGAATTTAAAGTAAAGAATAATGGGTTAAATATTGAAGATCTTGAATTGGAACTAATCGATTACGGATTAGAAGAAATTGGAGAAGACAGCGAAGGAAATATCATTATCCGTGTAGCATTTAATGAGTTTGGTAATATGAGTAAAGCTTTGGAAGAAAAGAAAATTGAAGTGATCACTGCTGAGCTGACAAGAATACCGATGAATACAATGGAGTTACCTGAAGAACAAGCACAGGATGTTTTAAAACTGGTAGATAAATTAGAACAGGACGAGGATGTACAAAAAGTATATCACAATTTAAAATAGAAAAATACTTTTTAATATTTATTATAACCCCGGATGCAGATCTGGGGTTATTTATTTTACCAGCTCTTCTGATTTATAAATTTTTTCGATGGCATCTTTACACTCTGCCATAATTATTTTTCTTTTAAGCTTTAATGTAGGTGTAAGTTCACCGCTTTCAATGGTCCATTCGTGTTCCAGCAATTCAAACTTTTTAACCTGTTCTACATGATTAAAATCGTTATTGAATTTTGTAATTGTTTTATTGTAGAGTTCCTGTACTTTTGGATGATGTAATGCAGCCTTAACTGTTGTAAATTCTATTTCATGATTCTTCATCCAGTCTTTTAATGTTGGAATAGCCGGAACAATTAATGCACCTACAAATTTTTGCCCTTCTCCTACAACCATCATCTGTTCAATAAAAGGAGATTCTTTCATCTTATTTTCTATTGGTTGTGGCGCTACATATTTTCCACCGCTGGTTTTAAAGAGTTCTTTTTTACGATCGGTTATTTTTAAATATTTATCATCTTCCAAAACACCGATGTCACCTGTGTGTAACCATCCGTCAATGATCGTTTCGGCAGTTAATTTTGGATTCTTATAATAGCCCATCATCACACTAGGACCTTTTACACAAATCTCTCCGTCGGCTTCTAGTTTTACTTGCTGGCCTTTAAGAATAAGACCGACCGTTCCAAATTTAGTTCCACCTTTCAATTGACAATTAACGCTTATTACCGGGCTGTTTTCTGTTGGGCCATATCCTTCATAAATAGATATTTTAGCGGCAGTAAAAATTCTTAATAACCTTACTTGACAAGCAGCTCCCCCAGTTACAATTGTTGTGACATTACCGCCCAATGCTTCGCGCCACTTACTGAAAATTATTTTGTTTGCAATAGCCAGTTTAATATTATATAAAAGACCACCACTTATTTTATTATCATATTGATTTCCTAATTCAACCGCCCAAAAGAAAAGGCTTTTTTTGATTCCTTTTTGTTCCGCACCTTTGGCCATTATCTTTTCATACACTTTTTCTAATAATCTTGGAACAGTGCAAAATATAGTTGGCTTTATTTCTTTTAAATTGTCAGCAATAGTATCCATGCTTTCGGCATAATATATAGATACACCACTGGTGATATAGATATAAGTAACCATTCTTTCAAAAATATGATTGAGTGGTAAAAAACTTAGTGCTCTGCCGGTAACATTGTCTTTAAAAGGAAAAGTTTTTCTGGAGTTGATAACATTCATCACAATATTTTTGTGACTTAACATTACTCCTTTTGGAGTCCCCGTTGTTCCGGAAGTATAAATGATGGTAGCACAATGAGATGTTAAAATAGAACTTTTAATATCTCTCAACTTTGTAAAATGTTCTGGCTGACATAAGTTGAGAATTTTTTTCCAATAATCGGTTCCCGGTAATCTGTCAAAGCTGTAGATATTAACCAGGCTGGGTATATGTTCGCGAATGCTGTTTACTTTATCTAAAATATCTTGTCCGCTAATGAATACATATTTTATTTCGGCATCGTTAAAAATATATTCAAGTTCCTTAGCATTTGTAGTTGGATATACTGGACAAAGAACAGCTCCAATTTGCTGACATGCCAGATCAAGAATAACCCATTCAGGTCTGTTTCTGCTAATGATGGCGATCTTATCCTGATGCTCAACATTCATGTCTCTACCGGTTACGCCTAGACTAAGCAAGCCGGTACTTAAATTATCAACCAGCTCTTTTATTTCAGCGGTACTATGTTTGATCCATCGGCCATTTTCCTTTCCGGTAAGCATATCACTTTTAGGAAACCTTTCAAGCTGGTATTGTAAAAAATCAAAAATCCTGGAATTTTTATTCATACAGCAGTAGTTAACAATTAAGAAATTAGTTCGGCACTCGTAAGATAATTAAAAAGAGTATTAGAACCATAGCAATCGCATAGTCAATAACGTAAAGACTGGCATTATATTATTACAAAAAGGAAATTTGTATAAAAAAGCTCGATAAGTTTTGAAAAGAGCTTTAATGGCTATTTAGAGATATGATAATGTTACCAAAAAACAAGCTTGATCCGTAATCGTATACATGTTATGTTTAATGATAATATTGTTCGGTAGGTACCTTGAAAATCCTGCTTCTTTGAAAATGATTAAACGCTGTATATTCAGAGGAATGGATATTTATCCAGTCTTGATAAGCATTCAAATTTTCAACGGTACCAAATATCCATTGATTATAAGCATCAAACATACCTTGATTTATTAGTTGTTGTTGAAGGTCGAATAATTTAAAAGGGAATTTTTTTGCATAGTCTTTAAACCAGTCCGATATAAAGTGGGTACGTATCACTATTAATGATTGAGTATTGATACCCATTGCGGCGGCATTGCTTTCCTTATTGAGGCAATTAATAAATGCTTCAGCAAATTTATTTTTTTCTTTATTCTTTTTTGTAAGATCGGCGTCTGCAAATATTTTTTTATAACTCTCCAGCAAAATACCTTTTAATTCAGGTGTATAAAGACTTAGCGGTTCCATATTTAAGAAGATCTCTCCATAAATAACGCTCCATACATTATCACCGATCGAAGAATAATACCTGCTGGCATTATAATAATTTTTTGAATAAGAAGGATCAACTTCAATTCCTTTTTCCCATTGTTTGATATCAGTCTGATCACCTTCTATTCCCAAAAGCTGGCCCAATTCATTATATAATGCGCCGTTTTCAGGGAATTTTTCGATACCTTTTTTATATAATTTTTCGCAGTCTTTTAGTCGATTCAGTGCCTGGTAAATATCTCCGGCTATTTGATAAGATTGATCATCAGCACTGTCTCCATCTATAATTGGTTTGATGGTCATTAGTGCTCTATCATAATCTTTTTGCAAGTAGTAATCGAAAGCCAGGTCTTTTACCATTTCTATATTACCCGGATTCATAGAGATAGCTCTATTTAACACAAGCACAGCATTATTAAAATCTCCCTGCAACATATAGTTCTTAGCAGTTTGCTGCAATTGCTGTGCATCTTGTGAAAATGCATGAAAGCTGATCAGTAATAAAAGGCATGTAAAAAATGAGATAGACTTTTTCATTGAGGGTAAAGATAAAAAAAGAGGCGAAACAATGTCGCCTCTTCCCTTATGATAGTATCTTATTAACTAAATATTAATCGTAAATGAGATGTGTTAGTAGCCCATCTCTTAGCTTGGGCTCAAACCAGGTAGATTTTGGAGGCATTACATTGCCGCTATCAGCAATAGCAAATAATTGTTGAATGCTAACGGGATGAAGGCTAAATGCCACGGCCATTTCACCGCTGTTCACTCTTTTTTCCAGTTCACCTAAACCTCTTATACCGCCAACAAAATCAATGCGTTTATCGGTTCTTTGATCTTTAATATTGAATAAAGGATCAAGGATATTGTTTTGTAAGATGGTTACATCCAGAATACCAATCGGGTCTGTTGAGTAGCTATCTTTATTTGCTGTAAGTCTGTACCATTGGTTATTTACGTACATACCAAACTCATGTAACACTGCAGGTGAAAATGCGTTGTTTGCTTTTTCAACAGAGAAATTCTTTTGTAGTGCCGCAACTAATTTTTCTTCAGTCAAACCATTCAGATCTTTTATTACACGGTTGTAATCCATTATCTGCAATTCATTTGCAGGGAATAAAGTAGTTAAAAAGAAATCTGCCCCAACATTTTCTTCTCTTGTTAAGCCTGTACGTACTTTAGCGGCAGATGCTGCACGGTGGTGACCATCAGCGATATAAGTACAAGGAACCTGTGTTTCAAATAATGATGAGATCTGCTCGATGGTTTTATCATCGTTTACAACCCAGATACTGTGTTGTATTTTATCGGGTGCAACAAAATCATATACCGGGCTATGTGTTTCTTTCCATTTAGTGATGAGTTCATCAACAGCTTGCACATTTCTGTATGCTAAAAAAACATTGCCTGTTTGCGCACCTGTTGTTTTGATATGGTTAATGCGATCTTGTTCTTTTTCCGGGCGAGTAAATTCATGTTTTTTTATCAGTCCGCTTTCGTAGTCATTAACACTGCTGCCGCAAACCAAGCCAGTCTGACTTCTTCCATCCATAATTAATTGGTAGATGTAATAGCAAGGCTTGTTTTCGCGAAATAAAATAGTACGGTTTATAAAAGCATCCAGATTATGTTTTGCTTTTTCGTACACTTCTTGTGAATGAATATCGATACTTTCAGGAAGATCTATTTCGCTTTTAGTAACGTGTAAAAAGCTATTAGGATTGTTTTCTGCTTCTATTTTTGCCTCTTTACTATTTAATACATCATATGGTGGTGACGCAATTTGTTTTGCATATTGAGCATCGGGTCGTAATGCCTTAAAAGGTGAAATTGTAACCATGAGATTATTATATTGATTAATGTGTTAAAATTAGTCGGCTGCAAAAGTAAACTTTAGCAAACAGATTAATAAATAAAAAATTTGATATTGTTTTACTAAAGAGGTGTATGGGTGATATTCTGCTGCCTCTACCCCTTAAAGCTCTTCATCGCATCTACCAAAACCTCTACACTACTTATTGGCAATGCGTTATATATTGACGCTCTAAAGCCACCCACCAAACGGTGTCCTTTAATACCAACAATATTTAGTTGTTTAGTATGTGCTAAAAAAGCTTCTTCCAAAGAAGGATCGTTCATTACGAAACAAACGTTCATTTTGCTTCTGTCTTCTTTATTTGCTGTACCAGTAAAAAGTGGATTTTCATCTATTTCTTTATACAATAGAGCAGCTTTTGCATCATTGAGTTTTTCTATTGCCGCAACGCCACCTTTTGCCTTTAACCAGCGAAGTGTTAGCATACAAACGTAAATAGAAAACACAGGAGGTGTGTTCAACATACTTCCTTCTTTAATGTGATTGCGGTAATCCATTATTGTAGGAATGGCGCGTTTTACTTTGCCTAAAATGTTTTTATTTACAACAACAAGGTTAACTCCTGCGGGCCCCATATTTTTTTGTGCGCCTGCATATATCAGGTCAAACGCATTAAAATCAAGCACTCTGCTTAAGATGTCGCTACTCATATCAGCTACTAAAACATTACTTGTTTTCGGAATGGTATGCCATTGTGTTCCGTAAATTGTATTGTTGGTAGTAATATGAAAATATTTCGCATCGTTAGGAACGGCAAAGTCTTTTGGTATAGTGCTGTAATTACTTTCCTTACCTGTACATACTACATCTACTTTACCAAATAATTTTGCTTCTTTGATGGCTTTAATTCCCCATACGCCGGTATCAGCGTAAGCAGCAGTTTCTTTATCATCCAGCAAATTCATTGGCACCTGCATAAACTGAGTGGAAGCGCCGCCATGTAAAAACAGCACTTCATGATCAGCATCCAGTTTCATTAATTCTTTTACTAATGCTTGCGCTTCATCCATCACAGCCTGAAAAGTTGAAGTACGGTGTCCGATCTCTAAAATGGATAATCCTGTATTGTTATAATTTAGAACAGCTTGCGCCGCTTGTTCAAATACTTCTTTAGGTAAAATAGATGGCCCGGCATTAAAATTATGAACAATACTCATGTCGAAAAATTTAGGGTGCAAATGTAAGAAATATGTACGAGGTATGATGTTGGATGTACGATGTTGTTGTAGTATTTATACTATTGAATTTCTTTACATTGTACGTCGTACATCTAACATCGTACATGTGCTTATTCTTCTCTGCCAGATATACCGCTGCTATTCTGCCATTGGCTATCAAGCTCTTCAAATTCTTTACTGTCGGCTGCTACAAATTGTTGTTTGGAAATTGATCGAAGATCAGGCTGACCTGCATTTACCCAGGCAGTGTACCAAAATGAAGCTACTGCATAAATTGCCTGTCGCATTCTTCTTTCAATCATGCCATTCAGTTTTTTGTTATAGGCAATTGTAAAGGCGGATGAATATTGACGGATGAGCACGCCGTTCCTGTTCTCAAATGCATATTTTTCATCAGAAGGGAATTGTTTGGTGAGCTCTTTTTCAAAAGTCAGAACAGAGTCTGCAGCGTTAGCACTTTCTAAAACTCTTGCCCAAATAAAATCGCTAGGATTTGATATATAGTCGGCTTTGCCGATGAAAAAATCAAATTCTTTATCTGCCAATAATTCGGGTACACGACTTTCCCAAAATGCGTGTATGCCTACTTGATCGGTCAGTTGACCATTGTGATTGCTGTTGGTGTGTAAGGGTACATGTGCGTCAGCAATATAATGACCGAGCTCAGTGCTGTTCTTCATTATTTTGCTAAAGTTTTTTTCTTTAAAAGCTTCTGTGAGGCGAGATAACATTACTGAAACATGCCAGGGCACAATGCCATACTTTAATAAAGAGTCTTCTCCAAACTTAGCTACAGCGTCTTTCCATTTATGTGGCAGACTATCGTATGGATATTTGCCATAATGATCAATATCGATAAAATGGCGCGGTGCTTCATTCTTACTGATATAACGTCTTTTATCAGGATCAACGGCATGCGTAGTAATAAAATCGATATTAGGTTTGTATAACACCAACATCTCTGGAGGCAATAAAAATGTTGCGTAATAATTTATTTTTTGATGAGCATAAAAGCCCCAGCAAAAACTTTTAAAAGTAAATAGGCAGCAGAGTGCTGCGAGTAGTAGGCGTTTCATAGGGTGTTTTTTAAATGGTTAATGGTAAATGATAAATTGTAAATGATGAACTCGAAGCTTAGTAGTCTACATTAACAATTTATCATTTACCATTTATAATGATTTTTCTTCTTCTTCAACAATAGCAGTAACACCACCACTTACGGCAAATTTCATGGTTTGTGCGGCGCTGATATTGGTGATAGGTTTTATTCTGTCTTTTGAAATAATATATACATTTCCTGCAACAGAATATGCCATCGGTACATATACGGCAACATAATCTTTAAAGCCAAATTCCGACATATCATCTTGTGTGACAAAGCCTACGCGCCATACATCGTTATCATCCACATTGGCCAAAACATTTTGGGTAAATTTCTTTTTTTCTCCTGCAAAAGCCTCAAAGAAATCTTTTAAGGTGGAATAGATAAATTTTATACCGGGTGTTCTTGATAATAATTTTTCAAATCCACTTACCAGTTTACCAAAAATGTACGATGGAGAAATATATCCTACAAATAATACTATTGCTATCATTACAACAAATCCTAACCCTGGTATGCGGGTATTTTCTATCATTGTTGAGGGTGATATGCTATGAATAAGATTAGGTAAAAGTCCGTCTACAAAATTGAAAGCTGCAGTAATTGCCCATGCTGTGATACAAATTGGAGCAAGAATTAATAGTCCTTGCAAAAAACATTGCAGCAATTGATAGGTAAATGACTTTTTCATACACTAAAAATTTATTTCTCAAAGGTAGCGCATTGATTTTCTTGACAATAAATGAAAAAATGAACAAATTGTAAGAAAATATTATACCGGAAACTTTGGTTACATTAAAAGTTTCCTTAGTTTTGTGTCTAATTATGACAGTCGCAATAGATACAGGAGAAAGAATAAAGCAAAAAGCAAGTGATCTGTTTATGCAATACGGGTTACGTAGCGTAAGTATGGATGATATTGCCAACGGTCTAGGTATCAGCAAAAAAACTATTTATCAATATTATGCTGATAAGGATGAGTTGGTAGATGCGTTTATCGATGAGAAAATAAATCATAATCAATCTTGTTGCCAGCTTGATAAGGATGCTTCTGAAAATGCGGTACACGAAATATTTTTGGCAATTGAAATGATGATGGAAATATTTAGTTCGATGAATCCGGCATTACTTTTTGAATTGCAGAAATATCACCCGCGTGCTTTTGAAAAATTTTATAAACATAAAAATGATTACTTCTTCACAGTGATACGTGATAATATTTTGAGGGGCATAAAAGAAGAATTATTCAGATCAGATATTAAGGTTGATATTTTAGCGAGGTTTAGAGTAGAAAGCATGATGCTACCTTTTCAGCCAGACTTTCATACCAAAATGAAATATAAACTATTTGAAATTCAAGAGGAACTATTAATGCATTATTTGTTTGGCCTGGTTTCAGAAAGAGGCTACCAGCTAACATTACAATATCAACAAGAAAGATTAAAAAAATTACATAGCGATGAAACGAAATAAATATATACAGACAGGAAAAATAATAGCGATAGCATTACTAATAAGCAATGGTGTAATGGCGCAAGTTGTAAATCAATTCTCCGCAAAGCAGGCGATTGATTATGGAATGAAAAATTCTGTTCAGGTTAAAAATGCCTTGTTGGATGTATTGATACAAAAGCAAACGAACAGATTGGCTACATCAGCGGCATTGCCACAAATTAATGGCAGTGCGGGCACTACGCATTATTTTGATATTCCCGTGCAACCAATTCCGGATTTTATCACTCCAGAGATTTATGGAGTATTGATAAATGAAGGAGTAAAAAAAGCTAATGGTACACCAATCACGCAAGCTGATGAACCTGCATTAGGAATACTTCCTTTTTCTTTTTATTCACCTTGGAACGCAAACATAGGTGTAACATTAACACAGATAATTTTTGACGGACAAGTTTTCGTTGGCTTAAAAGCGCGTAAAGTAGCCATGGAAGCTGCACATAGACAGGAAGAAGTAACTGAACAAAATATTAAGGAAAATATTTACAAGATATATTATCAATTGGTTGCAAGTAAAACACAGATTGCTTTATTAGATTCTAATATTGTACGATTACAAAAATTGGATCACGATACAAAAGAGATATATAAAAACGGGTTTGCAGAAAAACTGGATGTAGATAGATTGGCTGTACAAATTACCAACTTGCAAACGGAAGAATTACAAACAAAAGAAAATATTGCTAATGGTTATAGTGGGTTGAAGGTATTGCTGGGTATGCCTTTTAAAGACAGTCTCGTATTAACAGATACATTGAATGATGATAAGATAAGAGAAGGCGTTTTAGAAAATAGTAATTACAAATATTCCGATCGTAAAGAATATCAAGCACTGGAATTAGCTACAAAATTACACTCACTGGATGTAACTAGGTATCAGAGAAGTCTTTTGCCTACGTTAAATTTGAATGCCGGATATAGTAAGCAAGCTCAGGATTCTGCATTTAACTTTTTTCAATCGAGCGAAACTTGGTACACTTCATCCTATATCGGTGTTCAATTAAATGTACCCATTTTTGGAGGATTTGCCATAAGGGCAAGGATCGAAAAAGCAAAATTAGAAACGCAGCAATCGAAAAATCAATTAGACAATTTACAAATTAGTATTGATAATGATGTAGCAGTTGCGAAAAATAATCTGGCTACAGCTATCACAACAATGGATGCTCAAAAGCAAAATATGCAATTAGCAGAAACCGTATATGACCAAACAAAAAAGAAATACGAAGTGGGTACAGGTTCATTAACGGATATTAATAATTCAGAAACAGATCTGCAATCTGCAGAAACAAATTATATCAGTGCACTGTATAGCGCAATTATTGCCAAAGTCGATTTTTTAAAAGCCGTAGGAAAACTTTAATTTAATAATAGTAGAAAATATAAATTTTATGAGAAATATTTTAACAAGATCAGGTTTATTTTTTGTTGCGATAGTTATTGCCGCATCATCATGCAACCACGGCGGTGGCGGAGATAGTTTAAAAGATAAAAAAGCTCAATTAGAAACGCTTAAAGCAGATCAGCAAAAAACAACTGATAAGATCGCAAGTCTGGAAGCAGAGATTGCAAAGTTAGATCCGAATGCGGCTCCCGATCAAAAACCCAAACTCGTTGCAATAGATACATTGCAAGCAGGAAATTTTACACATTACATCGAATTACAAGGCCATATCGATGCGTTGAATGTAAGTTATATTACTCCACGTGGAGGTCCGGCTCAGGTAAAAGAGATATATGTACAACAAGGTCAACAAGTAAAAAAAGGTCAACTGTTATTGAAATTGGATGATGCTGTATTAAAACAAAATTTAATTGCTGCAACACAAGGGTTACAGACTATTAAAACGCAGTTGGCATATGCTAAAGATATTTATCAGCGTCAAAAGAATTTATGGGATCAGCAGATCGGTACTGAGGTGCAATTGATCACTGATAAAAATAATGTAACCAGTTTACAAAATCAATTGGATGCAGATCAGGAAAATGTAAAAGTTATACAAGAGCAGGTTAATGCAACTTCTGTAGTGAGTGATGTAGATGGTGTGGCAGATCAGGTTACGGTTAAACAAGGAGAATATTTTGGTGCAGCAGGATCGGGTGTAATAAAAATTGTAAATACGAATGTATTAAAAGCGGTAAGCAATATTCCTGAAAATTATTTAGGTACAATAAGCAAAGGCAGTCCTGTAATTGTTAGTATGCCAGATATCAATAAAACCATTAATGTAGCGGTAACTTTTGTTGGAGCGTCGATTGATTTAATTAACAGAGGTTATGTTGTTGAGGCGAAATTACCTTCGGATCCTCAATTAAAACCTAATCAATTAGCGTTAGTTAAAGTGAAGGATTATGGTGCAGCAAATACTATTGCTATTCCATTGAATACTTTGCAAAATGATGATAAAGGAAAATATGTATTAGTTGCAACTACAGAAAACGGTAAGCTAATAGCACATAAACGTCCTGTAGTAATAGGATTGATAAATAATGACATGATAGAAATAAAATCCGGATTAAAAAGTGGAGATGTATTAATAACAGAGGGTTTCGGAAGTTTATATGATGGTCAGTTGATCACTACTAAGTAATGAATTAACCACCGAAGTATTGAGTTTTATTGAGTGTAGCAATTTGCTTCGATCATACGCGCTCAGTGTTCCTTTGTGTACTCAGTGTCTCAGTGGTTAATAACAAAACATAATAAAAGCTAAATAGTAGCAGTCAGATAAAATGTGCGACGCCACTGAAGTTCGATAGTAATAAAATGCTTGGTTCAAAAAATATTTAATAAATTTTTATGAGTGTACTAGAAAATATAAAAAGTAAGTTTAAAGAGTTTGGGCCAACCTCATGGAGCGTTAGCAATAAAACTTCTATTTACCTGGTGATCTTGTTTGTAACATTGGCAGGGATATTTCAATTTGCCACATTGCCTAAAGAGCAGTTTCCGGATATTGTGATCCCTACTATTTATGTGCAAACAATTTACACAGGGAACTCTCCAAAAGATATCGAGAACCTTGTAACAAGGCCGATCGAAAAACAAATTAAAGGAATTACCGGTGCTAAGATCAATAAATTCACCAGTACATCGCAGCAGGATTATTCTGCTATTGTAGTAGAATTTGATACACAGGTAAAAACGGAAGTAGCGCTGCAAAAAGTAAAAGATGCACTTGATAAAGCGAAACAAGACCTGCCGACTGATCTTACGCAAGAGCCTACTGCACTAGAAGTAAACTTAAGTGATCAGCCGATCATGTATGTGAATTTGAGTGGCGATTATGATATGCAGCATTTGAAAAAATTTGCTGATGACCTGAAAGATAAATTAGAAGACATCTCTCAAATTAACAGGGTTGATATTGTGGGTGCCCCTGAGCGCGAGTTTCAGATCAATGTAGATAATGATCGCATGCAGGCTGCAGGTGTTACGTTTGATGATATTGCGAATGCAGTAAAAGCAGAAAACCAGGATATATCAGGTGGTTTGTTGACAGTTGGTGATATGAAACGTAACCTGCAATTGAAGGGTCAGTTTCATACCGCGTACGATATTGAAAAAGTATTGGTACGTAATACCGGCGGTTTCCCTATTTACTTAAAAGATATTGCAGTAATAAAAGATACCACTAAAGATGCAGAAAGTTTTGCAAGGTTAGATGGTAAAAATGTGGTTACATTAAACATCATCAAACGTAGTGGCGAAAACTTAATTGAAACAAGCGATGCCGTGCAGAAAGTTGTGAACGAAAGCAAAGGTGTTATTTTCCCTACTGATCTTAAAGCTGTTATTACCGGCGATCAAAGTGTCAAAACAAAAACATCTTTTAATGATCTGGTTAACTCTATTGTTATCGGGTTTATTTTAGTGTTGATCGTATTGATGTTTTTTATGGGTGTTACCAACGCGTTCTTCGTGGCACTGTCGGTTCCGCTAAGTATGTTCATGGCATTTGTATTCTTGCCGGGGGCAGATTTGATCGTTGGTACACATGTTACGCTAAACTTTATCGTACTATTTGCGTTGCTGTTTGGGTTAGGAATTATTGTGGATGATGCGATCGTTGTAATCGAAAATACGCATAGAATATTTACAAATGGCAAAGGCTCTATACCAATTAATATCGCCACTAAAATGGCGGCAGGTGAGGTCTTTATTCCTGTATTAGCAGGAACGCTAACAACATTGGCGCCATTCTTCCCACTACTTTTTTGGCCGGGAATTATCGGTAGGTTCATGGTGTATTTACCGACGATGCTGATATTTACGTTGGCTTCTTCATTGGTAGTAGCGTTTATTATGAACCCGGTTTTTGCGGTTGATTTTATGAATCATCCCGAAGGCGAAGACAAAGAAGCTAAAAATCTTATTTTTAAAAGGCCAACATTCTGGGTCATTATTGGCTTGGGAATATTATTAGATCTTATTGGCGCACCTTTCTTAGGCAACCTGCTTATATTCTTTATGATATTGGTAGTGTTGAATCGTTACATATTCGATGATGCCATTCATGCTTTCCAAAATAAAGCATTGCCATGGATCATGGGTCATTATGAAAGTCTGTTGCGTTGGGCATTGAAAGGCTGGAGACCGGTACATTTATTATTAGGTACTGTAGGGTTATTAATTGTTTCTTTTATTATATTTTTCGCTTCAATACAAAGTGGTTGGGTGGGAATTACTTTCTTCCCAAAAGCAGATCCTAACCAGGTGTATGTTTATTTAAAATTACCTGTGGGTACAAAAGTTGAATACACAGATTCAATAACAAATGTTTTAGAAGGAAGAGTAAATAGAGTGTTAGGTATTGATAGAGCAAAAGGAACTACTAACCCTATTGTAGAAAGTGTTATTAGTAACATTGCCATTGGTGCAAGTGATCCTGCTACAGGAGATAGAAGTACAAGAAGTGAATTGGGTAGGATACAGGTTTCGTTTGTAGAATTTGCTAAAAGAAATGGAGTAAGTACAGCGCCATATTTAGATAAGATTCGTGCAGAGATGCATGGTATCCCAGGTGCAGAGATAAGTGTGGATCAGGAAAGCAGCGGTCCGCCAACAGATCCTCCGATCAACATAGAAGTATCAAGTGATGATTTTGATAATTTGGTTAAGACAGCAGTAGGATTAAAAAATTATTTAGATTCTATTCAGGTTCCGGGAGTGGAAGAATTAAAAATGGACGTAGATTTAAACAATCCGGAAATTACATTAACAGTAGATCGGGAGCGTGCATTGATGGAAGGTGTTACTTCGGCGCAAATCGGACAAACAATTCGTACCGGATTATTTGGTAGAGAAGTATCGAAAATAAAAGAAGGGAAAGATGAATATAAAATTCAGTTGCGTAATAATGAAATGCAACGGAATGATTTATCTGATCTGTTGAACATGCGTGTTTCGTTTAGAGATCTGGCAAGCGGTGGTGCTGTAAAAAATATTCCGATCAGTGCATTGGTATCAGTAGAACCAACAAGCACTTTCGGTAGTATCAAACGCAAAAACCAAAAACGTCAGATCACATTGATCTCAAATGTATTAACTACAAAAGGCTACAACGCAACAGCGGTAAATGCTGAGATAGCTAAATACATTGATAACTTCAAAGGTAAAGCTGATGGTGTAACCATCAAACAAACCGGTGAAGGTGAACAGCAAGCAGAAACAGGAGCCTTTTTATTAAAAGCTTTATGTATCGCATTAGGATTGATCTTGTTGGTATTAGTACTTCAATTTAATTCCATCAGCAAACCGATCATCATCTTGACTGAAATTATATTTAGTGTGATAGGTGTGTTCTTAGGGTTCTCCATCACAGGTATGCAGGTATCAGTATTGATGACAGGTTTAGGTATTGTAGGATTAGCAGGTATTGTGGTAAAAAATGGTATCCTTGTTATTGAGTTTGCTGATGAATTACGTGCAAGAGGAATGAAGACAAGAGAAGCAATGATCGAAGCAGGTAAAACGCGTATCATACCGGTGTTGCTTACAGCCTTGGCTGCTATACTAGGTTTCATACCGATTGCGGTTGGTTTTAATATTGATTTCATCTCTTTATTTACGCACTTAAATCCGCATATTTTCTTTGGTGGAGATAATGTGGCATTCTGGAAACCATTAAGTTGGACGATCATTTTTGGTTTAGCGTTTGCATTCTTTATGACGTTGATCATCGTACCATCAATGTATTTAATTGCAGAAAGATTAAAACGTCCAATGCGCAAAATGTATGGTGGTAAATGGATCAGTATGATGGGAATTCCTCCATTGATATTCCTTTTCATTCCATTAATGATTTACACAGCGTATCGTCATGGCGTAAAAGTTAGACGCAGAAGAGCACGATTAAAAAACAATGATGAAAAGTTTATAGGAAGTTGGTTTTAATTTTTGAGTTTGATTTTTGATAAATGTTATTGGCTATGATTTTATAATCATGGCCAATTTTTTTTGTCTGAATTGGGATTCATCAGATTAGTAGATTTTGGGATTTGCGAATATAGAATCCTGATAATCCTAAAATCCCACGAATCCCAATTCAGACAAACATTCGCAACTCAGTGTTTCTTACTGAACTCAGTGTCTCAGTGGTTTTATTTATCTTGCAACAAAATAATTTTACCGACTAGAGGTTTATGAACAAATTTGAAGATACATACCGACACAAAGGCTTAAGAAAAAAGCTAACAGAGCTACTAAAAGAAAAAGGCATTACAGATGTAAATGTGTTAGCAGCGATCAACAATATTCCACGTCATTTTTTTTTAGACAGTGCCTTTGATGAAATAGCTTATGAAAACCGGGCATTCCCAATCACCGACGGACAAACGATCTCTCAGCCATATACAGTAGCGTATCAAACCCAGTTACTGCAGATCAAACCTTTCGATAAAATATTAGAAATAGGAACAGGCAGTATTTACCAGGCAAGTGTATTAGCTGAAATGGGCGCAAAAGTGTTCACCATCGAAAGACAAAAAAATCTGTTTGAAAAGACAAAAAATTTCATCTTCAAAGCAAAATATCCCAACCTTAAATTCTTTTTCGGAGATGGTTACGAAGGCTTACCAACATATGCTCCATTTGATAAAGTGATCATCACAGCGGCAGCACCATTCATTCCACCTAAATTATTGGAGCAATTAAAACCGGGTGGCATAATGGTAATTCCTGTTGATGAAGGTGATCAACAAAGAATGCTCCGCATCACCAAAAATGCAGATGGCAGTATCACTGAAGAAGCGTTTGATAATTTTTCCTTTGTTCCAATGCTCACAGGTAAAAACGGATAATTTTTAATATTAGATTTTACATATTCAATCTTCAATAAACATGCGTTTCTTTTCCAAACTAACTGTTATCTGTAACGTATGCTTTATAATAGCTGTGGTATTGCGTGTTATCGAGAATCTACATAAAAAAAATATAGCTTTTACGGGACAAATAAAATTAGACCCGGTTGAAAGTACTTTTGTTATTTTAGGGTACGGCGCAATAATTGTCAATGTTATTTTTAATTCTATTCTTCTTATCTTGTTTCTATCAAAACGAAAATTGGAAATTCCTGTATGGATGATCTGGTTTAATTTTCTATTATTACTAATAGAAGTATGTTATTTTTCTCCAATAATTATCAATTAAATAAATGATCAATAATATTATAAAAGACAGGCCAACAAAATTATTCATAGGCTTCACCGCTTTTTTTTGTGGCTAATGCATTGATCGCTGAAAGTATTGGCACTAAGCTTTTTTCATTAGAAAAATTGTTTGGTTTGCATCCTGTAAACTTTACTGTATTTGGTCAAAGCGGCATGTCTTTTGTTTTAACCTGCGGTGTATTATTATGGCCGCTGGAATTTGTGATGACGGATATTGTGAATGAATATTATGGCCCAAAAGCTGTGCGTAGAATGTCTTTCACGGCAGTGGCACTTATTTCTTATGCTTTTATGATGTATTTTCTTTCTATAAAAATACCGCCGGCGGATATGTGGTTGCAAAGTAGTAGCAAACAGGGGGTACCTAATATTCAGGATTCATATAATGCGATATTCGGACAAAACATGCGCATCATCGTCGGCAGTTTGGTGGCATTCCTGGTTAGTCAGACAGTAGATGTTACCGTATTTCATAAAATTAAAAAGGTAACGGGCCACAAACATTTATGGTTAAGAGCAACTGGTTCAACATTGGTATCGCAAATTGTAGATAGTTATATTGTTTTATTTATTGCGTTTTGGGGCATCTTTAGTTGGCAATTAATTTTGGCGGTAGGCGTTATGAATTATACATTTAAAGCTGTAAGCGCGATATTATTAACGCCAATCATATATCTTGTAGAAGGTAGGATAGAAAAGTATGTTGGTCACGAGACATCAGAAAAGATGAAACTCTCTGCTATGGGAATTGAAAACGAATAGAATTAACGATTGCATTGATTTGTTCCTTATCAAATCAATATCTTTATAATAATAGACGTCTATGCTGATGCGCAAATTATTTTTTATCATACTTGCAAGTGGTGTGCTTTTTTCCATTGGTTCAGTGGCGAAGGCGCAACAGGGTATAGAAAAAAAAGATTCCATATCACAACAAAAGCTTGCAAAAGAAAATGATACGGCAACTCATCTCACGTCGCATGTATCAATAGATACGACTGTAAAAAATCACAAACAACAAAAGGATAGCATAATAAATCCGTCATTACCCCAAAAAGACACTTTTTTTCTTGCAAAGAAAAAAGGATTGTTAGGATGGTTGGGGAATAGCATTGCTACAGATCCACCTGTTGTAACTGTTGTGAAAACGGTAAATCCTTATTTAAAGTTTGCAGGTAAAACTATTAAGTCAATTGAATTTCTAAGTATTGGTTTTGATAGAAATATTAATGATACTACACTTTTACATAAAGACCTTGGTGCGCGTATTGCCGAAGCATTTCATAAAAATACCAAGGCTAAGGTGATTCAAAATGATCTGTTATTTAAGGAAGGCCAAAAAGTATTTCCTTATTTGATAGCAGATAATGAAAGGCTCTTGCGGTCACAGCCATATCTTAGTGATGCTCGTATTTTAATAATAACAGATCCTGACGATAGGGGAGGAGTTGATATTATTGTAATTACAAAAGATGTATTTTCTATTGCCGTTAGTACTATTGATCTATCCAGAGGAGGTTTGCAGGGAATTGAAAAAGGGAAAGTGATTGCAAGGGATGAAAACTTTGCGGGAACAGGATCGAGAGTAGAGGGAGGTATTTCTTATGATGAAACCCGTAAGGACCAATTCGGTTATATGGGAGAAATAATCAGGCGTAATATAAAAGGCTCTTTTATTAATTGGGATATGTTTTATCAGAACTTTAATGGTTCTTTTAGCGGTAGTGGAGATCAGGAAACATATATCTATAGCAACTTTGAGAAGCCGCTAGCGAGTGAGTATATGCACTGGACAGGCGCATTGGATCTAAGCTATAGAAATAACCTTACAAGTTTATATGCTGCGAATGATACTCCTGTGATTAACAACCGAACCTTATTTCAGAGGATATATCAATACGATTATTACAATATAGATGCGTGGTATGGATACAATATTGGCAGCAGAAATTTTTTATATAAAAATGCCGAATCCCGTTATCATAAATTCATTGCGTTGCGTGGTATTGATAAACAGTTTTTAACGCTTCCTGATTCTGTTTATACAAATCATTATGAATATGTTTCTACAAAAGCTGTATTGGGAGAGCTTAGTGTTTTCAGGCAGACTTTATATAAAACAAATTATATCTACGGGTTTGGTTTAACAGAAGATGTGCCGGAAGGTTTTTCCGCCTCTTTTATTGGTGGCTGGACAGATGAAGTAGGTGTGGGTAGGGATACTAGTATAACAGAACAAACACATGAAAGACAGGCTCCTTATTATGGAATAGCTACCGAAATAACTCATTTTACGAGAAAGGGATCATATTATGACATCACGCTTAGAGGTGGAGGATATAGTAACCATAGTTTTGAAGATGTAGGAGTATTGCTTAATGTGCTTCATTTTACGAGATTAAGGAGAATGACCCCTACATGGTTTAATCGTTTTTTTGTTACGGCAGGATTTGCTAAACAAATTAATCCTGATACGTTGTTAACTCAGCCATTGACATTACAAAGTTCTAATTTTGGTCTTCCGAAATACAACTCAGGGATATTAGCCACGCAGATCAGGACAACAGTAAAATTTGAAGCTGATTTTTACAATAATGTAAAACATGCGGGCTTTAAATTTGCGCCTTTTGCATTTGCTGATGTGGCTGTATTAACTCCTTATAACGAAGATATTAATCTTGATCCCCAAAATGTATATACTGAGGTTGGCGTTGGGTTACGTACACGTAATGAAAACCTTGTTTTTGGAACGATCCAGTTTAAATTATATATCTTTCTTCACCAAAATCCTAGTCAGTTACCTTATCCGGATGTAAGTACTAATCCTGTGTTTAGATTTAATAGCACTTTTATTAATAGGCCGGATTTTGTTGTTGATAACTAGGTATAAAAAATCTTTCCGGATATTAATTTATTGTAAAATTTGTGCAACCTTTGAATGCTGGAGGGAATGCCATAAAAAGTAAGTCCCTCCGTAGAAACGGAAGGACTTTAACGATTGCTTGCTATATGAAATTCTTAATTGATCTATCTAGGCTGATTCACAGCTTGTTCTAATATCCTAATCAGTGATTTACTGATTTCTAACGATTGCCTGCATTTTGTATTTTTGCATCTTTCTTTAACGAAGGTAAGATGCATTTTACTACCTTCATAGCCATAATATGAAGGTTTTTATTATGCTAAAAGGGTCAATAAGTTGCTAAAGCGCTTATTGGTACTGTGTTTGATGAAAAAATAATAATGATGCCCAACCGTTTTACAGATATTTTATTTCAATTAGTGCATTCCTTAGAAAAGTCTGAAAAACGGAATTTCAAACTGTATGTAAAGAGAAGCTCAGCTAACGAAGATCTTAAGATCATCGAACTTTTCGATGCCCTGGATAAGCTGGAAGAGTATGATGAAACATTATTATTAAAGAAATTACCCTCAATAAAAAAACCTCAGCTATCCAATATCAAGGTTCATTTATACAAACAATTATTGGCGAGCCTGCGTGTATTAAAAAGTGCTGAGAGTATCGATCTTCAATTAAATGAGCAATTAGATTATGCCCGTATATTATATAACAAAGGGTTATATCAACAAAGTTTAAAAATATTAGAAAAGCTAAAAGATACTGCCAAATCTCACTACAAATACAATTTCTTAACGCAGGTAATTGCGTGGGAAAAGAAAATTGAAACACTGCATGTAGAGAAAAGCATTCAGGAACGCGCAGAAAGTCTCGCACTCGAAGCAGATGAAGTAAACGTTCGTGTAGAAATGGTAGTTAGATTATCTAATCTTGCACTACAACTATACAGCTGGTATATCAATAATGGCCATGCAAGAAATCAAAAGGATGAAGAGGCGGTAAAAAGATTCTTGTTTAATAATTTACCGAAAGATGCACATGAGCAAACAGGGTTTTACGAAAAGTTATACCTCAGTCAATGTTATTGCTGGTACACTTATATCCGCCAGGATTATGTAATGTATTATCGACATTCACAACAATGGGTTGATCTGTTTGATGAACAACAGATCATGATAAAAGTTGAAACGGGTTATTATATCAAGGGCATTCACAATTTATTGAATGCGCATTTTGATCTGAGAAATTACCAGAAGTTTGATGTTACACTGCGTAAGTTTGAAAGGTTTGCGGAATCATCTATTGCAAACAAACACGATAACCACAGGGTACAGACATTTATTTTTATCAATAGTGCAAAACTGAATCGTCATTTCATGTATGGTACTTTTGCAGAAGGTTTATCGCTGGTACCTAAAATTGAAGAAAAGCTTGTTGAGTATGCGCAATACATAGACAATCACCGTGTTTTAGTTTTTAATTATAAGATAGCATCATTATATTTTGGTAGTGCCGATTATAGTACTTGTATAGATTACCTGCAAAAAATAATCAATGATAATTTAGACATGCGTAGTGATTTGCAATGCTATGCGCGACTGCTTCATCTAATGGCGCATTTTGAATTAGGTAATTTTGAGATAATGGATTCACTTACAAAATCTGTATATCGTTTCATGTCTAAAATGCAAAATCTTACAGTTGTTGAAGAAGCGATGTTTAAATTTTTGCGCGGTTCTTTTCATATGTCTAGACATCAACTAAGACCGGAGTTTGAAAAGTTCTTAGGACAAATAAAGAAGCTAGAAAAGAGTAGGTTTGAAACTAGATCATTTGCTTATTTAGATATTATATCATGGGTAGAAAGCAAAGTTTACGAAAAAACTTTATCAGCCATTATCAAAGAAAAGTATTTAGAAAGTAAGAAAAGAATTTACAAATAAGAATACAAAAAATTCGCCGGTAAGTCGTGAAGACGTCTTCACGACTTACCGGCGAAAAAATAGTAGCATGAAAATTGTTTAGTAAAAAGAGTCTTATAAAATAAAAAAATACAATAGAATGAAACGTTCAATTATAATGTCAATTACACTTGTGGTAGTTTCTTTAGGATTAACCATTTCAACAAGAGCACAAAGTGCAGCAGGTGTTAAATCTGAATCTGTAACATACACAGACGGCGTTAGTACGCTGATAGGTTTTGTAGCGTATGATTCAACGAGTACAAAAAAACGTCCGGCAATATTGATTGCGCCCGAATGGTGGGGTGTAACTGATTACACAAGAAATCGTGCTAAACAATTAGCAGCGCAAGGTTATATTGCTTTTGTTATTGATTATTATGGTAACGGAACTGTAGCAACAAATCCGACGGATGCAGTTGCTTTAGCTACGCCATATTATAAAGATCCTCAATTGTCTAAAAGACGTTTTGATGCGGCTTTAGCGCAGGTGAAAACATATTCAGTTACAGATCCTTCTAAAGTTGCAGCAGTAGGTTATTGCTTTGGAGGATCAATGATTTTTAATGCAGCAAAATTGGGTGCAGACATAAAAGGTGTTGCAGATATTCATGGAGGTTTATTAGGCGTGCCACCTGTTAAGGGAATGTTGAAAGCAAAAGTATTGGCTTGTCATGGTGCTGATGATCAGTTTATCAAAGATGCAGAAGTATTGGAATTCAAAAAACAAATGGATTCAATTGGTGCTGATTATAAATACATTGATTATCGGGGAGCAACACATGCATTTTCAAATCCAGAGGCAACAGCACTTGGATTAAAATTCAATATGCCAATTGCTTATAATGAAGCGGCAGATAAAGGTTCTTGGCAGGCGATGACAGAATTTTTTGATAGGATATTTAAATAAGTTTAGTAATAGGCAAATCCTTAATACGTGAAACAATTTCTTATATTTATTTTACTTTGTACTAGCTGAGAGAGATAATGAAATGTATGTAGGTATAGATAATCCAATATCTATTGCAGTTGAAAATGTTTCTTGTAAATCATTAATTATAAAGGCAAGTCAAGGACAAATTACAGGGAGTGCAGGATCGTATATTTATCGTGGATCTAAAGTTGGTCCTGTCGAGATTGATGTATTTACAAAATCAAAAGGGCATTTAAAAAAATTAGGAAGCCAATTTTTTAGATTAAAACTTTTGTGGGATCCAACATTCTGTTTTGCTTCTAGGTGTGAAAACGGAGAAATTAGCAAAGAACAATTAAAAAATCAGCAGTTTGTTAGAGCCGAATTGATGAATTCTGATTTTCAAATGATTGCTGGAATAAAGGATTTTACTGTTTGCATAGTAAGAAATAACGATATTTATAGATCTATATTTAATGCTGGTAATCAATTAAATGATAGCATAACAGCTTCTTTCCAACTGGCACAACTTAATGATTCTGTAATTTTTAAAAATATTCACATAGATTGGTTTGGATATCCTAGGACTTTATCACCTCTCAGATTAGTCATTGTTAATTAATTGCGTTTCTAACTTCTTGATTTGCAGTATTGATGGCCCATTTTTACCCATTTTTAACAAAAACCATTCCTAAATACCCATAATTCCTAATTTCTCCTTTATATTTCAATAATTAATTCATACCTTTGCCCTCCTCTAATTTCGAATTAGTGGCTTAACTGCTATTTAATCAGATTTAGAGAACCTTCTCAGCACTAAAACGTTTTAATAACAAATATGTCTGCAACAAAATCACCAGCCGCTAAGCGTATCAATTTCGGGAAAGTTGAACTACTAGCGGAAACACCAGATTTGCTTGGGATCCAGATCCAATCATTTAAAGATTTTTTCCAGTTAGAAACTACGCCAGATAAGCGTAATAACGAAGGCCTCTTCCGCGTATTCAAGGAAAACTTTCCTATTACAGATACGCGTAACATCTTCGTATTGGAATTCTTAGACTACTTCGTTGATCCGCCACGTTACACTATTGATGAGTGTATCGAAAGAGGATTGACTTATGCTGTTCCATTAAAAGCAAAGCTTCGCCTGAGCTGTAACGATGAAGAGCACGTTGATTTCCAAACGATCGTTCAGGACGTATTCTTAGGAAACATTCCTTACATGACACCACGTGGTACATTCGTTATCAACGGTGCTGAACGTGTTGTTGTATCTCAGCTTCATCGTTCTCCGGGTGTATTCTTCGGCCAATCGGTTCACCCGAATGGTACTAAGATCTACTCTGCGAGAGTGATTCCTTTTAAAGGAGCATGGATGGAGTTTGCTACAGACATTAATAATGTAATGTATGCGTACATCGACCGTAAGAAAAAATTCCCTGTAACAACTTTGTTACGTTCTATCGGTTTCGAAACAGATAAAGATATCCTTGAACTTTTCGGCATGGCTGACGAAGTGAAAGTTGATAAAAAAATATTAAAGAACTACGTTGGTAAACGCCTTGCTGCTCGCGTATTACGTACATGGGTAGAAGATTTCGTTGATGAAGATACCGGTGAAGTTGTAAGTATCGAACGTAATGAAATTGTGCTTGAAAGAGATACAGTTTTAGACGAAGAGAACATTGCTATGATCGCCGACATGGAAGTGAAAAGCGTGTTCATTCAAAAAGAAGAAGTTAGTGGGGATTACGCTATTATCTACAATACATTAAATAAAGATACTTCGAACAGTGAGTTAGAAGCGGTGCAACATATCTATCGCCAATTGCGTGGTGCTGATGCTCCTGATAACGAAACTGCCCGTGGTATTATCGATAAATTATTCTTCTCTGATAAGCGTTATGACTTAGGTGAAGTTGGTCGTTACAAGATCAACCGTCGTTTAGGTTTGAATTTCCCTATCGAGAAAAAAGTATTGACTAAAGATGACATCATCGCGATCATTAAAACATTGGTTCAATTAACCAACGGTAAAAG
>Ga0206813_1073_pt1 | contig 25706 bp, 18 predicted proteins | sample Alteio_BWOrgCont_92_FD_152856 | JGI IMG/M metagenome (GOLD analysis project Ga0206813, IMG submission 152856) | Enriched cells from forest soil in Barre Woods Harvard Forest LTER site, Petersham, Massachusetts, United States -... | ecosystem: Environmental > Terrestrial > Soil > Temperate forest >...
ATTCCGGGGCCAAGCAAGCCTGGGTGCGCTTGCGATTCGGCGCCGGCGCTCTGGAACTGGAAATCGAAGATCACGGGACAGGATTTTCCAATCCGACGGTGAATCGCGGCATCGGGCTGGTGGCCATGCGCGAGCGCGCAGAATTGCTCGGCGGCACAATTCAATTCTCTACCCCGCCAGCCGGCGGCACGCTCGTGCGTCTGCAAGTTCCGCGCGAAAAGGCACAAGCACATGGCTGACAAAAAAATATCCGTGCTGCTGGTTGACGATCATCGTCTGGTGCGCATGGGCTTCCGCCGAATCATCGAAGACGAGACCGATCTGGAAGTGGTCGGCGAAGCAGGCGACGCCGAAGAAGCCGTCCGCCAAGCCCTGCAATTAAAGCCCCGCGTAGTTGTGATGGATTGCGCGTTGCCGGGCGGCAGCGGAATCACGGCCACAAAGAAAATTCTAGAAACGCTTCCAGGCATGGCCGTGCTGATGCTCAGCATGCATTCCGAGGACACGCTGGTGCGCCAAGCCTTGGCTGCCGGCGCCCGCGGCTACATCCTAAAAAGCGCCATCGATTTGGAATTGCCTGCCGCCATCCGCCGCGTAGCTGCTGGGGAAAAAGTGCTCGCGCCGCAGCTCGAAAAAAGCGAAACGTTGAAAGGCGAGAGAAATGCCGGACTGACGCCGCGGGAACTGCAAATCCTGCAGAAGATCGTGGATGGAAAATCGAATAAGGAAATCGCCGCGGAACTCGGATTAAGCGCGAATACAGTCTCCGTGCACCGCGCCAATATCATGGACGCACTGGGCATCCACAAAACCGCCGAACTGGTGGTCTATGCCATCCGGAATGGCCTGGTGAATGTTCCGTAGAGCGAGAGCCAACACCCAGGGCCAAACCGGGCGGGTAGTAAACCCCCGCCCCTACAGTGCGCGAAGCCGCGAAAAAAATAGCTGCCGTAGTATTTTCACATTATTGCGCCCGTGTCCCGCGACGATTAGATTGGGCGCAACTCCAAACCCCTAGTAGAGAAGTTCCTAGCTTTACAAACACCCCTGGCGAACAAACGGCGCCGGGGTGTTTTTGTGTGGCCGGTCTAAACGAATGGAACTACATCGGAACTGGATCTTGTGGGACTGGGAGTTAGAAAATTAATTGGGTGGAGTTAGCGGGATTCCAGGGGCCGAAAGGCGGGAGGGCTCCCTCCGAGATGCTGGCGGGCAGGAAAGAACCCTCCCCTACTGGGCTTTTCGGGCTGCTAGCACTCTTTCCAAAAATCGCCGCAACTCTACCGGCGATTCCAGCGAATACCGTGCGGCGGTGGCGCGCCGCTTTCCGACCAGAATTGAAATGCCCGACATGCGGGCGAAAACCGGCTCATCGCCTACGTCATCGCCGGCATAAATCAGCAGCGATTCCGTGTGCCCCTCGCGCGAGAGGAGAAACTTGATCGCTGTCCATTTATCTACGCCCGAGCCGGGGAAAATTTCCCAAACTTTTTTCCCGCCGGTCAGACGCAACCCGCGATTCTCCGCTACCGTATCCGCAACAATCATTTTCGCCCGGCCCGCAATCCCCCGCGAAGCCTCGCGGTAATGCACCGCCAAACTGGCTTCCTTCACTTCCACGCGCACGCCCTCAAGCCCGGCAAGTTTCTCTTTCAGTTGCTGGGTTGCGGTCGCCAGCAAGCGCCGTTCATTTCGATTCGCCAAACTGATGCGATGCCCGCGCGCATCCTGAATCGAATAGCCCTGGCAGCCCACGTAGCAAATTCCCTGCAAGCCGACGCGCTTGCGCACATCCGCCAGGCTGCGTCCGCTGATAATTCCGACCATCACGTCGTGCCGCGCTAATTCCGCAAGCACCGCCCGCGACGGCTTCGGCAGCCGCACCGTTCCCGGCTGGCGCTGAATTTTCGCCAAGCTGCCGTCGAAATCCGAAAGCACCGCGATCGAGCGCGCCTCGCGTATATCGTCCGCGATTTCGTTCCAGGCCGAAAATAGATTTCTCGGCGAACCAAATTGCGGGGCTGCGGCAATCGATACGATCTTGTGCTGCCGCGCGCGTCCGCGCCCGCCGCCGTTGGCCAGCTCCAGAACTTTTCCGTGCTGTGTCTCCAAAATGCTCATGCCTCAACCTTTTCCGGTTTGTCGATGCGAATCTCCGATAGCGCGGTCACCAAATTGCCCGCCCAGCGGTAAATATTATTTTCGCGGACGATGCGGCGCATCGCCGCCATCCGCTTCTCCTGATCATCAGGCCCCATGTTTAATGCCGTGTAAATGGCGCCGGCAAGCTGCTCGACGTCGTAAGGATTCACGACCAGAGCATCGCCCAATTCGCGGGCCGCGCCGGTAAACGCGCTCAAAATCAGCACGCCGCGTTCATCATCGCGCGCGGCCACAAATTCCTTGGCGACCAGATTCATGCCGTCGTGCAGCGAAGTAACCAGGCAAAGATCGGCAGCGCGATAGAAGCGCTCGATCTCGTGATGATCGTGATGGCGCTCCAATAGAATTATGGGCTTGGCCTTGGCGGATTTGTATTTGTTATTGATGCGCTGTGCTTCTTCGCGTACCTCGACGAGTAAATCGCTGTAGCGCTTGATGTTAGTGCGGCTGGGCGCGCCGATTTGCACGAAGCTGAACTCGCCCTGGTAATAAGGATGCTCGTCGAGCATCCGCTCGATGGCCCAGAATCGCTCGAGGATTCCCTTGGTGTAATCGACGCGATCGACGCCGACGCCGAGATAGCGCACATCAATTCCCAGCTCGGCCAGAATTTTCCGCCGCGTGGCTGCGCGATCGCTGTGCAAATCGCCGTTATGCCGCGGGTCGGCGTAAGCCACGCTGATCGGAAATGGCCGGACCAACGTTTGATGCCCCTGCCGGCTTACCGCGAAACGGTCCCAGTCCGTATTTGCTTCGAGCGCCCTGTCCACCGTCTCCAGAAAATTATTGCAATGCGCCTGCACGTGGAACCCGATCAGGTCCGCGCCCAGCAATCCATTCAAAAGTTCGCGCTGCCACGGACAAATTCGAAACGCCTCCGGATTCGGCCACGGAATGTGCCAGAAAATCGCGATACGCGCGTCGGGCCGCTGCTCCTTGATCAAACGCGGCAAAAGCGCAAAGTGATAATCCTGCACCAAAACTACCGGCGATTCCGTCCCGCGCAATTCCTCGACCACGACCTTTGCAAATTTTTCATTCACGCGCTGATACTGCAGCCAATCATCCGGCCGGAAAAGCGGACGCGTATGCGCAATATGGCAAAGCGGCCAAAGCCCTTCATTCGAAAATCCGTAATAGTAGCCGTCCTCTTCCTCTTTCGAGAGCCACACGCGCCGCAAAGTGTAATGAGGATTATCCGGCGGCACGCGCACGTGATCGTTCTTATCCACCACTTCTTTATCTGCGTTCCCCGCGCCATGCGCGATCCAGGTGCCATCGCAAGCGAGCACCACCGGCTCGAGCGCCGTCACCACGCCGCTCGCGGGCACGATCGTGCGAATCGATCCATCCTGATCGCGCACATGCAGATAAGGCTCGCGATTCGAAACCACAAAGAGCGCCGCATTCTGCAATTTCCCCAGCACGCTGACGCGCAATCGCTCGGCCGTCCACATCGATTCCCCGGCCTCGCGCAAACGCGCCTCTTCATCCGCCGCCGCGCGCGCCGCATCCAGGCTATGCGCCATCTGCGTGGCCTCGTGCGTAAGCGGCGCCAAAATCCCCGAACGGTCCGGCGGCGCTGCAGAAGCCTTTCCCATCCGCAGCGAGCGCATCCAACCAGCCACTCGCGTGATCGTTTCGCGGAACACCCACCGCGTCATCACCAACGCCAGCAAAGTTATAAATAAGGTCTGCAGCGCCGCATGAACCAGCGTATCCCGCCACATCCGCCTCGTAGATTCCTGAATAAAACTCGCATCACTAACCAGCGCCAGCGATCCGACCAATCCACTGTCGGAGCGGATAGGCAACGCAAAAATGTGAATCTGCGCGCTCGTTCCGGCATCGATGAATTCATGGCAACCCGAATCGCTGCTGCAAGCCCCCGCAAACTGCTCGGCGCGATTCAAAATTCCGAAATCCAGCCCGGCGCTCGATCCCAGCGGATTTCCGAGCGGATCGAAAACTGCAATTCCCAGAATGTGATCGCGATGCCCAAGCCGCTCGATAGTCCGGTGCAACGCAGCAGGCGTTTTCGCCGAAATCTCCCGCTCGAAATCATCCTGCAAACTTTGGCCCAGCACTTCCGCGCGCCGCTCCAAATCGCGGCGCATGGTGCGGTCCTGCGTGCGCACTTGATACGCCGCAAAAATCAGGGAAACCACGGCAACGCTCAACACCAGCGGCGCCACAAGTCTCAGGCTGAGACGCATCAGCGAATTGTTATCTTGATCGGCCATGATCCGAGAATGTTACGTGAGAACGCAGTTCTAGATTCGATCCATGTGCGAGCGCACTACGCCCGGCCGGGCGCCATTGGGCGGGGAAGCCATCAGGGCCAGGCGGTCAGCTCGGACGAGTCACTCGTCCCGAGATTTTCAGCCAACATCGCGGCGGTCCGCCCATACGCCACGCAAACAAATACCTTTAGAAAGGGCGGGCTGGCTAAATAATAGCAGACGCACTCCGTTATGGCGCGAGCCAAATCGGCCGGAGCGATGTTGCTTACTTGACTACTTTTAGATTGTTAGTCACCGAGAAGACATTGGCCACGGAATTGGCGCGAATGTTGGCAGTATCCTTGTCGGACTGATTGTCCACCACGCCCTCAAGCGTCACGTGCCCGCCTTTCACAATGATATGAATCGAGGCGACCGAGGAAGTGGCGTACTTCTCCAGCGGACCAAAGCCGTAAATCGAGTGATACTCCGCCCGGCGAATCTGATCGTCATCCGGCGAAGGCGGCAAAATCTCAATATTATTGACAACCTTCTCCACGCCCTCAATCTTCTTCACGGCGTTCTCAGCGTCGTCCTTAATCGTGGCATGCACGACTTGCCCCTGCAGCGTAACGGTAGCTCCGTCGATGCTGTACTCCAAATTATCGAAAATCGAGTAGTAAGGCAGCAGCGCCAGCTGGTGGTGTACCTCGTTCTTGAGCCAATCCGCAAAATGCGCGCTATCGCGCGTATGCGCCTGTTGCGAAACGACAGAAACGCCGGCAGCGCGTACCATCACTCCCGTTCCAGCAAGCAATCCGGCCGTGAGAATCGCGACCCCCAGCAACATCGCGCCAAATTCCCAACCGATTTTCGCCCGTTTCATTTTTCTCCCCCTCCCAATCCCAAGCGTTTCTACGCAGCCCGTCCAACACTTCTATCCGTTCGATGAAGAAAAGCCCGATTTGGAGACAGGAGGGGCGGGGCTTCACGTCCCGCCCGGTTTGGCACTGGGTTTTCGGCCCCTTCCCCCGTCCAACCCGCGTAACAAGTGCCCTTCGCACCCCCGTCCCCGACGTAAACCATCGCGCACATCCCCCAAAAAACCCTTACCACTCTTGACTCCCGTGATAATCTCTTGCGGGGTGTTACCTGGACCTTTGTCCATCCGCACGAATTCGTCTATCGAACGCGCACCTGGGGCAGCGAGTTTTCCCCTCTTTCACTATTGCGCTGCTTGGTCGCATCTCGGTTCACGACAACAGTTCAAAAGGGGAGGGAGAGAGATGAGCAAATTGTTGGGAGGCTTGGGGGTGGTTGCCCTTCTTGCGCTCTCGGCGCTAGCTGTGCCCGCACAGGCGCAGACCGCGACGGGAGTGAAGAAAGTGCACCAGACTCCGTTTTACGATGCAACAAAAGAAGTCACATTGGAGGGCACGGTGGAGAACGTGCTCCGCAATCCATCCCGCGGAATGCTGCCCGGTGGGCACGTCATACTCGCCACAGGTTCCGGGACGGTTGACGCGCACGTGGGTCCGTTCGCGTTCAAGGGCTATCGTCCGCTGTCCGTCGCCACTGGAGACCGCGTCTCTGTCGTCGGCGTCATGAAGAACATCCACGGCAACGAGGTATTTCTCGTTCGCACAGTAAAAGTCGGCGACGACGAATTCACGATTCGCAATAAGCACGGATTGGCCCTCGTTTCGATGAATCCAGCCATCGCGAACGCCAAAACAGACAAGACGACGGGAGGCGCGCGATGAATCGCAAAAACCTATCGCTCTCTCTAATCGCTGCAATTGCCGCCATCTTCCTGGCTGCCTGCGGCAGCAGTTCCAAGCCCGCACCGCAACTCATGCTGGCAATGACCACGCCTCCTCCGACGGGGCTTGAGATCGGCCTCACCGTTCCGCTCTCGGCGATGACCACCAACGACACTTCCGGCGGCGGCATCGTCTGGACGCTAAATTGCGACATGGGCGCGAACTGCGGGACGCTCAGCTCGGCAACTTCCGCCAGCGGCGATACCATCACCTACGTTGCTCCGGCAACCATTCCGGAAGATGACGTCCCGTTCGGCGGAATGGCCGTGAACATCACCGCCACTTCCTCTTCCGTGAGTACGGTCTTCGCGGCAGCGACTGTCACGATTTCCGCAGTCGGGGACACACAGCTGGTAATTGGCAATTACGCCTTCTACGTAGAAGGATTCGACGCCGGTGGAAACATCTACACGGCCGCGGGTAGCGTCGTTCTCGACGGCGCAGGCAATGTCACTGGTGGTGAAGAAGATTTCTTCGACTCCGCTAATGCCACGCCATCGGTCGGAGATGTAGTTATTGCCGGGACTTACTCCGTCAACCAGAACGGTCCGGGAACGATGTCCATAACCGTCGCAACTTCGGCAACCCCTACAGTGCCGGATCCCACGGTAGGTGTCGGCGGCACGCAGACGTTCAGTCTGGTTGCCGTGAACAGTGCAACTATTGAAACTGCCACAGGGAGCGAGATCGCACAACAACACCTGCTCATCGAGGAGTTTGATACAGCGGCTACTTCGCTCGGCAGCATGGATTTCCAAACCTTCACAGCGGGCGATCTTTCGTCCATCGCCGGCGGCTATGCCTATATCCTCAGTGGAGTGGACGGCACCGGAGGGCCTCTCGGCTTCGGCGGGGTATTCTCTACCGACGGCGCTGGCGGATTCAGTAACGACCAGGGCGACGAGAATGATGCCGGTGCAGTCACGCTGAACATCACTGGACAGACGGGAAGTTTCACCGTTCCCGACGCCAATGGCCGCGGGACCGCTGCCATCGGGCCCAACATGTTTGCGTATTACGTGGTGAATCCTGAAGCGCTGTCGCTAGTGGAAACTGACGGACACCGAGTTACCGTCGGTGTCGCTCTCGGACAGGGATCAGCCGCGGGCAATTTTGCACCTGCGGCAGTCGGCCCATCCGCTTTCGGTGCCAGTGGCTTCACACAGGGGTCTGCGAATATTGCTGCCCAATTCGCAACGGACGGCGCGGCTCTCCTTACGTCGGGCTTCGGAGATACAAACGAAGTCACGCTTAGCCCCGGAACTGGGTCTATAACCGGCACCTACACCCTAGCAAGCAATGGTTATGGCAATTTCGCCATCACCGGCGGTGACCTGCTGGGAACCGAAACGGACATCACCACCTTTGGCATGTATGCGATTGACCCGGCGGTGACAGTGGTCGATCCGAACAATCCAGCGGGTGGCGGTGGCGCCCTGCTTCTCAACTTGGACGACGATGCCGTGATGACCGGGGTTCTTGCGCCGCAAACTGACGCGACAGATGTCTTCAACAGTAACAACGCGATCAGCTTCGGCGGCGAAGACCCGGGCCCTGTTGATCTCGTCGGCGTCCTTCTCTCGGATGGCGTGAGCAATCTGACCGGCCAGGGGGACTTGAACAATATCTTCGTCGGGTTGGTCCCGGCGGCGCCCTTGGTTGGAACGTTCACCGCCGACCCGAATAATCCCGGACGGACGACGGTGGCCTTAACCATCGATGGAGCAGTGACGCCCAACAACGTAGTTTTGTACCAGGCGAGTCCTGCTCTGAACTTCAACATCGATGTAGATCCCGGATTCTCCACCGGCGGCTACATCGAAATGCAGTAAACAGAAACCTAAACGCAAAAGTGGCGCGGCCGCAGTTCAGGCCGCGCCACTTTTGTTTTCACCGCACTCCGTCAAGCGGCTCCGCGCGAGCTTCCGAATCCAGTCTGAAAATTAGGCGGATGCAAACAGATGGAATCGTAGGGCCCCGTGCGCCTAGGCGGAGGCCCGCTCTGGCAGCAGGCCTTTCCCTGCACCTACGCAGCGATCAAATCTGAATCAACCATCGGCCGCAAAAAAACCGATCCCCGAAACTATTTCTCCGAAATCGTGAACTCCAAACTCGATCTTCCATTGGGCGCGACAGTAACCTTCTTCTCCCAAGTCTCCGCATCGCTAAAATAAAGCCGCTTGGTCTTCGTCTGCGTCCCCACATCCAAGACCGGCTCTTCCCGCGCCACGCGCCAACCCTCGTGCCACGCCACCACTTCATATTCCCCAGGCGGTACGTCGGTCAATTTGAAAGCGCCGTGCTCATCCGTCACCGTGTAATACGGATGGCTCACAACAAACACCACTCCATTCATCCAAATATGCCCGGCGTTACATTTCAAATCCACCACCCCGCTGCGCCGCATCGTCCGCTTCAGCGTCACGTTGGTCATCGGAAACGGCAAATTGTAATCCACCGCGCCAGCCATATGAATCGTATGCAAGATCGGATCGCTGCTCTTCATCGACATATCGCTGCCCTCTTGCACCAGCGAGATATGCGGCACATAAGTGCAATGTTGCTGATCCAAACTGCGCCGCGCTTCGGGCAGATCCCAAGCCTTGCCTTTCGCAATGCCGCGCAAGAAAACCACCGTGTTCGCCACTCCGCCGTCCGCCGCAATTTCCAGCCGCTGCAAATTCTTTGTGCCGGCTTTCTCGGGATCGCACGTAGAGGAATCCTTGGTAACCGGCAGCGTCAAAGCTTTCGGCTTCTCGCCGCTCCACTTCACGATTCCGCTGATCGTTCCACCATCCGAAACGCTCACCACTTGATACGTCGACTGCGACCGCGCCGCCGGCGACGTGCATAAAGCCGCGCCAACAATCGCCGCAGCCGCAAAATATTTATAAATCTTCATACATTCACCTTTGCTCTTGCGCCGTGTGAACGTGGCGGTTCCGCTAGTTTCAATTTTCGAGTCCCGCGCCGGCACTTGAACCCTACCATTTATTTTTCCAGCCCGGCCTTCACGTCTGGCTTGCCAACCCGGCTCGAACCGCGAGCCGCGTAACTTACTTGCAGTGTCCGCAGATAGTGCACGAGGTCCCAAGCTTGATCGGGAGTCACATAGTCGGCGAACGACGGCATGGGCGTGCCATCCAACCCGGTCATGAAAATGCGATAGAGGTCTTCGTCCGTGTCGCCGCACTTAAAGCGGCTCAGCACTTTGAAGTTGTAGGGCACGATAGGATTGTCTTTATCATCGCGCAGTGTAGATGCAGCGGGCCCGTCGCCTTTGCCACTCTCGCCGTGACACTGCACGCACTTGAGTGTCGCCTGGTAGAGCGTTTCACCACGCTTGCGGCTTTCCGCGGTGTCCGCAGTTTCCGCCGAAATTTTAATGGGAGCATCCGGCTTCTCATCGCGGAAACGCGGCGAAAAAGTCTTGATGTAAGCCACCAGGTCCGCCCGCTGCTGATTCGTCAGCGGATTCCACGAAGGCATCGCCGTGGTATCAATTCCGCGCGCAATGGTATGAAACAGGTCGGCATCCATCGGCAAACTGCCCGTGGGCGTCGAGCGGCACTTGAAAATTCCTAGCGTAAAATCGCGCGGCTTGGGATCCACCCACGGCGCATTCTCGCCATTCCCGTCGCCATCTTTCCCATGGCATCCAATGCAGAACCGCCGAAAGAGGTCCTTGCCTCTCGCTGCGCTCCCAGTCCATTTTTCGATGTGAGTCTCTTGCGAAAAAGCGGCAGGAGCATAGGACAGAAAAACGGCGAGGCAAGCCGCGGCGATCCCAACAAAGCATGAGTTCGCGCCAGAACGCCGCGCGCGAAGATTCGCAAAAACAGCCTTACCCCACGCCATTAACTTCTCCCCAAGCCTCTTTCTCTGTCGTCCGGATGGGTCCCCATTCCAATCTACATCTCCTCCGCGTGGGGACAAGGCCGCGCCCATACTTCTGTTCACAATCATGTACGTGCTTTCGAAGAACCCCCGTACGTCCGCGCCGTCGGCGGTCCATTCCTTTATGAAGAATCGTATTCCTATGGCCTACAGAAACTTTGAATAAAATGGAACCGAATTGCTACTTCGATGAAACTCTTTATAGCGAGGGGACTTCTAATGCTTTGGGGTCGTATATCCGCAGGACTGCTTCAGGCCACGTGTGAGTGTGCGCTCGTAACAAACTCGCGGGTAGCCGGGCAGCTCGCTTACTACGCATGAGGATTTTTCAGCTTCTTTCTACATTCTCAATTGGGAGGTCAAGGTGAAACGAAGTCTCGCACTTTTTTCATTCGCACTTTTCCTGTTCTTAGGCTGGCTAGCCACGCCAGCCGGCGCGCAGACAGCAGCAACGGCAAACGCCGCTCATCTGACGCCGCTCTATGACGCCAGCAAGGAAGTCACCATCACGGGCACCGTAAGCAACGTAGTCACCAAGCCCAGCACCAACATGATTGGGGGCGGCCATCTAATCGTGTCCACCGCAAAAGGCCCGGTCGACGCCCACGTAGGCCGCAGGCTAGCCGGCACAAACGCCATCGCCGTAAAGTCCGGCGATTCCGTCAAGCTAGTCGGCGTCATGGCCACCATCAATCACAATCAAGTCTTCCTGGTGCGCACCGCACAAGATGGCGGCCACACCTACACAATCCGCAACGAGAACGGTTTCCTGGTCACCCCAATGCCCGCGCGCAGCGCTTCGTCAACGCCCGCGAGAGGGGGTCTCCGATGAACACGAGACTACCGATCAATCGCAAACTCCTTACCGTAATTCTAGCCGGAATCTCAGCGGCGTTCATGGCCGCATGTGGCGGCAGCAACAACACGAATGGGATTTCCATCGGCTTCAGCCAAGCCCCACCGGCGGCGTTGCAAACCAGCACCACTATCTCCGTCAATGCGGTGGTGGTTAACGATACGGCGAATAAAGGAGTCGACTGGACGATAACCTGTGGCAGCTCCGACTGCGGCACAATCTCTCCCGCGCACACCGCCAGCGGCACCGCCACAAGCTACACAGCACCCGCGAGCGTTCCCACCGGCAACACCGTAACCATCACCGCGACCGCCACAGCAAGCAGCTCCGCAACAACGGTCGGCACCGTCACTATCACGTCGGGGCAGACCGGCACGGCCCTCAACGGCCAGTACTCCTTCTTAGTTGAAGGCGGGGACACCACTGGCTTCTACGTCGCGGTCGGCAGCATCATCGCCGACGGCAACGGCAACATTACCGGCGGCGAAGAGGATTACTGCGACCTCGGTACTCCTTCCTGCTTCACCGCGATACTCAGCGGCACATTCTCGTCGGGCAGCGACAACCGCGGCGCCATCACTGTCAACAGCACCAGTCTCGGGCCGCAGACTCTGCAGATGGTAGTCACCTCGGCCTCTCACGCACTCATCATCGAGTTCGACGGGACCGCCACCTCCAGTGGAACGCTTGATCTGCAGGATACGACGGCATTCTCCGCCTCGGCAATTTCAGGCGGCTACTCAATGGCGGTGACTGGCCTCGACGTCACCGACATAGCCGCAGGCGCTGGCCCCGCAGCCCTCGGGGGCATCATGACCGCCGATGGCGCCGCCGGCTTCACAAACGTTACGCTCGATATAAATGACGAAGGCACCATAACCCCTGGTGATCTGACGGTGTTCGGCGCAACTTCTGGCCCGGACTCCTTCGGCCGCGTCGTAATGAACGATCCAAACTTCCAATTCGTCTATTACATCGTCAACGCAAAAGCGCTACGGCTCCTCGAAGCCGACACGTTCTTCCTAACCGGTGGAAGCGCGTACACCCAAGGCACCAGCTCCCTCACTGTCGCGAATCTCGCCGGCAACTCGGTTCTCACCGAAGAGGGTTCGACAACCCAGGGCAGCGGTTCGCTCGGTCTCGCTGGACAATTGACGGTAGACAATAACGGCAACGGCTCCGCCGGATTCATGGATGTGAACGAAGGCGGATCTGTCGCAAGTGGTTCGATCGCCGGAAGCACCTTCACCGGCTTCAGTTCCGCTCGCGGCTCGCTCACACTCGGCGGCAGCGTCGCATCCACCGTCGCCGACTTCCAGGTCTATCTCGTCGATCCGGGAACGAACATTCTCGATCCGAATAGCTCCACCGGTGGAGGCGGCGCCTTGCTGCTCGACGTAGATATCAGCGCCCTCGGCATCGGCGCAATCATTCCGCAATCGTCCGGCCCGCAATTCAACGGAAATTACGGCTTGAATATGCAGGCCTTCACCACGTCGAACTCTACAAATGCACAGTGCGCCGAGTGCGATCTGGTGGCCCAACTATCAGCGAGTTCATCCGGTTTGACGGGCACAGGCGACCTAAATAACGTCGCGAATAACGGCTCCTTCAACCTGGTGCCCGCTCAGGCCATCACCGGCTCCCTAAGCCCCGACGGCAGCAATCCAGGCCGCATCACTGGCTCGCTAACCCTCGGAACGTTCGGAACATTCAACGTAACGTACTACCAAGCCACAAACTCGCAGCTAGTGTTGGTGGAGACAGACACCGGCCAAGTCGGCACCGGAACAGTAGTCGCACAGCAATAAATAAAAACGGGCAGCGGCGCCACACAAGCGCCGCTGCCCGCCTTTGCTTTTGCCGTCGTAGGGGCGCTCGCTTGCTGCGCCCGTCGGAGTGATACCCATCGAAACGCGAGCCAATTACCTGCACGCGGCCCGCTCCAACTTTCCCCGCGTTCCATCAACCACGCAAACCAACTCGTTCGCAGCAACCCAGAATTAATCCGTCCAATCGAACGATTTCGAAACAGCGCGGTGCCAAAGCTTGTAAAGCTCATCGCGTTTCAAATCTTCCATGCTGGGCCACCACTCCCGATCCACGCTCCAATTCACCCGCAACTCCTCAATCCCGCCAAAATAACCCACTGCCAACCCCGCCGCATAAGCCGCGCCCAAGGCCGTAGTTTCCTTATTCGCCGGCCGCACCACAGGCCGATTCAAAATATCCGCCTGAAATTGCATCAGCAGATTATTTTCCACCATCCCGCCATCCACGCGCAGCACATCCAGCCGAATCCCCGAATCCCGCTCCATCGCCTCAACCACATCGCGAGTCTGAAACGCAGTAGCCTCGAGAACCGCGCGCGCCAAATGCCCCTTGTTCGCATAACGAGTAAGCCCGGCAATCACCCCGCGCGCCCCAGCTTTCCAATGCGGCGCGTAAAGTCCCGAAAAAGCCGGCACAAAATAAACGCCGCCATTATCCTCGACGCCGCCAGCAAGCTTCTCGATCTGCGCGCTAGTTTCGATCAATCCCAAATTGTCGCGCAGCCATTGCACCAGCGCCCCAGCAATCGCCACGCTACCCTCAAGCGCATAGCAAGCAGCCTTAGCCCCAAATTTATAAGCGACAGTAGTCAGCAATCCGTGACTCGAAGCCACCGGCCGCTCGCCCGTATTCAAAAGCAAAAAGCACCCAGTGCCATAAGTATTTTTCGCTTCGCCGGGCGCAAAACAGGTCTGCCCGACAAGCGCCGCCTGCTGATCGCCAAGAATTCCCGCAATCGCAACGCCGCGAATCGCCACAGGCTCGCGCGCTTCAGCGAAGAACTCGCTACTAGATCGGATCTCAGGAAGAATTTGTGGCTGAACTCCAAACACCGAGAGAATTTCCGGATCCCACTCGAGTGATTCGAGATTCATAAGCTGCGTGCGGCTGGCATTCGACACGTCGGTAATGTGAATTCCGCCGCCCGCCCCACCGGATAATTTCCACACCAGAAAAGAATCGATCGTGCCAAAAAGCAAATCGCCGGCCTCAGCCTGCGCCCGCGCCTCCGGCACATGATCGAGCAACCAACGAATTTTCAAACTGCTGAAATAAGTAGAAAGCGGCAACCCGGTCTTCGCGCGAAAGCGATCCTGCCCGCCCTCGCGGCTAAATTCCACCACGCCATCCGCAACGCGCGCATCTTGCCAGACAATCGCATTCCGAAGCGCCGCCCCGGTCCGCCGGTTCCAAAGCAAAGTAGTTTCGCGTTGATTGGTGATTCCGATCGCAGCAAGATCGCCGGCATGCAACGACTTCTGCGCCATAGCCGCAGCAATCACGTCCTGCGTATTACGCCAGATTTCTTCGGGGTCGTGCTCCACCCAGCCCGGCTGCGGAAAAATCTGCCGGTGCTCTTTCTGTGCCAGCGAAACGATGCAGCCGGATCGATCAAAGACGATAAATCGAGTGCTAGTAGTTCCCTGATCGATCGCGCCAATGAATTCAGCCGTCATCGATGCATTGTCAGGGCATGACTTCAGTCATGCCGCAAATGCCGCTAAATGGCTACGGCTTCAGCCGCTGAGGTTCTGTTTCGAACGAGGCCACTCAGATTCCTTAGTCCGACCAAAGTTTCGGCGTGCGATCCCACCGATGCCGCTTCAATCGCCCAAGCAGCCCAGCATCAAGCCCCCCGGCATCGCTAGCCGCAATATTCTCGCGCACATGCCCATGCCGCCGCATTCCAGGAATCGTAGTGCTCACATCCGCATTCGAAAGAATAAAACGCAAAGCCATCTCCGGCAGCGTCATCCCTCCCGGCACGATCTTCTTCAATTTCTCAACGCGCTCCACCGTCGCCGCCAAATTCTCCGGCCCAAAATAGCCACCGCGCCAATCCCCCGCCGGAAATTTCGTATCAACGGTAAGCTTTCCCCCCAGGCTGCCCTCATCAAAAGGAACTCGCGCGATCACCCCGACATTCAACTCGCGGCAAACAGAAAAAAGCCGATCCTCCGGCGCCTGATCGAAAATGTTGTAAATCACTTGCACAGCATCGACGAGCCCGGTCCGCAGCGCCCGAATTCCATTGTTTGGCTCCCAACGATTCAAGCTCAATCCGAAGTAGCGGATCAAACCGTCCGATTTGAGTTTCGCAACGGTCGCCTCGAATTCAGGATCGCTCGTCCAACCATCGTCCCAAGCGTGCAGTTGCAGCAAGTCAATCGAATCGGTCCCCAGATTCTGCCGAATGCGCTTGGCATATTCGAAAACATGCGCAGCGGGAAACACGTCTTGATAAGAATCGCGCGGCGAAGCAGGCCACTTATCATTCTTCGGCGGAATTTTCGAAGCCGCATACAACCGCTTGCCTTTATTCTTGGCAATGATTTGCCCCAGCAGCGCATCGCTCTTGCCATCGCCGTAAGCCCAAGCCGTATCGAAAAAATTGCACCCCGAATCGACGGCAATCTGCATAGCCTGCAGCGATTCCGCATCATCCGAGCCGCTCCATCCGCTCATGCCCCAGAGTCCGCAGCCGATTTCGCTGACGTCAAATCCCGTCCGGCCCAGCTTGCGATATCGCATTCACACTCCCCTTGCTCGATGATTCAGAAAACGGCAGCACTCTACGCGAGCTAATCCTTCTTCACCGAAAATTTATAAATCGTCTCGCTGTGAAACAGCGCTCCAGGCCGCAACACGGTGGAAGGAAAATTCGCATGATTGATCGAGTCCGGAAAGTGCTGCGTCTCCAGGCAAACCGCCCCAAAAGCGGGATAAGCCACGCCGCGCTTGCCCACGATTTTCCCGTCCAGATGAATTGCCGAATAAAATTGCACCCCAGGCTCGGTAGTCCAAACTTCCATCTGCCGCCCGTTCGAAGGATCGACGACCCGCGCCGCAAAACGCAATTCCCCCGCCGCGCCGTTCAAAACATAATTGTGATCGTAGCCGCCAGGATCAGGCTTCAGCGCATCAATCCGCGCCCCAATCGCCATCGGCTTCGTAAAATCGAGCGGCGAGTCTTTCACCGGCTTGATTGCCCCGGTAGGAATCAAAGTGGAATCCACCGGCGTGTAAGCATCCGCATTAATCGTCAAAATGTCTTTCAACACATCGCCGCCGCCGGAAAAATTAAAATAAGAATGATTGGTAAGATTCAAAATCGTGGGCTTATCGGTAGTCGCGCGGTATTCAATCTTCAGCGCATTGTTGTCCACCAGCGAATAAACCACCGTAACAGTCAAATTCCCCGGAAATCCCTCTTCGCCATCAGGACTGACATAAGTGAACTTCACGGAAGCCACGCGCGCATCGGTCACCACCTCCCCTTTCCAAACGCGGTGATCGAAACTCACATTCCCGCCATGCAAAGTATTCGGCGGATCGTTAATCGCGAGCGTGTACTGCTTCCCGTCGAGAGTGAACTTCCCTTTCGCAATGCGATTCGCCACGCGCCCAATAATTCCGCCAAAATGCGGATGCGGCCCGGCGTAGTCTTTCAAATCGTCAAAGCCAAGCACCACATCGCCACTTTTGCCATTGCGATCCGGCAACCACAATTCAGTAATCGTCGCGCCATAAGTGCTGATTTTCACAGTCGCGCCAGTACTGTTTTTCAGCGTATACAGATCAATGATCGTGCCATCAGCCAGCTTCCCAAAAACGCTCTTCTCAATATTCGGTTTCGCTGGCGCCGCGCTGCGCAGCCGCGCCGGCGCGGCCAACCCACTCAGCCCCGCCACGATCACCGCGACCCACAGGATTCTCGCCCAGCGTTTTTCCATTCTCACGAAGCATGCCTCCCGCGCGGTGCCGCTTTCGCCCGGCAACCAACGCATCGCATCGCGCCACATCCTGCAGCGACGCGCGTTATATCATAGACTCAGTTCAGCTCGCGCACGTTTCGATTCTGCACCGCCGCTGGAGGCTACGCATCATGCTCGAGAGGGACACCCTGAAAGAATTTCTCGCCGCCGTCGATCGCCTCGATGCGAGCTTCGCGAACCTCCCGCCATTCGAGCCGGCGATTCCAGGACGCGAGCGCATCGCCGAAGTTCTCAATCAGGCCACGGACAGGCTGCGCGACAACTATCCGTATTTTCATCCTTTATATGCAGGCCAGATGCTCACGCCCCCGCATCCCGTCGCCCGCCTGGCCTACGCGCTAGCTATGTGGATCAATCCGAACAACCACGCACTCGATGGAGGACGCGCCAGCTCCGCAATGGAAAAAGAAGCGGTCGCCGAACTCGCCGCAATGTTCGGCTGGAAAAATCATCTCGGACATCTATGCAGCGGAGGCACATTCGCAAATCTCGAAGCACTCTGGGTCGCCGGCCGCGTCCATCCGGAAAAGAAAATCGTAGCCTCGGGCCAAGGCCATTACACGCACGCGCGAATCAGCGCCGTTCTGCAACTTCCCTTCGAATCGATTCCCGGCGATCGCTTCGGACGCATGGACCTCGGCGCGCTCGAGCAACGCGTAAAACGCGGCGACATTGGCACGGTGGTGGTAACGATGGGCGCGACAGCGACAGGCGCCATCGATCCTCTTCCCGGAATTCTGAACCTGCGCGAAAAATATGGCTTCCGCGTTCACGCGGATGCGGCCTACGGCGGCTACTTCACGTTAGCGAATAATCTAAGCGCCCCAGCGCGCCAGGCGTTTGACCGTCTGAGCGAAGTCGATTCGCTCGTCATCGATCCACACAAGCACGGCCTGCAACCCTACGGTTGCGGCTGCATTCTCTTTCGCGATCCGGCCGCCGGCCAATTCTACAAGCACGATTCGCCCTACACCTACTTCAGCTCCGGCGATCTTCACCTCGGCGAAATTAGCCTGGAATGTTCGCGCCCCGGCGCCACCGCCGTCGCACTATGGGCGACACAAAAATTATTGCCACTCGCCCCCGGCGGCGAATTCGCGCAAGGCCTCGCAAAAAGCCGCGAAGCCGCGCAAGCACTTCATCGCGCTCTCGCCAACGATCCGCGCTGGATTGTGGGATTCGAACCGGAACTAGATATCGTGATCTATGCCCCGCGCGACGCCAACGCCCAAACTATTTCCCGCCGCTCGCGCGAAATTTTCAAAGAAGCCGCAAGTCGCGGCCTGCACGTCGCACTCGCAGAGTTACCCGCGAATTTCTTTGCCGATTCCGCCCCAGAGTTGAAGTCGGAAGCAGGCACGATCACAAGCCTTCGCTCGGTGCTGATGAAGCCCGAACACGCCGACTGGATCCCGCAAATTTTAAGGATTCTCACCGAAGCAGAAGATTCGACGCGCAGACGTTTGTAGGGGAGCGGGTTCACCTCGCTCCCGTATTGGCAGTGGGTGTATCCGTTTCTTCGGTTGCATTATCTTCCGTCGCAAAATTCCGATCGCTCGATCTCACACTTCCACAGCCACAGGCTCAAGAGTCTCTTCAGCGGCCTCGACTTCAACAGGGCGCGAACCACGCGGCCCGCCAACCTCGCGCTGCGGCGCTTCGTCCAACACCTTAAATCGTTCCACAATCTGCCGCAAATCATGCGCCATCTTCGCCAATTGTTCCGCAGCCCGCTTCGATTCAAACGCCCCGGTCGAAGTGCTTTGCGCCGCCTGCGCCACTCCTTCAATGTTCGTCGAAATTTCATCCGAAAGATGCGCGGCGTCTCCTATATTCCGCGTGATTTCATCGGTAGTAGCGTGCTGTTCCTCGACAGCCGTAGCAATCGTGCTCGAAATATCCTGAATCTGATTAATGATCGCGCTAACCCGCCCGATCGCCTCCACCGCCCGCGTCGTATCTCCCTGAATCGCTTCAATCTTCTTGCTGATATCTTCAGTAGCTTTCGCGGTAGCCTTCGCCAGTTCTTTCACCTCATTGGCCACCACTGCAAATCCCTTCCCCGCCTCCCCAGCCCGCGCCGCCTCAATCGTGGCATTCAAAGCAAGCAAATTCGTCTGCTGCGCAATCGTAGTAATCACTTTCACCACTTCGCCAATTTCCGCACTCGAAGCACCAAGCTGCGTGATCGTAACATTGGTAGTCTCCGCCACGCTCACCGCGTCCGTTGCCACCTTCGCAGCCTCCGTAGCACTCTTGGCGATATCGCGGATCGAAATGCTCATCTGCTCGGTCCCCGAAGCCACCGTCTTTAAACTCCCCGTAACGCGCACCGCCGCCGCCGAAACAATATTCGCCTGCGCCGAAGTTTCCTCCGCGTTCGCGCTCATCTGCTGGCTGACCGCCGAAAGCGCGTCGCTCGACTTCGTCACCCCCTGCGTATTCCGGGCCACCATTTGAATCGTATTCGCCAAACCATTCTTCATCCCGTTCAAGGCCTCCACCGCCAACCCAATCTCATCGCGGCTCTGTATCTTCAAATCCGCCACCGTCAAATCATTTTTCGCCACGTGCTCGATCAAACCCAACATGCTGCGCAACGGATTCACAGTAGCCCGGCTGATTAAAAATGCGATCAAAGTCCCCGAAATTACTCCCACGAGCACCAGAATTTTTACCAGCAATTGCACGTGCAAGATCACGTTATTCTCTTCCGCAAGGCTACCCTGCGTCTGACGTCCCTCATAAGTCCTCAATTCATCGAGCCAGCTCAACACGCCATCTCTCGCGTCGGCCGCTTCTGGGCTGAAGGCCAGCGCTTGCGCTTCTTTCGCCTTGCCGGCCTTTCGCAGTTCCGCCTCGCGGTCCATAATCCTGGTGTACACCGCCATGTGCTCCTTAATCTTTGCGAAAGTCGCCTTTTCCTCATCGCTGTCCATCGTGGGCTCGAGCTGCTGGGTCTCATCCGCGCAATCCTGCGAAGCGTTTTGGTATTCAGTCAGCAATTCGTCACTGCCCGAAAGCAAATAACCGCGCAGTGCCGCCAGCCGGTGATAGGTGTCGGATCGCAGCGCGTTTGCCAGCCGCCAGGGTTCGATGGCCGCGGCCGTCAAGTCCGAAGCCCGATTGATTTTGCGCACCTGCAAATATGTGAAAACTCCGAATCCAACCAGCAGAAGCAAGATGAAGCCGAAGCCAAACCGGATCTTCGCCCGCACTCCCCACAAATTCGCAGATTTGCGCTTTGCCTTCTTCTCCACGCTAGCCGACATAACCTCACCCCCTGCGTCGATTCCCGTCTGCGTTCAATTTTCTTGCCCGGCATGCACCGGCTCGTTCGTCTCCGCCAAATCGCGCAAGCCGCGCTGCCCGACGAAATCCAAATCCAGCAATTCCGCGGCCTTCGACTGAATCACCGCGCAACCGCGCACCCCGTCGCGGCTCGCCGGGCTGATGTTCCCAACATTTTCCGCAACAATGTCCAGCACCCTGCCCACAACCAGACCGACATCCCGCCCTTCGCATTCAAAGACCACCACGTGCAAAGATTCCGGATCGACATCCTTCAACGCGTCACCCCCGCGCGGCCTGTTCCGCCGTTCGCGAATCACCTCGCCCACGCGAATCAGTGGCATGATCTGCCCGCGGTACTGCACCACTTCGCGCCCGCCCACGATTTCGATCGTCGCTTGCGATAACACCTCGAGCCGCGAAGTCCGAGCCAGCGGCACAGCCATCCGCGAGCCAGTCTCATCGAGAAACAGAAGCAACGCCTCCGCCTGCGCCGATAGTGTCTCCGCGTCCGCCCCCGTTTCTTTTTGCACGTGCTCGTGCGACTTCGACAGCACCCCGGATTTCTGCGCCAATCCCAACACATCGAGAATCAGCGCCACCCGCCCGTCGCCCATAATCGTCGCGCCCGAATACGCGGAAGCCCCCGCAAGATTTCGCCCCAGCGGCTTGACCACGATTTCTTCCGTATCGTTCACCTCATCCACCACCAAGCCAAAGTGCTGCTCCTCCGCTTGCAGCACCACAATACTCACCCCGCGCGCCGCGTCCATGCTCGAATCTCCCACCGCGCTCGCGGAAACTTTCGTCTCCAAAGTCTCCACCTCGAGCTCCTTGGCGAGATAAACGAGCGGCAGCAACGTCCCACGAAGCCTGTAAACCGGCGCTCCATGCACGTTTTCAATCGCAGTTTCCGAAAGCTCGCCTTCAATGCGCACCAGCTCAAGCAAATTCACTTGCGGAATCGCATAGCGATCGCCGGCACAAGTCACAATTAACGCCGGAACAATCGCCAAGGTCAGCGGAATTTTCATGCGTACCGTCGTCCCGCTCCCCGGCCGCGACTGCACGTCCACAGTCCCGCCGATTTTTTCGACGTTGGTCTTCACCACGTCCATCCCGACGCCGCGCCCAGAAACATTGGTGACTTTTTCCGCGGTAGAAAATCCCGGAAGAAATATCAAATTAAAAATTTCGCGCTCAGCAAGCCGCGCCGCCTGCTCCGCGGTCACCACCCCGTTCTGAATCGCCTTCTGCCGGATTCTCTCGACGTTCAATCCCCCGCCATCATCCGAAATTTCAATATTGACCTGCCCTCCCTCGTGAAAAGCGCGCAAGACCAAGCAGCCTTCCGGAGTCTTGCCAGCCGCCCGCCGCACCTCAGGAGTCTCAATGCCGTGATCCACCGAATTCCGCAAAAGATGCGTCAAGGGATCCTTGATGGCCTCAAGAATCGTTTTGTCCAACTCCGTTTCTTTCCCTTCCATCTCAATGCGCACGCGCTTCCCGCAATTCATCGCCACGTCCCGCGCCGTCCGCGGAAATTTGCTCCAAATGTTCCCGATCGGCTGCATGCGCGTCTTCATCACGCCTTCCTGCAATTCGCTAGTAAGCAGATTCAGCCGCTGCGCCGCCGACAGCAGCCCGCAGGCTTCCAGCGCGTCCGCCCGTTGCAGGATTTGATTGCGCGTAAGCACCAGCTCGCCGACCATATTCATCAACTTGTCGAGAATAGTGACGTCCACACGAATGGTCGTATCGCTAACCACTTTCGCGTTCTGCTGAACTTGCAACACCTCCAAAATGTCCTGCGGCTTGACGACATTTTGCTGTACCAAAATTTCGCCCAAATGCCGCGGATCGCCCTGCTTCTGCTGCTCCAACGCGTCCGCAATGTCGCTAGGCCGGGCAAATCCCTTTTTGACCAGCAAATCACCAAGCCGCGGTGGCGGAACCGCTGGCACAACATCCTCGCCACTTTCCGGCGGCGCTTCCATCGCAGCCGGCGCCGCAGGCGGAGGCGCCGCAGGTTCCGGCGGCGCGTAAAGCCGCGTCAAATGCGCGATCAATTCGCGATCATCGCGCTTCCCTTCGTTCCCATGCGTTTCGATGCTGCCTAGAATTTCACGAATAGCATCCACCATCGCCAGCAGAGTGGTGGTGATCTCGGGATTGAGCATCAGCACGCCATCGCGCATGCGGCTAAGCAAATTTTCCCCAACATGCGCCACCGATTCGAGCGCCGGAAAACTCAAAAATCCCGCCGTCCCCTTAAGCGTATGAATCGTGCGGAATACACTGGCAAGAACTTCCCGATCTTCCGGAGTCTGCTCCAGAATCACCAATTCCCGATCCAACCGGTCGAGATTCTCCGAACTCTCAACCAAAAACTCCCGAACAATATCCGCGTCTTCCACGCTCAGGCCCTCGCTCGACACCCGCGCCCAATTCGGCACACGAGTTCTATATTTCGTTTATCGGCTAAGGAATGCGGGACTTTACGTAGCACAGCCACTCCTGGCTGTGTCAGATCGCGGTAAAACCCCAGAAGCAACTAGGAAGGAAACAAAAATCAAGCGCCCATTATGAGATATTCCGACGCATTTGAATTTTCCCCGTAGGGGCGCCGCTTGCTGCGCCCACCCGTGTAAGGCGAGCGAAAACCCGGCCTATATGCCTCCGCGTAACCCGCGTCGACGACCTGATTAGAGAATTTTCATCTTTGCGCGGAACATCACCGGCGAAACACCCACCTCAACGCGCCACCACAGCCGAACCCGCCAACGATTTCACCTGCGCGAGCGTAGCGTCAAGATTCTTGCGCACCCCACCCGCCTCGCCGCCAAGATGCGCCTCAGCATCCCGGCGCGTCTTCGTCACCATGTCAAGCTGCGGCCCAGGCGTCCCCGAAAGCAATTGCTCCGCACGCAAAAAACAAGCATAAGCAAATCGCGGCTCCACTTTGCTCCGCGAAAGCAACTGCCCATAATTAAACCAATCCACAGCCTCCGCATTCGTATCGCCGGACTTTTCATCGAGCGCCAGAGCCCGCTGATAAGCCTCCGCAGCCTCCGGCAAATTCTTCACCGAATCCAACGCATCCGCCAGATGCGATTCCGCCAAACTCTCCTCGCGCAAATTCCCCGCCGTCCGCGCAAGCGACACCGCATCACGATAAGCCGCGATCGCCGCCTGCGTCTGATGACTGCGCGCCAGCGCATCACCCAGCTCCAGCGTAACCGCCACCCGCTGAATCGCCGCAGCCGTCGCCGAGTCACCAGCATCGCGCCCAGTCAAATCCAGAAACGCCTGATAATGCCGCACTGCCACCGCATGCTCCTCGCGCCGATCGAGCGCCTCAGCCAAATAAAGCTGCGCATTCGCCTGCGAAGGATCGCGGTCGATCACTTTCTCCCAATTTTCAATCGCCTCATCCGCATGCCCAAGCCGCATGGCCAGCAATCCATAATTCACCCGCGCATCCGCATCGCCAGGAAATCGCGCCAGCATCTTCTGATAATGCGCGTAAGCCTCCTCATAACGCCCCGCCACCAAAAGCGCCCGAGCCCGCGCCTCCTGCGGCACCGGATTCGCAGGATTCACCTCAATCGCCCGCCCCAAAGCCGCCAACGCCCCATCCGTCTGTCCCGCCTGCGTCTCGGCCCGCGCAATGCGCATCTCCAGCGAACTATCGTAAGGATTCAAACTAGCCGCACCAAGCAAATGCGGCAAATTGCCCTCATCCGTTCCCGTGAAATAACGAAACTGATCCATCCCGCCCAAAAGAAAAAGAATCGCCACCACGCACACGCGAAAAGCGTGCGCCCCCGCCGATCTCCCGCCAAGCCAGCTAGTAGCCCGAGCCCCAGCCTCCACTTCCCCCCGCTCGCCACTTTTCACCAACAATGAAGAAACCCGCGAATCCCGCAATTTCCAAATCGCCCCATCCAAAATAAAATGATGAATATTCACCAGCGCCGTAAAAATCAAAAAGCTAACTGCAAAATCGTAGTGAAACGCATAACTCACAAGCCAAGGCCCAGGAATAAATAGCGCGATCCCCCCAGCAATCAAAGTCACAAAATAAGTTCCCATCCGCCAAGAAGTATTCCCCGCCGCACGAGCCTCGCGCCGCGCGTAATAACTGGTAATCCAAAGATATTGCGCCGAATGCAGCACCGCCAAAATCCCGCTGCTATAACGCGTCTGCGGCACCGCCGATCCCGCCACCAACCCCAGCGCCGTAGGCAGCACAAACCAAAGTCCCTGCGTCAAAAGCAAAGTCAACGGCGCCGCCATTCCCTTCCACCCGCCGCGCTTCACCCAAGCCGCAATCACCCAACCAGAAAAGAAAACATAAAGCACCCCGCCAGCCACCCGCGCAGGAATCGAAATCCTCTCCGGCAAATTCAAAGAAATCACAAACGGATCGTTAGAAACCCCCGTATGAAAACTAACCAGCAGCATCACAAACGAAGCAATAAACGCCCAATGTAGCAACCGCCGCTCGCCCGCCGTAACCGAAGTCCCCCCACGCCGCGCAAACATCATCAACAACCCATAATTCTGCCCAGAGTAATGCCAAGGGCTCCAATTGATGTAAATCGTGAAAACCCACGGCACGAGACGGAAATCCGCATGCGCCAAAATCGCAGTAAGCGCGATCAAAACCGTCATGTGCAAAGTAAAAATGCGATATTTCTGAAATTCCTCGCGCGTGCGGTAAGCCCGGTAAATCGTAGCCATGAAATGCGGATAATTAAAAATCAGCGCCAAAAAATAAAACCCAAACGCCCATCCCCGCGCATGCGAAGCCGCCAACCAAGCCGCCAAAAGAAGCGGCGCCGAAATCCCCCCGCACCCCACAAGCAGGTCAAGCCAAGGCCGGTAAATCCAAGGCGAAGCCGTCGCGCCGGGAGCAGGGGGCGCAGGTCCGCCCGCATTCTCAGTGCGAGCCGCACGAACAGGCGGCGCAATCACATCAAGTTTCGCCATTGCAAATGATGCTAGTCACCGTCAGCAAAGGAATCAACGAAGCCCTAGCCAATCATGCGCGACAAGTAACGTAGGGGCACGGGTTCACCACCCGCCCGCCGTGGCCTTGGGTGTTCGCCGGCGCCTTCGAATTTTCCCACGGCTGCCACGCGCGCCATCGTCGCGCGTACGGTTTTTCCGCCCGACACCACCACCCCGACATCCCGAACCCGGCGTCTGGGTGAGCGACCTGCTTTTGCTTTTGCTTCCATCTGAAATCTCAAATCTGAAATTTGAAATCTCTTAAGCCGTTGCCGTCGTAGGGGCCGGGGTTCACGATCGGCCCGTTGTAGCCTTGGGTTTTCGCCTTTGATTTTTCAATCGCGGCGGAGCCCTTTACCCCTCCGCAACAACCCGCCGATCCCCTTGTGTGAAGGCACACAAGTTTTGTCAGGGCATGACTTCAGTCATGCCGAAAAGCCGCCGAATCACCCCCGGCTTTAGCCGCTGAGGTTCTGTTTTGAGTTTCTGTTTTTAGGATTTCTGATGAGGAAAAAAACGCCGAGCGCCGTTATGGGAGGCACCTACGAACGAAAATCCCTATTTCCGCAGCGAATCCGCAATCTCCCCAGCAATCTTCCGCGCCCGCTCA
>Ga0206813_1074_pt1 | contig 25545 bp, 19 predicted proteins | sample Alteio_BWOrgCont_92_FD_152856 | JGI IMG/M metagenome (GOLD analysis project Ga0206813, IMG submission 152856) | Enriched cells from forest soil in Barre Woods Harvard Forest LTER site, Petersham, Massachusetts, United States -... | ecosystem: Environmental > Terrestrial > Soil > Temperate forest >...
GGGTTGTGAATTCGGTTTATCGGTTGGCGCAGGCGGACGTGATTGTTTCGCTCGACGCGGATTTTCTTTATGACGGGCCGCGAGCGGTGCGTTATGCGCGGGAATTTGCGGACCGGCGACGGATTTCCGGGCCTGATTCATCGATGAACCGGTTGTATGTGGTCGAGAGCACGCCTTCGAATACGGGGGCGATGGCGGATCATAGGCTGCCCGTACGATGTAGGGAGATTGATGGATTTGCGCGGGCCTTGGCTGCGGCGCTGGGAGTCGGCGGGGCTGGCGGTGCGACGGCGGCTGCGCCTGAGGGAGTGCCGGCGAAATGGCTGGAGGCGCTGGCGCGGGATTTGCAGAAGCATCGCGGGGCGAGCTTGATTGTGGCGGGCGATTCGCAGCCGCCTGCGGTGCATGCTTTGGCGCATGCGATGAATGCGGCGCTGGGGAACGCGGGGAAGACGATTGTTTATACCGATGCGCTCGAAGTTACGCCGGATACGGATGGCATGGCGGATTTGGCGAAGGATATTGATGCGGGCGCGGTGCAGGCGCTGGTGATTTTGGGCAGCAATCCGATATATACCGCGGCCACCGATGTGGGATTTGCGCAGAGATTTGGGAAAGTGCCGCTGCGGATTCATTTTGGTTTGTATCGCGACGAGACGGCGGAGCTTTGCCACTGGCATGTGCCGGAGGCGCACTTTTTGGAATCCTGGAGCGATGCGCGGGGGTACGACGGGACTGTTGGGATCGTGCAGCCTTTGATTGCGCCGCTTTATGACGGTAAATCGATTCACGAGATGGTGGCGATGTTGATGGGGCAGGCGGGGAATGCGCACGACATGGTGCGCGATTACTGGAAGAGCCAGCGGCCGGCGAAACAATCGGACAAAGAATTTGAGAATTTCTGGGAGACCACGCTGCATGACGGCGTGATGGCTGGGTCGGCGCTGCCGGCGCGGGCTTTGCCCGTGAATTTGGATTTTGGGAAATTGCCGGTTAGCGGGAATTCTGGCGGGTTGGAAATTGTTTTCCGTCCGGATCCGACTGTTGGCGATGGGCGCTGGGCGAATAATGGATGGCTGCAGGAATTACCTAAGCCTTTGACGAAAATCACCTGGGATAACGCGGTGATGCTGGCGCCTGCTACGGCGGAGCGATTGGCGTCGAAGATGGGATTGTCGGGATTGTCGAATGGCGATTTGGTGGAATTGGGGCTTGAGGGGCGGAAGATTACCGGGCCTTTGTGGGTGATGCCTGGGCACGCGAAAGATTCGGTAACGGTTTATCTCGGTCATGGGAGGAAACGGGCTGGGCGCGTGGGGAATGATGTGGGATTTGATGTTTATCCCTTGCGGGCTTCGCATGCGATGACTTCTGGCACCGACTTGCTGATCAGCCGGGCTGGCGGGAAACAGATGTTGGCGACCACGCAGCATCATCATGCCATCGATCGCGGCGGGGAGAAGGTGGAAGAGGAGAGCGTGGCGGCGTTTGAGCGCGAATTGGTGCGCGTGGCTACGCTGGCGGAATTCCAGAAGGACGCGAATTTCGCCAAGGATCCGGAAGAGGCCACCTCGCGGAACCTGACGCTTTATCCCAATTACGATTACAGCAAGGGCTATCAGTGGGGCATGACCATTGATTTGAATAGTTGCACGGGTTGCGGGGCTTGCGTGGTGGCTTGCCAGTCGGAAAATAACATTCCGGTGGTGGGTAAGGAGCAGGTGATTGCCGGGCGCGATATGCAATGGATTCGAGTGGACAATTATTTCCGCGGGGATTTAGATAATCCTGAGACTTACTACGAGCCTGTGCCTTGCCAGCAGTGCGAGAACGCGCCTTGCGAGGGGGTTTGCCCTGTGGGGGCTACCGTGCATAGCCCGGAGGGTTTGAATGAGATGGTTTACAACCGCTGCGTGGGGACGCGTTATTGCTCGAATAATTGCCCTTATAAAGTGCGGCGATTTAATTTTGAGCTTTTTTCGGATTGGACTACGCAGAGTTTGTTTGGATTGCGGAATCCGAATGTGACGGTGCGCAGCCGCGGGGTGATGGAGAAGTGCACTTACTGCGTGCAGCGGATTAACTCGGCGAAGATTGAATCTGAAAAAGAAGACCGCAGCGTGCGGGATGGGGAGATTGTTACGGCTTGTGAGGCGGTTTGTCCTTCGCGGGCCATCGTTTTCGGGAACATTAATGATCCTGGGAGCCGGGTTTCGAAATTGAAGGAGCATTCGCGGAATTATGTTTTGGTGGGGGATTTGAATACTCGGCCGCGGACTTCTTATTTGGCGCGTTTGCGGAATCCGAATCCGGAGATTGCGGAAGGGTAGATTGTTCAAAAAACCCATGCGCAAGTACGGCGCGTGGGGCACCCAACGGCAAGAGGGCCGAAAGGCGGGAGGGCTGAAGCACCCTCCCCTACTGTGACGATGCGGCAGAAAGCTATTTACGGGTTGTTGGCTGAGTTTGAGACGCCGGAGGCGCTTTTGGCGGCGGCGGAGCGGACGCAGCGTGAGGGGTATCGGCGCGTGGACGCGTTTACGCCTATGCCTGTGGAGGGGTTGGCGGACGCGGTGGGATTTCATCATACGAATTTGCCTTCTGTGGTTTTTGTTGGCGGGTTGCTCGGATGCCTTAGCGGATTTTTTTTGCAGTATTACCCGAACGTGATTGGGTATCCCTTGAATGTGGCGGGGAAGCCGCATAATTCTTGGCCGGCATTTATTCCGATTACTTTTGAGATGACCGTTTTGGGGGCGGCTTTGGCGGCGGTGCTTGGGATGCTGGCTTTGAATGGGCTGCCTACTCCTTATCATCCGGTTTTCAATGTGCCGCGGTTTGCTTTGGCTACGCGCGACCGTTTTTTTCTTTGTATTAAGGCGCGCGATGCGAAATTTGATTTGGCGCGGACGAAAGAATTTCTGGAGAGTTTGCAGCCGCATGGAGTGTATGAAATCGAGGCTTGATTTCGGACGGTTGGCGGCAGAACGCGCGTTGTTACGCTTGCGTTGCGTTGGGTGTGTCTCGCTTGCGCTGGCGGCTTGCGCGCTTGCCGGCTGCCGACTCGATATGCACGTGCAGCCGAAATATCTGCCGTATGAGCCGAGCGAATTTTTTGCCGATGGGCGTTCGGAGCGGCAGCCGGTTGAGGGAACCGTGGCGCGGGGGCAATTGCGGATCGACGAGGAGCTTTATACCGGCAAAGTCGACGGGAAATTGGTCAACGAGTTTCCATTTCCCATCGGGGCCAACGATATTTTGCGCGGGCAGGAACGCTACAACATTTATTGCAGTCCTTGCCACGACTATACCGGCAGCGGGCGGGGGATGATCGTGATGCGCGGATTTCCGCCGCCGCCCTCGTATCACATCGATCGTCTGCGCCAGGCGCCCTTGGGCCATTTCTTCGACGTGATGACCAACGGGTATGGCTCGATGTACAGCTACGCTTCGCGGATTACCCCTGAAGACCGCTGGCGGATCGCGGCTTACATCCGTGCGCTGCAATTAAGCGAGAACGCGAAGATTGAAGACGTGCCGGAAGCGGACCGGCCGAAATTAGTGGGGCAGCAGCCATGACGCCGGCGGCGAGCGACAATCTTGGGCCGATTTTCGAACGCTTGCAGCGCGCGATGTTGATTGTGGGCGCGATTGGGCTCGCGGGTACGGTCACTATGTACGCGCATGATCCCGATCAGTTTTTCCGGTCGTATTTGCTGGCATTTGTTTTTTGGATTGGATTGCCGCTTGGTTGCATGGCGATTTTGATGCTGAATCATTTGACCGGGGGCGATTGGGGATTGCCGATCCGGCGTCCTTTGGAAGCGGGGACGCGGACGTTTCCGGTGGTCTTGATTCTGTTTATTCCGCTGCTGTTTGGATTGAAGAGGCTTTATCCGTGGATGCGGCCGGAAGTGGTGGCGGCGGATCCGATTTTGCAGGCGAAACATTTTTATTTGAATCCGCAATTTTTCTTGGTGCGGGTGGCGGTTTATATCGTGGTTTGGCTGGGGATGAGCTTTTTGCTGAATAAATGGTCGGAGGAAGAGGACACTACCGGCAATCCGGCGATTGCGCGGAAGCTTGAGGGGTTCAGCGGGCCGGGATTGATTCTTTACGGGATTACGGTGACGTACGCGTCGATTGATTGGGTGATGTCGCTCGAGCCGCACTGGTATTCGACAATTTTCGGAATGATTTTCATGGTGACTGGGGTGTTGGGCGCAATGGCACTGGTGATTCTTGTGTCGAGCTTGATGGCCAAGCAGGAGCCTTATGCCAGCCTGGCGGTGCCTTCGCAATTTAATGATTTGGGGAATTTGCTGCTTACGTTTGTGATGTTGTGGGCTTATTTGTCGTTTTCGCAGTGGTTGATTATCTGGTCGGGGAACTTGCGGGATGAAATTCCGTGGTACATGTCGCGCGGGCGGGGGGCTTGGGAAGGTTGGGGATTGTTTTTGATTATTTTTCATTTTGCGGTGCCGTTTTTGCTGTTGTTGCAGCGCGGGTTGAAGCGTGGTCGGGCGCTACTGAGGGTGGCGGCGTTGCTGATCGTGACTGATTTTCTGGCGGTGGTGTGGATGATCGTGCCGGCGTTTTCGCCGGACCGCGTGCACATTCATCCGCTGGATTTGACGGCACTGGTGGGAGTGGGCGGAATTTGGGTGGCGGCATTTATTTGGCAATTGAAGAAACGTCCGATGTGGCCGGTGCGCGCGGCGGCGGCGGAAGGATTGGCGCAGCATGGCGATTAATCCCGCGACTGACCCGCACAATTCGCCGAACGCCGGGGGCGCGCCCGTTGGACCTGGCTACGAGACTCGCGATGCGAGCATTCCCGCGTTGCTGAAATTTGCGGTTTCGCTGGCGGCGATTATCGCCGTCGTGGCGGTGGGGATGAGATGGACGCGCGACTATTACGCCAAGACGCAGAATTTGGGGCCGACTGCGACGCCTTTCGAGAATGAGCGGATCATTCCGCCGTTGCCGCGATTGCAGGTGGCGCCGCAGAAGGAAATTCACGAGTACTGGGAATCGGAGCAGGGGTTGGTGAATAGCTATGGTTGGGTGGACCGGCAGCGCGGAGTGGTGCGGATTCCGGTGGACCGGGCCATGCGGATTTTGCTGCAGCGCGGATTTCCGGCGCGGACTGCTGGCGGGGCGAAGGCTGCGTCTGCGGGCGGCGAACCCCCGGCAGGCGGTGCGGTGCAATGATGCGGGGTAATTTTCTGCGCCGTTTTTTGATGACAGCGGCATTGGCGCTTGGCGCGGGAGTTTGCTGCAACGGTGCGTTTGCGCAGATCAATTACGTGCAGCCTCCGGCAGACGATGGGGCGCCGATGCAGAGCTCGGGAGTGCGGCCGGAATTGCTGCGGGATGTTTCGCTCGAGCAGAAATTGGGGGATGCGATTCCGCTCGATCTTACTTTCCGCGATGAGCATGGGCAGCCGGTGGTGTTGGGGAGTTTTTTTGGATCGAAGCCGGTGATTTTGACGCTGGTTTATTACACGTGTCCGATGCTTTGCACGCAGGTCTTGAACGCGGTGGCTCGCAGCGTCAAGCAGGTTTCGCTGAATATGGGCGAGGATTACGAAATTGTGTCGGTGAGTATTGATCCCTCGGACCGGCCGGTGATTGCCGATGCGAAACACCAGCTTTATGCCGGGATGTACGAGCGCGCGGGGGCGGTGAACGGCTGGCATTTTTTGACGGGCGACGAGCCGGAAATCAAGAAGCTGGCTGCGGCGGTGGGATTTCATTATGCGTACGATGCGGCTTCGAAGCAGTTTGCGCATCCTAGCGGGATTATGATTTTGACGCCGGATGGGCGGTTGGCTCGTTATTTTTATGGGATTAATTATCCGGCGCGGGACATGCGCCTGGGATTGGTGGAGGCTTCTGCGGGGAAAATTGGGACGCCGGTGGATCAGATTTTGCTGTATTGCTACCACTACGATCCGATGACCGGGAAATATGGATTGTTGATTTCGCATGTGATTCAGATTTCTGGGGTGGGTACGGTTTTGGCTTTGGGGATTTTTGTGGCGATTTTGTTTCGGTATGAGCGGAAGAAATCCTCGGGCGGCGATTTTCGGAATCGGCGTTGGCGTGAACGCAGCGTTTGATACCGAGAAAAGAAAGAGGGCGCGTCAATTGCTTCGCAATCGCACAGCGACTGACCGGCGTCCCTACGGACGATAGCGTGAGTTGATGAATTGGGCTTATCTCATTTCGGCGATGGTGGCGGATCCTTGGTTGGGATTTCCGCTTAAGCCGATCGACGCTTCGACTACCGCTTCGAGCGTGGACCATCTTTATTATTTTCTTACGGCGCTTACCTTATTTTTTACGTTTTCGATTTTTACTACGATTTTTTATTTCATGGTGAAGTACCGGCGGCGTTCGCCGGACGAGCGGCCGAAAGCCATTGAGGCTTCCTCGGCGCTGGAAGTGATCTGGACGGTGATTCCGGCGCTGCTTTGCGCGTTTGCGTTTATTTGGTCGTCGAGCCTTTATTTCCGGAATTCGCGGCCGCCGAATGCTGCGATGGAAGTTTTTGTGGTGGGGAAGCAGTGGATGTGGCACTTGCAGCATCCCGAGGGGGCGCGGGAGATTAACGAATTGCACGTGCCGGTGGGCGTGCCCGTTAAGCTCACCATGACTTCCGAGGATGTGATTCACGATTTTTCAATTCCGGTGTTTCGGATCAAGCATGACGTGGTTCCCGGGCGGTATTCTTCGATTTGGTTTCAGGCTACCAAGACGGGCACATACCATTTTTTTTGCGCGCAGTATTGCGGGGCGGAACATTCGGGCATGATCGGGTGGGTTTACGTGATGTCGCCTACGGATTATGCGAATTGGTTGAGTGGGGGAACCAAGGGCGAATCGATGGCGCAGTCCGGCGAGAGGCTTTTTACGCAGCTTGGGTGCATTACCTGCCATGTGGCCGATGGGACCGGGCGAGGGCCGGTGTTGCAGGGACTCTATGGGCATCCGGTGAAATTGCGGAGCGGAGAGACGCGCGTGGTGGATGAGGCTTACGTGCGGCAGGCGATCGTGAATCCGAATTCGATGCCGTTGCCGAATTATCCGCCGATCATGCCGACGTTTCAGGGCCAGGTGAATGAGGAGCAGGTATTGCAGTTGATTTCGTATGTGAAGTCGCTGGGAACGGTGGAAAAGGGGACTGCGAAATGAGCACGGCGGCGGTGGTGGAGAGCCCGGCCGGGTCTCGCGTTCATTATTTGAACGCGAGCTATGGGATTAAATCGTGGTTGTTTACGACCGACCACAAGCGCATTGCGTTGCTCTATCTGGGCTCGATTACTTTTATGTTTTTTATCGGCGGGGCGGCGGCGACTTTGATCCGGCTGCATTTGATCGAGCCGACCGGGGCGCTGGTTCAGCCGGAAACTTATAACAAGCTTTTTACCGTGCATGGCGTGGTGATGATTTTCTTTTTCCTGATTCCGTCGATTCCGGCGGTGTTGGGGAATTTTTTGGTGCCGTTGATGGTGGGGGCGCGGGATTTGGCGTTTCCGCGGATCAATCTTTTGAGTTGGTATCTTTACACCATTGCGGCGCTGCTCGCGCTGTACGCGGTGGTGTCGGGCGGCGTGGATACCGGTTGGACTTTTTACACGCCGTACAGCAGCACGTACGCGCATACCCAGGTGATTGCTACGGCCTTGGCTGCGTTTATCGCCGGATTTTCTTCGATTCTTACCGGGTTGAATTTTATCGTTACGATTCACAAAATGCGGGCGCCGGGGCTGACCTGGTTCCGGTTGCCGCTTTTTATTTGGGCCATGTATGCCACCAGCATCATTCAGATTTTGGGGACGCCGGTGCTGGCGATCACCATCGTGCTGCTGGCGGCGGAGCGGCTGCTGCACGTGGGGATTTTTGATCCCAAGATTGGCGGCGATCCGATTTTATTCCAGCATTTGTTTTGGTTTTATTCGCATCCGGCGGTTTACATCATGATTTTGCCGGGGATGGGAGTGGTGAGCGAGTTGATTGCTTGCTTTGCGCGGAAACGGATTTTCGGGTATTCGATGATCGCGTTTTCGAGCTTGGCGATTGCGGTGCTTGGGTTTTTGGTTTGGGGCCATCACATGTTTGTTACCGGCCAATCCGTCTACGCTGGATTGATTTTTTCGGTATTGAGTTTCATGGTGGCGATTCCTTCGGCGATCAAGGTGTTTAACTGGACGGCTACGCTTTATAAGGGCTCGATTTCGTATGAAGCGCCGATGCTTTATGCCTTGGGATTCATCGGGCTTTTTACCATGGGCGGATTGACGGGGTTGTTTCTCGCTTCGCTGGCCACCGATGTGCATTTGACGGGGACTTATTTCATCGTGGCGCATTTTCACTACATCATGGTGGGCGGGGCGGTGATGGCTTACCTCGGCGGGATTCATTTTTGGTGGCCGAAGATTACTGGGCGACTCTATCCCGACGGATGGGCGCGGTTTGCGGCACTGATTATTTTTGTGGGATTCAATCTGACCTTCTTTCCACAATTTGTGCTCGGCTATCTCGGCATGCCTCGGAGATATGCGGTTTATCCCGCGGAGTTTCAGGTTTTGAACGTGATGTCGTCGGCGGGGGCTTCGATTTTGGGGATCGGGTATTTGATTCCTTTGATTTACTTGATTTGGTCGATTCGCTATGGACCGGTGGCCGGGCCGAATCCTTGGGGCGCGAAAGGCTTGGAGTGGGAAACGCCGTCGCCGCCGCCTACTGAGAATTTCGAGGAAATTCCGATTGTGACTGAGGAGGCTTACGCTTACGCGGAGCCGGAGGACGTGCATGGCTGAGCTTTCGGCCGGCTCGGCGCATGCGGCTGTTCATCCGCCCGGGCTGCGCCATCATTTTGAGGATATGGAACAGCAGCACGAGGCTGGCAACCTCGGCATGTGGGTGTTCCTGGTCACCGAGATTTTATTTTTTGGCGGACTTTTTGCGGCCTATGCGATTTACCGGTCGCTGTATTTGCCGGGATTTGAGGCGGGCAGCCGTTTGCTGGATGTAAAACTCGGCGCAACGAATACTGCGGTGTTGATCGGCAGCAGCTTGACGATGGCCTTGGCGGTGCACGCAGCGCAGACCGGGAAACGCAAGGCGCTGATTTTCTTTTTGCTGTTGACCATGGTGCTCGGGGCGGTTTTTCTTGGAATTAAGTTCGATGAGTATGCGACGAAGTGGCACCACGGCTTGGTGCCGGGGTTGAAGTGGGCGCCTGATGAAGAAATGTATAAGAATGCGCCGCTGGGCTCGGTCGAGTTGTTTTTCTGTTTTTATTTTTTCATGACGGGGTTGCACGCGCTGCACATGATTATTGGATTTGGGATTATGACGGTGATGACTTTGGAGGCTTGGGGCGGGAAATTTTCTGCGGAATATTATGCGCCGGTGGAAGTTAGCGGGCTTTACTGGCACTTTGTAGATATCGTGTGGATATTTTTGTTCCCGCTGCTCTATTTGATTGGAGGGCGCTACTGATGTCCGGGCACGTGGTATCGGTGCGTCTGTACGTTACGATTTTTTTGACGCTGCTGGTTTTGACCGGGCTGACGACCGGCGTCGCGTTTATCGATCTGGGGGCTTACAACACGGTTGTGGCGCTGGCGATTGCGGTGTTGAAGATGCTGCTGGTGGTGCTTTTCTTCATGCACGTGCGGTATAGCAGCGGGTTGACGAAGATTGTGGTGTTGGCGGGATTTTTCTGGCTGGCGATTATGCTTACGTTTACGATGTCGGATTATTTTACCCGCGGGTTGGATAATCCGCCAAATGGATGGGGTCCTTCGATTTCCGCGCCGCCGAATCCCTAAAGGGATCCTTGATTGCCTCTCTCGCCCAAACTCGGAAAACATAACCTCAGCGGCTAAAGCCGAGGTAAATTGACGTTGTTATCGGCATGACTGAAGTCATGCCCTGACAAAGCGGGACTTGCTTCGCATTGAGTTCTGGACGTTTCTCCGGTAACCTCCCGTCGGGGATTTCCTCTGAAAAATTGAAATTGCTAGCTTGCTTGAATGGGCATGTCGAGAGGCTCGCGTGGTTGATCATTTGATGCAGGTGATGCCGCCTGAGGCGGTGAAGATACTTCTGGCGCTGCTGCTTTCGTTTTTGATTGGGCTGGAGCGCGAGGAACGGCGGCCTGGAGAACAGGGATACTTGTTCGGCGGGGTGCGGACTTTTCCTTTGATTGGGCTGATTGGGCTGGCGCTGGCGCAGCTCGATGCTTCGGTTTGGCCTGCGACTGTCGGGTTTGCCGTGATTGCCGCATTCCTCTGGCTTAGCTACCAGCATAAGTTGCAGAAAACTGAGGCCGCCGGCGTTACTACCGAATTTTCCGGGCTGGCCACCTATGTGGTTGGTGCGTTGGTGGCGCGGAATCAATTTTGGGTGGCCACCGCGCTGGCTGTTTTGTCGCTTTTGCTTTTGGAATTGAAGGCGGTGCTGGAATCGCTTTCGAAACGTGTGCCTGGCGAGCAGATTTTTACGTTTACGAAATTTTTGCTGTTGACTGCGGTGATTTTGCCGATTGTGCCGAATCAGACTTACGGGACTTTTGGATTCAATCCTTTCAAGACTTGGTTGGTGGTGGTGGCGGTTAGCGCGGTTTCTTATGCCAGTTATTTGCTGCAGCTTTGGACGAGCGGGAAGAGCGGGATCTTATTAGCGGCGGTTTTGGGCGGGCTTTATTCTTCTACCGCGGCTACCGTCGTGCTGGCCAAGCGCGCCAAGGATGAAAACCGGCCGCATCTTTTTTCCGGGGCGATTTTGATTGCTTCGAGCGTGATGTATTTGCGGATTTTGATTTTGGTGGCACTGTTCAGCATGGAATTGGCGCGGCGGCTTTTATTGCCGGTGGTCGGGTTGTTTGTTTTGGGGATGGCGGTGGGGCTTTTTTGGGCCGGGCGGCGGGACGCGGAATCGGGGGAAGTGAAGAGCGCGAAGGCCGCGCCGAATCCTTTGGAATTGAGTTCGGCATTTTTCTTTGCGGTGATTTTTGTGGTGATGCTGGCGGCGACGCATTATGCGGTGGTTTATTTGGGGCGCGGCGGGGTTTATGCGTTGGCGGCGTTGACTGGGTTTACGGATATTGCGCCTTTTATTTTGGGATTGGCTAATACGGTGGGGACTTCTACACCGTTTGCGCTGGCGGCTTCGGCGGTGATGGTGGCGGCGGCTAGCAATAATATTGTTAAGGGTGGGTATGCTTTTTCGTTTGGGGATCGGAAGACTGGGATGGAGAGTTTGATTTTGCTTTTGGTGTTTGCTGCGGTTGGATTGTTGCCGCTGATTTGGTTGGCTGCTTAGGGATTCGGAAAAACCGTTAGGCAATTTCAGATTTCAGAGAGAATTCGAAGGCGCCAGGTCATTGTGTTTCTCGGGCCGTCGTAAGTTCATAGATGTGGCGCGATTTTCTTCGTAAGAGCCGGCGGGACGCCAGCGCTACTTGAGCTTACCAACGAGTTTTGGTCCGCGCGTGAGCGTTGCCTTTGGCGATGATTTTCCTTGTCGGATGCCGGCGGGAACGCCGGCGCTACTTTGCGGCGCGGAAGGCTAGGACTGCGTTTAGGCCGCCGAAGGCGAAGGAGTTGGATAGAGCGGCTTCGGCGCGGAGATTTCGGGATTTGTTGGGGATGTAGTCTAGGTCGCAGGCTGGATCGGCTTTTGTGAAATTGGCTGTGGGCGGGAGCGTGCCTTCGTGTAACGCCATGATGGTTATTACGGCTTCGATGGAGCCCGCGGCTCCCAGGGCGTGACCGTGCATGGATTTGGTGGAGCTTATGGCCAGGCGGTCGGCTTGCGGGCCGAAGACTTCGCGGATGGCGGCCGTCTCGGCTGGATCATTACCTGGCGTGGCTGTTCCGTGAGCGTTGATGTAGCCGATTTGTTCGATGGCCAGGTTCGCGTCGGCTAACGCGCGGCGGATGGCGCGAGCTGGGCCTTCTACTGTTGGCTGGGTGATGTGATGAGCGTCGGCAGACATGCCGAAGCCGGCTAGCTCGGCGTAAATTTGTGCGCCGCGGGCGCGGGCGGCCTCTAGCGGCTCGAGAACGATTATGCCGGCGCCTTCGCCCAGGATCATGCCGCGGCGGTCTACGCAGAAGGGGCGGCACGTGTCTGGCGCGATTACCCGCATGGCTTCCCAGGCTTTCAGGCAGCCCAGGGCGAAGGGCGCCTCACTGCCTCCCGTGATCGCCAAATCTACTTCTCCGCGGCGCACCATTTGAAAAGCTTGACCTATGGCATGATTCGAGGACGAGCACGCTGTCGAGACCGCGTACGATGGGCCGTGAATCCCGAATTCCATGGTCACATGGCTAACGCCGCCGCTAGCCATCGTGCGCGGGACGATTAGCGGATGGACGCGGTTTCTGTCGCGTCGATAGAGATCGATGTAACCGGAATCCTGGCTGATTTGACCACCGGCGCCGTTGCCGCAGACCACCGCGGTGTTCTCCTGAAGCGCGGGAGTGAAAGTGATGCCCGAGTCGGCTACGGCTTCACGAGCGGCGATTACTGCGAATTGCGCGAAGCGATCTAGATGATCGGCGCGGCTGCCTTCGAAATATTGGAACGGATCGTAATTGCGGACTTCGGCGCCATTTTGGAAGCGCATCACCGAGGAATCTACGGCGGTGATCGGGCCGATGGCGCTGACGCCGCGCTGGATCGAGCCCCAGGCTTCCGCGACATTCGGACCAGCCGCGCAGATGATGCCGACGCCGGTGATGGCGACTCTGCGGTCGGCCATCCGTTAGCTCGCCGGCGCGGTGGTGGAACCGAGCGTCGAGCCGTCCTTGCCGGAGTCCAGGATGCGCTGGACGCCTGCGACGATATCGCTGACAGTGCGGATGTTGCGGGCCTCGTCATCGGGGATGGAGATATTGAATTTGCCTTCGAGCTCGAAAAGCAGGGTAAACGTATCGAGGGAATCGACGCCGAGTTCCTGGAGCGAGGAATCCAGCTTGATCTGCTCGACGGGAATGCGCTTCACCGACGCGAGCGTGGCGATCACTTTCTCCTCGACGGCGGAATCAGGCATCAGGCGTCCTTTTCGCAGTTTCCATATTGGCAGAGAACAATTATAGGCTGCCTCGCCGGATTCGGGAATTAGTTCGTTGCGCTGGACCCTGAGGCTGCCTAATTGAGAAAAATTAGCCGAAAGCGTGACGGAATGCAATCGATACGATTCAGGTGGCGGTTCCCGAGTGCGGGGTGCGGCGGCGGGTATTGTCATCTTTTATGGCGGGTATAAATCTAAAGGCCGAAATATGGGCTGAATTTGATATGCTTCACCTGCCTGGGGCTGCTGAAGGCTACGTCCCCTCTGGGTCCTACCCTGCGGTTGCGAACTGTCCCGCGCAGGGGTAATGTTTGCGGCCTAAATTTGAGAAATACCGCGCGCGGCTGGGCGGGCGGAAAAGTGTATGCGCGAAAGCGCGGAGCTGCGGATGACACCCGGATCGCGATCGAACGGAAATGGCAACGGCAACTGTCACGAAATGCCGGCGTCCATCGTCGCGACTGCCACGGCCGTTCCGCCCCACCTGATTACCGCTGAGGACGTCAAGAAGCACATTCAATCGATCTTTCATCTCGAGGGCAGCCGGTTGGATGGCATGTTCTCGATTGTGGATAACTCGCATATCAAGCAACGGCATACGATTTTTCCGCTGGATTACACGGTGCAGCCGCGGCCCTTGACGCAGACCAGCTTGGAATATCAGGAACACGCGATCCGGTTGGGCAAGCAGGTGGCGGAAGATTGCCTGGCGCGGGCGGGGATGAAGCCGGAAGAGATTGATTGGATTATTACGGTTTCTTGTACCGGGTACATGATTCCTTCGCTGGATGCTTACTTGATCGAGAGCATGGGATTCCGGCGCGATGTGCGGCGCTTGCCGATTACCGAGATGGGTTGCGCGGCGGGGGCTTCGGCGTTGGCGCGGGCGCATGATTTTCTGCAGTGCGGGGCGAAGAAGAACATTTTGGTGATCGCGGTGGAGTTGCCTAGCCTCACTTTTCAGCGGCGCAACTTTACCCCGGCGAATTTGATTTCCAGCATTCTTTTTGGCGATGGGGCGGGGGCCGTGATTCTTACCAGCGATGAGCGGACTGGTTGTATGCGCGTCGTGGGCGCTGAGCCGTTCCTGATGCCGAATTCGTTGGACGCCATGGGATTTGATTTGAAGGATGAGGGATTCCATATCGTGCTGTCGAAGGACGTGCCGGAATTGCTGCGCGGCGGGATTCGCGGCGTCGTTGAGAAATTCCTGAATCGCTTTCATCTGGGTACTGAGGATTTGTCGGCGTATCTGCTTCATCCGGGCGGGCGCAAATTGCTCGACTATATGGAGACGGAGCTGGGGATTTGCAAGTGCGAGACGCAGCCTTCCTGGGACATACTTTCGGAGTATGGGAATTTGTCGAGCGCCTCGGTGCTGTTTGTGCTTCACGAATGGGTGACGAAGCGGACGATGGAGGCGGGGAAGTACGGGATGATGGCGGCGTTTGGGCCGGGATTTACTACCGAGATGCTGTTGATGCGCTGGGCTTGATGCCCGGCGGCGAATGGATGAAAATCTGGGACGCGATTCTGCTATTTGCCGCGGTTTGACCCTTCCATGAGTCAGAGTGTTATCGCGTATTTGATTTTGCTGGTTTTTGTGGGCGTGGTGCGCCTGATTGAGTTGCGGATTTCGGCGCGCAATCAGCGGGGGATGGCGGAGAAGGGCGTTTCTAGGGTTAGTGAGCCACGATATCGTTGGATGGTGGCGCTGCATATCGCGGTTTTGATTTCGGCTGGGCTGGAAGTTGTGTTTTTGCACCGGCCTTTGATTCGGCCGCTGGCTGCGGTTTGTTTGGCGGTGTTGGCGTTTTCGATTATTTTGCGCTGGTGGGTGATTCGCACGCTGGCGAGCCATTGGAATGTGCAGGTGATGGCTTCGACTTCGTTGGGAGTGGTTACTAGCGGGCCTTATCGTTGGGTGCGGCATCCGAATTATTTGGCGGTGTTTTTGGAATTGCTGGCGATTCCGCTGATTTATTCGGCTTGGATTACGGCGATTTGGGGGACTTTGGCGCACATTTTGATTTTGCGCTGGCGGATTCATGTGGAAGAAGAGATGTTGATGGCCAGTCCGCAGTATCGCGCCGCGATGGGTTCGAAGCCGCGATTTCTGCCTGGGCTGTTTTAAGTAGCGCCGGCGTCCCTGCCGGCATCTTACGAGCGCAGATTTCCGCGAGAACCGAAGAGTTGGGCGGCGCTTGTTGTGAAATAGAGCCGTGTACTTGAGTTACGTAGTCCGGCTACGACTGTTGCCCGTGGTGAGTTGTTTGCTCGTAAGATGCCGTCAGGGACGCGGGCGCTAAGTTGATGTACGATGCTCCATTGCCCCTCCTTGGGAGGTTTTTTGCGGACGCGGTTTGCCGGCCTCTGTTTTGCCTCATTGCTGATTGGGATTCTCGCTGTTTGTTCCGCGAGCGTTCCGTTGCGCGCTCAACAATTCGATGAATCGAAACTGCAGGGCCTGAAGTGGCGCTTAATCGGGCCGTTTCGCGGCGGGCGCTCGATTACTGCCACCGGCATACCTGGTAATTCCAGCACATTTTATTTCGGTGCGGTATCCGGCGGCGTTTGGAAAACTACGAATGCCGGGCTCACCTGGGAACCTATCTTCGACAAGCAGGCTATTTCCTCGGTTGGCGCGATCGCTGTGGCCGAATCTGATCCGAACATCATTTATGTGGGGACGGGCGAAGCCTGCATTCGCGGAAATATTTCTTATGGCGATGGCGTTTATAAATCGGTGGATGCTGGGAAGACCTGGACGAATATCGGATTGCGCGACACCCGGCATATTGGCGCGGTGATCGTCGATCCGCACGATGCGAATACCGTTTTTGTGGCGGCGCTTGGGCACACCTACGGACCCAACGCGGAACGCGGAATTTTCCGCAGCCGCGATGGCGGGCGGAATTGGGAGAAAGTCCTTTATAAGGATGACAGGACCGGCGGCATCGATATCGTATTCGACCCCGAGAATTCGCACGTGCTTTTTGCCGCTCTCTGGGAGGCAGGGCGCACGCCTTGGAGTTTGACTAGCGGCGGCCCGGGCAGCGGGCTATATCGCTCGATTGACGGCGGGACGACGTGGAAGCGCATCGAGGGTAACGGATTTCCCGAAGGCGTACTGGGAAAAATTGGAGTTTCAGTTTCAGGCGGCGATTCGTTTCGAGTCTTCGCGTTGGTGGAGGCGGAGAAGGGCGGGCTCTACCGCTCCGATGATGGCGGCGATTCCTGGCAGCTAGTGAACGATGACCATCGCTTCCGGCAGCGCGCCTGGTATTTCACGCACGTGTTCGCCGATCCGAAGAGTGTGGATTCCGTTTATGTGCTGAATACGGGACTGTTTCGCTCGACAGACGGCGGTCGAAAATTCGAGCGGATTTCCGGTATGCACGGCGATCATCATGATCTGTGGATAGATCCGACGGACCCGGATCGCATGATCAATGCGAATGACGGCGGAGCAACGATCACGACGGACGGCGGGAAAACGTGGTCGAGCGAGATGAATCAGCCAACGGCGCAGTTCTATCACGTCGCGACGGATTCGCGGTTTCCGTACCACGTTTACGGCTCGCAACAGGACAGCGGCAGCGTCGCGATCGCCAGCGATTCGAATCGCGGCGCGATTGACCGGCAGGATTGGTATTCGGTGGGCGGCGGCGAGAGCGGCTACATCGCGCCCGATCCCACGAACCCGGATGTGGTCTATGCCGGATCGTATTTCGGTTATGTCTCGCGATTCGATAAGCGCACCGGGCAGACGCAGACCGTTTCGCCGTGGCCTGATGATCCGGACGGAAGCGGCGCGGCGGGGCTCAAATATCGCTTCACTTGGACGCAGCCGATTGTTTTTTCGCCGAATGATCCGAGCACTCTTTATTATTCCGGCCAGGTGCTTTTCAAATCCAGCGATAGCGGCATAACTTGGACGGAAATTAGCCCGGATTTAAGCCGCAACGACAAGACCAAGCAGCAATCTTCCGGCGGCCCAATTACGAAAGATAATGCCAGCATCGAATTCTACGATTTGATTTTTACCGTGGCGGAATCGCCGGCGCAGAAAAATCTGCTCTGGGCGGGCACCGACGACGGGTTGATTCATTTGTCTCGCGACGGCGGAGTGCATTGGACGAGCGTGACGCCGCCGGGAATTCCGGCGTGGAGCACGGTGAGCCTGATCGATCCTTCATGGCACGATGGCGGGACGGCTTACGTGGCGGTGGACGCGCACAAGCTGGATGATTTCAAGCCGTACATTTTCCGCACGCACAAATTTGGCAAGGAATGGACGCAAATCACTAATGGAATTCCGGACGGCTCGTATGTGCATGCAGTGCGCGAGGACCCGCAGCATGGCGGATTGCTTTTTGCCGGCACGGAGACTGGTGTTTTTTATTCGCTCGACGATGGCGAACATTGGCAGCGTTTGCAATTAAATTTGCCGCCTTCGCCGGTCCACGATCTGGCGATCAAGAACAGCGATTTGATTGTGGCCACGCACGGCCGCTCATTCTGGATTCTGGATGATATTTCCCCCTTGCGGCAATTGGCGGATATGCGCGCGGGCACCAGCGCATTTCTATTTAAGCCGCGGCCGGCGATTCGCTTTCGGCGCGAGCGAACCGGCACGGCCACTGCTTGGAAAACGGCCGGCCAGCCCGCGCCGCCTGGCGCTACGATTTATTACTGGCTGAAAGAGAAGCACTCGAAGGACGACGAGATTAAGCTCGATATTTTGGATTCGTCGGGGAAAGTGGTGCGCCATTTTTCTAGCAAGCCGAAGCCGCCGGACGACGATCAGGAAGGGAAAGAAGACGACGCGGAAGAAAAACCTCCCGCGTCGCTGCCCGCCGAACAGGGCTTGAATCGATTTGTGTGGGACTTGCGCTATGAGAAGCCGCGTTTGGTGCATGGGGCGGTTTACGACGAGGGCGACCCATTGGGATCTTTGGCGCTTCCGGGAAATTACCAGGTTCGATTTACCGCCGACGGGAGAGATCATACGCAGGATCTGGAATTGCGCATCGATCCTCGGGTGAAGACCAGCGACGACGATCTCGCGAAGCAGTTCGATCTGGTTGCGAAAATCCGAGATTTGCTGGATCAAGTGAATGGCGCGGTGCTCGAAATTCGCGGCGTGCGCGCGCAACTCAAAGCTTTGGGGAAGAGGCTGGAGGCTGACGAGGCGGCGCAGCCAGTGCGCGATGCCGCTGCGGATCTCGACAAGAAGATGACGGAAGTGGAAGAGCAGTTGGTGCAAGGCAAGGCTACCGCTTCCGAGGATATGTTGAATTATCCGGTGGAATTGGATAGCCGGCTGGGTTATTTGCAGAATGCGGTGGATAGCGCGGATTTTGCGCCGACGCAGGCGGAAATTGCGCTGGAGGCGGAGTTGGAGAAGAGCGTCGGTGATGTCGTTGCGCAATGGAATGATTTGAAGGACAAAGGTCTCGCTGCGCTGAATGAATTGATTGCCAAGGACAATATTCCCGCGATTGGATTGACGGCGAAACCGGAAGTGAAGCAGCCGACCGCGTCGCCGGAATAGCAAAGTAGCGCCGGCGTCCCTGCCGGCATCTTACGAACGAGATTTCGCCACAGCCGCGGACGTGGGCGGCCCCACCAGCTGAATCTGGCTTCTCTTCGACGCATTCGTTCGGCGATGATTACGGCTTTTGCGTAGAGTTGCGCTCGTAAGATGCCGGCAGGGACGTCGGCGCTACTTTACTGCCGGCGCTGCTTCAGGCGCGGGTTGTGGTTGTGGCGTGCCGCACTGGGCTTCTACTTGGGCGCTGAGTGCGTCGTCGAATTGTGCTTCGCGGCGATTGCTGGCCGAGCAGATTTGCGCGGCGGTTAGGCCGGAGGCGCTGTGAAAATCGGCGCCTGCTAAATTTGCTCCGGTGAAATCTACACCGCGCAGGACGGCACCTTCGAAATTGGCGCCGCGGAGATCGGTATTTCGCAAGTCGGCTTCGATCAGGAGGGCGCGATTGAGTTGCGCGTCGCGCAATGAGGCTGCCGGCAGCTTTGTGGACCATAGATACGCATCTTGCAAATCCGCCAGCGAAAGATCGGCGCTGGATAGATTGGCTTCGCGCAGGTCGGCTTTTTCGAAATTGGCGTGGGCCAGACGGGCTTCGCGCAAATCGGCATTGAAGAGATTGGCGCCGCCTAGGCGGGCATCTACTGCTACGGCTGCATGCATTGCGGCATAAGAAAGGTCGGTTTCGCGCAGGTCGGCGCGCGTCAGATTGGCCTTCTCGAGCTTGGCGCCCTGCAAATTGGCGCGGAAAAATTGCACGCGATCGAATGAGGCTGAACGCAGATTGGCTTCGCGTAGATTTGCGCCGCGGAAATCGGATTCCGAAAAATAAGCGCCCTGCAGATCGGCTTTCCAGAGATGCGAATTCGTCCAGAAAGTGCGATATCCCTGCGCGTAACGCAAGTGGAGATCGTTGAGCTGCGCGCCTTTTACGTGGGAAATATCTTCATCGCGGCCGCTCCAGCCCGCGGGGGCCGTGGAAACTCCGGACTCGATAAAATCCGCGTACGGACGATATCCGATCATCCAGAACACATCGGCGGACCAGCGGCGCATGCTGGCGGCGCTGTAATCGGGCATGACGTTGGAGTCGTGCGGCGCGCCGTAGACGATGCCCAACGTAAGGATCGCCAGGATTGCCCCGAGAGCGAGTGCAGAGCTTGCGCGGCGGACTGGTGTGGCATAGCGTTTTGCTGAATCAAGAGAAATTTCAATTGACGGCTGGCGTTCCCGCGAAGATTCCTCGGACTGGCGCTCGCGCAGGGTTTCCACCGCAGCGTGATCCTCGGGGAGTTCCTGCTGCAGCTCCGCGAATAGCGGGGACTGAAGCTCGTCATCGGCGCTTTCGTATTCATCGGTCGTCGCGCGCGATTCGTCGTTCGAGTGAATGCGATCCGCAGGGGGCAGTAACGCGGAATCGTCTTGGATCGGTGCGCTGTACATGGACGGCAACGTCTCGATCAAATCTTTTTTGGGGAGCGCGGTGGTGACCACGAGAGCGAGGACGAAGACCGCAATCTGCAGCATCGCCGCGCGGAGATCCTGCATGACCAGATAGCGCGCCCAGAACATGAGCAACGTCGCGGGGACGACGGCGTACGCAAGCAGCAGCGGAATCGTAGATTCGAGCACCGAGGGCGATGCTCGGTTTCCCGTCCAGCCGTGGAAGCGGCGGCGGAAAAGGGTCATCAGCAGCCATGGGCCGCTGCGATCGACTGGGCGCCCATCCGGAAAAATTGCGGGAAGCTCGATGAGGCGCTCCCACAGGCGCTCCATCGAAACGTGGAGATAAAGAAACATGCCGAAGATGATCATCGGCGCCACGACGAAAAATCCGGAAATTGGCAGCGCCGCTCCGAGATTCGGAATGGGGACGAGTGGCGCGCCGCGCAGAAAGAGGACGTCGCGAGTGGTGGCGATGCGCAGAACGCTGAGAGCGCAGGCGACCATAGTGGCGATGAACAGGCGATAGCATTGGCGCGCGCGTTGTTCGGCGAGGTGCTGCCCCTCAAACTCGGAAACCGAAGTCGGAAGCGCAGCCCACAGCAGGCTCGCGCCGGCGAGTTGCTTGGTGTGCAGTCCGGCGGCGCCATCAAGCGATGCGCCTTCTAGATTTGCGCCCTTGAAATCCGCGCCGAGCAAATTCGATTCGCGCAGATCGGCCTGCACCAAACTCGCCCCGCGCAAATCCGCGAGCAATAATTCCGAGCGCTGGAAATTCGCTTTATTAAGGATGGCGCCCTGGAGATTCGCGCCAGTCAGATCCATGCCTTCGAAATTTGCGCGCGCCAATTCCAGGCGCTTGCCGAAAATACCGCGCGACTCGACCCATTCGCGATGCAGTTGGAGTAATTCGACCAGCTCCGGCTGACCCACTTGCCTTGGCGGAAGATCCTGCGAAGGGGCAGCCGCCAGCGCTGCGTCTTCCTTGATGATTTCACCCACACGCCACTGAAATGAAGACATACTTCGCCCGCCCCCCGTTGCTTGGAGAATGCCGATTCTTGTTGAGCGCCGCCGGACGCGTGCACTGCGCTAGTTCTAGGACGTTTCCCCGTGATCCGCGGGCCGCCGGTGGTGCTTCGATCGCGGATCGACGGTCGGAAAATAAATGCGCCAAAAATCGGGTGCTGGACTCGTGAACTCGATGCCTATCTTGTGTCCTATCGGCGTTATCGGGCCGATATTTACGACGCGACAGTCTTGCTGTTCCAAGGTGGCCTTGTTCGTGATGCGCACATTGTCGCCGCGCTCCACGTGGCCTTTCAAAAAGACCATGCCGCCGAACGCATTCACGTTCAGCATCGTGGCGATCTCTTCCTGCGGCGCGCCGTTTGCCGCGTGCCGAGTGACCACTACAGGCACCTGCAGCTTTAGGCGGTGACTTCGCCGGGCGCCTATCCTCGGCTTATCCACTGCGTTCGCTGATTTCATTTTGGCTCTGTCTACAGAGGTTAGTTGGGCGACGGAGAGTGAGCAATGGTACGCGCGGACAGGTTTTATTTCCCGGGCGGACGGGCAGGTTTTCGCGAGCGAATGCGGCGATCTAGGGGCTAAGTGCTGGAGACGCAGGGCTTTCGCAGTGGCGAATAACCAAAGTTTGCGCAGCCGTTGCGGCGGCATTTGAATTTTTCTTCGTAGGAGCGCTGGGTCAATCGTCTCTGCGATTGCAAAGCAGCTGACGCGCCCGCTCCCTGTCGGATGGTTCGAAGTGGCGCAGTTGGACTAGTACGACGGCGACGGCGGCTGGCGAATTTCTTTTTCGGCGTTGGGTGGAAGTTTGTCGATATGTTTCAGAAAAGTGGCCAGTTGCCAGACTTGCGTGTCGTTGAATTTGGCTTTCCACGCGGGCATGCCGCTCCAACGGATGCCGTGGCGGATGATGTAAAAGTTTTCGTTGTCGGGCATGTCGGCGGCGTCGGACATGAATTGCGGAGCCGGCGGATTGAAGGCGTGACCCATCGCGGAGTCCGGATTGGCGGAGCTTCCATGGCAGCCGGCGCAATTATCACGATAGAGCTTGGCGCCCGCGACGAGATTGTCCTCCGAGGGAGTGATCGGATTTTGAAGGACCGGCGCACGGCGCTCCACCGAAGCATCGGACGCGCTCATCGCCACATGACGCTCGATTGCCGAGGTTTCTTGATCGGCCGCGAAGCTTACATAGCCGAATTTCACTATCAAGTAGGCACCCACGAGGATCAGCACGATCGTCAGAAAAACTCCCCAGAAGAAACTGCGCATCATGGCCTCCGCGATTTAGTGAATTCAAGTGCCAGTTTAATTGATAGCGCCGAGATTTTCTGTTCTGTTTCGGACTACTTCGTTTCCGCGAGCCGATTGTATTTCTTCAGCACCTCGCGCAGCTTGTCGTGGGGCAGGGCTTCCACGCGATGATCGTCAATGCCGGTCATCGTGTCCGCGGCCACCATGGCGTTGATCACCGCTTCTTCGGTGGCTTCGACGGTGGCTGCGAAGAGCGGATCGATTTTTTCGACCGGCAAAATGGTGATGGCCGCCGGAGTTTTCGACATTCCGGCGCCTGCATTCGCCGTCGAAAATGAGATGAAGATATCTCCTGAATCGTTTCCGGAAATGCTGCCGTTGCGGCCGAGGCCGAGGGTGACGCGGCGGGCGAGACGCTTGAGTTGATGTGGGAGCAGAGGCGCATCGGTGGCGACGACGACGATGATTGAGCCCGTGTCGCTGTCCCAGATTGGCGGGCCCGGAATTTCTTTTCCGACTGGAACTCCCGCGACACGCAAGTTGCTGCGAATTCCGTAATTGCATTGCACCAGAACTCCAACCGTGTAGCCGCCGGCTTTCTCGCTTAGTTTGCGCGACGAGGTGCCGATGCCGCCTTTGAATTCATTGCAGACCATGCCCGTGCCGCCACCGACGCTGCCTTCTTCGACTGCGCCGCCGTGTGCATTTTCGATTGCGGCGCTGGCGTCTTCTGGCTTCACGTGGAAGCCATTGATGTCATTCAGATAGCCGTCCCAGGTTTCGGCGACGACTGGCAGCGACCACCAATCATCCAGCGGCGCCGGCGGGCCGTGCTCGAATTGCCATTTGATCACGGCATCGCGCACTACGCCGACGCTGTGCGTGTTGGTGATCATCACCGGGCCGTAGAGAAATCCGGATTCGTCGACCCAAGTCGTGCCCGTCATTTCTCCGTTGCCATTTTCCGTGAACCATCCGGCGAAAACGGGATCGGCGGAAGCTTTGCCGCGCGGGAAAATTGCGGTCACTCCGGTGCGGACCGGGCCGACCCCGACTTTTAGTTTTCCTTCGCCGGAGATGAGCGTGCGATGGCCAACCTCGACACCATTTACGTCGGTGATGGCGTTCAGCGGGCCGGGCGTTCCATCGAATGGCACGCCGAGATCGCGCGCGCGCGGCTTGGCTTTCGACTGAGCTGCGGCCGGCTGAGCGACAATCGCCAGCGCGCAGGACGCCAACGCCATCAGCACGAATCGTTTCAATGAGCACCTCGCTCGCTCGAATTCTGTAATTCGCGGCTGGCTTGTTGCAGTGCCGCGATGTTTTTCGCCAACTCGGCTTCGAGAATCTTTTCCTGAGAGGCCGCGAGCTTCCAGTCGCCTGCTTCGGCCGCTTCGGTCAATCCCGGCAATTCCAGGTGTGCGTAAGTGAAGCGGGCCGCGTAAAGCGTGTGCTTGAACCACGGGCGTCCGGGAATTCCGTCGGGATTGCACCAGTTGCGCTCGATCTGCATGAGCTCGGCGTTGACGCGATTCGTGGCGGCGTTCTCGCCACCGGCGGGCGCGTTCGTGCTTGCGCTCAACGTTGCGACTACTGCGGCATTCAAATCGCGGCCCGCGGTTTCGAATTGATCTACCTGCGCGTATAGGGGCTGCAAGTCGAGGTGCTCGTGAACGCGGCTTTTCACATCCAGTTCGTCGACGAACGAACGGATATTTTTCGCATAAGTCTCGAAATCGTAGGGCAGCACATTGGCATTCGCGAGGCGCAGCGCGAGCACGCCCCAAAGTTGCGTCATCAGCGCGTGATACTTGTAACCCGGATCGCCGAAATGATTCATCCAGTAAAAATCATCGTAGAGAGAATGATAGACGCCGTAGGGCCCGTCGAATTCGAGGCCGAGGGTGGGGATGCCGAGAAAATTAAGGAAGACGGTGTGGTCCGAGCCGCTGCCGATGCGAGTATCGGCCAATTCCGAATCTTGCGCTGGACGGGTCTCATGCAGTTGCTGCTGCCGCGTGTCGCACCATTCTTGATAGAGCGTTTTTCCGGACGGTGCGGGCAGCGTGCGCGTTACGTCCACTAGAACCGTCGCGAGTGAGGCTACCGGCGTGCCATGAAAATTCGGGCCCGACGCCGACGAATCCACATTGAGATAGGCGATGGCTTTCTTTTTCAGCTCATCCGCGAATTCTTCGCCCCATTCGGTCGAGCCGGTCAGCGCGTATTCTTCGCCGTCCCAACTGCAAATCACCAGCGTCCTGCGCGGTCGGACCCCTTTCTTTAGCATCTCGCCGAGATCGCGCGTCATTTCCAGCATCGTGGCCGTACCGCTTGATGGATCGACGCCGCCGTAGACCCAGGCATCGCGATGATTGCCGAGCACGATCCACTCATCCGGCAATTCCGCGCCGCGAATGCGGGCCTCCGTGACGTAATAGGGTTGCGTGCTCGTATCCATATCTACTTTCAGATGCGCGCGGACGCGATCGCCGCCGAGATGATATTGAAACGGCAATCCGCCTTGCCAGGATTGCGGCGCTTGCGGGCCATCCATATTTTTGAGCAGCGGCTGCGCGTCGTGCCAGGAGAGCGGCACGCCCATAATTTTCGGCAGCGAGACTGCATCGGCGATCGGAATTCTTTTTGCGCCGGGGACCGACGCCCATCCCGGCGTGAGCGGATCGCCCGGCTGAATGAAATCGTAGGTGATGGCGCCGCGCTGGATGTGCGTTTCCGGGCCCCAAGGCCCTTCGGGAAAGACTTTCCCTTGTCCGTAGCCGTCCTCTTGCGGATCAGAATAAATCAAGATTGCGGCGGCCCCTTCGCGTTCGGCGGTGAGCGCTTTGAATCCACGATAGCTGTAGGGATTCGAGTAGCGCACCAGCACGATTTTTCCGTGCACGCTGATTCCTTGCGTGCGCAGATAGTCGTAATCCTCAGGATTGCCGCTGTGCGCGTAAATTACTGGGGCGGTGACTTCGCCGGAAGCCGAATAACCGAGAAACGCGCCGGAAGCCGCGGGATTTTTTGTGTCCGGATCGACGGCATAGGGAGCTTCGCGCAACGTCGCGTGATATTCGACGGGCGCGACCATTTCGAGTGAAATTTCGCGCGGCTTCGAGTGCAGCACGTCGTATTCGTGGATGGTTACGTCTTCGAGACCCTGCTG
>Ga0206813_1075_pt1 | contig 25192 bp, 27 predicted proteins | sample Alteio_BWOrgCont_92_FD_152856 | JGI IMG/M metagenome (GOLD analysis project Ga0206813, IMG submission 152856) | Enriched cells from forest soil in Barre Woods Harvard Forest LTER site, Petersham, Massachusetts, United States -... | ecosystem: Environmental > Terrestrial > Soil > Temperate forest >...
TGGCACGCCGCATGTTCCGGCGCTTTATGCTTGCCAGCCGGGGCTGGAGATTCTGGCGCGGGTGGGAATCGAGAAAATCCGGGAGAAATCCAAGCGGCAGACGCAACGATTGATGGACGGGGCTTTGGCGCGCGGGTGGAAAGTGAATTCGCCGCGTGATCCTGAGGAGCGCGGCGGGACGATTTCGGTGGAATGTCCGCACGCCAAGGAAGTCAAAAGCGAATTGATCGCGCGGGATGTCCTGGTCGACTATCGCCCCGCCGCGGGCGTGCGGCTGTCGCCGCATTTTTATAATCGCGATGAGGAATTGGATTTTGCGCTGGCGCAGATGGAAGAAATTCTTGCCACGCGGGCTTGGGAGCGGCATCTGCAGCCCGTCTGAGCGGGCGCGGCCTTCGCATGCAGCGTCCCCCTCCGAAATATTCGATCGTAATTCCCGCTTACAACGAGGCGACGCGATTGCCGCGCGCGCTGGAAAAGATTCGCGCGTATTTGCTGGCGCGGGATTTCGACGCGGAAGTTCTCGTGGTGGACGACGGCTCGACGGACGCTACGGCTGAAATTGCGCGCGAGGCCGATCTGCATTGGCCCGATGCGTTGCGCGGCGTGCGCCTGGTTTCGAATGGCGAGAATCGCGGGAAGGGTTACAGCGTGCGCCACGGCATGCTCGAAGCCAAAGGCGGCGTCGCGCTTTTTACCGATGCCGATCTTTCTGCGCCGATCGAGGAATTCGATAAGTTGCTTGCGGCTTTGGCTGATGCTGATGTGGCTATTGGGTCGAGGGCTGTGGATCGGCGGTTGATTAGCGTGCATCAATCGCGATTGCGGGAGATTGCTGGGATTATTTTTAATCGATTTGTGCGGATTTTTACTGGATTGCCGTTTGAGGATACGCAGTGTGGGTTTAAGGCGTTTGTGATGGGGCGGGCTCGCGTGATTTTTGAGCAGCAGCGCATTGAACGATTCGGGTTCGACCCGGAAATTTTATTTTTGGCTAAGCGGCATGGGTTACGTTGCGTGGAAGTGCCGGTGCGCTGGGCGCATGATCCGGCTACTAAGGTGAATGTTTATAGTGATAGCGTGAAGATGTTTTTGGATCTTTTGGTGATCCGGTGGAATGCGATTTTGGGGCGGTATCCGACGTGAGAGCATACCTTCGGAGCCTCTGCCGGCGCTTTTCGCGCACTACCCCACTACTGGCAGCAATCTAGAGCGGACCGTCCAACCAGTGTCATGAAATTAGGGTATTGCGCCGCGCACGATTTCAGCCCATGGCTAAACTTGCGATCGTAAGAGCCGGCGGGGACGCCAGCGCTACGAAACCTACTTCTTTGCGGTCGGCGGTAGCAGGCCGTTCAATCGCAGATACATTGCGGCCATCGAATAGTGATCGGCGAATTCGGCGGAGAGCGTCATCATCATGCCGCCTCGGGAGATGGTGCGACCGCCGAAGAATGGTAGCGTGTCGCCGAGCTTGGAATCATCTACGTTGGCCAGCGCGGTGGTGCAGTAATCGAACGAAGTTTTGAGCGCGGCTACCAGTTTGTCTTTTCCGTCGGCTTCGGCGACTTTTACGTCGGGTTTTGCTTGGCCGGAAATTGTCGAGCACATACCGTAGTTTAGGCGGACGGCGTGGACGATTAGGTGCGCGAAGGTCATTTGCTGCGGGGTGGGGCTGAAATTGTATTTGTCGGCGGGCATTTCGTCGGCTGCGGCGACCATGTTTTTGGCGTTGTCGGCGACGTCGTCGCGCAGATGGCTGGCGATGGGATTGGCTTGTGGAGCGGCGGCGGGTGCGGCGGATTGTTGCGCGAAAGCCGGCGCGCAGAAGAAAAGAATTGCGAACGTGCCGCCGAGAATTTTGGAAGTCATTTTTGAATCCTTTCGAAAGAATTGCCCGAACGGAGCATAGCAGAGGGAAGGAAGGGAGGAGTTGCTTTGCTAAACAAAGTACTTGACAGTACGGGAGCTTGCTGCTAGGCTTTTAGCATGGATCCGCTGCCTTCGAATCGGCCTTTGCGTCCCGCGCCGGTGGCGCTGGATGAGCACGCGCGGGACAACCTGCGTTTCATCCGCGAAACGATGGAAAGGGCCTCGTCGTTTACCGCGGTGCCTGGATGGGGCGGGGTGGCGATGGGAATTACCGCGCTGGGTGCGGCGGCGGTGGCGTCGCGGCAGGCGGATTCCGTGAGTTGGTTCATTACCTGGTTGGCTGAGGCGGCCGTTGCGTTTGGAATCGCTTCGTTCACGACTTTGTCGAAGGCGCGTCGGGCGAACGTGCCGATTTTGGCTGGGCCTGGCCGAAAGTTTGCTTTGAGTTTTGCGCCGCCGGTGTTTGTGGCTGCGCTGCTTACTGTGATTTTATTTCGGGCTGGGTTGATTTGGGCGATTCCCGGCGTGTGGTTGCTGCTTTACGGGACCGCGGTGATTACCGGCGGAGCATTTTCGATTCGAGTGGTGCCTTTGATGGGGCTTTGCTTTATGGTGCTGGGAACGGTGGCGCTGTTTTCGCCGGCGAGTTGGGGGAGTATTTTGCTGGCGGCGGGATTTGGCGGATTGCACATTATATTTGGCGCGGTGATTGCGAGAAATTATGGCGGATAAATCGAACGCGGCGCGGGCGGAACGGCTAGATAAATTCTCCGCGCGGAAACCTGCGGCTGCTGGGAAGCTACGGGCTACGGCGGGATCGAGCGAAGTTTCTGCTACGCAGCTTGACCGGTTGATTCACGAGCGGACGCGGTTGGCGATCGTCAGCGCTCTCGCGGCGAATCCATCGCTTACGTTCTCCGAACTGAAGGATTTATTGCATGCGAGCGACGGTAATTTGAGCGTGCATGCGCGAAAGCTGGAGGACGCCGGGTATGTGGCTTGCACGAAATCGTTTGCGGGACGCACGCCGCGCACGGAATACCGTTTGACGGCCAGCGGGCGGCGGGCGCTGGAAAAATATCTGGATCATATGGAAGCGTTAATTCGGGCTACGCGGGAAGCTTAGGAAGGAAAAAATTTTACCCATGCACTTTATAGATGAAAGAACTTTGTTGATTGAGAATTTTCCCAGACTGCATGTTGCGATTCTGATGGACGGAAATGGGCGTTGGGCTGCCTCGCGCGGATTGCCGCGATCGGAGGGCCATCGGGCTGGCGTTGAAGCAGTGCGGCGGGTGGTGAAGGCTGCGCCGGAGCTGGCCGTCGGCACGCTCACGCTGTTTGCATTTTCGGGGGACAACTGGCAGCGTCCCGCGAATGAAGTGATTGCGTTGCTGGATTTGGTGGAAAGTTATTTGCTTGGGGAGGCGGCGAATTGCGCGGCTGGCGGAGTGCGCATTCGCGTGATCGGGAGGCGTGATCGGATTCCTCCTTCGTTGAAGGCTGCGATTGAGGCTGCTGAGGCGGTGACTTCGCAGGGGCGGGGGTTGGAGTTGCGGATTGCGGTTGATTACTCGAGCCGCGATGCGATTTTGCGGGCGGCTTGCTGGATGCTTTCGAGTTTGGAAGTTTCGCAGGCGGAATTTGCGCGGCGATTGGGGGAAGTTACTCATGCCGGGCGATCCAGTGCGGATGTGGATCTTTTGATTCGCACTGGTGGCGAGCATCGATTGAGTGATTTTTTGCTTTGGGAATGTGCTTATGCGGAGTTGGTTTTTGTTTCGAAGATGTGGCCGGAGTTTGAGGCTGGGGATCTTGAGGCGGCTATTGGGGAGTTTGGTTTGCGCGAGCGGAGATTTGGTCGCGTGCCGGCGGTGGTGGCGGGAGATTGATCGTGCGCGCAATCGAGATTGAAAGAAGCGGGCCGAAAAGCGGGAGGGGCTAAAGACCATCCCCTACGAAGAGCGCGAAGGCTTTTCTGATTACTCTTGTGGCGGCTTCGGTTAGTTTGTAGTTCCAGAGATCTTCTTCTTGTACCCACGCGGTGTCTGTTACGTCGCTGGCTGGGTGGGCTTCGCCGCTGATTTTTTTGCAGAGATAATCTACGATTACGAAGTGATATTGGATTTTGCCGGCTTGGTCGCGAAAAATTCTGTCGAAGACTTCGATTAGTTCGCCTACCTGAACTTCGATTCCTGTTTCTTCGAGTAATTCGCGGCGGACGCCTTCTTGGATTGACTCGCCTAGCTCGAGAGTTCCGCCGGGAATCGACCACTGATCCTTTAGCGGCTCGCTGCCTCGCTTGATCAACAGGGCGCGGCCTTCGTGGATGACCACGCCGCCTACTCCTACTACCGGGGATTGGGGATATTCACGCTTGGGTGACACCTTGACACGCTCCACTCGGCAAAGCTTGACAGGCGCGGTATATAATACGCCTCGTAGTTCTCGAAGCGACGCCGTAAGGAGGTAGTGGCCGTGGTCAGATGTCCCGAATGCGACGCTGAGATGGATCTGGACGAAGACGAAGTGGAAGAAGGCGAAATTCTGAGTTGCCCGGAATGCGACGTGGAGCTCGAGGTGACGCAGGTGCACCCTGTGCACGTGATTCCTCTCACCGAAGATGAAGATGATGACGAGGAAGAAGAAGCCGAGGGCGAAGCGGAAGTGGCTGCGGAAGAGCCGGGTGATTTGATCGAAGACGAGGCCGAGTAACTCCGCGCCCGCGGGCTTCCGGCATCTTTGCCCCTTCTCCGCTCATCTCAATAGGCGAAGTCCATCGGAGGGCAAGTGAAGCCACATTCTCTTAGCTCACGCGCGGTTGTCTGCCTGGTGCTTTTGCTCACCTTGGCGATTCCGGCTTTTCCGCAGGATAAGGCGCAGGAGAAGAAGAACGCGCAGTTGAAGACTGTTCACGGGATTGTTATGGATGGGAAGGAAAATTTTCAGGCATCCGCGGTTGTTTACCTGAAGAATCTCAAATCGCAGGCGATTAAGACTTATATTGCTGATGATGCTGGGAAATATCGCTTTAGTGGGTTGGATCCGAATGTGGATTATGAGCTTCACGCGGAAAAAGGCGATATGATTTCCGGCAATCGCAACATTTCCAGTTTCGATTCGCGGAAAGATCTGGAGATGACCCTCAAGGTCGACAAGAAGAAGCCTGGAACTTAGCAAGTAGCGCCGGCGTCCCTGCCGGCATCTTACGAACGCGATCGAAACCATATCTGACACTTTAGGTCGGCGCGAAATCGAGCCACATTTTCTGAATCGGTCGATTGAATCCGCCCATGACCATCGCCATTGGCTACCCCGTGCTCGGAAGATGCCGGCAGGGACGCCGGCGCTACTTAAGCCATTACCCGTATCGCGCCTGGAATGATTTCGAATTCGGCTGGCAGAGCGCCTAGGAGTTCACCGTCGCCATGAACTTGCGCGCGAGTGCTGGCGCGTAACGAGAAGCGGCGGCAGCGGAAGCGTTCGATTTCCGGCCAGCGAATATCGCCGGTGCGCAAGACGATCGGGATGGCTTCGAGCAGGCGCGCCAAGGGCATCTCACGGACCATGGTGACGTTGAGCCAACCGTCGTCCATTTGTGCCGCCGGAGCTATGCGCACTCCTGATCCATAGCAGGGACCATTCGCAATCGCCGCAAATAGAGCGCGGCCTCGCCAGGGGACACCGTCGATGGACGCCGCGAGGTCAAATGCACGGAAATCGCGCCAAGCCCACAGCGCTCCGGCAATGTAGCGCGTGACGCCGGGCCAGCGCTTGAAGCGCGTATTTGCGAGTTGGGCTGCTTCGGCATCGAGCCCGGCGCCGCCTGCGCCGACAAATATTGCTTCACGCGAACGCTGCACGCGCGCATCGCCACCTTGCATGCTTTCAATTTCGAGCGATCGAAAACGCACGACATCAATTGCCCGCGGCTTGCCATAAACGAGAACACGCGCTGCTTCGATGGGATCGCGCGGAAGTCCGAGGCCTGCTGCTATGTCGTTGCCATTTCCAGCCGGAAGAAAACCGAGAATCGTTGGCGAACCTACGGCGGCCTCGGCCAAATGATGAAACGCGCCGTCGCCGCCCAGTGCGGCCACGCATCGATAGCCGGCTGCAATCGCTTCAGCGGCGATGCGGCGCAAATCTTCGGTGCTCGCGGAAACCGTGAATTCGGCGGGCCAGTGCTGTTCGCGGAAATAATCGGCGATCGCCGGTTGAATGCGGCGTGCGCGTCCGCCGCCGGCGATCGGATTCACGATGATTAGAGCGCGCGAGGAATTCACCGGAGCTCCGCGCATGCCTCGAGTGGCCGGAGGGCGCGCGCGGCGTGCATCGTGAAGTAGCGGGGCGGGCGTGTCAATGACCGGCGGATTTTGCGGGGCGGCTGAGGCTGCCAGCGATTTGCGGGCGCGAAAAGAAGAGGAAACGAGGAAAGTGGTGCCGGCGGTGGGACTTGAACCCACGACCTAGGGATTATGAGACCCTCGCTCTACCCCTGAGCTACACCGGCGTACTTCAAAAATACCATGCTCTGACGGCGGTGTGTAGCGGACTGGGTGAGTGCCCTCACGCAAACTCGGGCTACAGGTCCTCAGCGGCTCAAGCCGGATTGATATTGCCTGAATTGCGGCATGACTAAAGTCGTGCCCTGACAAAGCATCGCCGCTTTGAAATCGTTTCCTGTCCGTCGGGCCAGTTTCTACTCCACTACGCTTGTCCTTTGTGAACGTTGTTCTCCTTTGAACGCGATTCATACTGGGAGTAGAGGCTGTAGGTACGACTCGCCGGAGGGCTCATGCGCTGCCGTCCTTTCCTTGCCGTTATCGCCTTGATGTCGTTTGCATTCTTTAGTGCGCGGCCTGCCGGTGCGCAAAGTGCTTCGGCTTTGGATGGTCGGCCCTCGAGTGGCACCGGAACTGCCGCTGCGCCGGTTGACTCGCCACTGCCTTCGGCGGAGGAAATCGTGGCGAGATACGAGGCCGCGACTGGGGCGCGCGAGGTGAAAGAGGCTTTCACTACGCGGTTTGTCAAAGGGCTTTATCAGTCGGAGGATTCTTCGGGTTTTGCGGGCATCGAGCAGTTCAGCAAGAGCCCGAATAAACGCTATTCCAAGATTTCATTCACTAACGGAATTACAGTGCGCGAAGTTTGCGATGGCAAATCGGCTTGGATCGAGGATCCGATCGGCGGGGTGCACGGCTATACCGGCGCGGCGCTTGAAAGCCGGTTGCGGGCTGCATCGTTTGGCAATGGCGAGGGGCTTTTGAATTTGAATATGGCTGGGCGCGTGACGGGAGTGACGCAGGTCGGCGCGCACGCGACTTATGAGGTGCATTTCTCGCCGGAGAAGAAATACTCGTTGATTGTGTACTTCGATACGACGAGCGGGCTGATCGCCCGCGCCGATGATGTGTTCCAGCGCGACAACGGGCCCTATACGGTGCAGACGTTTTTCGATGATTACCGCCCGATCGACGGATTGAATGTTCCCTTCAAATTTCGACACGTGGAAAAAGGCAGCATTTATACGATCCGCGTGACGCAGATCAAAAATAATCCGGCGGTGGACGATTCCCTTTTCGTAAAGCCCTACACGCGTGCCGCCGCGCAACAGTAGGGGAGGGTGCTTCAGCCCTCCCGCGGTTCGGCCCATGAATGAGCGGAATGCGCAACGATTCAAACTAGCCGCGCAAGATTGAAGGAGCTCCAGCCCCATGCGCCCGATTCACAGCGTAATAATCGCTATCTTGATATTCGCGGGTAACCCCCCCGTCGTATCGGCACAAGACGCCCCTAACCATACAACCCAATCCACCACCCAAACCGCGACGCAAACAGTAACAGCGAACAATCCTGCGGCCTCGCCCGACGCGAAGACTGCTTCGACCGATACGACACAACCTGGCGCGCCGCTGTCGCTCGGCGAAATTGCCCGGCTGGCGCGGGCGAAAAAGAGCAGTCAGCCGAAATCGGTGAAAATTTTCGATGATGACAACATGGTGCGAGCTCCGTTGAGCGCCGGCGAAAAGGCGCCGGGCTTTGCGAGCGACGGTTCCTCGGGCGGCGGGAAAGTTACCTTGCTCGATTTCTGGGCTACCTGGTGCGGGCCTTGCCGGCACGCGTTGCCCGGATTGAAGCAGCTCGCCTCGGTGTATGGCGGGAACGGATTCGAGGTGATCAGCGTGAGCGAAGATGAGGATGAAGGCGCGTGGCATGATTTCGTTGCGCAGAACGGCACGAACTGGACGCAGCAGTACGACGGAAAGCATCAAATGGCGCGTCAATACGGAGCCAGCGCGCTGCCAACGTATATCCTGATCGGCAAGGATGGCACCGTGGTGCAGCAGTGGGTGGGCGACGATCCCGGTGCTCCGGTGCTCGAGCGCATTGGACCGGACATCAAAAAAGCGCTCAATGGCCCGGAAGTGCGGACGGCAACCACGCGAATCGACTGACCGAGATTGCGATGAAGAAACGGAACTGGATCTGTCTCACCGCGTGGCTGTCACTTTGGCTTGGGCCCGCATGCTTTGGCCAATCCATCACCGTCCGCGTCATTAACATGAACACTGGACATCCCATGCAAAACCGGCCGGTGCATATCGTCTGGTTTTATAAGAAGGACGAGCCGCGGCCGGCAAACTACGAAAACCATCTAAATCTGGAAACCGGAAGCGGCGGCGAGGTGCAGTTTCAGCTTCCGCAACCTGCGCCGTCGTATTTTGTGGCTGAGGTTACGCTGGCTTCTGATTATTGGCACTGTGCGTGTAACGGGCAGTTTGCTACGAAAGACGTCCTTGGGAACGGAATCGTGCGGTCGGCAGGGCCCAAACTAACCCCAGCAATTAAGGATGCGAAAGCGGAACCTGGATTAATGCTCTTTTTTGCGCGGCCCTTCAATTTCTTCGAGAGGCTCATCGCGCCGCTTGAAAGAGGCTAGCGATTCTCTCGACAAATCCGCCCCCTGAGTGCCACTTCGGCTCGCTCCAGAGTGAAACACCGTTTGCGCTGGAAGAAAGGCCTCAGCGGCTAAAGCCGAAGTAATTTTGCGAGCCTTGCGGCACGACTGAAGTCGTGCCCTGACAATACTTACTGCGTAAGATCCTCCCATTTCCGCTTGATTTCGGAGTGTTTTGCAAGGAATCCCAAGCAGACTTACGTGATGAGGGCAGGGGTCCTATTAGTACTAACGTACTGTTGACCTCGTCGATTTGCACTTCTAACCTGCACACTGACAACTGAATACAAGCACTGGCTCAGCCAGATAGGGTACGTGTGTACTGTTACGGCACACGTGTGTCAATTTTCCCCCTTGACGGCAACCCACTGCTCATAAGCTCCTCCGCGTAGTTTCCCTGTAACTCGGAGGAGTCAGATGAGTAAGTGGATAGTGGTCGCGGTGCTAGCCCTGGTGATCCTTACCGGAGCTATGGGATTCAAGGCGGTTACGGCGAATTCTGCCCATAACACGCCTGGCCCCATGCCCCCATCACCATGGTTTGCCGTGAACACACCCGGACCGATGCCACCTTCACCTTGGGTGGTAAATACGCCGGGCCCCATGCCGCCATCACCCTGGTAAGGGTGGGCTTTAGCGGCTAAACGCGGTACGGAGCCAGGCTTCGCATTCAGGGGTCATCTAAGCAGGCTGATGAAAATCAGCCTGCACCCTGATGCTAAGCCGGATCGATTACGCGATATGGATAGTAGGCTTCCTTGTGGAAGTCAGCGCGGTGGTGTCTTTTCTAGTCTGCAGAAACTTTCTTCGCTATATCTTCCTTAGCCTGTATCTCTTAGCTGCCAGCCTAGTCACCGTCGGGCAATATCTTTGTATAAAGAAGTTCGGCTGGTCGTCGGTGGAATATTGGTATTACTACTATTATTCCGAGAGCTTGCTGACCATTCTTCTCTTCTTCGTCATTATTCAGTTCTATGATCTCGTGTTTCAGGAGCTGAACGCCAGCCGCTACGTGCGCCGGGGTGCGATTGCGCTGGTCGGGGCTACGGCGCTGTTTTCGTATCTGGTGATTCGCGCGAATCAGGACCACTTGATGAGCCGGTTCGTGGTCGAGCTGGGACAGAATCTCTACTTTGTGGGAGTCGTGCTTACTTACCTTCTTTGGGGCGCGATCTTGAAACTGCGCGAGACGCGCACGCGGTTGATCCAGTTGGTGCTGGCTTTGGGTGTTTATTTCAGCGCTACCGCGGCCGCCTATGCTTTGCGTAACCTTTTTCCTTCGCTGCAGCCGGCTGTGCTTCGCTGGGTGCCCCCGATCGTCGGGATTTGGTTGCCGGCTGCCTGGGCTTTCACCATGATGAAGGTATCCGAGGACGCGCGCTTGGTAACCTCGCACCTGTTGGCGAGGGCCCGATGATTATTCCGGTCCTTATCTGCGTCATCTCGTTTGCATTGCTGCTGCAATTTTTTGTTTCGTATTGCCGCTCGGTGATAGCTGCCGGCCGCAAGAGCGAACTTTCACCGCAAGTGCGCGAGATTGCCGGGATTCGCGACGATAAGCTCGACGAAAAGGAATTTGTGCGGCTGGTGCAACTGCTGAGACTTTGCCCTGGTAGCGGCGAGGACGGCGGCGAGATTCGCGCGGTCGGCGTCTACTACTCTTTGCTCTACGCGATCCGCGGGTTCTTCCGGCCGATGTTGCCGCGAATTGCGCGGTGGGCGCAGGCTGAGCGTGAGAGTTGCTCTTATTTCGCGGCCGTGGTCCTCGATCGCCGCATTACTTACAGCCGCGAGCTGCTGGCGCAGCATATGTCCGGCCATGTCTAGGTAGCGTTGGCGTCTCTGCCGGCATCTTACGAGCGGAATAGCCGCCAGATCTTAGACTAAGCGGCGGATCTCGATCGCGCCAAATTCGTGTACCGCTGGCGTCCTCGCTGGCTTTTTTGACTTTAATCCCGCTACTGGCAATCGTTACGCAGCAATAGAAAATTCCAATTCCCAGGCTTTTGCGTTCGCATCGCTCCGTCCGCGCGCAGATCCTTTGCCAGCTATATTGCTCGTAAGAGCCGGCGGGGACGCCAGCGCTACAAAGGCGAAACCGTCGCCGTTTCGTGGCGTCACGTTCCGTCCATGTTGCGCGCCCTCACCGAGTTTCTTGCTCGTCGGATGGCGGCAGGGACGCCCTTCGAAGCTCAGGACAAGCCGGCGCTACTTTTCGCGGCCTCTGGCGCCGTTTTCCCAGAGATCCTGAAATTCCATTTGCTTCATTTGTTGGTCCATCCCGGTTTCTTTCATTAGGGTCTCGATTTCGGCGCGGGATTGGCGCTTGCCTAGACGTTGGGGGAGATCGGCGATCCCGAATGATGCGATGGCGGCCAGGGCTACGTGCTTTTTCAGTTCGGGGAAGTCCACTTTGTCGAAAGTGTCTGAGGCGGCGTGATAGTTGAGCATGTAATTGGCCGGTTCCTGATTGGCGACTAGCGTCGGGACACCTTCGAGGAGAAAATCGAAATTGTCGGTGCCGATTTCGGCGTCGAAAGTGATTTCGTTGGCATTCATCGATTTCGTGGGCTCAAGAGCTTGCTTTACTGCGTCGGCTACGTCCTTGCGGCCGCTGAGGGAATAGCCGGTGACGCGGCCAATGCCGGAATCGAAAATGATTGCGGCGTCCATATCGTCTAACTCGGCGCGATGGGCGCGGGCATAGGCGGCCGAGCCGAGCATGCCTTGCTCTTCGCCAGTGAAGAGAACGAAGCGGATCGAGCGGCGCGGGATTGTGCCAGAGGCATGGATTACGCGCGCGGCGTCGATCACCATTGCGGCGTTGCAGCCGTTGTCGAGAGCGCCGGTGCCCAGATCCCAGGAATCGAGATGCGCGCCTAGCAGCACGAACTCATTGGGCTTTTCGCGGCCGCGAATTTCTGCCACTACGTTTTCGGATTCTACCGGGCCGGTGATTTTATTGGGCATGTCGAGATGGGCTTGCACTTTTACGTTGGAGGCCAGGAAGCGGCCGATGCGTTCGGCGTCTTCGCGGGCCAGGACGGCTTGCGTCAGCTTTTCGAGTTCGCCATTGACTGAATTATTGTGGCGATAGAGGAGCAGATTGGGCCGGGTGGACATCCAGAAAATCGCGGCGGCGCCTGCGCTTACGGCGCGATCGATGACACCGCCCGCACGCTCGTACTCCTCGAAAAGATCGTCCCAGGTGACCAGCAAATTTTGATTAACGAGAACGAACGCGCCCTTGGCCGCGGCCCCGGCTTTTGCGAATCCCGCTTCATCGCCGGTGCCGACATCGACGACATCGGCGGTGATTCCGCCTTCCGGAGTTGCAGGCGACCAGCCGATCGAAACGGCGCGGACTGGGAATGAGCCGGGCGAAAGAATCTCAATGTGCGTTTTTCCCTCCGCCCAACCCACTGGCATGGTGAATTTTTCGGTGTGCACTTCGTCCACGCCTGCGTGGCGAAATGCTTCGACGCCCCAGCCTGCGGCTTTTTCTGCCGCGGGCGAGCCGCTGACGCGCCCGCCGATTTCGTCGGTGAGATGGCGCAGATTTTCTTCGAGAGGCGAGGGCCCTTGGGCGCTGCGAATCATCGCGGGAGCCAAATCCGCGCAAGCGGATTGCACCGAGCAAGCACCCTCGCCAGCCGGCGACTGCAGCGGTGCCGGCTTTACCGGCGGAAGTTGAGCGCCAGTGGGGATCGCGCACAGAGCGAGTGCGCATAGAAAAAGTGGCAGGCAGCGGATCAGGTGGCTTCGCATGAGTGATATTCCTCGCGGCGAATTATAAGCGAGCAGTGGCCGACAAAAGTAGGGGGGCGGGTTCACGACGCCCCCGGGGTGGCATTGGGTGTTCGTTTTTAGGGGATCGCGGGAACGAACCGATCGGAAACACCCAAGGCTCACTCGCGCGGGAGGTAAACGCCGCCCCTACTTTGCTTCTAGAACTTTATCGGTGACGCGGGCTACCTGCACCATCTCGGCGACGTCGTGGACGCGCACGATGTGCGCACCCGCGACAATGCTCGCTGCTACTGTCGCTGCTGTTCCCCAGATGCGTTCTTCAGGAGGCTTGCCGTCCAGCGTCTTGCCGAGGAACGCTTTTCGCGAGGTGCCGATCAGAATCGGAAAGCCCAGCCGCGCGATTTCGGGAAGGCGCGCGATCAATTCGTAATTTTGCTTGAAGCTTTTGCCGAAGCCGATCCCGGGATCGACGATGATTTGCGATTTCGGCACGCCCGCACGCCGCGCGATGGCAATGGATCGCTTGAGCCCGCCGAGCACGTCGCGCACGGCGTTGCGCGCGAACGGCTGCTTTTGCATCGTGCGCGGTTCGCCGCGCAAGTGCATCAGGATTAACGGAACACGATGGCGTTTAGCGACCCCCGCGATGTCCGGGTCGGCGCGCAGGCCGGTTACGTCGTTCACGATCTCCGCCCCGTCTGCGATAGCGGCTTCTGCGACGGCGGCTTTACGCGTATCAATGGAGATGGGAATTTTCAGCCGTCCCGCTAGCGCCCGGAGTACCGGCAATACTCGCGCTAGTTCTTCGTCGGCCGATGTTCCGTCGGATCCCGGGCGCGTGGATTCGCCGCCGATGTCGAGAAGATCCGCGCCGGCGGCTTCCATCGCCAGCGCCGCGTCGATCGCCGTCTGCGCGTCGAAGAATTTGCCGCCATCGGAGAAGCTATCCGGCGTTACGTTCAGCACGCCCATTACTAGCGTGCGCACGCCTAGATGGAGCGTTCTTGAGGGAAGACGCAGGCGGAATTTTTTTCTGGTTGCCACTGGCTCTTTTCTGAACTTATCTCACAAAACTTTCGCACGCCTCTCGAAACTTCTTCGCGCGCCGAGTTGCCCCCTCTTCGTAGCGCTGGCGTCCCGCCGGCTCTTACGAGCTGGATTTTCAGTCACGCCGGAGATCACGGCCGGACTAACGGACTCCAAATAAAACATCGCATGTCGCCGACCTCGGCGGGCCGCCCTTGATTTGGGTATTTGCCGGTTTTTGCGCTCGTAAGAGCCGGCGGGGACGCCGGCGCTACTTTACTGCGGCGCTTTGCCCGGTATGTAATAAGCGGCGCGATTTACGATTCTCAGCTTCTCGTCGCGCGTCGATTCTACTCGCAACGTGTGCCAGCCTGGAGTTGCGGCCTTTTCGCCTGCCGGATAGAAGCCTAGCGTGTATTGCGTGCGAATATTTCCGGCGATCTTTTCGAATGCTTCGCGTCCGCTCGCGGCTTGGCGCAAAAAATAAAGTCCGCCACCAGCGCGGCGCACCAGTTCCGCCAGGAACAGAGTGTAAGCCGGAATGCCCAGATTTCGGGCTTGTTCGGTTAGCAGCGTGCGGCCGGAATTTGCGGCGAGCCAATCATCGGTTAGCACTTTGGGGCGATGCTGCGTGGAGACGGCGTAGACTTCGACTCCTTCGCTGGCCAGGCCGCGCACCACGTCATCGAAAGTGAGATTCCAGCCGAATGCGCCCTTATCTTTTCCGTCGCTCGCGGAGGCCAGCGTCAACCCGAGCCCGTTATCTTCGCCGTCCGTAAGCAGGAGGATCGCTTTGCGGCCGGTGCGTCCGCGAAAGAGTTTCTGCGCCACGAGATAAACGGTCTCGTAGATGTTCGAGCCGCCTCTATCGCCGAAAAGTTCGCGGACATTGACTCGCGCGATGGCGCTCTCGAGTTCCGCACGATCGTGCGAAAACGGCGACAGCACGTAAGAGTGGGCTGAGAATTCCACCACGGCCACTTCGTCGCGCGGGGCGAGCGCATCGGCGATGCCGCGGGCGGCTTCCTGCACGGCGCTGGCGTCGGGCAGCACGCTGGGGCTTGCATCGATCACCAGCGCGACGCTCGCGGGATCATTGCCGGTATCGAAAAAGGAGATGCGTTGCTCGATGCGATCTTCGAAGAGACGAAAATCCTCGCGCGCCAATCCGGTGACCGAGCTGCCGTCGGGCGCAAACACATTGCAATTCACGGGAACGAGATTAACGTTTACGCGCAGCGCATGAGGAGCGTTTGGCGACGCAGCGGACGGAGACGCGCTGCTTGGAGCGTTGGGTTCCCAGAGGCGCAACTCGCCCGAATCTTTATCGCGCACGAAAGAAATGTTGGCGTCGAGTTGCTCGGGCTTCGACGACCTGGTTTTGTGGCTAGTTTGCGCGAGCAGCGGAATTGTAAAAATTGACGCGACGATGCCCACGGAGAGCGGGAAAAATCGCTGCCAGCGGAAATGGTGACGCCCGCGCGGGATCATCGAATCGCAGCGCGAGCTGCTCGGGCGAAGTTCAATCGAGATCAAAGTCGCGCAACGGCTTTTCGATAGGCTGGTCTTTGGCCTTCTTCAACCCTTCGGCAAATTTCCGCGCCAGTACATCTTCCTTCGATTTCTCCGCCTCCACCGAAAGCCGGAATTTCTCTTCGACGCGATCCGCCTGCTCGCGCAACAACCGCGCCGTATCGTCGAAATCGATGGAAGGCGGCCGCACCGGCGCCTCATGCGAAAGCACCACGCCAATCTCGCGATCAACGTTCAGCTTCGCGTGACAGCAAGGACATTCAACGTGAATGGTAGGATCAGCTTTATTCGCCATGGCGTCATTTTACGCCCAAATTGAGCTCCGTAGGGGAGGGTGCTTTGGCCCTCCCGCCATTCGGCCCCAAAATGTAAGTTTCAACGAGAAACCTGGCGATGGCGCCACCGGCCGGGTCATCCATCAAGTCAAGAATCACCGAGAAGCCGAGCTCAATCGAACTCCGTGATATAAACTCTGTCCCGGTTCCGTAGATTCCTAATAGCCGCCCATCATGACCACCCTCACGGCCACGCGCCCAGTCATCGAAGTCTCCGGCATTCGCAAAACCTATGGCCAACTCGTGGCCGTCGATGATGTCTCCTTCACCGTCAACGACGGCGAGATCTTCGGCCTGATCGGGCCAAACGGCGCGGGAAAAACCACCACGATGGAATGTATCGAGGGTCTGCGCACGCGCGACCGCGGCACGATTTCCGTTCTTGGGCTTGATCCCTTCCGCGATGTTTACAAATTGCAGGAACGGATCGGCGTGCAGCTCCAGCAAGCCCAATTGCAAAAGCGCATTAAGGTGTGGGAAGCGGTCGATCTCTGGGCGTCGCTTTACCGCAAAAAAACGGTGGATGGCGAACGGCTGCTCGAGCAGCTCGGCCTAGCCGATAAGCGCAACGCCTGGTTCATGACGCTCTCCGGCGGCCAAAAGCAGCGCCTCTTCATCGCCCTCGCGCTGATCAATGATCCCGAAGTAGTCTTTCTTGATGAGCTGACCACCGGCCTCGATCCGCAAGCGCGCCGTGCGATTTGGGATTTGGTGCGCGGAATTCGCGAACGCGGCAAGACGGTCTTCCTCACCACTCACCTGATGGAAGAAGCCGAGCGCCTCTGCGATCGTGTGGCCGTCATCGAGCACGGCCGCATCATCGACATCGACACGCCCGAACATCTCGTCAGCCGTCATTGCCCCGAACGCACAGTCGTGCTCGTTACCGAAGACGCGTCGGCTGAAGAACGATTCCGAACAATTCCGCGAGTGAGTTCAGTGAGCCGCAAGGATTCGCGATTTACGATTAGCGGCCAGGGCGAGGATTTGGTCACCGAAGTGATTCAGTGCTTATCGGAGAATCGCATACGAGTGACCGACTTTCGCACAATCCTTCCCAATCTTGAGGACGTGTTTCTGAAATTGACCGGACATTCGATTCGCGATTGAGATTTGCTGGCTATCGCACGCGGAGTTTCATTGGCCACTTTTCGCTAGGCTGACACGGGCGGGCGCATCGGTTGCTTTGCAATCGCAGAGACGATTGACCCGGCGCCCCTACGGGGAAAATTCAAATGCTACGAGGACTTTTTAAACTAACCTGGATCGAGTTGAAGATTTTCATGCGCGAGCCGCTCGGCGCTATCGGCACGATCTTGTTCCCCGTCTTGATCTTCATCGTATTGGGTCGAATGTTCGGCCATGGGAAGTCTGCGTCCTCGCCCGAGAACAGCCAATTTATCCAGGCGGGGATACCGGTTCTCGCGTCGCTATTCATAACCATCAGCGCGGTGCTGTCGCTGGTGACGATTATTTCGATCTACCGCGAAGGCGGCATCCTCAAGCGGCTGCGCGCCACTCCGCTGCGCCCCCCGACGATTCTGACGGCCCACGTGCTCGTCAAGCTGCTGCTGACCGCCGCCACGCTATTTTTGCTGGTGCTTGCGGGCAAGCGCTACTACCCGGTGGGCGTGCAGGCGCCGCTGTTCAGCTTCACCATCGCTCTGCTGATCAGCACTTGGAGCATCCTCTCGATTGGCTTTGTGATCGCCAGCATCGTTCCCACCGCCCGCTTCGCGCAGCCTATCGGCGCCGTAATTCTCTATCCGATGCTCGGATTCTCTGGAATATTCGTGCCGATAGCGATGTTCCCGCCAGCGCTGCATGCGATCGCGCGGGTGCTACCGCTCACCTACGCGGTATCTCTGCTTGAGGGAATTTGGAATGGAGAGACTTGGTTCGCGCATCTGGGCGATCTTGCCGCGCTGGTTTTGGTGTTCGCGATTTGTGTCGCGCTTTCGGCGAAAATATTTCGTTGGGAGTAATACGAGTTGTTCGCAGCCGCGCTCGCGTAGCGGTGGCCTTCAGGCCAGCATCTTTGACTCACACACTGCAACAAAGTCCATAAGTCGTCCGCCGGCTCAGAACCTCGCTTCGATGCTCTAAGCCGACGACTTGAGTGGCTCGATGCAGGGAGATTGCGCGATCGTGCCTGAAGAGGCCCGGCGTAAAGCACGGGCCCTACGAAAGAAAACGCGACTGGAGAGATATGCGCGGACGAAACGAGACGCACAAAAAAGAAAAGGCAGGCGCTTGCGCGCCTGCCTTTTTAACCCTGCGGAGATGAAGCTACAGAATTATGCCGTTGCGGGCTTCTCGCCTTTAGCTAACCCCGGCATCGGACGCGGCTCGGGACGCAGCGTTAGCGATGGCTCCCGGCTTGGGACTGGCGGAGCTGGCGGCGAAGCCTTTGGCTTATCCGGCAGCGGCTTGTCCTCGATCAAGAGCTTCAATTCGATTGCATCGAGCACTTCGCGATCGAGCAGCGCCTGCGCCACACGTTCGAGCGCGCCGCGATTGCTGTCGAGAATGTGGCGCGCGCGTTCGTAGCCGCTGGTCACGATCGAGTGCACTTCCTTATCGATGCGGATGGCGGTGTCTTCGGAATAGTCGCGGTGCTGCGCAATCTCGCGCCCGAGGAAAATCGCTTCTTCCTTCTTGCCGAAAGTGAGCGGCCCAAGCGTGCTCATGCCCCACTCGCAAACCATCTGCCGCGCGATATCTGTGGCCCGCTCGATATCGTTTCCGGCGCCGGTCGTGAGATGTTGCAAGAACATTTCCTCGGCCGCGCGCCCGCCCATCAGCACGGCAAGCTGCGACTCTAAGAATTCCTTCGTGTAAGTATGCTTGTCGTCGATCGGCAACTGCATGGTGACGCCCAGCGCCATGCCGCGCGGAATAATTGTCACTTTGTGCAGCGGATCAGCCCCCGGAGTCATCGCCGCGACGAGCGCATGGCCCGCCTCGTGGAACGCCGTATTCTTCTTCTCCTCATCGGAGAGAATCATCGACCGGCGCTCTACGCCCATCAGGACTTTATCCTTCGACATCTCAAAGTCCGCCATGGTCACGGTCTTGCGATTCTGCCGCGCCGCCCACAAAGCCGATTCGTTCACAAGATTCGCTAGATCGGCGCCCGAGAATCCCGGAGTGCCGCGCGCAATCACCGACAAATCCACATCGTCAGAGATAGGAACTTTTCGAGTGTGTACGCGCAGGATTTCCTCGCGGCCCTTGACGTCCGGCCGAGGCACAACCACGCGCCGATCGAAACGGCCCGGCCGCAACAACGCCGGATCGAGAACATCGGGGCGGTTGGTAGCCGCGATCAAAATCACGCCTTCATTCGATTCAAATCCATCCATCTCAACGAGCAGCGCATTCAAAGTCTGCTCGCGCTCATCGTGCCCGCCGCCCAGTCCGGCGCCGCGATGGCGTCCGACCGCGTCAATTTCATCGATGAAGATGATGCAAGGCGCATTCTTCTTGCCCTGCTCGAAAAGATCGCGCACGCGGCTCGCGCCCACGCCGACAAACATCTCGACGAAGTCCGAGCCCGAAATCGAGAAGAACGGCACATTCGCTTCACCGGCAATCGCGCGCGCCAGCAAAGTCTTGCCAGTTCCTGGAGGCCCGACGAGGAGCACGCCCTTGGGAATGCGTCCGCCCAATTTCTGGAATTTCTGCGGGTCCTTCAGGAAATCGATGATCTCGTAAAGCTCTTCCTTGGCCTCATCAATGCCAGCAACATCCTTAAATGTAGCTTTCTTCTGCTGCGCGGTAAGCAAGCGCGCCCGCGATTTCCCAAAGCTGAGCGCCTTGTTTCCGCCCGCCTGCATCTGCTTCATCATGAAAATCCAGAAGCCGACAATCAGTATGAGCGGAGCAAAATTCACCACAAAAGCGATCCAGTCGTTATTCTTCACTTCCTTGATGTTGATGAGAACGCCCTTATCCTGCAGCGCCTTGGTAATGTCAGGAATCGAAGAATTGGCAACGGTCACATTGCGAAACTTGGTGGCATTTTCGCGATAGACGCCGGAAATTTCCGCGCTGTTCTGCGAGAGCGCGACGGTCACTTCCTTGATGTTGCCCGACTGAATCTGCGCGAGGAAGGTCGTGTAGCTAGGCTCGTCTTCGTGCGCCGTCTGTCCTCCGGAAGATGCCATGTGCCAGAGCACCACAGCCAACACGATCATGACCAGCCAGAATAAAATTGTCCGAACCGTAGAATTCACAGGCCTACCTCGTCCTTTCCCCCAACTGCAAAACCCAAGAGACCGACAACATCCCCATATACTTAGATGCCGAAGTGGCGCAAAAGAGCCGACGCCAAGCCGCCGCGAATCAGGCGGTTCCGCTACAGCTCTTCGAACCGCACCAAAATGCCGCGACGCGTCTCTTTCCGCGCCGAAAAATCAGCTGCTGGCGGCCAACCGCGCACCCAAGCCACTCGCCCGGTACTGGTGAGCACCGGCCAATTCTTCCGGTCGCTCAGGCTAATCCGCCCCTCGGCGAATAGCTGTTTCAGCTTCTGCGCCTGACGCTTTCCCGCGAAATGGCAAGCGTCCCCCGGGCGCCAGTTCCTGAGCACAAGCGGAGGGGTGAGACGGTCGGCATCCAGAGCTTCCGTCTCCTGTTTAGTGTCGCGCGGTGTACTAGGCCAGTCAATGGCTTTCAAATAGAAACGTGCCCGCAGTTCTGGAACCTCGATTTCCGCCGCCCCGGAGTCGGGAAGAGCGACGACGTACTCAAAAGGGCGAACTCTGCTTCGTGCCGCGAGGCCGCTACTGGCGGGCTCAGACGCTTCGCGCGGCACAAACTCGAGCCGCTCGAAGACGCGCACCACTCGCACGCCGTGCGGCAACTCAATGCGCCGCCCGCTCTGCGACTTGCTCGCCAGATGCAGCACCTGCTGCACATGTTTAGCGTCGAAATCCGATTCGCCCCGCGCCGCCTGGCGCAGCAACGCCAGAATCACTCGCCGCGAAAGGGCCAGAGACGCGTCCTGCTTCCCGGCGAGTTGCGGCAGCGGCGCCAAAAGCTCCTCGATCTCGACCGAAACCGCGCCGCCCGCTTTTCCCTGAATCGCCGCCAGCCGCTCTTCCACCAGCGCGTTCCAGAATGCCTCCTCGCCGCTCTGGATTTCCGCAAGATTAGTGAGCCGCTCGACAATCGCCGGCGCAAAATCACGCTCGATCAACGGCAACAGTTGCTGCCGGACGCGCGCACGCAGCCGAGTCGTGTCTTCGTTGCTCGCATCCTCGCGCCAGGTCTGTCCCCGCGCGCGCAAATACTCGCGCAATTCCTCCCGCCGCGCATCGAGCAGCGGCCGAATCACCGCGCCGCGCACGCGATGAATCCCGACCAGCCCGCGAGACCCGGTTCCGCGAATCAGCCGCGCCAGCAATGTCTCCGCTTGATCGTCGGCCGTATGCGCCACCGCGATTTTCGTGCAACGCCCGTCGCGCACCAGCTTCTCGAAAAACGCATAACGCGCCCGCCGCCCGGCATCCTCAAGATTCCAATGATTGCGCCGCGCCAGCGCAGCCACATCCTCGCGCGCCGCAAGAAATGGCACGTCTAATTCGCGCGCAAGCCCGCCTACGAATGTTTCATCGGAGTCCGCCGCGTCGCCCCTCAATCCATGATTCAGGTGCGCGACGCAAAGCGAAATTCCCAGCTCCCCGCGCAAATCCTCGAAAAGCCGCAGCAGCGCCAAAGAATCCGCGCCGCCAGACACAGCCACGCCGACGCGGTCTCCGGCAAAAATCATGCGGTGATCGCGAATGGCACGGAGAGTGATTTGATGCAGCTTCGATTTCACGGTTCTCAGCCAGCTCTAGGGGAACGTCAGATTTTACCCTGTGGCGAGGAGCCACGCATTAAAAGTAGCGCTGGCGTCCCCGCCGGCATCTTACGACCGCAAAATTCGGCAAGGGCGTACGTGGTGGGCGGCGCGATACGGAAAGTAGCGAGCCCTCGTAGCGCTGGCGTCCCGCCGGCTGTTACGACCACTAATCGCGGCGACATCGGTAATCGCGGGTGGCGCGACAAGTCGATATATAAATCAGTGACTTGGATAGAGCGCGGCGATCCGTCCGCGACGAATTCCTGTGGCGCGATCGCGCTCATGAGATGCCGCCCGAGCCCCCGGCGCTACTTAACGCCGGATTGCCTTACCCGCAATAAAATCGTGCGCAGAAGTTTGCCCTTTTGCCTACTCGCGTATAATCGGTTGAATGGGGACTGCGCCACACGCTACCGCCGCCAAGAAGGCAAAAGTTCCGAAGCCCGGAGGCGCGCGGATCGCGGCTCTGCCGGGACGAGTGCTGGGGGTTGATTACGGCCGGCGGCGCATCGGTCTCGCGATTTCGGATGAGCTGCGCATCACGGCGCGGCCCGCGGGGATACTCGAACGTACCAATCGCCGCGGCGTGTTTCGCAGCCTGCGCGAAATTGCGCGCGAGCATGGTGCGCGGCATATCGTCGTCGGCTATCCGCTCAATCTCGACGGCACGGCCGGTGAAATGGCCGAAGAAGCTGCCCGTTTCGCCGCGCGCTTGAAAAAAGAGCTCGGCATCGAAGTCGAACTCGTGGATGAACGCCTCACCAGCTGGGCCGCGCATCAGGAAATGGCCGAAACCGCCCGCGCCACCAAACGCGACGATCGCCGCACCGCTCCTGAAACCGACGATCTAGCCGCCGCCATTCTTCTCCGCGATTTTCTCGGCCGCGAACGTCCAAAGAAACGCCCCACGTCGCCCGGCGGGGAGAAATAACCGCGCATGCGCCGCCTGGGCCTCCTCCTGCTTCTTTTTATCGCCGCGATCGGTGGCTTCTGCGCGTGGCTCGACCATCAAATCAGCCACCTATACAAGCACTATCAGGGCCCATCGATTTTCGTGGACATCCCGCGGGGCACTTCGAGCTGGGGCGTTGCCGAACTTCTGCACAAGGATGGCGTGATCGGAAATCCGCTGTCCTTCGAGCTTCTCGGCCGCTGGCATCACAGGCATCCGCTGCAGGCCGGCGAATATCTTTTCGAAGGGCCGATGAATGAGCGCGCGGTTTTCTGGAAAATTGCCGGCGGCCATATTTATGTCCATACCATTCAAATCCCGGAAGGATGGACGATGTTCGAAATCGCCGACCAGCTCGAGCGCGAAGGCATGGGCACGCGCGAAGATTTTCTGAAGGCGGCGCGCGATCCATCGCAAATTCAGGATTTGGCTCCGGGCGCGAAGAGTCTGGAGGGATTTTTGTTCCCGTCCACCTATGAATTCACGCGTCGCGCCACCGCGCAAGACATCGCCGACAAAATGGTGCGCCATTTCCGCACCGTCTGGGCCAGCCTAAATCCCGATCCAGCCAATCCCGCGGCCACCACGCAGCAGATCGTCACCATGGCTTCGCTCGTCGAGCGTGAAACACCGCTCGCCCCAGAGCGCCCGCTGGTGGCCGGCGTTTTCTATAATCGCCTGAGCAAAAATTATCCGCTGCAATGCGATCCCACGGTGCAATACGCGCTCGCGCTGGCCGGACGCCCCACCGCCATCGTGCATCACGCTGACCTCGCAGTGAATTCGCCGTACAATACCTACCAGCACGCAGGACTTCCGCCTGGGCCGATTGCCAACCCGGGTGAAGCGTCCTTGCGCGCGGCAATTTCACCGGCAAAGACCGATTACATGTACTTCGTGGCAAACGATCAAGGCGGCCATTTCTTCAGCAAGACGCTGGCCGAGCACAATCGCAACGTGACGCGCTACCGTAAGCGCCTTGAGAACGACAGTTCCGGCGCCGACGCATCGCCCGGAAATCCCAGCGGCCCGAACCGGCATCGGAGTCCATCGTGACCCGCAAAGATCCCAAAGAATCGCATCCGCTGAAGGAATCGACGAAAAAGGAATTGATCCTGGAAGCGGCGCACGCGCTGGCCAAGGATCGCTATACACCCGCGGAAATCGAGCAGATTCGCCGGCAATTGATCGTTCATGCCGGCCCGGAAGCCAACACTTCGCCCGACTATATCGTCTCCGTGCTCGAAGATGCCGGGCTGCGCGTCCTGTGGGCCACGCACGAAGACGAAGAAGGCCGCCACGAAGAGGAATTCCACGATCTGCTGCATTTCTCGACGCTCGAAGAAGCGGAAATGTGCATTATCCGCCTCGACGAGTTGCTCAGAAAATTCCAAACCGAAGGCGAGCACGCCGCCGTCGAGCGGGCGCGCGAAGTAGGCCGCCTCGGCCGGCGCCGCGCTGAAATGATTTCCCGCAATCACAAAGTGGATGGCGCCAAGCGCGCCGAAAAAGAAGAAATCGCGCAGTGGTTCGCCGTCTGGCTGGAAACGCCCGATGCGTTTTTCAGCTGGCTGGAAATTCGCAAGCAATCGCCTGATTATGAAAAAAGATTCGGCGGCGCCACCGGCCAAGCCGCCGGCGCGTGAGCCTTCGCAGCGGCGTCCTTTAGGGCGGCATCCGGCGATGACATTTCACGAAGGATGGCGCAAGGATCTCAAACGTAACATCGCGAAGATGCTGGGCTGAAGCCCACCGCTACGAAATCTGACTTATGAACCTACTTGATGTCGAACCGCTTGATCTTGGCCCCGACGTAAAAGCCATCAGCCTTGAACTCGTCGATGCGACCGTGGATCGCGAGCCCATCCGAGGCGAAGAAGCGGTAAAAACCTGGAGCCGCATATTGCCCACGCTGGCCGGAAACGAACCCTGGGCGCTAGATTTCTACAGTCATCTCGATCGCGTGCGCGATTTCTGCACCACCCACAGCATAAAATTCCGCGAAGCCGAAACGCGTTGCATCGTAATTCCCACCCCGGATCCGACTCAACTCGAAGAATTATTCGCCCGCTTCGAAGCCGAAACATTCGGGGCCCGCGCCGGCCCGCAAGCCGCAGAAGGCGATCCCGTTCTCGAAAAAGATCTCTCCCGCCAAGGCGCCGACGCCTACCATCACGCCTACACACACTACCGTTTCTGCGCCATCTGCGATTTCGAAAATGGTTCCCTGGTAGTCCTAAGTAACAAACTCTGGGCCAGCGAAATTATCCGCCTGGTCCGCGCCGTCCTGGACTCGGCGAGCGTGGAAGTGCGGCTGCCAGCCTGAATTCCGCCGCGATCTTAGAAATTTTCCATCGTCCACATATTGCCGTTGGTGGTCCAACTGCTAAAAGCTACGTGGCGCCCATCGGGCGATGGATGCGCGATGGTTTCGCCGGAGGCGCCGAGATTTTCCCAGAGGACCTGGGCGTTGCCCTGAAGATCGACGTGCAAAAGTTTGCAGCCATTGCGAATGCCGGCGACGACCAGAAATCCCTTCTCATCCGCCGCCCAATCAAATGCCTGCAAGCTACTCCAACCTCTCACCCGAATCTCCTGCAGCACCTGGCCCATCGCAGAAAGCACTAGGATTGGTCCCGCCTGCGAACGCGTCGCCGCAAACCGGCCGCCATCCGGCGAAATCGCAACCCACCAGGTATCTTCATGCGGAACCACACTAAAACGGAAAAGCTCCGCCGCGCGCCCGTGCTCCAAATCAATCGCGCTAACGATCACTTGCGCGCGATCCTCGGAAGGCTCGGCAATCGCGCATTGCCCCGTGGCAATTCGCGCGCAGGCCAACATGCTGAACGGCCGCGCCGTGAATAATCGCTGCGATGCCCCGCCATTAATGGAAACGCGCATAACCTCTT